>Ga0326726_10000827_pt1 | contig 28284 bp, 24 predicted proteins | sample MHFenrmetagenome_2_FD_207603 | JGI IMG/M metagenome (GOLD analysis project Ga0326726, IMG submission 207603) | Lab enriched peat soil microbial communities from Michigan Hollow, Ithaca, NY, United States - MHF15MN | ecosystem: Environmental > Terrestrial > Soil > Wetlands > Peat | place: USA... | reverse complement strand
CTCGTCCTCGTAATAGCCCGTCAGGTCGAAGGGATAGGCCGCGCTCTCCGAGTCGACCCTCCCCCACTCGGCCTCGAGCCGCTTCTTGACCTCGTCGTAGAGCGCGTCGTCTCTGTAGATGACGCCGCAGATCATCTTGACCGGACTGAATTCCCTCGGCTGAGCCATCTCTATGAATCCAGTATAGACCATATCGGACCTCCCGGGTAGTTGTCCCGGCGGTCGCCCCGAGGCGATTCCCGCTCCGCATTCTCTGCTATCGGTCGCGAGCACAGTGGCGAGGATGGTCGTCGAGCCCGATTTGGAAAATCTTAGCCGGGGCCTACCCGGAGCGGCCTCTTGGCAGCGGAGGACCAGAGGCGCGGCGGAGCGACTCGGAGCTGAGCATCTGGGAAATATCCGGACTAAAGCACTCGCCCCAGATATTTCGCAGAATCAGGCCTCGAGTGCTCGGCCCGATTCTGCAGGTCCGCGTCGAAGACTCCGCTCCCCGCCGGAGCGAGTTGTTTTGACGCCGAGGACGGCGCACGTCCCGGCGTCTTCATGATTTTCCCATGAGGGAGAGACGACCTTCCGAGTCGCTCAGCGACCGATTGCACAAATGCGTGAAGTTCCTTATAATGAGCGCATTATGGAATGGGTATACATCGAGGACATCGCCGCCCACGACGGCCAGGACGTCGAGATCCGCGGCTGGGTCTACAACAAGCGCTCTTCGGGCAAGGTCCGCTTCCTGCTCGTCCGGGACGGCACGGGGATCATCCAGGCCACGGCTTTCAGCGCCGATAAAGAGACCCTTCTTTTCCAGCAGTTCGACCGCCTGACCCAAGAATCCTCGCTGGTCGTCCGGGGCCAGGTCCGGGCCGACAAGCGGGCGCCGGGCGGCTTCGAGCTCCAGATGAGCGAGCTCGAGATCGTCCAGGTCGCGGCCGAGTATCCGATCACGCTCAAGGACCACAGCACGCCGTTCCTGATGGAGCACCGTCACCTCTGGCTGCGCTCCTCCAAGCAGCACGCCATCCTCCGCGTCCGGGCCGAGGTCATCAAGGCCATCCGGGATTTCTTCGACGGCCGGGGCTTCCGCCTGATGGACACGCCGATCCTGACCCCCAGCGCCTGCGAGGGCACGACGACCCTGTTCGAGACCGAGTACTTCGACCAGAAGGCCTACCTCAGCCAGAGCGGCCAGCTCTACAACGAGGCCACGGCCATGGCCTTCGGCAAGGTCTACTGTTTCGGCCCGACCTTCCGGGCCGAGAAATCCAAGACCCGCCGCCACCTGATCGAGTTCTGGATGGTCGAGCCCGAGGTCGCCTTCGCCACGCTCCAAGACATCATCGGCCTGGGCGAGGACCTGATCCTGTTCATCATGGAGCGGGTCCTGGCCAAGCGCCGGGCCGAGCTCGAGACCCTTGAGCGCGACCCCAAACCCCTCGAGGCCATCCGCAAGCCCTTCCCGCGCCTGACCTACGACGAGGCCGTCCCCGTCCTGCGCGAAAAAGGATCAACGATCGAATGGGGCGGCGATTTCGGCGCCCCGGAAGAGACGATCATCTCCGAGCTCTATACCTCCCCGGTCTGCGTCACGCATTTCCCGACGGCCATCAAGGCCTTTTACATGCAGCCGGCTCCCGAGAACCCGGACGTCGTCCTGGGCGTCGATTTCCTGGCCTCGGAAGGCTACGGCGAGGTCATCGGCGGCGGCCAGCGCGTCCACGACCTGGCCCTGCTCGAGAAACGCCTGGAAGAGCACAAGCTGCCGCGGGAAGCCTACGAGTGGTATCTCGATCTGCGCAAGTACGGCAGCGTGCCCCACTCCGGCTTCGGCATGGGCATCGAGCGGATGGTCTCCTGGATCTGCGGCATCAAGCACATCCGCGAGACCATTCCCTTCCCCCGGCTCCTCTACAGGATCTATCCTTGACCCGGCCGAGGCGCGGCGCTCTGATCCTCCGGCGGTCCCCCAAAAAGGTCGCTTTGATCAGCCTGGGCTGCGCCAAGAACCTGGTCGACAGCGAGGTCATGCTCGGGGCCCTCAAGAAGTCCGGCTACGGCTTTGCTTCCCGGCCCGAAGACGCCGACGTGATCGTCGTCAACACCTGCGGCTTTATCGGCCCGGCCCGGGCCGAGGCCGAGGAGACCCTGGCCGCGATGCTCGACCTCAAGCGGGCCGCTCCCTCAAAGACGGTCGTCGCGGCCGGCTGTTACGTGGAGCGCGACCGGACCGGGCTCGAGGCCAGGTTTCCGGGGGTCGATGTCTGGACCGGAGTCCGGAGCTTCGACCGGATCGCCGACCTCGTCGAGGGTCGCCGGGTCCCCCGCCCGGCAGGGACCTACCTTTATTCCGACGCGACGCCGCGCCTGGTCACGACCCCGGGGGCCTGGGCTTATGTCAAGATCTCCGAGGGTTGTTCGCACCGCTGCGGCTTCTGCGCCATCCCGCTCATCAAGGGCCCGTACCGCTCGAGGAGCGTCGAGTCCATCGTCCGCGAGGCCCGGGCTTTGGCCGATCAGGGGATCAAGGAGATCGATCTCATCTCCCACGACTCGACCTGGTTCGGCCGCGACAAGCACATACAGAACGGGCTGGCCCGGCTGCTCGACCGCCTGGGCCGCGTCCCCGGCCTCGAATGGCTGCGCTTTCTCTACGGCTATCCCGATGAGATCACCGACGCGCTTCTGGCCGCCATGGCCGGCCCGAGGATCTGCCGCTACTTCGATATCCCTTTTCAGCACGCCGACGCGCGGATCCTCAAGGCCATGGGCCGGGGACTCGACGGCACCCGGGCGCTCCGCCTGATCGAGCGCCTGAGGACCCGGCTGCCCGGCGCCGTCATCAGGACCTCGCTCATCGTCGGCTTCCCCGGCGAGGGCAAGAAGGAATTCGAGGCCCTGAAGCGTTTCGTCCGCGGAGCCCGCTTCGATCACCTGGGCGTCTTCGCTTATTCGCCGGAGAAGGGCACAGCGGCCCGCGCCTTGCCCGACGGCGTTCCCCCCGAAGAAAAGGAAGACCGCCGCCGCGAGATCATGGCCCTTCAGGCCGGGATCTCGCTCGCCTATAACCGGCGCCGGGTCGGTCAGACCATCGACGTCCTCGTCGAAGGCGCCGATCCGGAAAAGCCGGGCCGCTGGATCGGCCATGGCCGGTTCCAGGCGCCGGAGGTCGACGGTGTCGTCCGGTTCAGCCTGCCGCGGGGCTTGGCCGAGCCGCCGGCGCCCATCGTCCGCGTCGCTGTGGCCTCGGCCGGCCCCTATGATCTCGCCGGAAGGTTCGTCCGATGAAGGCCCTGGCCCGCGTTCTGGCGACGGTGTTCGGCCTCGGTCTTATCCCCCTCGCTCCGGGCACGGCGGCCAGCCTCGTCGCGGCGGTCGCCTACAAGCTTGCACTCCATCGCCTGCCTTGGGCGCTCTATGTCCTCATCCTCGTCATCCTGGTCGTCGTCGGCGTCAAGGCCGCCGGACTTTACGCGGCCGAGCTGGGCCGCCCCGACCCGGGCCGCATCGTCATCGACGAAGTCTGCGGCCAGCTCGTCGCTCTGGCGTTCCTTCCCGGCGGCTGGGTCGCCGTCGGCCTCTCTTTCGCCCTCTTCCGTTTTTTTGATATCATCAAGCCGGGCCCCATCCGCAGGCTGGAGCGCCTGAGCGGCGGCTGGGGCATCATGGCCGACGACCTCGGCGCTGGGATCGCCGCCGCCGTCGTGGCCCGATTGGTTTCGCTCATCATTTAGGCCCGGAGGACCATGAAGGTCGAGATCGTCGCCGTCGGCTCGGAGCTTCTGACCCCCGATTTCCAGGACACGAATTCCCTGCACCTCGCGGCCGGCCTGAACGGGATCGGTCTGCGGCTGAACTTCAAGACGACCGTCGGCGATGACGCGCGGGACCTCCGTCCGGCCCTGAAGGCCGCCCTGGCCCGCTCGCGGCTGGTCCTGTGCATGGGCGGCCTCGGCCCGACCGAGGACGACCGGACCCGCGAAACGCTTGCCCGGTTGCTGGGCCGGAAGCTGATCTTCCACCCGGAGATCCGCAAGCGGATCCGGGAGCGATTCCGCCGCCGCGGCTGGCCCATGACCGCATCGAACCTCAAGCAGTGCTATGTCATCGAGGGAGCCGAGGTCCTCGAGAATCCCAACGGCACGGCGCCCGGGCAGTGGCTGGAGACCCGGCGCAACCTGATCGCTCTCCTGCCGGGACCCCCGCACGAGATCCTGCCCATGTTCGAGAAGGACGTACTGCCGCGGCTTACGCGCCTCGGCCGCGGCATGACCGTGCGCCGGATCATCCGTCTCACGGGCCTCGGCGAATCGGCCATGGAATCGAAGATCATGAGCTTCTACAGGGCGGTCCCAGAGGACGTGAGCGTCACCACACTGGCCGCGTTCGGGGACCTCTCGATCCGGCTGACATATTCCGGCCGGGGCCCGAGAGAGCTGGCCGACCACCGGCTCGAGGACCTCGAAAGGGAGCTCATCCGGCTCCTCGGGCCCTGGATCTATTCCCGTTCCGGTGAAAGCCTCGAGGCGGTCGTCGGGGGCCTGCTTAGGGCCAGAGGCTTGACCATCGCTTGCGCCGAATCCTGCACCGGCGGCCTCATCGGCCATCGTCTGACCGAGGTCCCGCGCAGCTCCGACTATTTCCTCGAGTCTGCCGTCGTCTACAGCAACCGGGCGAAGACCCGCCGGTTGGGCGTCCCGGAGGCCCTCATCAAAAAGCACGGTGCGGTCAGCGCGGAGGTGGCCCGGGCCATGGCTATGGGTATCCGCCGCACGTCGGGCGCCGATCTCGGCCTCGCCGTCACCGGGGTCGCCGGTCCCGGCGGCGGCACGCCGCGCAAGCCCGTCGGCCTCGTCTACGTCGCGTTGGCCCGGAAACGGGGCACGGCCGTCGTCCGCAGCCTCTTTTCCGGCGGCCGGTCCCAGGTCAAGTTCCAATCCTCCCAGAAGGCGCTCGACCTGGTCCGCAAAGCGCTTAACCCCGGGACGGCAAAGAGCCTATAATGATAGGCCAAGAGCGCCCATGAGAGCTTTCATCGCCATCGAGCTTGATCGGCCGATCAAGGAGGCCTTGATCGGGCTCGTCCGGGAGCTCCGGTCCACGCGGGCGGACGTCCGCTGGGTCGCTCCCGCCGGGATGCACTTGACCCTGAAGTTCCTGGGCCCCATCGATGACGGCCAGGCCCTTCGGGTGAAGGACATTATGGTCCGCGCGGCCGGTCGGCACCATGCGTTCCCGCTCAAGCTCGAAGGCACGGGGGCCTTTCCCGGCGAAGGAAGTCCCCGGGTGCTCTGGGTCGGCATCGCGGCCGCGGACGAGCTCGCCGCGCTGCAGGCCGACTTGGACACCGCGCTCGAGGCCGAGGGCTTCGAGCGGGAAAAACGGGACTTCCGGCCTCATCTGACCCTCGGCCGGGTCAAGGGGCCGGACCGCCTGCCCAGGGCCATGGCCGAGCTGGCCAAGCGCCGCGACGAATCCTTCGGATCCATGGTCGCGACCCGGATCACTCTCTTCGAGAGCCTTCTCCACCCCGAGGGGGCCGAGTACAGGACCGTTCTCGAGGTGCCCTTATCGTGAAGATCCTTTTCGCCGTCCTTTCCTATCTTCTGGGGTCCGTGCCGACGGGCTACCTTCTGGTCCGTCTCGGGTCCAAGCGGGATGTCCGGGAGATGGGCAGCGGCAGCACCGGCGCGACCAACGTCCTCCGGGTCAAGGGCTGGAAAACGGCCCTGCCGGTCGCGGTCTTCGACATCCTCAAGGGCTTCCTACCCGTCATGCTGGCCCTGACGTGGTTCGACGATCCCGTGTTCGCCGCCCTGTGCGGCTTCCTCGCGGTCCTGGGCCATTGCTTCCCGTTCGCCATCGGGTTCCGGGGCGGCAAGGGCATGGCCACGTCGATCGGGGCCTTTGCCGCGATCGCCTGGGCCCCCTGCCTGGCCAGCCTCGGTGTTTTTATCGTCGTCGTCAGCCTGACGCGCTTCGTGTCCCTCGGCTCGATCCTGGCCGTCGTCGCGTTCCCGGCGGTCTATCTCGCCGGCGGCGGGCCGGGAGAGGCCGCGGCGGTCGCCCTGGCCATCAGCGCCGTCGTCGTTTTCCGGCACAAGTCCAACATCGGGCGCTTGCTCCACGGCACGGAACGGAAGCTCGGAGAAAGAACGACATGACCACCTCCGTGATCGGCGGCGGAAGCTGGGGGTCGGCCTTCGCCCGCTACCTCGGCTCGATCGGCCTTCCGGCCATGCTCTGGATCCGCGAGCCGAACATCTATAACGACGCGCTCAGGACCCGGGAGAACGCGAGCTTCCTGCCGGGATTCAAGTTCCCCGAGACCGTCGAATTCACGGATGACCTCCGCCGGTCGGCGGCCTTCGGGGAGGTCGTCTTCATTGCCGTGCCGTCCCAGTATTGCCGGGCCGTCTATACCCGGATCGCCCCCGTCCTCCGGCGAGACCAGATCATCGTCAGCCTGACCAAAGGATTCGACAAGCAGACGCTGATGCGCATGAGCCAGGTCATGGAGGAAGTCTTCCGGCCCACGGTCCGGCCCCGGCTGGCCGTCCTGTCCGGTCCGAGCTTCGCCAAGGAGGTGGCGGCCGGCCATCCGACCGCGCTGGTCGTCGCCTCCAGGGACCCGGCCGCGGCCCGCGAGGTCCAGCATCTCATCTCCAGCCTGACAGTACGGGCCTACACCTCGACCGACGTGACAGGCGTCGAGGTCGCCGGCGCGCTGAAGAACGTGGTCGCCATCGCGGCGGGCATCGCCGACGCGATGAAATTCGGACTCAACACGCGGGCCGCCCTGATCACCCGGGGCCTGGTCGAGATCACGGGTCTGGGCCTGGCCCTCGGCGCCCGGAAGGAGACGTTCTCGGGCCTGGCCGGGGTCGGCGACCTCGTCCTGACCTGCACGGGCGAGCTGAGCCGCAACCACCGCGTCGGCCATGAGCTCGGCCGGGGGCGGACCCTGCGCGAGATCCTGGCCGGCATGCGCATGGTGGCCGAGGGCGTGCACACCACGGTGGCCGCCCGCCGCATCTCCCGCGCCCTCGGCGTGGAGATGCCGATCTCCGAGGAGATCTACCAGGTCCTCTACCGCGGCAAGTCCCCCAAGATGGCCGTGGCGGATCTGATGACCCGGGCGCTCAAAGCGGAGTCGTGACCGGGGAGACCATTGCAAGGAGGTGACGGATGAGAACCAAAGCCATCGCCGTCGTGGCGATCTGCGCCAGTCTGGCCTTCTGCGCGTCCTCGCAGGCCCGGCAGCAGCGGGCGCGGGAAAAGGACCCGAAGTACCAGTACAACCTCGGCCTGTTCTATCTCAACCAGAACGACGCCGAGAACGCCATGAAGTATTTCGTCATGGCCCTGGCGCTCGACACGCGATATTACCTGGCCTGGAACGCCATGGGCCTGGCCCATTCCATGCGGGGCCGTCTGGACGAGGCGGCCAAGGCCTATGAGAAATGCCTGGAGATCAATCCCCAGTTCTCTGAAGCGCACAACAACCTCGGGACGGTCTATCAGGAGATGAACCAGATGGACAAGGCCGAGGCCGAGTTCCGCAAGGCCCTGACCGACCTGACCTACCAGAACCGGGAGCTGCCTTATTTCAATCTGGCCCGGCTCTGCGTCCTCCAGAACCGCCTCGACGAGGCCATGGACAACATCCAGAAGTCCATCCAGATCAAGCCCCGCTTGGCCATGGCCTATAACCTCCGGGGCCAGATCTATGAAAAGAAGAACATCATCGACGACGCCGTGACCTCCTATGAGGCCGCCGTCAGGATGGTGCCTGACGACGTTCTCTTCAACTACAACCTGGCCGTCGCCTACTTCAAGAACGGGGAATACAGCCGGTCCAAGGAGTATTTCCTCAAGGTCCAGAGCCGGATCACGGACCCGGAAACGAAAGAAGCGCTGACCCGGTACCTGCGCTTGATCGGCGATCGCTGAGGGGCGAGGCCGCGGCCGGAGCCGCCGAGGATCAGGTGCCTTCCCGCCAATCCGCCAGGTATTTCTTCTGGGCCGCCGTCAGGGTGTCGATGGCGGTGTCCATCGAGGCCAGCTTCAGCGTGGCGATCTGCTCGTCGATCTCCTGAGGGACCGGGAAGACGGACTTGGCCAGACCTTTGGCCCGGCCGAGCAGCCAGCGGACGCTCAGGGCCTGATTCGCAAAGCTCATGTCCATGACCATGGCCGGATGGCCCTCCGCCGCGGCCAAGTTGATCAGCCGGCCCTCGCCGAGAAGGTTGATGCACCGGCCGTCCTGGAGCGTGTACTCGTCCACGAACTCGCGGACCCGCCGCTTCGCCCGGGACAAGGCCTCGAGGGCCGGGATGTCGATCTCGACATTGAAGTGACCGGCGTTGGCGACGATGGCCCCGTCCTTCATCCGGCAGAAGTGGTCTTTCCGGATGACGGCCTTGTTCCCGGTCACGGTCAGGAAGATATCCCCGAGCGGGGCCGCCGCGGCCATGGGCATGACCTCGTAGCCGTCCATGACCGCCTCGATGGCCCGGATGGGGTTGATCTCGGTGACGATGACATGGGCCCCGGCGCCTCGGGCCCGCATCGCGACGCCCTTCCCGCACATGCCGTAGCCGGCCACCACGAACTTCAGCCCGGCCAGGAGCACGTTGGTGGCCCGGAGGATGCCGTCGAGCGTGCTCTGCCCCGTGCCGTAGCGGTTGTCGAAGAGGTGCTTGGTCTGGGCGTCGTTGACCGCGATGATGGGATAGCGCAGGACCCCGTCCTTGGCCATGCTCTTCAGGCGGATGACGCCGGTCGTCGTCTCTTCGGTCCCGGCCATGATTCCGGGCAGCAGGTCCTGCCTCTTGGAGTGGGTCACGTTGACCAGGTCGGCGCCGTCGTCCATGGTGATCGAGGGACCGTGGTCCAGGGCCTGGAGGATGTGGCGGTAATAGGTGTCGTGATCCTCGCCTTTGATGGCGAAGACGGGGATCTTGTGGTGCTTGACCAGCGTCGCCGGGATATCATCCTGGGTGCTCAGGGGGTTCGAGGCGCAAAGCCGGACGTCGGCCCCTCCGAGCTTGAGGGCCTCCACGAGGTTGGCCGTCTCCGAGGTCACATGGAGGCAGGCCGATATCTTGAGACGGGCGAAGGGCTTTTCCTTGGCCAAGGTCCTCTTGATCCTTTCCAGGACAGGCATGGAACGGGCCGCCCATTCCATCCGCAGACGTCCCTTCTCGGCCAGGCTGGGGTCCTTGATATCGTAGTCCATGAGAGCCTCCCTACCGGCCGGCGTCCCCGGCGAGTTTTCCGGGCCAAAATAACACATTCCAGAGGGGTTTTCAAGGCTGGGGCTTTGTGATATCGTTGGGTGTCGTTGTCTGGACCCACGGTCCGCGATAGATATGAGCAAAGCGTTCAAGGCGCTCGTCGTTCTGGTCTTTCTGAGCCTTCCCGCGTGGGCGCAGGACCCGGCCGGGCCGGGCCCCTCGGGTCCGCCCTTCACGATCCAGCATTATCGGCTTCGGAACGGCCTCCGGGTCGTCCTGTCCGAGGACTCCCGCTTGCCCCTGGTGACCGTCGCGGTCGGCTACAGGGCCGGCACCTTGCAGGAGAAGCCCGGCCAGGAGGGCCTGGCCTATCTGCTCGAGAACCTGATGTTCCAAGGCTCGGAGAATGTCAGTCCGCTTCAGCACATCGTCTTCATCCAGAAGACGGGCGGCGAGCTCAACGCGACGACGTCGGCCGACAAAACCCTGTTCTACGAGACCTTGCCTTCGAACCAGCTGGCCCTGGCCCTGTGGCTCGAATCGGACCGGATGAAGTCGCTGGTCATCACTCCGGCGGCCATCGATCGGACCCGGACGGAATTGCTCGACGAGCACGCTGAACGGCTGGCCTCGGACCCCTACCTCGAGACCTTCTCCCTGTTCGATGCCCTCCTCTTCCCTGACGGCCTCTACGGCCGCCCCCTGATCGGCGCCGGCATGAAGAACCTGACCGAGGCCGATGTCGAAGAGTTCTATCGGAGCTATTACGTTCCGGCGAACGCCGTTCTCTGCATCATCGGGAACATCGATCTGGCCAGGACCCGCGAGCTCGTGGCCCGGTACTTCGATACGATCCCCCCGGGACAGGAGTGCCCTTTCCCGGCCCGTCCGGACTTCAAGCGGGAGGCCGACGCCGTCGTGCGCTATAGCCCCGTGGCCTCGACCGGAGCCGGCTTCCACATGGGCTTCCGGTTCTTTCCTCTGCAGACCGGAGACCTGAACTGCCTCCGCATCCTACAGTATGTCCTTCTCGAAGGCGAGACGTCCCGGCTGAGGTCCCGGCTGCTTCACCATGACCTGACGGCCAGCTATCTCAGCGGGGCGATCGACGAGCGACCGAACATCGCCACGCTCAAGCTCTTCTGCCTGGCCACGAACGCCGTCCTGGTGTCCCGTTCCGAGAGGGCCATCCTGTCGGAGATCGACCGGCTCAAGTCCAATCCGGTCTCTCCGGACGATCTGGCCAAGGCCCGGCGGCGCTTCAAGACGGATTACCTGAGCCGCCTGTCCACGAACCTGTCCAAGGCCCGGTTCATCGTCGATGCCTTTTTCACCGGCAAGTCGTTGGACGCGTTGGACCGGGACCTGGCCGAAGTCCTGTCGGTCTCGCCTCTGAGCATTCAGGCCTTCACATCGAGGTATTTCATCCCTCAAAACCGCGTCGTCCTGGAGTTCGGATCGAAATGAGCTTCGAGACGTGCGCCTCGGGTCTCCGCATCCGGTCCGGCGGCGTCCCGCTCATGATCCTGGTCCTGACGCTGTCGGCTGCCCGGACAGGGCTGGCTCAGGAGAGGTTCCGCCGGACCCCGCCGCTGCCGGATGCCCAACGCCTGGAGCTCAAGCTGCCGGCGGTCGAGACGTTCTCCATGGCCAACGGCCTGACCGTGGCGGCGGTCCGTCGGTCCGAGACCCCGGTCGTCACGATCCAGCTCATCATCAAGGCCGGGGAAGCGGATTCGCCGTCGGACCGTCCCGGATTGGCCGCGATCACGGCCCGGATGATCGGCAAGGGGACGAAACAGCTTTCGGCCGATTACCTCGAGAACATGGTCGAATCGCTGGGCGCCCAGTTCTCGGCGGCCGTTTTCATGGACTACACGGTCCTCACCATGACCGTGCTCGACGAGAACATCGATCGGGCGATCTACATCCTTCGCCTGATGGCCCTCGAGGCGACATTCGGGGAGCGTGAACTGGCGGCCGTCCGACGGGCTGCGTACTGGCAGATCCTCGAGAGCAAGAAGGACCCCGAGGTCCTGGGCTGGAAGCAGCTCCTCGGCGTCCTGTTCGGGTCCCACCCCTACAGGCTCGCAAGCTACAGCGAGGATGTCATCAGGGACATTTCGACGCGAGACGTGGCCGGCTTCTATGACCGCTTCTACCGCCCGGCCAACGCGGCCGTCGTCGTCACGGGAAACGTCGACGGCCCGGCCCTGGCCCAGAAGATCGCCGGCCATTTCGGGGCCTGGCACGGCCAGCCTCCTGACCGGACGACCCCGCCGCGGCCGACTCAGAACACGCGCGAGCGGATCCTCTTCGTCGAGGCGCCCGAGGTCCCCGTGGCGACGGTCCTGGCCGGCAACATCATCATGGGATCGTCCGACCCTGACTTCTATCCCTTTCTGGTGCTCAAGCATATCCTGGGCGGGACGACGCAGAGCCGCTTGTTCGTCGACCTCCGGGAGGACAAGGACTACGCGAGTTACGCCTTCAGCGAAATGGAGGTCTATGACTCCTGCGGGGTCTATTGGGTCCGAGCTCAGGTCAAGCCCGAATCGATCGCCCCGGCCGTGGCCGAGATCAAAGGCGAGATCGGGGCCCTGGCGGCGGGTCCGGCCGTGCCTTCGGAGATCGAGGAAGCCAAGTCTTATCTCGTCGGAAGCCTGCCCCGGCGGTTCGAGACCCGCGAAGGATTCACCGATTGGCTGGCCCGTTATGTCGCCCTGGGGCTGGACCAGAGCCAATGGGACCGGGGCCCGGAGGAGCTCAAGCTCATCAATGCGGAAAAGATCCGCGAGGTGGCCCGGAAATATCTCACCGCGACGCCGGTCGTGGTCGTCGTCGGCCAGCCGAAATGGCTGAGCGCTTATCTCAACGAATTCGACACCATCGAAGTCTACGATACCAGCGGCAAGCTCAAGCACACCTGGCGCAAAGGAGAAGGGCGATGAAGCTCGTCGAATGCGTTCCCAATTTCAGCGAAGGCCGGGACCTGGAGAAGATCCGGGCCATCACCGGCGAGATCGAGGCCGTCCCCGGGGTCAAGCTCCTGGACGTCGATCCCGGGGCCTCGACCAACCGGACCGTGGTGACTTTCATCGGCTCCCCCGACGCGGTCACGGAAGCCGCTTTCCGGGCCATCGCCAAGGCTTCCGAGGTCCTTGATATGCGGGCGCACAAGGGAGCTCACCCGCGCATGGGCGCGACCGACGTCTGCCCCTTCGTGCCCGTTTCCGGCGTGACCATGGAGGATTGCGTCAAGCTGGCCGCCGAGCTTGGCCGCCGGGTCGCCGAGGAGCTGGGCATTCCGGTCTATCTGTACGAGGCGGCCGCCCGGAAGCCCGAGCGCCGCAACCTGGCCACGGTCCGGGCCGGCGAATACGAGGGCCTGTCCGAGAAGCTCAAGGACCCCCGCTGGGCGCCGGATTTCGGAAAGCCCGTCTTCAATCCCAAGTCCGGCGCCACGATCATCGGGGCCCGGGAGTTCCTCATCGCTTACAATATCAACCTCAATACGCGGGACCGCAAGTTGGCCCACGAGATCGCCCTGAGCCTGCGCGAAAGCGGCCGGGCCAAGCGCGACAAGGACGGCAACCCGGTCAAGGATGCCCGGGGCAAACCCGTCAAGGTCGCCGGCAAGTTCAAGGAGGTCAAATCGGTCGGCTGGTATGTCGAGGATTACGGCGTGGCCCAGATCTCGGTCAATTTCACGGACTATAAGAAGACCCCCGTCCACGTGGTCTTCGACGAGGCCATTCGCCTGGCCGGGAAGCTCGGGCTCAGGGTCACCGGCAGCGAGCTCGTCGGCCTCATCCCCAAGGAGGCCCTGCTCATGGCCGGCCGCTATTATTTCGAAAAGCAGGGCAAGAGCCCCGGCGTGCCCGAGACCGAGCTCATCCGCATGGCCGTCCGCTCGCTGGGCCTCGGCGACGTCGTGCCCTTCGAGCCGGACAAGAAGATCATCGAGTACCAGGTCCGTGAGCCGGGCTCCTCCCTCGTCGACATGACGCTGCGCGGCTTCGCCGACGAGCTGTCCATGGACTCCCCCGCCCCGGGCGGCGGCAGCGTGGCCGCGCTCTGCGGCGCCCTGGCCGCCGGTTTGGCCGCCATGGTCTCGAACCTGACCGTCGGCAAGAAGGGCTACGAAGCGGTCCACGACGACATGGCGGATACGGCCGTCAAGGCCCAGGCGTTGAAGGACTTCCTGCTCGACGCCGTCGACCGCGATACCAAGGCCTTCAACAAGGTCATGGAGGCCTTCCGGCTGCCCAAAACGACCCCGGAGCAGGCTGAGGACAAAGAGCGGGCCGTCGAGGCGGCGAACAAAGAAGCCACTCAGGTGCCGCTCGAGGTCCTGGAGAAGGCCGTCGAAGCGGCCCGCCTGGCCAAAACGGCCGCGGCCAAGGGCAACAAGAACTCCCTGAGCGACGCGGGTGTCGGCGGGCTGGCCGCGCAGACCGCCGGCGAAGGCGCCTACTATAATGTTCTCATCAACCTCGGCGCGATCAAGGACGCCAAGTTCGTCGACCAGGTGCGTCGCCGCGCGGCGGGCCTACGGAAGGACCTCGATAAGGAAGGCCGGGCCGTGCGGGACCTGGTGACCAAGGCTCTGGCCGCGCCGAAGTAGACCGCTCACTCCGCTGCCGGCGGCACGCCCCGGCCCCGTTTCAGCACGAAGAGGGCCCCGAAGGCGATGAAGCAGAGGATGACGATCGCCGCCGAGGCGGGGACATTGAGGGCCACGGACGCGGCCAGGCCGCCGGCGACGGCCGCGATCGCGACGGCCCCGGAAGCCCGGACGGCGGTGCGAAAGCTCCTGGCCACCTGAAGACCCGCCGCGGCGGGTATCACAATGAGGGCGGCCACGAGCAGGATGCCCGCCACCTTCATTCCCAGGACGATCGTGACCGCCGTCAATACCATCAGCAGCGTATCCAGACGGCCGACCTTGACCCCGGCCGCCCGGGCCGATTCCCGGTCGAAGGTCATGAACAACAGCTTGTCGTAATTCAACCATACGGCGACAAGGACGGCCGCGGCCAAGCCGATCGAAAGCCAGACTTCGACCGGCTCGATGGCCAGGATGTCGCCGAAGAGATACGACATCAGCTCGACGTTGAAGCTGCGGGCCAGGGACGCCAGCAGGATCCCCAGGGCCAGCCCCAAGCTGCTGAAGACCCCGATGGCCGTGTCGCCATGAAGGCCGGCCCGGCCCTTGAGCTTGACGACCGCCAAGGCCCCTGCGACGGAGATGACCAGCGCCGCGATCAAGGGCAGCACGTTCAAGAACAGGCCCAGGGCCACGCCGGCGAACGCGATGTGCGACAGCCCGTGCCCGATCATGGCGTCCTTGCGCAGGACAAGGAAAACGCCGAGAACGGCGCAGGCGACGGCGATCAGGATCCCGGCCAGGAGGGCCCGCTGGAGGAACCCGTAAGCGAGGAGGGCGTGCATCGGCGGGTCAGTGCTCGTGGGAGATCAGATGGTCGCCGTGGCCGATCAGGTCCCGGAACGCGTCCGAGCGGCAGAACCCGGCATGGTCGCCGTGGTAGATGAGCTTCTGGTTGAGGCAGGCGACACGGTTGACGTGCTTGTTGACGATGCCGATATCGTGAGTGACCAGGACGATGGTCAGGCCCTCGCTCCGGTTCAGCCGGTCGAGCATGTCGTAGAAGGCCGCCTGGGTCTCCGCGTCGACGCCGGTCGTCGGCTCGTCGAGGAAAAGGACCCGGGGCGACGTGACCAGGGCCCGGGCGATGAAGACGCGCTGCTGCTGACCGCCGGAGAGCTGGCCGATGGGCTCTTTGCCGTATTCGGCCATGCCGACAAGCTCCAAGGCCCGGCGCACCCGGGCCCGCGCTTCGCGGGCGGGGACGCTCCGCCGGCCGCCGCCGGAGAGCAGGGCCATGCCGACGACCTCATCGACCGAAGCCGGGAAGAACGGGTCGATATGGGTCGCTTTCTGGGGCACATAGCCGATCCGGTCCCAACCGGTGAATTCGGCCGGGGACTTGCCGAAGATCTCGACCTGGCCGGACGAGGGCCGGAGAAGGCCGAGAATGATCTTGACGAGGGTCGTCTTGCCTGATCCGTTGGGGCCGATGATGGCCAGGAAGTCTCCTGCCTCGATGGTCAGATCGATGTCGATCAGGACAGGGGCGCCATTGTAGGAGAAGGCGACGCCGCGCAACGCTGCCAGGCTCATGGTCTCACCGGCACCCCAGCCCGTCCCGCAGCTGGGCCAGATCGTCCCTCATCAGGTCGAAGAAGCCGACCTTCTTCTCCTGTTCTTCCCGGGTCAGGTTATGGCCGGCCCGGAGGACCAGGACCCGGCCGCCGATCTCCCTGGCCAGCGTCACGGACAGGTCGGGCGGCACGGAATTCTCGAAATAGACCGTCCGGATCCCTTTCTCCCGGCAGAGATCGACGACCCTCATGAGGTCCTTGGCCTTTGGCAGGGCGTCCGGGCTCAATCCGAACAGGGCGATCTGCCAGAGCCCGTAGCGGCGGGCCAGGTAGCCGAAGGCGCCGTGGCCGGCCAGGACGATGGTCTTGCCGCGGCAGCCGGAGAGGCCGGTCCGGAATTCCGCGTCGAGCCCCCGAAGACTCTCGTTCAGCCGCCCGGCGTTGGCCGCGAACGTGGGCCCGCCGGCGGGATCGATCCGGGTGAGCTCGGAGGCGATGCGGTCGACGATGCGCTGGTCGATGCTGAAATCGAGCCAGACATGCGGGTCCAGGCCTTCCGGACCGTGCTCGTGCCCGGCCTCCGGCTCGTCGGCGTCGGCGACGGCCAGTCCGGCCGCTGCTTCCATTGTCCGGATCCGGCCTTTGGGGAAGGCCTTGAGCATGTCCGGCAGCCACGGCTCGAGCCCCGAACCGATATAAATGAGAAGATCGCATGAGGACAGGCGGACGATATCTTCGGGCCGGGGCTGCCAAGTATGGACGCCGGCTCCGGGTGGCAGTAAGAGGGTCGCCTCTCCCCTGTCCCCGGCCACGGCGGCGGCGAACTGCTGGAGGGGGAAGACCGTGGTCAGGATCCGGATCCTGGCCGGCGCGGCCGAGGCCGGGCGAGCCGCAACCCCAATGAGGAAGGCCAGCGCCAAAGCAACGGGCGGTCCGGAGACGCGGCGAACAAAGGCTCTCATCTCCCTGATTATACCCTCGGGGGCGGCTTGAATCCACCGGATATTTATGTCATCATGCCGGTCTCGGCGAACCCCGTCATATAAGGAGAATGCCATGGCCTCGTCGCTCCAAGATCTAAAACCCAGTCTTCTCTGGAAGTATTTTGCCAAGATCCTGACCATCCCCCATTGCTCGGGGAACGAGAAACCCCTCGGGGATTACGTCCTCTCCGTCGCGGCGTCCCTGGGCTTGCCCGCCAAGCGTGACCGGGTCGGCAACGTCCTGGTCAGCAAGCCGGCCACGGCCGGGCGCGAAGGCGCGGTGGGCGCCATCCTCCAAGGCCACCTCGACATGGTCTGCGAAAAGAACTCGGACAAGGTCCACGACTTCTGCAAGGACCCCATCCTGCCCGAGATCAAGGGCGAGTGGGTCTATGCCCAGGGCACGACGCTCGGCGCCGACAACGGCATCGGTCTCGCGGCCGCCCTGGCCGTCATGGAGGACAAGACCCTGGTCCACGGCCCGCTCGAGTTTCTGTTCACGGTCGACGAGGAGACCGGACTGACCGGAGCCAACAAGATCCAGAAGGGTTTTCTCGCGGGCAAGATGCTGCTCAATCTCGACAGCGAGGATGAGGGGGTCTTCACGATCGGGTGCGCCGGCGGGGCCGACGCGACGCTCGGGCTGCCGCTCGAGCGCAAAAAGGCGGCCTCAAAGAACCTTTATAAGCTCCACGTCCGCGGCTTCCGGGGCGGTCATTCCGGAATTGACATCAATCAGGGCCGGGGCAACGCCATCAAGCTCCTGGCCCGCATGCTCGGCCAGGCCCAGGCCTCGGCTAAGTTCGAGCTCGTCAGCGTCGAGGGCGGCAGCAAGCACAACGCCATCCCCCGCGAGGCCGTGGCCCTGCTGGCCTGCCCGCCGGTGCAGGTCCGGTCCCTGACCACGGCGCTCAAGAAGGCCTTCGATAAGATCAGGGTCGAATACAAGGCCGTTGAACCTGGCGCGGCCTACACCCTCGAGGCCGTGGCCGGCCGGGACGTGGCCATGACCCAGGGCTGCCAGAAAACCCTCATCGATTTCCTGCTGGCCCTGCCGCACGGCGTCATCGCCATGCATCCCGAGATCGCGGGCCTCGTCGAGACCTCGACGAACCTGGCTATCGTCAAGACCGCCAGGTCGAGCTTCGAGGTCCTGTGCAGCAGCCGCAGCTCCGTCGCCTCGGCCCTCGAAGCGACGCGCGACGTCATCAAATCCGTCTGCGATCTGGCCGGAGCCAAGGCCGAGCTTCACGACGGCTATCCTGGGTGGATGCCGAACCTGGACTCGCCGCTGCTCAAGAAGCTGAAGGAGCTCTACCTCAAGTCCTTCGGCAAGGAGGCCAAAGTCGAGGCCATTCATGCCGGCCTCGAATGCGGCATCATCGGCGAGAAGTTCCCGGGCATGGACATGATCTCCTTCGGGCCGACGCTGAAGAACCCGCACTCGCCGGAGGAGCACGTTCACATCGGCGCGGTCGAGAAGTTCTGGCAATTCCTCACGGCCGCCATCGACGGTCTTTCGTCCTGATAAAAAATGGGGACGTTTCTATTTTATTTTTTCATTTATGAATTTAGAAAATAGAAGCGTCCCCATTTCATAGGTAACGACATGAAGAGACGCCGATTCATCGCCATGCTCGGGCTCGCGGCAGCTTTCGCCTCGCGCGCCCGGGCCGGCCTCGCAAGGAGCAAAACCATGAAGAAGCAAGTGCAAACCGACAAAGCGCCCAAGGCCATCGGCCCTTATTCCCAAGGCATCATCGCCAACGGGTTCGTGTTCTGCTCGGGCCAGATCCCGATCGACCCGGCCACGGGCGACCTCAATACCGGCACGATCGAGGAGCAGACCCGCCAGGTCCTCAAGAACGTCTCGGCCGTGCTCGAGGCGGCCGGCTCGTCGCTCGACGAGGCGGTCAAGGTGACCGTGTTCCTGCAGGACATGAACGACTTCGGCAAGATGAACGCGGTCTACGCCGAGTTCTTCAAAGCCCCGAACCCGGCCCGGGCGGCCGTCCAGGTGGCCCGGCTGCCGCGCGACGTCAAGGTAGAGATCGAAGCGATCGCTCTCGTCAAGTAGGGGGCCGCCCCATTCCGGGCAAGCCCCTCTCTCCGACTTAGCGCTCGCCCGGCCGCCGAGAGGCCTCGGGGTTCATCTCCGCTCGCTGCGGTGATTCTTCACGGCTTCACGCTTCTGAGCCGAGTTAAGAGCGCCGCGTCTCAGCCGCGATGAAGCCTAAATCACCGCTTTATGCTCACTCCGATGAAACCCCTCAGCCTCACTACGGCGGCCTCACGCCAGTCTGTTTGCCTCGAGCATGCCTCAATTGATGGGGATGAGGCACGGGAGCCGGAAGCCTTATAGACCAGGACGAGAGGCTGGTGTAAAATAGGGAGGAAATGCCACTCTATGAGTTTGCGTGCCAGAAGTGCGGCAAGAGGTTCGAGTGCCTCGTGGCCGTAGGCAAAGAAAAGGACGTCGTTTGCGCCGAGTGCGGCGCGGCCGACGTCCGGAAGATGATCTCGGGCTTCGGTATCGGCGGCGGCTCGAGCCGCCTCAAGGCCTCCTCGTCCTCGAGTTGCACCAGTTGCTCGTCCAAGTCCTGCAGCACCTGCCATTAAGGACAAAGAGGGACTGTCCCCAGAGGGACTGTCCCTCTTTTTCTTGACTTCATCTCTCTATTGACGCTTAAATAGGCGTCCGCCCATGGAACGCCGCTTAAAGTCCGCCATCTGCCGCATCGGCGTGGACACCGGCGGTACCTTCACCGACTTCGTCGTCTGGAAGGGCGGCCGTCTCTCCAACCGCAAGGTCCTCTCGACCCCCCGGAATCCCTCCCTGGCCATTATCGAAGGTCTCGGCGATCTGTTGGACGTTTCCCCGGGACTCTTCATCATCCACGGCACGACCGTGGCCACGAACGCGCTCCTGCAGCAGAAAGGCGGTCGCATCGCCCTGATCACCACGGCCGGGTTCGAGGACGTCCTGGCCATCGGCCGGCAGACCCGCCGCGAGCTTTATGGGCTCGAGCCGGAGAGCCGGTTCGATCTCATTCCCGCCGGCCGCCGCTTCGGGCTGCGGGAGAGAACGTTGGCTTCAGGACGGATCGAGAGGCCGGTCGACCCCGCCGAGGTCCGCTCCATCATCCGGAAGATCGAGAAGTCCGGCGCCGAGGCCGTCGCCGTTTGCCTTCTTCACTCCTACGCCAATCCCCATAACGAGGAGGCGGTGGCCGAGGAACTCGAGAGGTCGGGGCTGCTCTTCACGATCTCCAGCCGGCTCTTGCCCGAGCACCGCGAGTTCGAGCGCACCTCGACGACCGCCGTCAATGCTTATCTGATGCCGGTCATGGACCGCTACATCGGCGAGCTCGACCGGCGCATCGGCTGGGCCGAGCTGCGCATCATGCAATCCAACGAGGGCTACCTCCCGCCGGACCGGGCCCGGGTCGAGCCCATCCGGACGGCCCTGTCCGGCCCGGCCGGCGGTGTCGTCGGGGCGCGGGCCATCGCCCGGGCCGCGGGATTCGCCAACATCGTCAGCTTCGACATGGGCGGCACATCCACTGATGTTTCCCTCGTCGAAGGCGGCATCCGCCGGACCCATGAGAGCCGGGTGGGCGACTTTCCCATCCGCCTGCCCATCATCGATATCCACTCGGTCGGGGCCGGCGGAGGCTCTATCGCCACCACCGATCGGGGCGGCTCGTTCCGGGTCGGTCCTCAGAGCGCGGGGGCGGACCCCGGTCCGGCCTGTTACGGCCAAGGCGACCTGCCGACCGTGACGGACGCCGATCTGTGCCTCGGCCGTCTCGATCCCGACTTCTTCCTGGGCGGGCGCATGCGGATCCAACCCGGGCGCAGCCTCGACGCCGTCTCGCGGCTGGGACGGGCCATCGGCAAGTCCCCGACCGAGACGGCTCTCGGCATCGTGACCATCGCCAACGCCAACATGGAAAAGGCCATCCGGGTCATCTCGGTCGAACGCGGCATCGATCCCCGCCGCTTTGCCCTGCTTTCGTTCGGCGGCGCGGGAGGCATGCACGCCGTCGAGATGGCCGCTCACCTGGGCATGCCGGCGGTCCTGGTGCCGCGCCATGCCGGCGTCCTCTCGGCCTTCGGTCTGCTCATGTCCGATCCGGTCAAGGACTTCACCCAGTCCCTGATGCGGACGGATGCCGAGATCGGCCTCCCCGGGCTCGAAAAGGGGTTTCGGGGGCTCGAGGACAAGGCCGGCCGGGACATGGCCGAGGACGGCTTCGGCGCTTCGGACCTCGTCCTCGAGCGGTCGCTCGACTGCCGCTATTTCGGCCAGTCCTATGAGATCGAGGTCCCTTATCGGCGGGCCTCGACGCCGGCCCAGGCTTTCCTCGAGGCCTTCCACAGCCGCCACAAGAAGCTCTATTCCTACCGTCATGACGGCCGTCCCGTCGAGATCGTCAACCTGCGCGTCAAGGCGGTGGCCGTCACCCCGAAGCTCCCGCTCGAACGCGCCCCGCGTGTCGCCTCGCTGGATCCCCGGGCGGTCGTAAAAACACAGAGGATCCACACGGGCAGGGCTTTCCGCGCGGGCCGGGTCTACGACCGGTCCAGGCTCGGTCCCGGGAACAGGCTCGCCGGGCCGGCCCTGATCATCGATCCGGAATCGACGGCCTATCTTCCCCCCGGCATCGGCGCCGTCGTCGACCCTTTCCTGAACCTCGTCATCCGCAAGGCGGCGTCCCGATGAGGAAGGTCGATCCGATCGAGCTCGAGCTCTTCAAGAACGTCTTCGTGGCCATTTCCGAAGAGATGGCCGCCGTGCTGGGCCGGACCGCCCTCTCGCCCAACATCAAGGAGCGCAAGGATTTCTCCTGCGCCCTGTTCGACGATGCCGGCGGGACCCTGGCCCAGGGATCTCACATCCCGGTCCATCTCGGGGCCATGCCCCTGTCGGTCCAGGCGGCGCTTGCTGCGGTATCGTTCGAGCCCGGCGATCTCGTGGTCCTCAATGATCCTTACCGGGGCGGCACGCACCTGCCGGACATCACCTGCATCTCGCCCGTCTTCCTCGGCGGCCGCCTGGCCTTCTTCGTGGCCAACCGGGCCCATCACTCCGACGTCGGCGGCATGACGCCGGGGTCGATGCCGCTGGCGACCGAGCTCTTCCAGGAAGGGCTGATCATCCCGCCGCTCAAGCTCTATGCGCGGGGCCGGCTAAACGGGGAGGTCTTCGATCTCCTGCTGGCCAACGTGCGCACTCCCGACGAGCGCCGCGGCGACCTCCTGGCCCAGGTGGCCGCCAACGAGGTCGGGCGGTCCAGGCTCGAGGAGGCCGTCGGACGTTTCGGCGCCGGCCGCGTCCGGCTTTATGCCGGCCTGATCCAGGATTATGCCGAGAGATTCCTGAGGCAGACGATCCGCGGCATCCCCGACGGTTCCTACGCCTTCGCGGACGCTCTCGACGACGACGGCATTGCCGGCCGGCCTATCCGCATCGCCGTGAACATCCGGATCCGCGGCAGCCGGGCTGTCATCGATTTCACCGGCTCGGCTCCCCAGACCGTTGGCGGCGTCAACGCCAACTATGCCATCACCTGCTCTGCCGTCCTCTACGTCTTTCGTGCCCTTGTCCAGGAGGACATCCCCTTCAACACCGGCCTGATGCGGCCGCTCGAGATCATCGCGCCCAGGGGCTCGATCGTCAACGCCGAATTCCCGGCCGCCTGCGCCGGAGGCAACGTCGAGACGTCGCAGCGCATCGTCGACATCCTCCTGGGCGCCCTGGCCAAGGCGCTGCCGGACCGGATCCCGGCGGCCAGCCAGGGCACGATGAACAATATCGCCTTCGGGGGCTGGGACCCGGGCCGGCATCGCCGCTTCGCCTATTACGAGACGATCGGCGGGGGTATGGGGGCGGGCCCGAGGTCGGACGGCCTGAGCGGGGTCCATACCCACATGACCAACTCCCTCAACACGCCGGTGGAGGCGCTCGAGAACTATCTGCCGCTCAAGATCCGGGCCTACGGTCTGCGGAAGGGGTCGGGAGGGCGCGGCGCCCGCCGCGGCGGCGACGGGATCGTCCGGGAGTACGAGTTCTGTGTTCCCGTCGATCTGACCGTCATCTCCGAGAGGCGCCGGTTCGCCCCCTATGGGGCGCGCGGCGGCGGCCCCGGGGCCAAGGGCCGCAACCTGGTCTTTTCCCGAGGCCGCATCAAGGTCCTGGGCTCCAAGGCCAATGTCCGGCTCGAGACCGGAGATCGTCTGAGGATCGAGACACCCGGAGGGGGCGGGCACGGCCGCCCATCCCGAAAAAACCGCCATAAGGAGTCTGCGCGATGAGGATCCGATCGCTCGCCGTCCTGTCCTTGTTGACTATCACGCTCGTCCTGGCCGCGGCCCCCCCATGCTCGGCCGGCGCCGCAGGCGGGGCCTCCCTGGCCATGCCCGTCCGGGGCGTCTGGATGCACCCGGGGCTCTTCGGCCCGGACAAGGCCGCGGCCGTCGCGAAAATGCGCGCGACCCTCGACGAATACGCCCGGGCCGGCATCAACACCTTGATCATGCTGGTCAAGACGACGTCGGGATACGTCTATTATCCGAGCGAGATCGGGGTCCGCGATCCGGCCTACGACTGGGACTTCTTCGGGACCTTCCTGGCCGAGGCCAAGGCCCGCAAGATGGAGGTCCACCCCTGGTTCTGCGTCTTCCCGGAATCGGCCATCCTGGGGCAGGTCCGGCAGCATCCGGAGTGGCTCATCGTCTCCCCCAAACGCGAGATGGTCGCGGCGGCCAACCCCGCCCTGCCGGCCGTGCGGGCGTACGAGGCCAGCCTCATGCTCGAGGTCGTCCGCAAGTACGACGTCGGCTGGGTCCACCTCGATTACATCCGCTACCCCTGCGAGCCGACCGAGCCCTTCTTCAGCTTCGACGCCGAAACGCTGAAACTGTTCAAGGCCGATACCGGCATCGACATGGCGGCGGTCAAGGCCCGGGACACGGGCAACCCGGCCTGGAACGTCTGGCTGCGCTGGAACACCGAGCGGGTCACGCTGTTCGTCAAGGAGCTGCGGGACGCCCTCAAGGCCACGGGCCGCAAGGTCAAGATCAGCGCGGCCGTCTTTCCGGACGCCGTGAACGCCAGGGTCGCGATCGGCCAGGATTGGGCATCTTGGGGCCGCGAGGGCCTGGTCGACATGCTCAATCCGATGCTCTATACGAACGACGTCAAGCTCTACGAGAAGCTGACCCGGGAGGCTGTCGGCCACGCTGCCGGCCACGCCCTGGTCTGCCCGGGCATCGGCATCGGCACGTCGCACAACCAGAACACGCCCGAGGGCATGATCGAAGAGATGCGCATCAGCAAGGCCGCCCGCGCCGACGGCGTGGTTTATTTTTCCTCGAACAGCCTGAACCAGCCGTTCCTCGATGCCCTCAAGACACTCAAATAGGACCTAGCACGTAATCTCCGGGAATCCCGCGTGAGGCGGCGAGGGCTGTCGACCCCAGGCCCCCGTAATGGAAAGGGGGCCCGGCCGAAGGCCGGGGGAAACCAGCTACAAGGTTTCCGGGGCGCGGGGGCACGGGTCGATATCCTGAGCAAAGCCGAAGAGAGGGATTCCCTCCTGGCCTAGAGCTTTTTAAGCTTGTCCTTCTCGATCAGCAGCATGCCCTGGTAGGAGACATAGTTCAGGAGGATCATCACCCGCTCGCTGTCGCCGACTTCCTTGCGGAAGACGCCCTTCAGGCCCTTGAGAGGTCCCTCGACGACCTCGATCTCGTCGCCGACCGCCGGCTCCTGGCCGTAGCGCTCGAAGACGATGAGCCCGTCCCGTTCCCGGGTCCTGATGCCCTCGACGACCCCGGCCGGGATCGGGGTCGGGCCGGCGTCGTTCCCGACCACCCGCTTAACCCCGCGCGTGTACTTGACCATCTGGAACTCTTCGGGGAACGAGAACCGCAGGAAGGCGTAGCCGGGAAAGAACGGAACGACCCGTTTCTCGCGCAGGTATTTGGGGCAGTAGATCGTAAAGCCGCCCTCGACAAAAAGCCGCTCGACCTGGCTCTCCTTTTTCGGCTTTGTATTGATGACGTACCAGCCTGACTTATTCATAAGAACGCCCCTTTTTCTCCGGCTCTCCCCTCTCGGGCGTTCTTACCCTGCGGGCGAACCGATCCGGCCCCATCTGCTTCGTTCTCGGGGTTTGCAGTACCAAAGAGTACAGCTTCACCCCTCGGGCCTCGCATCTGGGGCCGCCTCGATTCGTGAATAATCCAGGCCTGAGCGGCATCAGCGCTCCTTCGGGGCGTCGCTCGCCAGACCCATGGCCCGATAGACACGGGGCCGGCGGTCCTCGAGGAAGTGCCGGGCCGCGTGGGACAGCGCGTTCTTGGCCAAGTCGCAATCGGCATAGAGAACATGATCCTGCCCGGCCGGCGCTCTGGCGATGACCCGGCCGTCGGGATCGACGACGAACGATTCCCCGGCGAATTCGAGATCGTCCTCGCGGCCGACCCGGTTGACCAGCGCGGCATAGTAGCCGTTCTGGAAGGCGGCGACCTGGAGCTCGGCCTCAAAAAGACCCGGGGTCCACTCCCCCGCGGTCCCGGCTTGGGGCACGACGACAAGCTCGGCGCCGGCCAGTCTCAGCCCCCTCATGTATTCGGGAAAATGGCGGTCATAGCAAATGGCCACGCCGACCTGGCCCGCCGCCGTGGAGAAGACAAAGCGTTCCCGGTCACCCGGCGCGTAGTAGCCCCGCTCGTGAAAGCCCGGGCCCTCCATGATATGGACCATGCGCGTGACCCCGAGGAGGCTGCCGTCGGCGTCGATGACCGGCGAGGAATCATAGGTCCGGTCACCGTCCCGCTCGAACAGGTTCAGGACGGCCACGGTGCCCGTTTCGCGGGCTAGGGCACTGAACAGGTCGGTGGTGGGGCCGGGGATGGTCTCAGCCAGAAGCGCGCTGCCGCTCGAGGCCGGCACCTGCGGATAGAACCGGGTGAAGGCCAGCTCGGCGAAGGCGACCACGTTGGCCCCGGTCCGGACGGCCTCGAGAAAGGCCCTTTCGCCCCGGGCCCGGTTCTCGGCCGGGTCGTCGGTGGCCCGTTGCTGAACGAGCGCGATCCTCAAGCCCGGCAGGCCTTTTCGACGTCGGCGACCGTCTTCGGGATGGGCGGGCCGAGGACCTTGCGGCCCTTGTCAGTGACCAGGACGTCGTCCTCGATCCTGACCCCTCCGAAGTCCAGGAACTTCTCGACGGCGTCATAAACGATGAAATCCTTGTGCTTCTTCTCTTTCTTCCAGAGCGCGAACAAGGCGGGGATGAAGTAGACGCCCGGCTCGACCGTCATGACGTGGCCGGGTTTGAGCACGCGGGCCATGCGCAGATAAGCCAGCCCGAACTGTCCGCTGCGCTCGACCTTCTCGCCGTAGCCCACGTTGTTCTCGCCGTAATCCTCCATGTCGTGGACGTCCAGGCCGAGGTTGTGGCCCAGGCCGTGCGGGAAGAACAGCGCGTGTGCGCCGGCGCCGACGGCCTCGTCCGTGCCGCCCTTCATCAGGCCGAGAGCCTTGAGGCCGTCGGTGAGGACGCGGGCCGTCTGCATGTGGATATCCTTGAAGTTGACGCCTGGTTTGATGGACTTGATGGCCGATTCCTGGCCGGCCAGGACGATCTCATAGACGGCCTTCTGACGGGCGTTGAAGCGTCCGCCGACAGGCACGCTGCGGGTGATGTCGGAGGCGTAGCCGCTGGCCGCTTCGGCGCCGCAGTCGCAGACGAGCATCCGGCCCCTGGCCAGCTCGTTGTCGTGCGAATGCATGTGGAAGATCTGGCCGTTGACGGTGACGATGGGCGGGAAGGCCATGTGCATGCCGTAGGCCAGGGCGATCCCCTCCATGACCCCGGAGACCTGGAACTCATAGCGACCGGGCTTGGCGGACTTCATGGCCGCCAGGTACATCTCCCGGCTGACGGCCACGGCGGACTCGATCTCGCGGATCTCCTCCTTGGACTTGATGATCCGCTGATCGACCGACGCTTTGATGAACGCCGGCGAAGCCTTGGCCCTGAGCTCGCCGATAGGGATCCCGAGAAGGTCGCTCAGGACGATCTTGTTATCGGCCCGATAGGGCGCCAGGTAATGCACGGTCCGCCCGGCGGTCAGGGCCTGGCGCACCGTCTCGGCGAACGCGGCCCGGGGCTTGGTCAGCCGGACGCCGATCTCCGCGGCCCGGTCCTTGAGTTTGGGCAGCTCGCCTTCCCAGATGATATCTTCGATGCCGATGTCGTCGCCGAAGAGCGTGTCAGTGCCCGCGTCGGCATCGATGACGGCCGCGAGTCCCGGCGAAGCCAGGCCGAAGAAATACAGGAACGAGCTGTCCTGGCGGTAGTGATAGGTGTTGGCGGGGTAGTTCATCGGGGCTTCTTCGTTGGCCAGGAAGATCAGCAGGCCCGAGCCCACCGACTTTTTCAGGAGCTTCCGTCGTTCGACATAGGTCGCGGCTTTGAACATGTGGCCCTCCTTGAGGTCGTTACGGAAGGATTCTATCATATCTCGGCCGGTTTTCCTCTCCTTCGCTTGGCCGCCCGGCGCCCCGTTCAGGGATAAGAATTGAAATGCGCCAGAGGCGATGTTAAGATGCCGGAATAATCCCGAGAGGAGTTGCACATGGGCGGACTTTTCGGCGTCGTCGGCAAGAACGAGATCGTCGAGGACCTGTTCTACGGCACGGACTACCATTCCCATCTCGGCACGAAGCGCGGTGGCCTGGCGGCCGGCAACGGCGCGAACCTCACCCGCTACATCCACAACATCGAGAACGCCCAGTTCCGCTCCAAATTCGCCGAAGATGTCACGAAGCTCCACGGCGACCGCGGGATCGGCGTCATCAGCGACTATGAAGACCAGCCGCTCCTGATCCGGTCCCACCTGGGCAACTACGCCATCGCCACGGTCGGGGTCATCAAGAACATCGACGAGCTCGTCGACCGGGCTTTCCGCGGCAAGTGCCTCCATTTCTCGGAGATGCGCGGCGGCGAGATCAACCCGACCGAGCTCATCGCGGCCATGATCAACCGGGAGGACACCTTCGAGGACGGCATCCGGGCCGTCTGGGAGTTCATCCAGGGGTCCTCGTCCATCCTCATCCTGACGGACGGCGCCATCCTCGCGGCCAGGGACAAGCTGGGCCGGACCCCGCTCGTATTGGGCAAGAAGCCGGGCTCTTTCTCCGTCTCTATGGAAACCTGCGCTTTCCCCAACCTGGGCTACGAGATCGACCGGTATCTTGGCCCCGGCGAGATCGTCAAGATCACGCCCGACGGCAGCGAGACCGTGGCCAAGCCCGGGCCGAAGCTCCGGATCTGCTCATTCCTGTGGGTCTATTACGGCTATCCGGCTTCGAGCTACGAGGGCATCAATGTCGAAACGGTGCGCAACCGCTGCGGGGCGTTCCTGGCCCGCAACGACAACGTCAAGATCGATCTCGTCGCCGGGATCCCCGATTCCGGCATCGGCCACGGCCTCGGCTACGCGGCGGAGTCCGGCATCCCCTTCCGACGTCCCTTCGTCAAGTACACCCCGACCTGGGCCCGGAGCTTCATGCCCCAGAACCAGACGGTCCGCGACCAGGTGGCCCGGATGAAGCTCATCCCCATCCGGGAGATCATTCAGGGGCACAAGCTCCTGTTCTGCGAGGATTCCATCGTCCGCGGCACCCAGCTCCAGGACACCATCAAGCGCCTCTATGAGTCCGGCGCGGTCGAGGTCCACATGCGGCCGGCCTGCCCACCCCTGGCCTACGGCTGCAAATTCCTTAATTTCTCCCGGTCCAGGTCCGAGCTTGATCTGGCTGCCCGCCGGGCCATCGCGGCACTCGAGGGGCCGGATTTCCGGCATTT
>Ga0326726_10000826_pt1 | contig 28285 bp, 24 predicted proteins | sample MHFenrmetagenome_2_FD_207603 | JGI IMG/M metagenome (GOLD analysis project Ga0326726, IMG submission 207603) | Lab enriched peat soil microbial communities from Michigan Hollow, Ithaca, NY, United States - MHF15MN | ecosystem: Environmental > Terrestrial > Soil > Wetlands > Peat | place: USA... | reverse complement strand
CAGCAGGAGAGGGAGCGACGCGCGAATCCCATGCTTGCCCTGCGGGGGAACGAGACGCTCGGTCAGCTTCTCGAGAACCAGGAGGCTGAAAATTACCACGGCCGCGCCGATTGTCAAGGAGACGCCGGCCGGCCAGTTGATGACGAAAGCCACTGCAGCCGAAAGAGTTGCGAGGACGATGGCGCGCACGCGGATACGGCGCAGTGCCGCCTGTTCCGCGGTCATTCGTCCTCCGAGCGGGACGCCCAGCGAAAGAGCTCGATGAACCCCCCGACGGCCCCGAGGACCGCGCCGACGAGCGCCGCCGACTCCCCCAGGCCGAGCCACCGGCCGACCCATTTGCCGAGGAAGTACCCGGCCGCCAGGAGCGCGGGGAACATCACGCCGAGCGAGACGGCCTCGGCCCAGCCCCGGCGGCGTTTCACCGGGCCAGTCTACGTCGTCGTGGAACCGGGCGCCCTACTGGCCGAGTCCGCAGGCCTTGAGCACCGAGAGGAAGGGCTCGGGCGCGAGGCCGATGCCGAGGGTGCCGACCGCGCAGATCGCGATCACGGCGGTCAGGACGTAGGAGCTCTTCAGCTTCGACGCCGCGCCCTCCGTGAAGAACATCGCGGCGGCGATCCGGAAGTAATAGAAGAGCGACACCGCGGACATGACGACGGCGAGGATCGCCAGCCACGCGTAGCCCGCTTTCATGGCCGCCGTGAAGAGGTAATACTTGCCGTAGAACCCGGCCGTCGGGGGGATGCCGGCCAGGGAAAGCAGGAACAGCAGCATCGCGAGGGCCGCCGGCATGTTGCGTTTGGCCAGGCCGTTGAAATCCGAGACCGACTCCCCGGCGTAGCCCTTGCTCTCGAGCAGGATCACGACGGTGAAGGCGCCGAAGTTCATGAAGGCGTACGCCAGCAGGTACACGAGAACGCCCCACAGTCCCCACTCCGTCCGGAACCCGAGGACGCCGAGCAGGGCGTAGCCGGCGTTGGCGATCGACGAGTAGGCCAGCATCCGCTTGACGTTGGATTGCAGCAGCGCGGCGACGTTGCCGAGGATCATCGTGGCCGCCGAAACGAGGGCGACGACGAAACCCCAGTCCGCGTGGAATTTCGCGAAGGCCACGTAGAAGATCCGGGCCAGGATGGCGTACGCCGCCACTTTCGGGCCGACCGAGAAGAACGCGGTCACCGGCGTCGGCGAGCCCTCGTAGACGTCGGGCGTCCAGACGTGGAACGGCACGGCCGCGATCTTGAAGAGCAGCCCGGAAAGGATGAGCAGGATCCCGAGCATGAGGAGATTCGACCGCTCGGCCGAGGCGAAGAGCTTCGCCAGCTCCGGCAGCCCCATGACGCCCGCCACGCCGTAGACGAGCGAGAGGCCGTACAGGAGAACGCCCGAGGAGAACGCCCCGAGGATGAAGTACTTGAGCGCCGCCTCCGTCGATTTCGGCTCCGCCTTGAAGTAACCCGCCAGGATGTACGAGGACAGCGCCATCAGCTCGAGGGACACGTAGATCGAGATCAGGTTGTTGCCGGACGCCATGAACAGCATCCCGACGCCCGAGAAGAGCAGGAGCGCGTAGTACTCGCCGCCCGGGTACGGGGCCGCGCCCACGAAGCGCGAGGAGGCGAGCACCGTGAGAGCGAGCGACAGCAGGATGAGGCCCTTGAAGAAGAGGGCGAAGTTGTCGACGACGAAAGTCCCGCCGAGGATCGAGGTGGCGCGCCCGGGCTGTGTCGAGACGAAAACGAGCATGGCCGCCGTCACGGCGATCGACAGGACCGCGAGAAACGCCAGGAACTCTTCCTTCTTCTTTCCGAAGGCGACGGCGAGGCTCAACATCAGCAGGCCCGCCGCCGTCAGGAAGAGCTCCGGCGACAGCAGGACCCAGTCCGCGGAGCGAAACGCGAACGTCATGGGTGCGCGGCCGCCGCGGGCTCGACGCTGTCCGCGGGGGCCTTCAGAGCCAGCGCCGGGGCCTCGACGACGGTCCCGCCCACGGCCTGGACGATCTTCTCCGACGGGCGCCGGATGACGTCGAAGATCGGCTTGGGATACAGGCCGATCCACAGCGCGAGGATGACGAGCGGCGCCAGCGTCAGCTGCTCGCGCAGCGTCAGGTCCGGCAGCTTCGCGTTGGCCGGGTTCGTGATCTCGCCAAAGAAGATCCGCTGGTAGAGCCAGAGCAGGTACGCGGCTCCGAGCACGATGCCCGTGGCCGCAAAGAACGCCCACCAGAAGTTCTTCGCGAAGGCGCCCTGGAGGATCGAGAACTCTCCGATGAAGCCGTTGAGCAACGGCAGGCCCATCGAGGACAGCGCCAGGATGAGGAAGTAGGTCGCGTAGAGCGGCATCTGCTTCGCGAGCCCGCCGTACTCCGCGATCATCCGCGTGTGGCGCCGCTCGTAGACGATGCCGACCAGGAGGAAGAGGCCGCCGGTCGAGATGCCGTGGTTGACCATCTGGATGACGCCGCCCTGCACGCCGGCCATGTTGAGGGCAAAGATCCCGAGCATGACGAAGCCGAGGTGGGAGACCGACGAGTACGCGATCAGCTTCTTCATGTCCTTCTGGACGAGCGTCACCATCGCCCCGTAGACGATGCCGATGATCGCCAGGGCGACCATGACGCCGATCACCCGGGAGTTCGACGCGGCCGCCGGGAACATCGGCAGCGAGAAGCGCACGAAGCCGTAGGTTCCCATCTTCAGCAGGACGGCCGCCAGGATCACCGAGCCGGCCGTGGGCGCCTCGGTGTGGGCGTCCGGAAGCCACGTGTGGAACGGAAACATCGGAACCTTGATCGCAAAACCGAAGAAGAACGCGAAGAAGAGCCAGATCTGGAGGTGGGCCGGCATGCCCGCCGCGACCGCCGTCAGCTTCTCGATGGAGAACGTCGCGGCGTTGCCGAGCCCCTTGTACGCCATGAAGCCGGTCGTGTTGTAGAAGTAGAGGGCAATGATGCCGAGCAGCATGAAGACGGACCCGGCCAGCGTGTACAGGAAGAATTTGATCGCCGCGTAGAGCCGCCGCTGGCCGCCCCAGACGCCGATCAGGAAGTACATCGGCACGAGCATGATTTCCCAGAACACATAGAAGAGAAAGAGGTCCAGGCAACAGAACGTCCCGATCATGAACGTCTGGAGAAGCAGCAGGAGCACGTAGTACTCCTTCTGCCGCTCCGTGATCGCCGAGTACGAGCAGTACACCGCGATCAGCCCCACGATCGTCGTCAGCAGGATGAGCACGAGGCTGATGCCGTCGATGCCGAAGTGGTAGTTGACGCCGAGCGACGGGATCCACGACGCCTTCTCGACGAACTGGTAGCCGTCGCCGGCGCGGTCGAAGGCCCACCAGAGCGGCAGCGAGACCAGCAGGTCCACCGCCGCGACCAGCGTGGCGAAGGCCTTGATCGGCCCCGTCTTCTCCTTCGGGATGAGAAAGACGATCGCCAGCGCCCCGACGAGCGGGATGTAGGTGATGAGGGAGAGGATCGGGATGTGGCTTAAGTCCATGCGACCTTCCTTCGACTCATTTCAACGAAACAGCAAGTACACGGCCACGAGGCAGAAGAGCCCCCCGCCCATGACGAGCGCGTAGTTCTGGACCCGCCCGGTCTGCGCGCGCCGGAAGAGGCGGTACAGGGCCTGCAGGACGTTGGCGACACCGTTGACGAGCCCGTCGACGACGTACTGGTCGAAGAAGGAGGCGACCCACGAGGCGCCCTTCGTGACCGCGGCCGCCCCGTTGGGGATCAGGTCCACGACGGTGGCGTCGACTTCCCAGAGGAACCGCCCCCCGCCGAGCGCGAGCCCGCGGACGAAGACCCGGTCGTAGGCCTCGTCCACGAAGTACTTGTTGGTGATCGCGCGGTAGACGCCGGGCCACTGCTCGGCCAGGCGGGCCGGCGTGCGGCCCTCCCCCTTCGCGTACCACGACCAGGCGACGTAGATGCCGATCGAGGCCACCGCCACGGCCGCTGCCATCAGGGCGAGCTCGAGCGACAGCGGCGCGTGGTGGCCCTTCTCGGCCAGGCCCGAGATCGGCAGCCGAATGGGCTTGAGGAACTCGCCGATCCGGTCGCCGTGCTCGATGATCGGAATCCCGACGTAGCCCGACACGATCGACAGGAAGGCGAGGACGACGAGCGGCACCGTCATCGTGGCCGGCGACTCGTGGACGTGGGCTTCCTGCTCCTTCGTGCCCCGGAAGGTTCCCCAGAACGTCAGCGTCAGGAGGCGGAACATGTAAAACGCCGTCAGGCCCGCGGTGAAGAGGGCGACCGCGTAGAGCACGCGCGGCAGCCAGGGCACGGCCTCGAACTCGGCGTGGAACACGGCCGCCTTGATCGCGTCCTTCGAGAAGAACGCCGCGAGAAACGGCACGCCCGAAATCGTCAGGGTCGCGATGAGAAACGTGCGGTACGTCGTCGGGATCTTCCCCGCGAGCCCGCCCATCTTCCGGATGTCCTGCTCTCCGCCCATGGCGTGGATCACGGAGCCCGCGCCGAGGAAGAGGCAGGCCTTGAAGAAGGCGTGCGTCGTGACGTGGAACATGCCTTCGGTGAAGGCGCCGACGCCGCACGCGAGGAACATGTAGCCGAGCTGCGAGACCGTCGAGTACGCGAGGACCTTCTTGATGTCGTTCTGCGCCACGCCGATCGTGGCGGCGAAGAGGGCCGTAAAGGCGCCCACGACGGCGACGACGATCATCGCGTTGGGGGCGAGGCGGAAGAACACGTTGCAGCGGGCGACCATGTAGACGCCGGCCGTGACCATGGTGGCCGCGTGGATCAGGGCCGACACCGGCGTCGGGCCGGCCATCGCGTCCGGCAACCAGACGTAGAGCGGGAACTGGGCCGACTTGCCGCACGCCCCGACGAAGAGCAGCAGGCACACGACCGTCATGTAGGGCGTGTACGCGGCCGGATTCGACGCGGCCGCGGCGAACACCTTCTGAAAGTCGACCGAGCCGAAGAGCGCGAAGACGCCGAAGATCCCGAGGATGAATCCGAAGTCGCCGATGCGGTTGACGACGAAGGCCTTCTTCCCGGCGTCGGCCGCGAAAGTCTTCTCGTAGAAGTAGCCGATCAGCAGGTACGAGCAGAGCCCGACCCCCTCCCACCCGACGAAGAGGAGCAGGAAGTTGCCCCCGAGGACGAGGACGAGCATCGCGAACATGAAGAGGTTCAGGTATGCGAAGTAGCGGCCGTAGCCCTCCTCGTGGCCCATGTAGCCGGCCGAGTAGACGTGGATGAGAAAGCCGACGAAGGTCACGAAGGCGAGCATCAGCGCCGACAGGGAGTCGATCCGCAACGTCACGTCCACGAACCACTCGCCCGCGCCGCCCGGGATCTGCCCGACCGCCTGGTTGACGCCGAGGGGAATCCAGCGCCAGAGTGAAACGGTGTGCGAGGCGCCCTCGGAGAAGGCCGTGAGCCCCACGTCGAAGATCGCTCCGAAGGCGAACAGGCAGGCCATGGCGACGCTGCCCACGCCGACGAGCGTGTGGAGCCTCTTGAACGGGATCTCGTGGTGTCCGGCGTCGTGGCCGCTCGCGTGGCCCGCATCCGGCGCCGTCGCGGCCGTATGGGCGTCCGATCCCTCTCCGCTGCCGTGGCCGTGAGCCTCCCCTCTGGTCCGGTGCGACAGCAGGTAGAAGAGGCCGTTGACGACGAAACCCGCGAGCGGGAACAGCGGAATCGCCCAGAGCAGGTTCTTCATCGCCCGTTATCCCTGCATCGAGCGCGCTTCTTCGACGTCCAGCGTCTTGCGCTGCCGGAAGAAGGAGATCGTGAGCGCGAGGCCGATGGCCGCCTCGCCGGCGGCGATCGTGATGACGAAAACCGAGAACACCTGCCCCGTCAGGTCCGAGAGCCGCCGCGAGAACGCGATCAGGTTCAGATTCACGGCGTTCAACATCAGCTCGACCGACATCAGGATCGTCAGGAAGTTCCGGCGCACGAGAACGCCCATGAACCCGATCGAGAAGAGAAGGAAACTGACGATGAGGTAGTGGTTGATGGTGATGGTCACGCTCGGTTCCCTCTTCCACCTGCCGTCATCCCGAGCGCAGCGAGGGATCCCGGACTTGCAAGCCCGGGATTCTCCGGGCCGGCGGCCCTCGGAATGACAGCGCAGGAGCCGGCTCCGCAAAACCGCATCAGTCCATCTTCTCGAGCGAGCGCTTCCCGAGGACCACCGCGCCGACCATCGCGACGAGCAGGAACACCGACGCGACCTCGAAGGGCACGAGATAGTCCCGGAAGAGCACCCACGACACGGCTTCCGTGTTGCCCGCGAGCTTCGTCCCGACGGTCCGGAAAGCGTCCGGGCGGAAAGGGACGTCGGGCAGCTTCTCGGTGCCGAGGATGTACAGGAACGGAAGGAGGAACACGGGCAGCAGCACGAGCGCGACGTCGAACTGCCTCTGGAAGGACCGGCCCGCCTGCGTCACGCCCGGGTTGACCAGCATGACCACGAAGAGGAACAGGACCATGATCCCGCCCGCGTAGACCAGCATCTGCACCGCCCCCACGAACTCCGCCTGCTGGAGGATGAAGATCGCGGCCACGATCACGAACGAGAGGAGAAGGAAGAGCGCCGAGTGGACCGGGTTCCTCGCCGCCACGACGGCGATCGCGGAGCCGAGCGCCAGCGCCGCGAAGATCGCGAAGAGCCAGCCCGCGGCCCCCGTCAGCAGCGCGCCATCCGCCATCCGGCCCCCCTACCCTCGCTCCACGACCGTGAAGGGCTTCACGTTCGGGGCCTCGCGCCAGTCGGTCAGCTTCCGGATGTCGAGGTAGAGCGACTCGTTGCGGTCGTAGGCCGCCATCTCGTAGGTCTTCGTCGTCAGCCAGATCGACTTCGGCACCGTCGGGCACGCTTCCTCGCAGAGCTGGCAGAACATGCACCGCTTCAGGTCGACGTCGAAGCGGTCGAGAACCTTGACGGACTTCGCCTCTTCGTTCTTCTCGTTGTGCCAGTCGATGTAGATGATGTTGATCGGGCACTCGATCGCGCACAGCGTGCACTTGATGCACCGCTCCTCGTCGAGCCGGAACATGCCGCGGAACCGGTCCGACGGCAGCTTCTTCTGCTCGGGGTACTCGATCGTCATCTTCTTCTTCAGCAGGTGCCGGCCCGTGACCGACAGCCCGTCGAAGAGATCGAGGAGAGCGAGGCGATCGAGCCACTTCTTGAGCGCCACCGCCGTCAGCCCTCCACCGGGTGCGGCTCGGCGGCGAGGCGTTCGCGGCGCGCCAGCTTCTGCCGGAGCTTGGCCAGGAAGTACATGGCCACGAAGAGACCGCCGAAGACCCAGGCCAGCCAGACCAGGCCGGTCGTCCGCCCCGGAAACAGCAGGATCGCGAAGGCCACGACCAGGATGTTCGCGAGGGCCATCGGGATCAGCCACTTCCAGCCGAGGCCCATGAGCTGGTCGAACCGGTAGCGCGGGAACGTGGACCGGAACCAGATGTACGCGAAGACGAACACGCCGACCTTCGCGAAAAACCACAGCACCGGCGGGACCTGCCAGAGAAACTCGAGGGCCTTGACGTTCGGGAAGGGCGGCAGCCATCCTCCGAAGAAGACCGTCACGGCCACGCAGGAAATGATGATCATCGCCGTGTACTCGCCGAGGAAGAAGAAGGCGAACTTCACGCCCGAGTACTCGGTGTTGAAGCCCGAGACGAGCTCCGACTCCGCCTCGGGGAGGTCGAACGGATTGCGGTTGGTCTCGGCCACGCCGGACACGAAGTAAATGAAGAACGCGACGAGGCCCGGAAAGACGAACCAGAGGTGCGTCGACTCCTGGCGCTTCACGATCTCGACGAGCGAGAGCGAGCGCGTCATCAGGAGCACCGACACGAGCGACAGGCCCATCGGCACCTCGTAGGACACGAGCTGGGCCGCCGACCGGAGCCCCCCGAGGAGCGAGTACTTGTTGTTCGAGGACCAGCCGCCGAGGATGATGCCGTAGACGCCGATCGACGTGATGGCGAGCAGGAACAGGAGGCCGATGTTCACGTCGGCCACCCAGAGCGGCACCACGGTCCTGCCGATGCGGACCGGCGGACCGAACGGAATCACGGCCAGCGCCGTCAGGGCCGGGATGACGGCGAGCACCGGGGCGAGAAAGTAGACCGCCTTTTCGGCCCTGGCCGGGGTGATGTCTTCCTTCGTCACGAGCTTCAACAGGTCGGCCAGGCCCTGGAGGGTCCCCTCGGGGCCCACCCGGTTGGGGCCGAGGCGCACCTGCATGAAGGCCATGATCCGCCGCTCGGCGAGCACGATCACGAAGCCGACGATCGCCGGCACCGTCGCCACGAGGAGGACGACCTTGACGTAGGTCCAGAAGAGGGGCGAGAGCGTCACCGGTCCACCTCGCCGAGGACGATGTCGATCGTGCCGATCAGGGCCACGAGGTCCGATACGAGATGACCCTTCGCCAGCCGGGGCAGCGCCTGGAGGTTGATGAAGGAAGGCGGGCGCACGTGCATCCGGTAGGGCCGGTTCGACCCGTTGGACACGCAGTAGAAGCCGAGCTCGCCCTTGGGCGACTCGACCGAGGCGTAGATCTCCTCCGCCGGCGGCTTGATGACGCGGGGCACCTTGCCGCGGATCTCGCCGGCTTCGAGCCTCTCGAGGCACTGGCGGACGATCCGGGCGCTCTGGCGCATCTCCTGGACGCGCACGATGTAGCGGTCGTAGGTGTCGCCGTTCTGCCGGGTCGGCACGACGAAGTCGAGCTCGTCGTAGCACTCGTAGGGCTGGGCGCGGCGCAGGTCCCACTCGACTCCCGAGCCGCGGATGATCGGGCCCGTCAGGCCCCACTCGACGCACTCCTCGGCCGAGATCACGCCGACGCCGATCGTCCGCTTCTTCCAGATCCGGTTGTCCGTCAGGAGCTGCTCGTAGTCGTCGACGCGGGCCGGAAAGTCGGAGATGAACTCCGAAACCCGCTCCGTCCAGCCGGGCGTCAGGTCGAACGGGAGCCCGCCGATGCGCATGCAGTTCAGGGTCAGGCGCGCCCCGCAGTACTCCTCGAAGAAGTCGAGGATCTGCTCGCGCTCGCGGAAGGCGTACCAGAAGGGCGTGACCGCCCCGAGGTCGATGCCGGAGGTCCCGAGCCACACGAGGTGCGAGGACAGCCGCTGCAGCTCATCGAGAATGACGCGGATGAGCTGCGCCCGCCTCGGGATCTCGACGCCGAGCAGCTTCTCGACGGCGAGGCAGAAGGCATGGTTGTTCGTGGCCGCGGCGACGTAGTCCAGCCGGTCGGTGTGCGGGATCCCCATCGGGTAGGTCTCGGTCTCGAAGAGCTTCTCGGTGCCCCTGTGGAGGTAGCCCATGTCGGGCTTCGCCTCGAGGATCTTCTCGCCGTCGACCTTGAGGACCAGGCGCAGCACGCCGTGCGTCGAAGGGTGCTGCGGCCCGAAGTTCAGCTCCATCTCCTGGACGTCGAAGAGCGTGCCGGGCTCCGGCGCCGCGGCAGCCTGCGCCGCCGCGGCTCCCGCCTTCGCCCGCTCGGCGAAGTAAGCGGCCTCGTCCTTCTCGGCCTGGCTGATCTTCTCGTCGCTCACGAAACCACCTTGCGGTTCGGGTCTTTCTGGGACGGGCCTCCGCCCTCGGGCCACTCCTCGGGGTAGACCGCCGCGCCCGTGTCGATGCCCTCGAGCGGAAAATCCTTGCGGAGGGGGTGGCCGTGGAATCCCTCCCAGGTCAGGATCCGGCGCAGGTCCGGGTGCCCCGAGAATCGGATGCCGAACATGTCCCAGATTTCCCGCTCGCACCAGTTGGCCGCCAGAAAGACCGAGGCGATCGAGGGAACCTCTTCGCCGTCCGCGGCCCCGCACTTGACCCGGATGCGGGCGTTCTTCGAGAACGAGTAGAAGTGGTAGACGACGTCGAACCGCGGGTCCCGGGTCTTCCAGTCGACCGCCGTCGCGTCCACGCAGTACTTGAAGTCCTCCGCGTCCTTGAGGTGCCTTGCCACGCGCGCGATCGAGTCCTTCTGCACGACGACCGTCACCTGGCCGGCGAACTCTTTGGCGGAGACGACCGTGTCCGGCAGGGCCGCCCGGATGGACCGGACCCAGGGGTGGCCCGAGGCATCCACCGCCCCGGGCCGGGCGACCTTCTCCTCAGCGGGAGCCTTCTCGTCCGCCAATCAGGACGCCTTGCGGATGACTTTCATCCGATCGATCTTCTTCTGGAGCGCCATGATCCCGTAAATGAGGGCCTCGGGGCGCGGCGGGCAGCCGGGCACGTAGACGTCCACGGGAACGATCCGATCCACGCCCTGCGTCACGGCGTACGTCTTGTACGGGCCGCCGCAGGTCGCGCACGAACCCATCGCGATGACCCACTTGGGCTCGGGCATCTGGTCGTAGAGCCGCTTGACGATAGGGGCCATCTTCTCGACGACGGTCCCGGCCACGATCATCAGGTCCGACTGGCGCGGCGTCCCCCGGAAGACCTCGGCCCCGAAGCGCGCGAGATCGTGCCGGGCGTCCATCACCGCCATCATCTCGATCGCGCAGCACGCCAGGCCGAACTGCATCGGCCAGATCGAGGAGCGCCGGGCCCAGTTGATGACCGAGTCGACCGTCGTCGTGACGACGTTCTCCTCGAAGCGATTGTCGACGAGGCCCATGCGCTCCTTTCGGCGACCTAAGCCCAGTCGAGGGCGCCGCGCTTCCAGCAGTAGAAGTACCCGACGACCAGGATCACCAGGAAGACCAGCATCTCGACCAGCCCGAAGAGGCCGAGCCGGTTGAACATGATCGCCCACGGAAACAGGAAGATCGTCTCGACGTCGAAGACGACGAAGAGGACGGCAATCAGGAAATACCGCACCGAAAAGCGGGTGTCGAAGGCCGACGTCGTGGCCTCCACGCCGCATTCGTAGGGCTCGAGCTTGGCCGGATTCGGCCGGCGCGACTGGACCGCGCGCGCGAGCACGATCGTGCCGAGCGGCAGAGCCGCAGCCAGCACGGCGAAAACCAGGATCGGAAAGTACTGACCCACTGGCGCGGCATTCTATCGGACGGAACTGGCGAAACAAACCCCCTTGTTCGGCGGCCCGCGCGTCATCCCGAGGAGCGTGCCCCCTCACGCGTCATCCCGAGGAGCGTGCCCCCTCACGTGTCATCCCGAGGAGCGTGCCCCCCTCACGTGTCATCCCGAGGAGCGTCAGCGACGAGGGATCCCGTCCTCGACACGCGAGTCGGCTAATCAAGTCCGGGATCCCTCGCGGCGCTCGGGATGACCGCCGAAACGAGAGGCGAAGGCGTCGACCCGGCCTCAGTCCCGCGCGCCGCCCGTCCCCACGCCTTTGCGTTGCACCAGCACGGAGATTTCCTCGCCCATCCCCTCGGGATCGAGGAGGCGGAAGATCCGCCACTTGTCGGCGTCGCTTTCGGCGAAATCGAGAATGCCGATCTCGGAAAGGAAGAGCCCCTGGCGCACCAGGCGGTCGGCGCGCAGCCCTTCCGCCTCGCCGACGGCGAGGAGCACGTCCCAGTTCACGTGCGCCGTCAGGTCGCGCTCCCCCGGCGCCTCGAGCGGGTCGCCGCCCCGGCGGCCGCCCGAATGCACGGCGAGCGTTCCGTCGGGGCGGGCGAACGGGTGGTAGAGGATGCGGGACGGGTGGCCGTAGTCGAACGTCACGAGGGTGCCGCGCTCGAGCGCGCGCGCCAGGTGACGGTGCAGCGGCGCGGCGTCGAGCGCAACCTCGCCCTTCTGTCCCGGCGACAGCTCCACGCCGAAGCGCCCCAGGTGCTCGCGCAGGACCTCGGGGGCCGGAGCCGGATCCCAGTCGAAGCGGCCCGCCTTGCAGGTCACCCGCAGCTCGACGAGCCCCTGCGCCGAGCCCGCGACGCGGACGACGGGAAGCGCGTCGTAGAGCTCGTTGGAGAAGATCCAGCCCCGGACCGATGCCGGCGCAACCTCCGCAGCGTCGGCGAAAATGCGCGGCGCGGGCACGATCCCGCGCGCCTCGATCGCCTGGCGGCCGGCCTCCGAGGCCTCGACGGCCGTCAGGCGCAACCGGGCGTGGAGAGCCGGATCGAGACCGCGCAGGGTGCGCGCGAAGTCCTCGAGAAAGCGGCCCGAGCCCGCGCCGATCTCGACGAAATCGACGGGCCCCTCGAACGCATCGGACTCGATCGCGAAAAGGCGCGCGAGGGCTCCCGCAAAGGCCGGCGAGACGTGCGGCGACGTCAGAAAGTCTCCGCCCTCTCCGATCGCCGCCCCGCGCGCGTAGTAGCCGTCCTGCGGGTCGTAGAGGGCGGCGCGCATGAAGTCGTAGAAAGAGATCGGCCCTTCGCGGACGATGCGGTCGCGCAGGCGCTCGGACAGTGACACGCGGGGGCGGATTATAGTTTCGGCGATGCGGCGCAGCGCGTTTCTCCGAGCTCTGACGGCCGCGCTTCTTCTCGTTTCGGCCTGCGCCTCGCCGCGCGAAGGCAAGCTCCCCTCCCTCGAGGACTACTCGGACGGGACGTCGGCGTACGCCGAGGCCCTGCTCAAAGGCTGGAAATCGGGGTCACCCGCGCCGTCGCTCTTCTCCTCCCCCTGTCTCTGGAGCGGTCCCCTGCCGGGAGAGGGCCTCGAGGCGATCGCCGCGCGCCCGCCTCTGACGATCTCCGCCTACCGCGCGCCTTCCGGACCCGGCGCCCCTCTCGCCCCGGCCGATCTCGGCGCGCGCCTGGCGGCCCTGCGCGCCGGGTTCTCGTCGCTCGGCCGCGCCGAGGCCACGCTCTTCGACTTCCGGCGCCAGGGCGACGATCGCGAGATCGTCCTCGGCCTCTTCCTCTCGGGGCGCGGCGCCCGCGGCGAGCTGCGCCAGGAAGGCGGAAAGCTCCGGCTGACGCTCGCGCCGGCTCCGGGCGGGGGCTGGCGGATGGAATCCGGCTCGGTCGTCGCGTGGCTCGCGGCCCGGGCTCCGGAGCCGCTCTTCGAGGAGCGCGCGCAGGCGGCCGGCCTCGGCCGCGTCCACCGGGCCTTCTTCCCGAACGCCTCGCGCAACATCCCCGTCCCCGGCGAGCACCTGCCTCCCGGCGTGGCCGTCCTCGACGCCGACGGGGACGGGCGGCCCGACCTCTTCATCGCGGGCGGCGACGGCAACCACCTTTATCGCAACCGCGGCGACGGGGCCTTCGAGGACGCGACCGAGCGGGCCGGCGTCGCGGGACAGGAAGGCGAGGGGGCCGGCGCGCTGGCGTTCGACTTCGACAACGACGGACACACCGATCTCTACGTCACCTACCTCGATCGCCCGAACCTCCTCTACCGCAACCGGGGCGACGGGACCTTCGAGGAGGTCGGCGCGAAAGCCGGCGTCGCACTCAGCAACTACAGCACCTCCGCCGCGGCGCTCGACTACGACCGGGACGGCAATCCCGACCTCTACGTCCTGGTCTACGGTCACCCCGACTACGGGCCGACCCTCGAAGCCGACAACGCGCCGCCCAACCACCTCTTCCACAACAACGGCGATGGCACCTTCACCGACGTCACGAAGGCCACGAAGACGGGCGACACCGGCTGGGGCCTCGCCCTCGAGTGCGCCGACCTCGACGGCGACGGCTGGCCCGACATCTACATCGCCAACGACTTCGGCAACCACGCGTACCTTCACAACAACGGCGACGGCACCTTCTCGAACCTCGCCCGCGAGGCGGCCATCCTCGACCCGGGCTTCGGAATGGGCGTCGCGATCGACGACTACGACGGAGACGGCCGCCTCGACCTCTACGTCTCGAACTACTCGTTCCCTCTCAACTGGTTCCTGCGCGACCCGCGCTACCCGATGCCGCCGTTCCCGTACTCGGTCGGCCGCCCGCTCGTGTGGCGCAAGCTGAAATCGCTCTCGCGCGGCTCCTCGCTCTTCCGCAATCTCGGCGGCGACCGCTTCGACCGGACCTCGAACGAGGCCGACGTCTGGGACACGTCCTGGTCCTGGGGCTGCGTCTTCGTGGACGCCGACCTCGACGGGCGGCCGGACCTCTTCGTCGTCAACGGCATGGTCACGGGCAAGAACGAGACCGAGCGCGAGATCGAGTTCTGGAACCTCATGTCGGTCGAGTTCAGGAAGTTCGAGAAGGGCATCCCGACCGCGGACTTCGGCGACGACTCGCTCTGGGGCCGGCCGCCCAAGCGCTTTTACCGGAACCGGGACGGCCGGCATTTCGACGAGCTCGCCGCGGTCGCCGGGCTCGAGTCGGACGGCAACCAGCGCGGCCTCGTGGTCGTGGACGTCAACGGCGACGGCGCACCGGACCTCTTCGCGACCGGGTTCCTGCAGCCGCCGGCCCTCTGGGTCAACCGCAACCCGGCCGGGGCGAAGGCGCTCGCCGTGGCGCTCGAAGGCGACCCGAAGCTGCCGGGCCTCTACCGCTCCACGCGCGACGCCCTCGGCGCGACGGTCACGGTCGAGGCCGGCGGCCTCGCCCGGACCCAGGTCGTCTCCGCCGGATACTCGTTCCTCTCCTCGGGCCCGAAGGAGCTCTACTTCGGCCTCGGCGAGCGCGACACGGCCGACCGCGTCACCGTGCGCTGGCCCTCCGGCCGCGTCACCGACCGGCGGGACGTCGCCGCGGGGCGGCTCGCGCTCGTGGAGCGCGCCTCGCCGGCCGCTCCCTGACCGGCGCCCGGCAATCCCGCAGGTTGGCCGGTTAGAATGCGCCGGATCTCGAAAGGCGGAACGCCATGGAAAAGAAGCGAAAGTTCCTCTTCGTCTCGCTGACCGGCCTCGTCGGGGACATCGCCTGGCAGGTCCTGAAGGAAGGCCACGAAGTCCGCTACTTCATCGGCGACAAGGAAGAGAAGGACATCGCCGACGGCTTCGTTCCGAAGACGGACGACTGGGAGAAGGACGTCGACTGGGCCGACGTGATCGTGTTCGACGACACGCTCGGGCAGGGCGAGAAGGCCGTGGCGCTGCGGGGCAGGGGCAAGGCCGTCGTCGGCGGAACGCCCTACACGGACCGGCTCGAGGACGACCGCTCCTTCGGGCAGGAGGAGCTGAAGAAAGCCGGTGTCACGATCATCCCCTACCGGGACTTCGACAATTTCGACGAGGCGATCGCCTACGTCCAGGAAAACCCGAGCCGCTACGTGATCAAGCCGTCCGGTGCCGCGGGCAACGTCAAGCGGCGCCTCTTCGTCGGCGACGAGGAGGACGGCAAGGACGTGGTCCGCATGCTCGAGGCCTACAAGAAGGCGTTTTCGGACGAGATCAAGGTCTTTCAGCTCCAGAAGCGCGTCGTCGGGGTCGAGGTCGCGGTCGGCGCCTTCTTCAACGGCAAGAGCTACGTCTACCCGATCAACACCAACTTCGAGCACAAGAAGCTCTTCCCGGGCAACAGCGGCCCGCCCACGGGAGAGATGGGCACGACGATGTTCTGGTCGGAGCCCAACAAGATCTTCGAGCAGACGTTGCTCAAGATGGAGCCGCGCCTGTCCGAGGAAGGGTACGTCGGGTACATCGACGTCAACTGCATCGTGAACAACAACGGCATCTACCCGCTCGAGTTCACCTCGCGGTTCGGGTACCCGACGATCTTCATCCAGCAGGAGGGCATGATCACGCCGATCGGCCTCTTCCTCGACGACCTCGCCCACGGCCGCGACCCGAAGTTGAAGGTCAAGAGCGGCTTCCAGGTGGGAGTGCGGATCGTCATGCCGCCCTTCCCCTTCGACGACGACGCCACCTTCGAGTCCTTCACGAAAAACGCGGTCATCGTCTTCAAGAAGGGCACGCCCGAAGAGGTCCACATCGAAGACACCAAGATCGTCGAGGGTCAGTGGCTGGTGGCCGGTACGTCCGGCGTCGTCCTGACCGTCGTCGGCCTCGGCCAGACGATGAAGCAGGCGCGCGAGCAGGCCTACTCGCGCGTGCGCAACATCCTCATCCCCAACATGTACTACCGCGACGACATCGGCGAGCGCTGGGCCGAGGACTCGGACAAGCTGCACAACTGGGGATACCTGCGCTGAGTTTTCGCGCGGCGCCGAGAGGGACCGCTCGTCCCTGCGCTTCTCGGGATGACACGGGAAGAGTCGTGCGCGCTTGAGGCCCGACGAGCGCCCAGGGCGCTGACGCCAGAATGCCCGTCATCGCGCCAGCACCCTCCCCCTGTCATCCCGAGCGCAGCGAGGGATCCCTTTAGGCGCCGCGCCATGGTTCGACAGGACGCCGGAGCCTAGCCCTTGGCGGCCGCCTTCTCCTGGGCGTCCACGACCGCGATCGCGGCCATGTTGACGATGTCCGCCACGTCGACGCCCCTCTGGAGGACGTGCACGGGGCGTTTCAGGCCGAGCAGGATCGGGCCGATGGCCTCCGCGCCCGCGAGGCGCCAGACCAGTTTGTAGGCGGCGTTGGCGGCCTCGAGGTTCGGGAAGACGAGGAGGTTCGGCCGCCGGACGTTCGCCCAGGGGTACTGCGATTCCAGCATCTCGGGCACGACCGCGTAGTCCGCCTGCATCTCGCCGTCGATGGCGAGGTCGGGGCGCGCGGCGCGCACGAGGGCGACCGCCTTCTTGACCTTCAGCGCGGAGGCGTGGGTGTTCGAGCCGAAGGACGAAAAGGAGATCATCGCGATCCGGGGCTCCATGTCGAAGCGCCGCACGGCGTCGGCGGCGAGCTCCGCGATCTCGGCGAGATCCTCGGCCGTCGGATCGATGTTGACGGTCGTATCGGCGAAGAAGAACGTCTGGCCCTTCAGCATCAGGATGTAGAGGCCGGAGACGCGCCGGACCCCCGGCGCCGTGCCGAAGATCTGGAGGGCCGGCCGGATGGTGTCGGGATAGGACTGCGTCAGCCCGGAGATCACGCCGTCCGCCTCGCCGGCGTCGAGCATGAGAGGTCCGAAGACGTTGCGCACGCGGACCTGCTTGGCGGCGTCCTCGAGCGTCATGCCGTGGCGGCGCCGGATTTCCACGAGCCGCTGTGCATAGGCGGGCAGCTTCTCGGAGCGGTTGGTGTTGATGAAGTCGATCTTGTCCATCGGGAGCTCGAGCTCCCGGGCGAGCTTCTCGATCTCCGCCTCGCGAGCGAGCAGAACCGGCCGGCAGATGCCCTCCTCGGCCAGGATCTTCGCGGCGCGCAGCACTTTCTGGTGCTCGCCCTCCGGGAAGACGATCCGCTTCGGGTCGCGGCGCGCCTTCTCGAGGACGACGCTCATGAGCTCGCTCGAGCGCGAGAGCATCGCCTCGAGGCGCCGCAGGTACGCGGCCATGTCGGTGATCGGCTTGCGGGCCACGCCCGAGCGCATCGCGGCGTCGGCCACGGCGGGCGCGACCCAGAGCAGGACGCGCGGGTCGAAGGGCTTCGGAATCAGGTACTCCTTGCCGAAGCGGAACGACTGGCCCCCGTATGCCTTGGACACCGAGTCGGGCACGTCCATCTTCGCGAGCGCGGCGAGGGCCTGGGAGGCGGCCCGCTTCATCTCCTCGTTGATCTCGGTCGCCCGCACGTCGAGCGCGCCGCGGAAGATGAAGGGGAAGCCGAGCACGTTGTTGACCTGGTTGGGATAGTCGGAGCGGCCGGTCGCCATGATGACGTCGGGGCGGGCGGCCCTCGCCTCTTCGGGCGTGATCTCGGGGTTCGGATTGGCGAGCGCGAACACGATCGGATCGCGAGCCATCTCCTTCAACATGTCGCCCTTGACGATCCCGCCGGCGGAGAGCCCGATGAAGACGTCGGCGCCGGTCAGCGCGTCCGACAGCGTCCGCTCCAGGGTCTCGACCGCGAACTGCGCCTTGTGGGGATTCATGTCCTCGGTCCGGCCCCGGTAGATCACGCCGGAGCGGTCCACCAGCCGCAGGTTCCCCGGCCGGACGCCGTAAGTCAGGTACAGCTTGGCGCAGGCGATCGCCGAGGCCCCGGCCCCGCAGAAGACGACCTTGACGTTCTCGATCTTCTTGCCGACGAGCTCCAGGGCGTTCAGGAAGGCCGCCGCCGAGATGATCGCGGTGCCGTGCTGGTCGTCGTGGAACACCGGGATCTTGAGGCGCTTCTTGAGCGCCTCCTCGATCTCGAAGCACTCGGGCGACTTGATGTCCTCGAGGTTGATGCCCCCGAAGGTGGGCGCGATCCGGGCCACCGTCTCGATGACGTCGGCCGCGTTCTCCGCGTCCACCTCGATGTCGAAGACGTCGATGTCGGCGAAGCGCTTGAAGAGGACGCCCTTGCCCTCCATCACCGGCTTGCCGGCGAGGGGGCCGATGTTGCCGAGGCCGAGCACCGCCGTGCCGTTGGAGATGACCGCGACGAGGTTGCCCTTGGTCGTGTACTCGTAGACCATTTCCGGGTCCTTCGCGATCGCGAGACAGGGCTCCGCGACGCCCGGGCTGTACGCGAGCGAGAGGTCCTCCTGCGTCCCGCAGGGCTTGGAGGGGACGACCTCGACCTTTCCCTTCCTTCCTCGGGAGTGGTACTCGAGGGCCTCTTCGGCCGTCATCCTTCGCATGGTTTGCCTTTCTTCATGGGGGCGGCGCTCGTCCCCGCCCCCATCGAGCCACGAGGGCCGCCGCTACGCGTGATCAGAAAACATCAGCCTCCGGCGAGCTCGGCGCGCAGCTTTCGCACGCTTTCGGTCGCCTCGGCGGCCGGAACCAGGCGCACGCTCTTGTCGCGGCGCAGCACGACCTCGACCTTGCCCTCCTTCAGGGCGCGCCCGCCGACGTTGACCCGGATCGGAAATCCGATGAGGTCGGCGTCCTTGAACTTCACGCCCGGGCGCTCGTCCCGGTCGTCGTAGAAGACCTCGAGGCCCGCGGCCTGGAGCTCTCCGTAGAGCCCGTCGGCGGCCCGCCGCGCGGACTCGTCCGTGGGATTGAGCGAAACGAGGGCGACCTCGAAGGGCGCGAGGGAGAGGGGCCACACGATGCCGTCCGCGTCATGGTGCTGCTCGATGGCGGCCGCCATGGTCCGGCCGACGCCGATGCCGTACGTGCCCATGATGACCGGGTGCGATTCACCCTTCTCGTCGGTGAAGGTGCAGGAGAGGGCCTTCGAGTACTTCGTGCCGAGCTTGAAGATGTGCCCGACCTCGATGCCCCTGGCGATCGAAAGGGGCTTGCCGCACCGCGGGCAGGGATCGCCGGCGCGGGCCTGGGCGAAGACGCCCCACTCCCCCACCTTCGCGTCGCGGCGCAGGACGAAGCCCGCGACGTGCCAGTCGCGGCGCCCCGCGCCCGTCACGGCGTTGACGGCGTCCCGGATGGATTCGTCGGCGATGACCCTCACGCTGGCGGCCGGCAGCTTGTGCGGGCCGACGTAGCCGACGGGCGCGCCGGTGGCCGTTTCGACCTTTTCCTCGGACGCGAGGGAGAGGTGCTCGACGCCGAGCGTGTTCTTCAGGGCGATCTCGTTGACCTCGAGGTCGCCCCGCAGGAGCGCCACCACGAATCCCTGCTCGCTCTCGTACACGAGGCACTTGATCATGCGCGCGGCGGTGATGCCGAGGAACGTCACGACGTCGTCGATGCCGCCCTTGCCGGGCGTGGGGACCTCGACGAGGGGCGCCTCGGTCTCGTCCTTCCAGGGCGCGGGGCGCACGCCCGTCTCGGCCTTCTCGAGGTTGGCTCCGTAGCCGCAGGCCGCGCAGCGCACGACCGCGTCTTCGCCGGTGTCGGCGAGCACCATGAACTCCTCGGACGCGCTGCCTCCGATGGCGCCCGAGTCGGCCTGCACGACCGTGAAGTCGAGGCCGCACCGCTCGAAGACGCGGCGGTAGGCGGCGTCCTGGGCCTCGTAGGAGCGGTCGAGCCCTTCCGCGTCCGTGTCGAAGGAGTAGCCGTCGTACATGAGGAACTCGCGCCCGCGCATCAGGCCGAAGCGCGGCCGGATCTCGTCGCGGAACTTGGTGCGGATCTGGTAGAGGGTGACCGGCAGCTGGCGGTACGACGTGACGCCCGAGCGCACCATCGTCGTGACCGTTTCCTCGGCCGTCGGCGCGAGGCAGTAGTCGCCCTCCTTGCGATCCTTGAGATGAAACAGGATCTCTTCCTCGGCGTACCGCGCCCACCGCCCGCTCTCGTCCCAGAGCTCGCGGGGTTGCAGGATCGGCAGCTCGACTTCGTGGGCGCCCGCCCGGTCGATTTCCTCGCGGACGATGCGCTCGGCTTTCCGGTGCGACCTGAGACCCAGGGGCGTGAGCGAATAGATGCCCGCGGCGACCCGCCGGATCATGCCCGCCCGGGTCAGGAGCACGTGCGACACCGCCTCGGCGTCGCCCGGAACCTCTCTCACGGTCTGCAGGAAGTAACGGGACCAGCGCATAGGCAGGTGAGGATAGCAGGAGGGGGGCCCGTTGAGAGACCGCGCCTGACCGGGCGGTGCGCGTCCGGCAGGGGCGCGTTAGACCCCGAACGAAGCGGAGGCGAGGGCTACGCCCGGCTCTTTCCGGAGGTGGGCGCCTCTTTCCGGCGCGGCCCGACCTTTTCGACGAGCCTCAGGTTCGAACGCAGCTGCTGCATCATCCGGTCCTCGATGCCGGCCCCCCGGGCCGCCGTCTTGGCCCTGGTGAACGCCGCCTTGGCCTCTTCGGCCCGGCCGGCCGCGAGGTAGGCCATGCCGAGGTGATGGAGCGTCATCGGTGCGGCGGCCCGCTCGCTCGAGCGGCGCAGGCATTCGATCGCCCGGTCGTACTCCTGCCGCTTGTAGTGGACCCACCCGAGGGCCGCCAACGGGTACGGCTTCAACTCCTCGGGCGCGGCGGCCAGCGCGCGGCCCGCGTAGTCGAGCGCCAGGTCGAGGTCCTGGTCGGATTCGGCGAGACTCGTTGCGAGCTCGTAGTAGCCGACCGCCTGGGCAGTCTTCGAGGGGTGCTTCTCGAGAAATTCGCGCAGGAACTCCGCCGCCTCGCGCGGGCTGCCCTCGGCGCGCAGCGCCTCCGCGAGCGTCGAGCAGGCGGCCGCCGCGACGACGTCCTCCGGGTCCGCCGCGAGCACTTCGCGGCACGCCGCGATCGCCTCCTTCCAGCGCCCCATCGAGGCCGCGAGCAGGGCGAAGGACACCCGGATCGTCGGATTGCGCGGCTCCGCCCGCATGGCCTTGCGGTAGAGCTCCTGCGCCCGGGCGAGGGAGCCCTTGGCGGCGCTCTCCTCGGCGTCCCGGAACGCGGCGGCGCCGGGGCCGTCCACGCGCGGCAGCTCGTACCCGCTGCGGCGCTCGAGCAGGCGGACGGCTTCCTGGTACTCGAGGCGGCGCGGGTTCTTTTCGAGCGCCTGCTGGAAGCATTCGAGGGCGCGCTTGTGCCAGTTCTTGTCGAGATAACAGAGGCCGAGCTGGAAGACCGCCTCCTCGGACTCGGGGGCGAGGCGGATCGCCTCCTCGAACTCGTGGATTGCCCGCGAGAGCTCTCCCTTCTCGCGAAGCACGTTGCCGAGCAGGATGTGGGCCGACGGCACCGGGGCGCAGTCGAGGGCCCGCGCGAGCGCGAACTCCGCGTCCTCCCAGCGCGAGAGGTGCGCGAAGAGGGTCCCGAGGGCAAAGTGAGGGAGGAACGCGTCGGGCTTGCGGTCGATGGCCTTGTTGAGCGCGACCTCGGCCCCCGCCGTGTCGCCCGACTCCGAAGCCGCGATGCCGCTGTAGACGAGGGCCTCGAAGTGGTTCGGGTCGGCGGCGAGGATCTTCTTGAAGTACCCGGACGCCCTTTCGAGGTCGCCCCCGGAAAAGAAGGTCTCCGCGAGGTAGAACCCGAGCTCGACGTTCTCCCGGTCGGACCGGAAGAGCTCTTCGAGCACCCGGATGCCGCGGTCGGCATCGAGGGCCAGGATCGCGAACTCCGCCTCGCGCAGCTTCTTCATGAAGGCTTCGCGATCCGGGGCCGAGGAGCGGGCGATGATCCGGTCGCGCCGCTCGAGGAAGCGGTCCTTCTTCTCGACCGCCTGCATGCGCTCGTCCATCTTGGATTCCCAGAGGTCCACGACCTCCTCCGGACGGACCGCGCCGCGGCGCTCGAGGGTTTCCTGGAGAGCGAGTATCCCCGTGTGGGCGACGAACAGGTTCTTCTCGAGATTGCCCATGGACTCGAAGAGCGATTTGACCGCCTCGGCGGTTCGCTTGACGACGTCCTCGAGCGTCGAGATCCGCTCGAGCAGGTGCTCGTCGAAGGGAATCTCCTCCTGGGGCTCCCCCGCCTCCTCGACCACTCCAACGCCCGAGAGCACGAGCAGTTTCGAGTTGCAGCGGGCGCAGAACTCCTCGTCTTCGGAGTTCTTGAGGCCGCAGACCTGGCAGTACATGGGTCAGTTCGCCACAGACACGGGGCACGGGGCGGAGCGCTTCATGCCGGGGGGTACTCGTAGAAGCCGCGGCCGGACTTCCTGCCGAGCCAGCCGGCGTCCACCATGCGCGCGAGCAGGGGGCTCGGCCGGTACTTCGGGTCGCCGAAGCCGTCGTGGAGCACGCGGAGGATCGAGAGACACGTGTCGAGGCCGATGAAGTCCGCGAGCTGGAGCGGCCCCATCGGGTGGTTCATGCCGAGCTTCATGATGCCGTCGATCGCCTCGCGCGTGGCCACACCCTCGCGCAGCGTCTCGACCGCCTCGTTGATCATGGGCATGAGCACGCGGTTCGACACGAAGCCCGGATAGTCGTTGCAGAAGATCGGCGTCTTCCCCATCCGGCGCGCGAGGGCGTCCACCGCCGAAGCGGTCGCGTCGGAGGTCGCCATGCCCCGGATCACCTCGACGAGCTGCATGACGGGGACCGGATTCATGAAGTGCATTCCGATGAAGGCCTCGGGCCGGCGCGTCGCCGACGCGAGGCGCGTGATCGAGATCGAGGAGGTATTCGAGGCCAGGATCGCGCCGGGCTTGCAGATCGGATCCAGCCGGCCGAAGAGCTCCTTCTTGACGGACTCGTTCTCCACGATGGCTTCGATGACGGCGTCCGCCCGGGTCAGGGCTTCGACCCGCGTCGTCGTCGTGAGGCGCCCGAGCGCCGCGGCTTTCTCCTCGGCCGTGCGCTTGCCTTTGCCCACCTCGCGCTCGAGGTTCTTCTCGATGGCGGCCCGGCCCTTCTCGAGAAACCGGTCCTCGACGTCCACGAGCGTGACCGAGATTCCGGCGGCGGCCGCGACGTGCGCGATGCCGCTTCCCATCTGCCCGGCGCCCACGACGCCGAGAGAGGCGATGTCCATGGCGGGACTCTATAGTGTTCAGCTCTCGGCTGTCAGCTGTCAGGCGGGCGAATGCCGTAGAGCGAGTCGAGCGGACGGCTGACGGCTACGGAAACACGACGCGATAGCGCGGCGTCCCGAACCTCGACATCAGCGCGACGCCGACGGCCACGATCGAGGCGGCGCTCCAGACGAGGGCGCCGAGAAACGGCACGAGCGAGACGCCCCCGAGAACGACGAAGCCGGCCGCGAGCGCGGCGGGCCGCCGCGCGGGTGCGACGCTCTTCAGGAGTTTCTGCCCGAGCAGGAGAAAGAGCGCGGCCATCCCGAACACCTTCGCGACCACCGCGACCGCCGCGGAAACGAGCGCGATGGGAATCGCGACCGCCGACGGCAGCAGCGATAGCGCGGCGCCCGCCGCGAGGAAGAGGGTCAGCACGCCGAGCGCTCCGGCCGCGAGCGAGCCGGTCCAGTCGTCCTCCGCCGACATCGCCGCGCGCGACAGGGGCGACGCGAAGAAGTACAGCAGGGCAAGAGCCACCGCGAGCCAGACCGAGAGCCCGATGAGGTGGAGGCCCCCGAGGATGGACGGCCCGGCGCTGGCGCCTTCCCAGGGAGCGCGGCGCATCTCGGCGAGGTAGATCGCGAGCAGGGAGCCCGGAGTCGAGACACGGCCCTCGACGGGCAGCGACGCGCCCGGTGCCGCCTCGATCCTCCCGCCGAAGACGAGAAGGTCGCCGGCCACCGAGCCGCCCGGCGCGAACGAGACGTTGCCGCCCCAGACCACGACGTCGCCCGAAACACGGGCCGCGATGCGCACGTCGGCGAGAACCGCGATCACCCGTCCGGCAAGCGCCTGCGAGACGACGATGTCGCGGCGCACCGAGGTGATCGAGCCGGGAGCGGCCAACGCGGCCGCCGGGAGAAGAACGAGCAGAGAGAGCAGCAGGCCGGGGACGGAGGGACCCCGACGGCTCATTTCCGGCCGGGCACGCGAGCGAGCACGCGTGAGAGCGCGAGCCCGAGGGGTACCAGCAGGAGCAGGGCCGCGAGGCCGATCGTCCCGTCCTGGCGCATTCCCAGGGAGAGGGCCTCGAGGCCCCGCGGCGCGAGAGCCATGAGCTCCGAGGCCCAGGCAACGGCCGACCGCCCGAGCCCGAGGAGCGGCGCCGAGGCGGCCGCTCCGAGCGAAACCTGTTCGGCGGCCGTCAGTGTGGGCAGGGCCAGCAAAGCCACCCCGGAACCGGCCAGGCCGGCGGTCAGGAGGATCGGCCCGTTCCAAAAGGCGTAAGTCCGGCGCTCCCTGCGGGAGAAGGCGCGCAGGCGGGTCACCCTGTCCGCCAGGCCGGAGAGGGCCTCGGCTGGCCCGGAAAGTCCGTCCAGGGCCTCGAGAAGGCCCCTGGCGGCGTCGATTTTCGCCCCGCAGGCCGGGCACCCGGCCGCGTGCCGGGCGGCGTCAGCCGCAAAAACCGGATCGGCGCCGGCGGCAATCGCCTCGGCGTCGATCGGATCAAGGGGGCGTTGGCACGGCGTCACGTTACTTCTCCCGACAACCTGTCCTTCAATACGGCTCTAGCGCGAAAGAGTTTGTTCTTGACGGTCCCGAGGGGCATGTTCTTGACCCCGGCGATCTCTTCGTAGGACAGGCCCGCGAAATGGCGCAAGGCGATCAGCTCCCGGAAGTCGGCCGGCAGATCCTGGATCGCCTGGCTGATGGCCCGGCCGCGCTCCAGGTTCCGGAGCTCCCCGTAGGGGTCGAGCCCGGTCGAGCGCTGCTCGGGAGAGTAGGGCCCGTTTCCCTCCGGATCCGGCGTTTCGAGCGGCACGGTCCGGGGGCGCCGCTTGCGCAGGTGGTCGATCGAGGCGTTGCCGGCGATCCGGAAGAGCCAGGTCGAGAACTTGAAGGCCGGGTTGAACCGGTCGAGGGCCTGGAAAACCTTCAGGAAGATCTCCTGGGACAGGTCGAGCGCGTCGTCGCGGTTTCCGACCATGCGGGCGACGTGGGAGACGACGCGCGCCTGGTAGCGGCGAACGAGGATCGAAAACAGCTCCTCCTCGCCCGCGAGGACGCGGTGCACGATGTCGGTGTCCTCGAACTCGCCTTCCCTGGGCTCCAAACTCCGCTCTCCGCCGGCTCCGGCCGGCCCGGGCCCCGAGGGGCCCGGTGCTAGAATCCCCCTGCATTTTAGTGGACCGGGCGCGTCGAGAGCGCCTCAAGGGGGCAGGAACGTGAGCACAATCGCGGAACCGCAATTCCCGACCATCGGATCGCACCCCCAGGGGACCGACTCGGCCAGCCCCTTCGAGGAGATGATGTCCCGGTTCGACCTCGCCGCGCAGAAGCTCGGCCTCGACCCGGGCCTCTACAAGGTCCTCCGCGAGCCCGTCCGGGAGACCAAGGTCTCGATCCCGATCTCCATGGACGACGGCCGCATCGAGGTGTTCGTCGGCTACCGGGTCCTCCACAACATCGCCCGCGGCCCCGGCAAGGGCGGCATCCGCTTCGACAAGAACGTGACCCTCGACGAGGTCCGGGCCCTGGCGGCCTGGATGACCTGGAAGTGCGCCGTCGTCAACATCCCCTTCGGCGGCGCCAAGGGCGGCGTGATCTGCGACCCGGGTTCGCTGTCGCGCGCGGAGCTGGAGAAGATCACCCGCCGCTACACCGCCGAGCTGATGGACCAGTTCGGTCCCGAAAAAGACGTGCCGGCGCCCGACATGGGGACCAACCCCCAGACGATGGCGTGGGTCATGGACACGTACTCGATGCACGCGCGCCACACGGTCACCGCCGTCGTCACGGGCAAGCCTCTCTCGCTCGGCGGCTCGCGCGGCCGCGTCGAGGCGACCGGACGGGGCCTCATGCTGATCGCCCGCGAGGCGGCGCCCCTGCGCGGCCTGACCCTGAAGGGCAGCCGCATCGTGGTGCAGGGCTTCGGCAACGTCGGATCGATCGCGGCTCGCATGTGCCACGAGGCCGGGGCGAAGATCCTGGCCGTGTCGGACATCCACGGGGGCATCCGGAGCAAGGACGGCATCGACATGCCCGCCCTGCTGTCTCACTTCGAGAAGACCCGGTCGCTCGAGGGCTTCCCGGGCACCGAGCCCGTGACCAACGAGGCGCTCCTCGAGCTCGACTGCGACATCCTGATCCCGGCCGCCAACGAGAACCAGATCCGCCAGAAGAACGCCGGCAACATCAAGGCGAAGATCATCGTCGAGGGCGCCAACGGTCCGACGACACAGCGCGCCGACGAGATCCTCAACGCCAAGAACATCCTCGTCGTCCCCGACATCCTGGCCAACGCGGGCGGCGTGACGGTGTCCTACTTCGAGTGGGTGCAGGACCGCGCCGGGTTCTTCTGGCGCGAAAGCGAGGTCAACGAGCGGCTCGAGGACATCATGGTGCAGTCCTTCCGCGACGTCGCCTCCATGGCCGAGAAGTACGGCGTGAGCTTCCGCATCGCCGCCTACATGCTCGGGATCTCGCGCGTGGCGCACGACACGATGGTGAGGGGACTCTACGCGTAGGGTCGGCCCGGCCCGGCCCCTGGTTTCTGGTTTCTGGTTTCTGGTCTGGTCGGCCGTCGCCGCGGCGGCGTCGCCCGAGGCGATCGCACGGATCGACCGGATGTTCGCCGAGGCCTACCCCGCCTCGGGCCCCGGCGCCGCCGTGTTGGTCCTCCAGGACGGCAAGCCCGTCCTGCGCAAGGGCTACGGGATGGCCGAGCTCGAGCTCGGCGTCCCCATCGCGCCGGACATGGTCTTCCGGGTGGGCTCGGTCACCAAGCAGTTCACCGCTGCCTGCATCCTGAAGCTCGCCGAGGGCAAGCGCCTCGCCCTCGACGACCCGCTGTCGAAGTACCTGCCCGACTTTCCGATGGGCGGCCGGCGCGTCACGCTCGAGCAGCTGCTGACCCACACGTCGGGAATCAGGAACTACACGGACATGCCGGCCTGGTACCCCCACCGGCGCGAGGACTGGACTCCGGAGCAGCTCGTCGAGTTCTTCAAGGGGCAGCCGCTCGACTTCGAGCCGGGCTCGCAGTGGCGCTATGACAGCTCGGGGTACGTCCTGCTCGGCGCGGTCCTCGAGAAAGTCACGGGCAAGCCCTACGCCGAGGTCGTCTCCGAGCTGATCCTGCGCCCGCTCTTGCTGAAGGACACGCGCTACGGCAGCGACGCCCCGATCATCGCCGGGCGCGTGGCCGGATACCGGAAGGACGGGGCCGGCGTCGTCAACGCGCCGTTTCTCTCGATGACCCAACCCTACGCCGCGGGAGGGCTCGTCTCCACCGTGGACGATCTTGCCCGCTGGCAGGCGGCGCTCGACGCCGGGACGGTGCTCACGGCCGAAAGCCGGCGGAGGATGTGGACTCCCGTCCGGCTGCCGGATGGCAGGGACACGCGCTACGGGTTCGGCTGGATCGTCTGGAGCTACGAAGGGCACGCCGTCGTCGAGCACGGCGGAAGCGTCAACGGCTTCACCACCGCGAACATGCGGCTGCCGGACGATCACATCTACGTCGCCGTCCTGTCCAACTGCTCCGGGTGCGCCGATCCGCGGGCTCTGGCCCTGGACGCCGCGACGACACTGCTCGGAAGGCCTTCGGGCGAGCGCGCCGCCGCGCCGATCGAGACCGCTCTGCTGGACCGCTACGCCGGGACCTACCGGGACAGCGAGGGCGACGACTGGATCGTGACGCGCAAGGGCGACCATCTGCTCCTCGCGGCCGGACCGCTCGCCTGGGAGGCGTGGCCCTTCTCCGGGACCGAGTTCTTCCTGCGCGGGGCGGTGCGGACCGTCCGTTTCGTCCGGGACGCGAACGGAAGGGTGACGGGAATGGAGGTCGACGAAAAGGTCGGCCCGGTCGAAGTGGCGTCGAGGGTCAAGCCGTAGAGGTTCGCCCGTCCCCGGCCGGTCATCCCGAGCACCCGTCACGCGTCATCCCGAGCGCCCTCCACGCGTCATCTCGAGCACCGTCCACGCGTCATCCCGAGCACCCTCCACGCGTCATCCCGAGCACCGTTCACGCGTCATCCCGAGCGCCCTTCACGTCATCCCGAGCGCCCTTCACGCGTCATCCCGAGCACCCTTCACGTCATCCCGAGCGCCCTTCACGCGTCATCCCGAGCACCCTTCACGCGTCA
>Ga0326726_10000825_pt1 | contig 28285 bp, 17 predicted proteins | sample MHFenrmetagenome_2_FD_207603 | JGI IMG/M metagenome (GOLD analysis project Ga0326726, IMG submission 207603) | Lab enriched peat soil microbial communities from Michigan Hollow, Ithaca, NY, United States - MHF15MN | ecosystem: Environmental > Terrestrial > Soil > Wetlands > Peat | place: USA... | reverse complement strand
CACGGAACGCGTTCAGCTCCGCGTTCCGACCGCGGCGCAGCTCGTGGCGACGATCTGCGGTGCCGCCGAGAGCGGAGTCACTGGTATCGTGCTGGGCCGCGTCATCATGGCGAGCGATTCGAGCACGACGCCGAGCCTTGCCGGAGCGCGCGTGACGGTGGAATGGGCGGTCGATTCTGGTCGGGTGCGCCGCGTCGAAGCGCGCGCGGCGCGCGACGGGAGCTTTCGACTCTGTCGTCTTCCCGTCAACACGGCGCTCGCGCTCCGTGCCGCGGCGGACAGCGCGCAAAGCGCGGAGCCTAGCGTGGTGCGCCTCTCGCCGGGATCACGGCTCGCGCGAACACAGTTGCGACTCGAGTCGGCGGCGCAACTCGCGCTCCGTGGCGCAGTGTTCACCGGCGTCGTCGTCTTCGACTCGACACGCGCGCCGATCATCGGCGCGGAAGTCGCGGTGCCCGACCTCGCCAAGAGCGTGTTGACCGACGCCACTGGCAGCTTTCGGCTCACGGGCATTCCGGCGGGAGAACACCAGATCGTCGTGCGGCGCATGGGATACGGCGCGGCGGACACGCGGCTGACGTTTCGCGGCAACGAGACGCTGGAGCGGCGAATCGTGCTCGGGCGGGCGATCGTGCTCGAGCCGGTGGTGGTCGCCGAGCATTCGGTCGATCGCGCGATGGCGAGCTTCGAGGAAAACCGCCGGATCGGTCTGGGCCATTTCATGACGCGCGCGCAGCTGGCCAAGCTGGAAGGGGTGTCGCTGGGGTCGATTCTCGAACAACTGCCCGGCGCAACGATCATCCGAGGCAATGGCGGCGCGTGGGTCCGGTCGAGCAGGTCGTTCGGATTCGCCGCCATTCCGCCCGACCCGTTCGACGCGTTTCAAGGAGCACCGCCGGCGGCGTGCTACTCGCAGGTCTATCTGGACAATACTTTGGTGTTCGCCGGGCGGGTCGAAGAGGAGCCGGGTTCGCGCGGCGGATCGGGTCAGAAGCATTGGGAGCCGCTGTTCAATCTCAACAGCATCAATCCGGCGCAGATCGAGGCGATCGAGTTCTACGCCAGCCCCGCAGAGACACCGCTCAAGTACAGTGGAATGGAATCGCACTGCGGCGTCGTGGTGATCTGGACTCGCCGAACACCATGAGGGCGACGGATGGTCAATCGACAGAGCATTCTCACTTGTGCAGTCGCGGCGCTTCTCCCTTCCACGGTCGCGGCGCAGACCGTGCGCGGCGTCGTTGCCGGCGCTGACAATCAACCCGTCTCCGGCGTCGTGGTGCTCCTCGTCGACAGCGCCTCGCAGATCGCGGCCCGCGCGCTGAGCGATGCGCGCGGATCGTTCGTGGTCGCGACGACGCGCGCGGGCACGTACCGGATTCGCACGCTGCGCATCGGCTTCCGCCCGGTCCTGTCGGAGCCGGTCGAGCTTCGCGCCGGCGGCGAGATCACCAAGCAGCTCGTCCTCAGCGCCGTACCGGTGGGACTCGATACCGTGCGCGTCGTCGACGCGAACGTCTGCCGTGCGTTCACCGACTCCGGCGGCGCGACGTACCGCGTGTGGGAGCAGATCCGAACCGCCCTCATCGCGACGCAGCTCACGACGTCGTCGCGCGCCGTCGCGGCAACCACGGTCACGTACGACCGGACGCTGGACCGCAACTCGAATCGAGTGCTCCAGCAGCGAGCGGCGGTCTCGACGGACTACGTCACCCGAGCGTGGCGCACGCTGCCGCCCGATTCGCTCCACCGCGCGGGGTACGTCGTGGCGCGCCGCGACAACGCAGTGGACTATTACGCGCCGGGCCTCGACATGCTCCTGTCGAGCGTGTTCGTCGACGATCATTGCCTTCGGCTGACCACCGATCGCAGGCAGCCGGCGCTGCTCGGCGTGCTCTTCGAGCCGACGCCGGAACGGAAGAAGGGCGTCGCCGAGATTCGCGGAACGCTCTGGGTCGACCGCGCGTCGTCCGAGCTCCGTCGCCTGGAATTCCGGTACGTCAACGTGCCGCCGGAGGTCGAGCCGCAGGCGGGCGGCCAGGTCGAGTTCGTGCGGATGCGCGACGGAACGTGGGCAATCGCGAGCTGGAACATTCGCATGCCCGTCGTGGAGCAGTTCGTGGTGCCCGGCCACGGCGCCGAGCCGCGAGTGACCGCGATCCAGGTGGCCGGGGGCGATCTCGCTCTCACGCGCCGCGGCGCCGACACACTCTGGTCGCGCGCGCCGCTCTCGATCGCCGGCGTGGTGCTCGACTCGGCCTCAGGCTCTCCGGTGCGCGACGCGCGTGTCTCGCTGGCGGGAACGGCGCTCGCCGGTACGACCGACGGCCGTGGTCGATTCACGATGCCGGGCGTTCTGCCCGGTCAGTACACCGTCGAGGTCCGGACGGCACCGCTCGACTCCGGCGTCGCCGTGCAGCGGTCGCCGCTCACGGTGACGGACGGCGCGGCGCCGATCGAGCTTCGGATCGCCGGCTCGAGGACGACGACGACGTCGGCGAGCGCGGCGCCGGCCCGCACGGCCGTCTTCGCCGGCGTGGTGATCAGCGATTCGACGCACGCGCCGATCCCCGGCGCCGAAGTGTCCCTCATCGAACTTGCGAAGAGCACACTCGCGGACGCGCACGGCGCGTTTCGCCTCGAGGGCATTCCACCCGGCGACTATCAGGTTCGGATTCGCGCCATCGGCTACGGCGCCGCCGACACGCGACTCGCGTTCAAGGACAACGAAACCGTGCAGCGGCGCGTCGTGCTCGGCCGCGCTGTGACGCTCGAAGCGGTGAACGTCGAGGCCACCCGCCCGCTCCTGCCGTCGTTCGAGGAGAATCGGAAGCTCGGACTCGGCCACTTTCTGACGCGCGCCGACCTCGCCGCCCGAGAGAACATGTCGCTCGTGTCGTTCCTCGAGCAGATGCCGAGCCTGCGAGTGATCCACGGTTCGACTGGCCGTGCCTGGGCCGTGTCGACGCACTCGGCCGGCTCGATCCGAGCGATTCCCACCGACGTGCCCGATTCCATTCAGGGAGCGCCGGCGCTCACGTGCTACTCGCAGGTCTACCTGAACGACGCGCTGGTGTTCGGCGGACGAATCATCGAGGAGCACGGCAGGATACTGGCGGGACCCGCGGTGCATTGGGAGCCCTTGTTCGACATCAGCACGTTCTCGGCGGCGCAGGTCGAAGCGATCGAATTCTATGCGGGCGCCGCGGAGACTCCGCTCAAGTACCAGCGGAACGACCCGCGGTGCGGGGTCCTGGTGATCTGGACGCGTCGGAGTCCGTGAATCATCGTTAATGGCGCCGCCGAGCGTGGACCCGCGCGGCCATTCCCACCTGATTCTCCCAAAAACTCTCTCAGAGGAGCACACCGATGCTCACCGCGAGACGCCTCTTGGTTGCGATGATTCTGATTCCCACGATCGCCTCTGCCCAACGTGGCGGCGGTGGCGCCGGTGGTAGCCGCGTGCGTGGCGATCCGAAGGCCGACTACGAGTCCATCGCCGGCAACAAGAGCGGCATCAAGCTCACGAACCGCGACGTCGAGGACGTGAGCCCGATCAAGCTGCTCATCGACAAGCGCAAGGACCTCAAGCTGTCCGACGATCAAGTCAAAGGCGTGAAGGACATCGAAGCGAAGCTCAAGGAGAGGAATGATCCGTCGTTCCGCGCTCTGGATTCGCTCCGTCGCGCCGCGCAGCCTCCCCTGCACGACGCGACCGACGACGATCGCGCGCGCATGATGGAAGCACGGCGAACGTTCACGGCGGTCGTGGGCACGATTCGCGAGAACTACGACGCGTCGCTCAAGGACGCGCTCGCGCTGCTCGACGACACGCAAAAAACGAGCGCCAACGAGCTGCTCGACAAGCAGCGCAAAGAAGCGCAGGACATGCTGCGTGAGAAGCTCGGCGGCGGGCGAGGCTGATCAGGCCAGCAGCCCGCGTTGGCGACACCCGATCTCTCAGCTGAGAATCCTCATGGCCGCGCGATGAGGCGCATCGCGCGCGCCAGATAGTCCCTGGCTTCGGCGTGGTTGGGGTCGATCGCCAGCGCGGCGCGGAACTGGCCGGCGGCCTCGGCGAATCGCCCCTGCTGCGCGAGAGCGACGCCCCAGTTGTGGTGCGCGTCGGCGTCGTCGGGGCGAATCGCCAGCGCCGCCTCGTAGTGCGGAATGGCGTCGGCGTAGCGTCGCTCCCGCACGAGCGCGTTGCCCCAGTTGACGTGGGCGTCGGCATAATCGGGATTGATCGCGAGCGAGCGACGGTAGTCCTCGATGCCCGCCGCGATGTCGCCTTGCCGCACCAGAATCACGCCGAGGTTGTTCAGCGCCTCGTCGTACTTGGGATCGAGCGCCATCGCTTCGCGGTATTCGTTGGCTGCCTCGGCGAGCTGGCCGCGACCGGCGAGGCCCACGCCAAGATCGTTGTGCGCCTGCGCGAATCTCGGCGCGAGCTCCACCGCGCGCCGGCTGTGCTCGAGTCCATCCTCGATGCGTCCCTGCTTGTAGCGCACGTTGGCCATCGCACTGTGGCCGATCGACGAGCTGGGATCTTCGTCGAGGACGCGCGACCACAGACGCTGCGAGTCGTGCCACACCGAGACCTGAGTCCACGTGAGCAGTCCGAATACGAGAAGCACCGCGCCCGCGATCGCCTGTCTGGCGCCGGTCGCGAGCGGCACGGCGAAGAACAGCGCCGCGGTGGCGAGCAAGGCGAGCGCCGGACCCGAATGGTACGTGTACCGGTCGGCGGCGATCTGCGGGCCGTTCTGCACGACGCCGAGCATGGGCAGGGTGATGACCGCGAACGCGACCAGGGCCGCGGTCGCGCCCGGCCATCTGTGTCGCAGTCGCCACGCGGCGATCGCCAGAATTACGCAGCTCGCGTATGCCATGAGGAATCTCAGCGAGAGCGGGTCGACGTGCTGCGGCATCTCGTAGAGCGGCGAGAGACTGACAGGCGCGGCGGTCTTGGCCGCGTACAGCACGAGGCTGTACGCCGAGACGGCGATCTTCGCCGCTGGCCCGAGCTGCGCGGGCGGATGCAACGCCACCACCGACAACAAGCTGAAGCCCGCCGAGAGGAGCGCAAACGGCGCGAGCTCCAGCGCCAGCCGCCGGCCCTCGGCGCCTCGCCAATTCTCTCCGCCGATGCGCCGCAGCGGATAGACGTTCAACAGCGCGAGGACAGCCGGCAGCGTGACCGAGGTTCCCTTCGACAAGAGCGCGCCGGCGAACGCGGTAAGTGCAAGCCAATACCAACCCGATCTGGCGCTGGGCTCGCGGAACCGGAGGTACGCGAGCACGCTCGCCAGATAGAACAGCAGCGAGAGCGTGTCGCGACGCTCGGTTATCCAGGCGACCGATTCGACGCGAAGCGGGTGGAGGGCGAAGAAGAGCGCCGCGAACGCCGCCGGGGCGACGAATCGGCTGGCGTCGGACTGCGCTTCATCGGTCGGAGGTCGCAACGACAGAGAGATCAGGCGTCGCGCCAGGAAGAACACGAGCACGGCGTTCGCCGCGTGCAGGAGCACGCTCGTCGCGTGGTATCCCGCGGGGTTCATTCCCCACAAGAGGTAGTCCAGGCCGAGGGTCATCCACGACAGCGGGACGTAGTGGCCCATGTGGAACGTCGTCCACATCCACGCCAGCTCCCTCGGCCCCAAGCCGCGATAGTGCGGGTTCTCGAGGAAGTTCTTGGCGTCGTCCCAGCTCACGAATCCGTTCTGCAGCGCCGGCGCGAACGCGAGCAGCGTGACGGCCGCGATGCCGGCGGGGACGAGCCATCGAGCCTGTCGCGATCGACTCCCAGCCGATGCCGGCGGCTCCGCCGACGCGCTGGCTGCGTCGCGCGCGCGCCGGCGCTGCCGCTTGCCGTCCGCTCGGCCGATCTTCCGCGTATCGTCACCGTGCGACCGGCCCTTCGCCATGAACGTTCCTTGGGCGGGAGTTGCTCCCGCGCTCGGCGGGAATGCGGATCGGCCATAATAGAGGCCGTCCGAGGGTGAATCAAATGGCGCGGCGAGCGCGGCCGACAGGTAGATTCAGGTCGGTTTTTCCCTTCGGATTCATGCGCCCAGAGCGGGTACGTCGTCACGCTTCGCCCTTCGTTGTCCTCGGCCTTTGCGCCGCCCTCGTTGGCTGCGCGGAGAAGCCGCCGGCGGCGTGGCACCAGGAGAAGGGCTACCGCTGGCGCGAGCTCGACGTGAAGGGCGGTCAGCCCGGGTTTACTTCGCTCGATCCAGACAAGACGGGTATCCGATTTCAGAACGCGGTGAGCGACTCGGTTCTCCTCGGCAACCGGATGCTGGGGCAGGGCGCCGGCGTCGCGCTCGGCGACGTGGACGGCGACGGGCTCGCCGACGTCTTCCTGGCCAAGACCCAAGGCTGCGCCGCGCTCTATCGCAACCTCGGCAACTGGAAGTTCGAGGACATCACCAAGTCGGCGGGCGTCGGCGCGTGCGATCGGTTCTCCACCGGCGCGGCGTTCGCCGACGTCGACGGCGACGGCGACCTCGATCTGATCTTGCTCTCGACCAAAGGTCCGAACGCGATCTTCATCAACGACGGCAAGGGTCATTTCACCGAGCACCGCGACCTGGGGCTCGACTCGCTCGGCAACGGCGGCACCACGTTGACGATGGCCGACGTCGACGGCGACGGCTGGCTCGACCTCTACGTCGCGAACTACAAGGCGTACAACATCGACGACAGCCTGCCGCCGCAGCGACGCGCCTTCAACCAGATGGTGCGGCAGGTCAGTCCCGGAAAGTTCGAGGTCGTTCCGGAGTACCGCAGCGAGTACAAGCTCGTGATGCGGCCTGATATGGGTGGACTGCGCCTCACCACGCGCGGCGCGCGCAACGACTTCTATCGCTTCGACGGACACCGTTTCAACCGCGTGCCGATGACGTCGGCGGCGTTCCGCGACGCGTCGTCGCACCAGCTCGCCGAGGAGCCGGAATCGTTCTCGCTCGGTGCCAAGCTCGTGGACTTGAACGGCGACGGCGCGCCCGACCTCTACATCGCCAACGACTTCGAGGACACCGACCAGCTCTGGTGGAACGACGGCCACGGCAACTTCCGGCTCGCCGACTGGAGGTCCGAGCGGCAGATGAGCAATTCGACGATGGGCGCGGACGTCGCCGATGTGAATGGCGACGGTCTGCCCGATCTCTTCACGGTCGACATGCTCGCGAACGATTCGCGCCGGCTGAAGACGCAGATCCCGACGACCACCGCGTTCCCGAAGAAGCCGGGTGAGAAAGACCTGCAGCTGCAACAGCAGCGCAACTCGCTCTTCATCAATCGGGGCGACGGCACGTTCGAGGAAACGGCGGCGTTCTCGGGCGTCGAGGCGAGCGGCTGGTCGTGGGGCACGATGTTCATGGACGTGGACCTCGACGGGTGGCAGGACATTCTCATCGCGAACGGCCATCTCTGGGACATCATGGACGCCGACGTCCAGGAGCGTTTGCAGAATCGGCTCACGGCGATCCCGTGGCGCCGCACGCGCTGGGAGTTTCCGCCGCTCAAGCTCAAGAACGTCGCATTCCGGAATCGCGGCGACATGACCTTCGAGGACGCCAGCGCAGCGTGGCGCTTCGGAGTGCAGGACGACATATCGCACGCGCTCGCGGCGGCCGATCTCGACGGCGACGGCGACCTCGACGTCGTCGTGAATCGCCTCGGGTCGCCGGCGTTGGTGCTGCGGAACGATGCAACGGCGCCGCGCGTCGCGGTGCGGCTCGTCGGCGACGCGCCGAACACGCGCGCCGTTGGGTCCAAGATTCGCCTGCTGGGCGGCGCCGTACCGCAGCAGGAAAGGGAAGTGGCGGTGGGCGGTCTGTACATGTCGCACAGCGACTACGAAGCGTCGTTCGCGATGGGCAAGTCCGAGAGCGCCACGCTCGTCGTGGATTGGCGCGACGGCCGCCGCTCCACCATCACGGACGTCCGCCCGAATCGCGTGTACGAGATCACCGCGGCGACCGCCGGTCCTCGTCCTCCCGCGGATTCGGCCGCGCAGCCGGCGTTGTTCGAGGACGCGACGGCGCAGCTCGCTGGGCATGAGCATACTGAAAACACCTTCGACGACTGGGACCGTCAGTACCTGCTCCCGACGGCGCTGTCGCAGCTCGGACCGGGCATCGCGTGGTTCGACGTCGACCGCGACGGCGCGGAGGACTTGATCGTCGGCACGGGCAAGGGCGGACGGCTTGGCGTCTTTCACAATTCGCACGGCCGCCTCGTGCCGATGCCGAACCAGGGACCGGTCGCGCCGGCCGACTACACGACCGTGTTGGGCTTGGCCGAGGGTGGGAGCGTCTCGCTCGTCGCCGGCGTGTCGACGTGGGAAGCGCGGACGCCGGCCGAGCTCACCGGCCAGCCCGCCGCGATACTGCTGCCGGTCGCGCACGGATCGATCGCCGCGTCGCCGAAGCCACTCGTCGGCTCGCACGAGTCGGCCACCGGTCCCATCGCGCTCGCCGACTACGACGGCGACGGCGACCTCGATCTGTTCGTCGGCTCGCGCGCGATCCCGATGCGCTATCCAGTGAGCGCGTCATCGGGTCTCTTTCGCAACGACGGTGGCGGAAAGTTCACGCTCGACACGGCGAACAGCGCGTTGCTGCACGACATCGGCCTCGTGTCGGCGGCGACGTTCGCGGACGTCAACGGCGACGGACGCCCCGATCTCGTGCTGGCGTGCGACTGGGGTTCGATCGTCCTGCTCCTCAACGACGGCAAGGGACGTTTCGCGCGAGCGCCGGACTCGTGGGGCCTGGCGCGTTGGACGAGTCGGTGGAACGGCGTCGCCGTGGGTGATCTCGACGGCGACGGACGACTCGACATCGTCGCGACGAGCTGGGGGCGCAACACCGAGACGCCCGCCGACAGCGCGCGGCCGTTGTTTCTCCTTCACGGACCGTTCGGCGCCGCGGGCGAGGACGAGATGCTGCTCGCTCGCCAGGATTCGCGCATCAACGCATTGGCGCCGCTCAACACCTATGCGCGGGTGCGGGTGGCGATGCCGGACCTCGCCAACCGAATTCGTACGTTCGCCGCCTACGCGGACGCGTCGGCCGACCAAGTGCTCGGCCCCGCGGCGAGTCGAGTGCTGCGCGTGAGCGCGATGACGATGGACCACATGGCGTTTCTCAACCGCGGCGATCACTTCGACGCAGTGCGACTGCCGGCCGAGGCGCAGCTCGCGCCCGCGTTCTACGCCGGCGTCGCCGACTTCAACGGCGACGGAAACGAGGACGTGTTCCTCAGCCAGAACTTCTCTCCCACGTCGGTCGGAACGCCGCGATACGATGCTGGCCGGAGTCTGTTGCTGCTCGGCGACGGAAAGGGCGGTCTCGCGGCGATCCCGGGGACGAAGTCGGGACTCGTCGTCTACGGCGATCAGCGCGGCGCGGGATACGCGGACTATGACGGCGACGGACGATTGGATCTCGCCGTGTCGCAGAACGGCGACTCGACGCGGCTCTTTCACAACCGTACGGCGAAGCCCGGGCTGCGCGTGCGCGTGCAGGGCTCGGCCGCGAATCCCGACGGCATCGGCGTGCAGTTGAGAGTCGTCTACGGCGACCGCATGGGGCCCGTGCGAGAGATTCAGGCCGGCGCCGGCTACTGGTCCCAGAACGGCGCGGTTCAGGTGCTCGGGTTGTCTGGAACGCCTACGGCGGTCTGGGCGCGGTGGCCGGGTGGCGGCGAAACTCGAGCTCCGGTTGCAGCCGGCGCGAAGGAAGTCGTCGTCAGGCGGTGATCGACGCGCGGCTCACGGCGTTCCAGGGATCCGCGTCCACACGACGATCGCCCCGCACTGTGACGCGCCGGACCGCCAGAACTGTCCGGGCGTGGTCGAGGGACCGCGATACAGCTCGATGCCCTCGATGTCGTTCAACGGAATGTCGTCGAGCTCCATGCCAGGGGCGGCCTGTCCGTCGAGCCAAATCACGGGCTGGCAGTCGCCGCCGCGGCGCAGGCCCGTCGTGGCGCTCTGAAACCGGATTCCCCTTCCGGATGCGGAGTTGACGAGGCGCACGCCGGGTGTCGTGCGCATGAGATCCGTCGGCGTGCTCGCGCGTTGGTTGCCGATGTCCTCGCGGGTGAAGAAGACGCCGGCTACACCTTGCGCGCGCCGGAAGTAGAACTCTTCGATCCCCTGCCGGCGATGACGCTCGGTCACCGACATCGCGTCCATGACCTGCGGCAGATCCATCAGCACTACGGTCACCGAGTCGATGCCGCTGGCGGGAACAGTTCTCTTGACGGTGGCGGGTGCGTACCCGATGCGGCGGATCGAGATCTCGACGGCGCCCGCTGGAAGCTTGGTCAGCGTGAATCGGCCGTTCGCATCGGTTCGTGTCACTTGATGCACGGCGACGACGGCGACCGCGACGTCGGGCACGGGGGAACGGGCCGAATCGAGGACGAGGCCGCGGACCGTAGCTTCCTGTGCGCCGGCCCATCGTGCGCCGAACACACCACAGGCGAAGAGCGCCTGATGGGCGAACCGACGGAGGACCACCATGTGCGAGCGCATCGACGAGTCCCGCGGGCGGGGACGGGGGGAGCGTTCTCTCAACCTAGGGGTGGTCTCGCGCGACCGCCAGCAGAACCGGCTAGCCGCGTCCGGCGACGGGGGACGAAGCGCTCGGCGTGTCGACATTGTATCATTTGGGCACCCCACCCGCCCCTCCGAACCCGCCTCGGGCGCGCCCCGCTCGAGCCCGACTCGACTCTCCGAGGAGCCTGCCATGATCCGCCTTGCCGTCGTCGCGCTCGTTCTCATTCCGGCCACCGTCTCCGCGCAGCGTGGCGGCGGAGGACGTGGCAGCCGCATGGGCGCGTCGGACGAGGGCAGCCGCGCCGGCGGCAGCTCGATGCTCCGGCTCTCGAATGGCGACGTGGACGAGATGAGCCCCATCAAGCGGCTCATCGACAAGCGGAAGGACCTCAAGCTGTCGGACGCCCAGGTCAAGCAGTTCAAAGACCTGGAAAGCGAGATGAAGACCCGCAACGAGCATTTGTTCAAGCAGCTCGACTCGTTGCGCAAGGACATGACGTTTTCGGGAAAGGCGGACGATCGCTCGCGTATTGCGGACGACCATCAGGTCGTCGTCGATCTGGTCGGCAACATTCGCTTGAGCTACAACGAGACCTTGAAGCGCGCGACCGAGCTCCTCGACGACGAGCAAAAGCAGAAGGCCGCGGAGATCGTGGATCAGCTCAACAGCGACGCCGAGAAGACCCTGGACGAGAAGCTCAACGGGCGTGGCGGGCGTGGCGACGGAGCGTCGGGACGGCGAGGACGGCCGCCCGAAGTCTAGGGGCAGGGACTCAGCGCGCCGGCGGCGAGTAGCCCAGCGTGGACAAACGAACGCCGGTGGCGTCGTACCCCTCGCGCGTCAACTGGTCCACGCCGTTCAGGTCGACCCACGTGTTATAGAAGTTGAATAGGGCGATCACCGTGCTGGCGAGATAGATCTCGTCGGGCGTGAGGACCTCGGCCGCCCGCGCGACCAGCTCGCGGCGGCGGGCCTCGTCGCGATGGTGCGTCGCGTCGACGAGATGCCAGAGCGCCGTTTCGCGCGCCGACAGCTCGCGCCGCTCGAGCACCCGGGCGACTTCCGGCTCGGTGAGATACTGCGCGGCGACCGCCGCGTGGCATCCGATTCAGAAGAGGCAGTCGTTCGCTCGCGACGTCATCGCCGCGACGAGCTCGCGCTCGCCCGGAGCGAGGGGCCCCGGCGAACGCATGACCTCCTGGGTGAACCGCAGCAGATGCTGGGTTCGCTCGGGGTCGTAGGCGAAGAGGTGTCGCAGATCGGACTGGCCGAGCGCCTGCGGCGTCGCGTCTTTGAGATGGCGGATGAACATGGTGAGCCACAATTGCCGCCGGTACACCGCTCGTCAAGCCGGGCGCGTTAGCCGGCTTCTTGCACCTGCCGGGTCCAATGGACAGAAGGCTTCCCCTCGCGTTGACTGTCGTCGCCGGCGGTGCCCTCCTTGCCCGTGGCCGGGCGAAGGAGGGCCGCGTCGAGCGGTTCGCCGCCGCGGCGCTCGAGTCGTTGTTCAACGCCATCGAGGCGAACGACCCGGAAACGGGCATGCATCTGCGCCGCACCGCGGCGCGCGCCCTGGTCATCGCCGACGCCGTCGGGCTCGACGACCGAGGCCAGCACGCCGTGGAGCGCGTCGCGCTCTTTCACGACATCGGCAAGATCCACGAGGCGTTGTTCGACATCGTCCATGAACGCTCGAGACTCACCGTAGCGGAACAGGTTGAGATCGCGACCCACCCGGCGCGCGGCGCGAACGTGCTCGCTCCGCTCGAGGTGTTCTATCCGGAATTGCCGGCCGGCGTCCTAGCCCATCACGAACGATGGGATGGAAGCGGGTATCCCCGCGGTCTCCGCGGCCGGCGCATTCCGATCGAAGCCCGCATCACCAGCATTGCCGACACGTTCGATGCCGTCGACTGCACGCGGCGCTATCGGCGCGGAGCCGGGCCTAGTGCCGCGCTCGACGTCATCGTCGCCGGCCGCGAAACTCAGTTCGATCCGCAGCTCGTCGATCTCGTGCTGCTGCCGCCGGTCGCCCGCCGGCTCGCCACCGTCCGTCTCTCGAAGCACATGCTGCACGGACGGCGACGGTCGCGCGAGCACGAGTCGATTCCGGAGATCAGCTTCCGGTGGCGCTCCGAGTCACCTGGCTCGCGAGCTGTCGCCCCGGTGCGACGCGTCGACTGAATCCCACGCCTTGCGCGCCTCGAGCTTCGCTTTCTCGTGTGCCGCGAGATCGACCCGGAACTCGTGGTGCCCGTCGGGGAAGGCGACGAAGTACTCGTACGCCACGTTCGCCGGATAGAGCGCCGCCTCGATGCTCGGGCGTCCGGGCGACGCGATCGGCCCGGGCGGCAATCCGCGATGCTTGTACGTGTTGTACGGAGACTCGACTTCGAGGTCCTTGTAGTACACACGCGCCACGTGCTTGCCGAGCGCGAACTGCACTGTCGGATCGGCCTGCAACAGCACGCCGTGTCGCAGCCGGTTCAGGTAGACGGCGGCGATTACGGGTCGTTCCTGCGCCACCCGCGCCTCCTTCTCGACGATCGACGCGAGCGCCATCACGTCGTTGCGCGAGAGGTGGAGCGTGTCGAGACGCTCGGTCCACTCCGGCTTCCAGATCTGCTCGAAGCGCTTGACCATCGTCGTGACGGCCGTGCGCGGGGTCGTCCCCATCGCGAAGATGTACGTGTCGGGAAAGAGATAGCCCTCGAGCGTGGGCGTCGGGACGTCGAGCTGGTGCAGGAGCGCGGTGTCACGAACGGCTTCGTCGACCGAATCGACCGGCTGACCGAGTTTGGTGGCGAGGAGCGGGACGATCTGGCTCAGCGAGAAGCCTTCGGGAATCGTCACGACGTGCACGAGTCCCTTGCCAGCGCGCAGGTCGTCGAGCACCGAGTTCCACCCCGCTTCGCGGCGAAGCTGGTACGTGCCCGCTTTGATTCCGCGGTCGCTCCGGCGGAGGAACGCGTACACTCTGAACAGTCGCGCTGAGCGGATCACGCCGGCCTTGGCCAGCGAGTCGGCGGCGACGCGCATGCTCGAGCCGGGCGGGATCGTGACGCGGACCGGCGGGCCGCCCGAGTTGGCGCACGCCATCGCCGTGCCCGCGACGAGGAGCACGATCGCCGCGCGAAGACGGCGCCGGGCGTTACCCGGAGCGCGCGAGCGCATGTTGGAGGAGGATGGCGGCGGCGAGCGCGTCGACGTCGCCTTTGCGGCCACGCGTGGAGCCGCCCATTTCACGCACCGCACGCAGGGCGGCCGCGGTCGTGTAGCGCTCGTCGATCAGCTCGACGGGAAGCCCGGTGCGCGTGCCAAGCGCGTTGGCGAGGGTTCGCGCCTCGGCGGAGCGGGGCGTCTCGTCACCGTTCCCGTCCAGCGGCAGCCCGACGACGAACCCGCGTGCTTCGAGCGCCTCGGCCCGGCGGATGATCTCCGCGACGGGCGGTCGCTTGCCCGAGCGACGCACGATCACGCCGGCGGGCGAGGCGATCGTGCCGCTGGGATCACTGATCGCGAGGCCGATCCGTCGCTCGCCGTAGTCCACACCGAGCAGACGCCCACGGTCTTTCGTCGTCACGAAGATATCGACGTCTATCCCTGGACCATTTGTTGGAAGAACTCCTTGTTGTTCTTCGAGCGCGACATCTGCTTGAGGAGGAACTCCATCGCCTCGGCCTCGGGCATGTCGGCGAGGAAGTTTCGCAGGAGGTAGACGCGGTTGAGCTCCGCCTGGGTGAGGAGCAGCTCTTCTTTGCGCGTGCCCGACTTGTTGATGTCGATCGCCGGATAGACGCGGCGCTCGGCGATCTTGCGGTCGAGCACGAGCTCCATGTTGCCCGTTCCCTTGAACTCCTCGAAGATCACCTCGTCCATGCGCGATCCCGTCTCGATGAGCGCGGTGGCGATGATGGTCAGCGAGCCGCCGCCCTCGATGTTGCGTGCGGCGCCGAAGAAGCGCTTGGGCTTCTCCAGTCCCTTGGCGTCGACGCCGCCCGAGAGAATCTTGCCCGACTGCGGGGCGACGGCGTTGTGCGCGCGTGCGAGCCGCGTGATCGAATCGAGCAGGATGACCACGTCCTTCTTGTGCTCGACGAGCCGGCGCGCCTTCTCGATCACCATGTCGGCGACCTGCACGTGCCGCGTCGCCTCCTCGTCGAACGTCGACGCGATCACCTCGGCGTCGACGTTGGCGAGCGTGTCGGTCACTTCCTCGGGGCGCTCGTCGATCAGGAGCACGATGAGCGTGACCTCGGGGTGATTCTCGCGGATCGCATTGGCGATCTTCTGCAGCAGAATCGTCTTTCCGGCGCGCGGCGGCGACACGATCAACCCGCGTTGGCCTTTGCCGATCGGCGCGATCAGATCCATGATGCGCATGCTCAGATCGCCGTCCTTCGTCTCCAGCCGAAGGCGTCCTTCCGGGTAGCGCGGGCGCAGGTTGTCGAACGCCGTCCGCGCCTTCGCTACTTCAGGTTCGTCGCCATTGACGGACTCCACCTTGAGCAGCGCGAGATACCGCTCCCACTCCTTGGGCGGACGGACCTGGCCCAAGACGGTGTCGCCCGTCCGAAGATCGAATCGCTTGATCTGCGACGGCGAGACGTAGATGTCGTCGGGACCGTAGAGGTAGTTCCAATCCTGGCTGCGCAGGAACCCGTAGCCCTCCGGCAGGATCTCGAGCACGCCTTCGCCGATGAGCGCGACGTGCTCGTCGAGCAGCTTCTGCTCGATACGGAAGATGAGATCCTGTTTTCGCAGCGCTGTCGCGTCGTCGATGCCGTATGTGCCGGCCATGTCGTGCAGCTCTTGAATCGGCTTCCGCTTCAGCTCGGCGATGTTCACAGAGGTATCCGCGACCGCAGGGTGCTCCGACTTGTTCGTGAAAGGAACGAGAGCGGGAGCGGTCGACGGCCAGGCAGGGACGGCGGGCAAGGGGTGGTGGGACAGGGGACCAGAATCTTGGTCGGTGGCGGGAGGGGGGGCGTCGGCGGCGACGGCGTCAGACGAGCGGATGGCTGGCGGCGGGGTCTCGACGCGCGCGCCAGCGCTGTCGGGACCTGTGGCCTTGGCGCGAAAGCGCTTCTGTGCTTGCGCCGATCGAACGGACGAGGCGGGAAGGCCCGATTTCATGCGAAGCTACCGATGCAACGGAGGGGGGTCAAGGGCGAGGGTCGACGATTCGGCGGTGCGACGTCGATTTCTCGCCTCGGGTGACGGGCGGGTGCAATCGGCGTGCCCTGCGAAGGGTCGAGGGAGGTGGTCAGAACGCGATGTAGCGCAGTGGATGTCGTTTCATGTCCTGCATCAGGGAGTCGAGCGCCAGACGGCCACGCCCCACCGCGAGCACAATGGCCGAGTCCGCACGGAGGCGCCCAAACGTGCCATCGGGGCTGGCGGCGAGCTGCTGAAGCTTCACGAGGGCGCTCCTCGCGTGAGCCACGTCGAGCGCGAGCGTCGAGTCGCGCCGGAAGCGTCCCAGCGAATGTCCATTTGAGGTGGCCAACGCCCGGATCGAGTCGGCCGAGGCGAGCGCCGCCACCGCGGCGGCGCGCCACTCGCCCGAGTTGTGAACCACGAGCTCCAGCGTCCCTTGCGACTCGCCGATGTTCGCAAACAATCGGCGCGCGCGCGCGCGGATGGGTTGGAGGCTCATTGTCCCGTCGTCCGCCCCAAGCGCTCCGAGCGTGCCTTCGGTGCTCTTCAACTGCGCGCTGAGCAGCTTCACGTTCTCGATGATCCCGGGAAATTCCTTGGCCGCCAGCGCCGCCTCCGATGTTACACCCTCCATGTCCGTCTGTTCTGTGGCTCGCAGCGTGTCGCCCTCGACGACCGCCGGTTGATCCAGCGTGCCGCTCGACAGATACACGACCTGATCGCCGATGAGGCTCGTGCCGGCGCGAACCTGAACCTTGGAGTTGCGGCGAATGTGCAATCGCGTTTCATCGAGCACACGGAGCGCGATCACGAGCCGGCCCTTGGGGCCCGTCGCCGGCGACCGAAAGTCGACGCCGGTCACCGAGCCGACGCGCTGGCCATCCAACCACACTTCGCTGCCATGGACCAGCCCGCGGGCCGCGTCGCTCGTCACGTAGATCGTGAGCTTCTTGCCGTGGAGCTGGCCGACCCGGCCGAAGACGAGAATCGACACCGCCACGGCGAGAACGGACACCGTGGCGAGAATGCCAAACCTGAGCTCGGTCCAACTCGCGCGGCGAGCCATGAGGCCCCTGAACCGGGCAAGACCAGTGCTACGGGATCGGCATGCTCGGTCCGGATGCTCGGTCCGGAGATGCGCGGCGAGCCGCCGCACGCGCGCGACAGGATTCGAACCTGTGACCTTTAGCTCCGGAGGCTAACGCTCTATCCAGCTGAGCTACGCGCGCAGTGCCACTCGAGTGCCGAGCGGACCGAACGAAGCAGATCCTCTCGCTTCGCTCAGGATGACACCGTAAAAGGACCGGATGACACAGTGAAAGATGGCCACCTGTCGCCGCCATCTCAAGGCGACAAGCGCCCAGATTGCTCCGATCCCGCGAAGATTCTCCGCCGGTGTCCGTTTCACTCCGTTCGACTGATCCTTTTGCCGCGGATTACGCGGATGACGCCGACGGACGCGGAGACGGCGTGACAATGGGCTGAAATGACAGACGCTCGGGACGCCATTTGTGCTCGCCCGAGCGTCCGTTCATAACGCCCCGACAACAGATTTCTGTCAGAGGCCTAGCCAGGCGGACGCCCTCCGCGGCCAGCGGCCGAAGAATCCGGTCGTGCCGGCGGCGCCGGCGAGCTCCAGAAGCCGGCCGTGGCCGCCGCTCGACTCGCCGTCTCCTTCCCGAAGAACAGCGTGTTGAAGATCATGCGGAACGACGCCGTCGGCTGGCCGCGCCAGTCGGGATTGAACGCGAACAGCACGACGTGTCCGTCACCGTGCTTGACGTCCACCGCGGCCGCGTAGCCCTTGAGATACTTGTCGCCGCCGGGCGTGATGAATCCCGATCGCAGCGGTGATGCATCCGCTGGGAACTTCGCGATCACGGCGCCCGTGAAGTCGGACGACGTCGTGAAAGCCGGCGGCTGATTGACCGTGACGTCCGAGCGCTCCGTCATCCCGGCCATCACCGGGTGCGACGGGTCGACCTGTATCTGCATGACTGACGTCCCGGTGAAATAATCGCGGCGCGAGAGGCCGGCGGTCGTGCTCTGCACGGGAAGCTGCAGCGCCTGCGCGATGCCGGCGGCGCCGTTGCCCCACGAGAGCACCGTTCCGCCGCCGCGCACGAACTCGTCGACGGCGCGCACGGCATCGTTCGGTCCGCCCGCGGCCGCGCCGCCACCACGCCCGCCTCGACCGCCCCGCCCACCACCGGCGCCGCCACCACCGGCGCCGCCACCACCGCCACGACCGCCGCCGCCCACACCGTTCGCCAGCACGAGCACGTCGAACTTCGACGCGAGATTGCCCGCCGCGAGATCAGCGGGATTGAGAATCGTGTACTTGATGCCGAACGTGTCGAAGAGCCACTGCGTCCAGTTCATCCCTTCGTTGGCGAGGCCGATGCGCGGCGGTGAGCCCGACACCCCCGTGCCAGCGACGCCGGATGTTCGCTCGCCGGTGACCCACAGATCCTTCCCCCAGCCATCGAGCGTCGCCGGCGCCACGCCCGAGAGGACATAGCGACTGCGCCCGCCAGACGTCGAGAACGCGAGCTTGCCGCCCGCGTCCAATGCGCGTGCGATGAGCTTGAACGAATTGGTCTGCGCGGGATCGAGGAGAAATTGGTCGCCCGTTCCGCTGAAGCCGCCGGCGCGCGGGACGATGCCGGCGGCCGCGGCGTTGGTCGTGAGCGGAGCATCGAGCGCCGTGTGCCAGTCGACGGCCTTGCCCGGCGGCACCGGCTTGAGCGCGCCCTTGAAATCCGCCGACAGCGGCGTCGACGCTTCGATCACGTTCACGCCCATCTGGAACGGGAGCGTCCAGCCCGCGGCGTCGTACGGATTGTCGTCCGCGCTCTCGGGGTAGTGCTGCACCTCGAACACCTCTTGCACCAGCGACGCGAACTCCTGGTTCATCGGGATGACCCACGTTCCTTTCGGATACGTGGTGCCGTTGTACGATGCATCCTTGTCGAGCTGGCTGATGCGAAGGCCGTGAAACGCGAAGCGCCGCAGCAGCTCCACCGGTGCGACGGGATCGTGCTGGTCCTGTGGGATGATGTACGCGAACGGTCCCTTGGTGCTGTACTTCTGAATGACGTCGCGACCGGATTGATACCGATTGTAGATGACGTCTTCCTTGAACTTCGCTGCGTAGCGCAGCGTGGCGATCGACGCCGTCACCATGTAGTTCACGGCGTCGCGAAGACCCCACTTGCCCTCGAGCCACGGGCTGAGATAGAGCGGCGTCGGCCGCGTGTCCTGATAGTCCTTCGGCAGATCGGCCTGCGTCGTCGTGCGCGACGTGGCGCAGCCCGGCGGGGCGCTGTACGTCTCTGTCCACCACGCCGGAATGTTCTGGTACACCGGCATGTAGTCGATGTAGCCCGGATAGTACGCGTCGTACGTCGCGAGCATGTGCGTGGCGCCCGGCTGCTCGTGCGCGTCGAGCTCCTGCGCGATGAATGTGCCGATCGTGTTGATCTCGCGCGCGGGAATCGCCGGTGCGCGGAGTCCGACCGGATCCGCGAACGGCGGAATCCAGATGCGCGTCGGGAACGGGGACGATTGATGATGGACGTAGATGATGTCCGGCTCCCACTCGCGCCACACGCGCTGGCGTACGCGCGAGTCGATGCCGTTCATCATGTAGCTGTCGCGATTGTTGTCGTGGCCCATGTACTTCTCGTAGGGCTCGTTCGTGCCCGGCCGACCGAACATCGTCTCGCGGCAGTTCTTGACGACGATGTCCTGGCCGTCGGGGTTGATCGTCGGCCACAGGAAGAAGATCACGTTGTCGAAGATTTCTTTATAAGACGGCTCCCCTGCGTGGGCCAGGAGCTCGTACGCGAGCTGCGGCGTGTGCTGCGAGCCCGCGATCTCCGACGCATGCAGGCCCCCGCTGATATCCACGAAAACCTTGCTCTGGCGGGCAAGGTCATGCGCCGCGGAATCCGTGAGTCCCACCGGATGCGCGATGCGCATGTTGAGCTGCCGGTAGTGATCGAGCTTCGCGTAATTCTCGGGCGACGTGATGATCGCCGCGGTCCATGGGCGGCCGAACGATGTCGTCCCGACATTGATGAGATGTATACGATTTGTGGCAGCCGCCAACTTCTTGAAGTAGTCGATCGACTGCTCGTAGTCGACGAGATTACTGTCCTTGCCGATTGGGAACCCGAACACCGACTCGGGCGTTGGAATGGCAGCCCGCTGTGCGGCCGCCGCGCTCGGGGTCGCGACGACGCCGAGCGTGGCCAGAGCGGAGAGCGCGACGATGGTGGCGCGCCGGGCTCCGGCGCGGTGGATCATGGCGCGGGACGCGCGCACGTACGGGCGGAGGGTCCGCGGCATCAATTGCTCCTCTCGAGGACGGTGAGCCGACATGTTCAAAATGTCCGACCACGAGGCGTCCCACCAGATCGTTTCATGTGACCGAACGTCCTGCCCTGCGGTTATTGACGTAGCTGGGACGCCGGCGTAGCGTCTCCCCCGACAAACGCTTCTCGAGACGCCGCCTCGGCATCACGTCCGTTGTCGGTCGCATCACCGTCTCGACGCCGTAGGCCCCGGGCGCCGAGCGTGGCGTCGTTGCAGTTCATTGCCGTGCAGTCTGCCCCACTCTCTCTGCCGCAGGAGCCCACCCATGAGATTCGGACGCTGGAGATTGTCCTCGGCCCTAGGTACTCTGGCCGCCGCACTGACGCTTCTCACCGGAGCCGCGCGCCACGCTAGCGCTCAGGCGTCGATCACCGGCCGAGTGACGGCGCAGGGGACCGGACAACCGCTCGCTGAAGCGCGCGTGCTCGTCATCGGTTCGACGCTCTCCGCAACCACCGGCGACGACGGCAAGTTCACCGTCAGAAACGTCGCCGCGGGGAACGTACAGTTGCAGGTCCTGCGCGTCGGCTTCCAATCGCAGAAGAAGACAGTGAGCGTTGGGGCGGGTGCGACCGTGACGCTCGACTTCACGATGGCCGTGGCCGTCGCGCAGCTCGAGGAAGTCGTCACCACCGCCACCGGCCAGCAGCGCCGCGTGGAGCTGGGAAACGCGATCTCCACGCTCGGTGACGTCACCAAGCGGGTCGAGGAGACGCCGAACCACACCATCACCGATCTGCTCATCGCCAAGTCGCCCGGCGTGACGCTGCTGCCGGGAACAGAGCTCGGCGGCGCGCCCACGGTGCGCATCCGTGGCGTGTCGTCGATCAGCCTCAGCAACGCGCCGATCTGGTACGTCGACGGCGTGCGCTACTCGGCCGGTACGCTGACGTCGGGCACGGACGTGAATTTCTCGATGCTCAACAACCTGAATCCGGAAGACATCGAGGACATCGAGATCGTGAAAGGCCCGTCGGCCGCGACCCTCTACGGCACGAACGCGGCGAACGGCGTCATCCTCATCACGACGAAAAAGGGTCGCTCCGGCGCGACGCACTGGAACTGGGCGATGGAGCAGCGGAACGTCCAGGATCTCGTGCCCTACCAGCCGATGTACGCGAACTTCGGACACGATCCTGTCAGCGGCAAAGTGAAGCGCTGCGAGCTCAGCACGATTGTGACGCCGAAGTTCACTCCGGCGCAGGGCGCCGATTGCATCTCGGACAGCCTCACCAGCTACAACTGGATGAACGACCCGCAGAACACGTTCGTCCATCCGGGCAAGGGCAGCCTCTACGGTCTCAACGTCAACGGCGGCACCGACCAGGTGCGGTTCTTCGTCAGCGGCGACGTCGACAACGAGACCGGCCCCATTCAGATGCCCTGGTACGACGTGCAGCGCTTCGACTCGCTGAACATCGGCGTGCGCAACGAGTGGTACCATCCGGAGGCGCAGCAGCGCTCGTCGTTCCGCGGAAACCTCACGGCGTCGCTCAGCCCGAAGTTCGACCTGAACGTGAGCTCGGGCTTCGTGAAGCAGGACAACCGCATTCCGCCGGAGAGCGATCTGATCATCGCCCTCTACTACGTCGGCATGCAGAACTACGGCTACAAAGGCTGCCCCGCGGGCACCGAGAAGAACGGCTGCGGTCTCGACAAGATTTTCGCGCAGGCCGACGGCGTGCCGCTCCACGATGCGCTCCAGTGGTCGCCGGGCGACATCATGCAGGTGACGCAGAACAGCGGCACGCAGCGGTTCACGGGAAGCCTGAACGGCAACTGGCGTCCGTTCTCGTGGATGGTGAACGACGGAACCGTCGGCGTCGACATGGCGGCGATCGACTTCTTCCAGCTGTGCCGTCTCACGGAGTGCCCGCCGCAGAGCTCCACGGCCAAGCTCGGACGCGTGACGGACAACCAGTCCAAGGCGCGCAACCTCTCGGCGAAGATCGCCAGCACGTCGAGCTGGAACGCGCGGCCGTGGGCCAACCTCAAGACCAGCGTCGGCGCCGACTACACGAACCTCGAGACCGACGGGGCGAGCACCAACGGCACGACGCTCCCGCCGGGCGGATCGACGGTGGCCGCGTCCTCGACGAAGGGCGCGTCGAATCAGCAGCCGACCGCGTCCAAGACGCTCGGACTGTATGTGCAGGAGCAGGCCGCGCTCCGCGATCGCATGTTCCTCACCGGCGCGATCCGCACCGACCAGAACAGCGCATTCGGTCAGAACTTCCAGCAGGTGTACTACCCGAAGCTGAGTCTCTCCTGGATCGCGTCGGATGAATCGTTCTTCCCGCATCCGACCTTCCTCAACCAGCTCCGCTTCCGCACCGCCTATGGCGCGAGCGGCGTCCAGCCCGGCGCGACCACCGCGCTCGCGCTCTACTCGGCGAGCACCGTCAGCGTGCCGATCCGTAGCTCGACGGCCACCACCGGCACCGACACGCCGGCCCTGACATCGAACCAACCGGGGAATCCCAACCTCAAGCCCGAGCGGTCGCAGGAGCTCGAGCTCGGCGGCGAGGCGCAGCTGTTGAGCAACCGCATCCACCTCGACTACACCTACTTCCGGAAGACCACTCACGACGCGCTGATCAACATCAGCGTCTCGGCGTCCTCGGCGGCGTCGCAGCTCAGTCCCCTCGTCAACATCGGCGCGACGCAGGGCTCGGGACACGAGTTCCAGATGAACGCGCAATTGCTCGATCGCAAGCAGATCGGGTGGGACGTTCTCGTGACCGGGTCGCACTTGAGCAACAAGGTCGTGGACCTCGGCATCGATCCGAACACGGGCAAGCCGCGCACGCTCGGCACCGGGCAAGCGCGCCAGATTCCGGGCCTGCCGATCAACAGCCAGTGGTTCCGCGGCTATCACTACGCCGACGCCAATGGCGACGGCATCATCCAGAAGGCCGAAGTGACGGTGGACACCGCGTTCTCGTACTTCGGCTACATCACGCCGCGCGACCTCATCTCCGTGCAGAACGGCTTCGATCTGTTCAGCCGCCGGATGCGCCTCAACGTGATGTTCGACTACAAGGGCGGCAACAGCATCCTCGACGGCGCCAACAACTTCCAGTGCAACACCGGCCCGTACGCCTGCCGCGATACCGAGGATCCGAGCTTCTCACAGGATCGCCAGGCCGCGGCGATCGCCAAGCAGTTCGGCACCACGGTCAACGGAGTGTCGTATAAGACGACGGTCGGATACTTCCGGAACTCGCAGTTCTGGAAGCTCCGTGAGGTGTCCCTCGTCTACCAACTTCCGAAGATGCTCAATGACCGGATCCACTCCAGCAACGGTTCGTCGCTGGTCTTCGGCGCGCGCAACCTGCACACGTGGTCGTCGTTCACCGGCATCGATCCGGAGGCGAACTACGGCCTCAACCAGTCGGAGACGCAGAACGAGTTCCAGACCACTGGCCTGCCGACGTACTTCACCGTTCGCCTCAACCTGAAGTACTAACCCTTCGAGGACGATACCCATGTTCAGAGAAATGAATCGCGCTCGATGGGCAGTCGCCGCCGCCGCGGCCTCGGGGCTGCTGCTTGTCCCCGGCTGCACGAGCTTCAAGGATCAGCTCCTCCAGCCCCAGAACCCCGGCATCATCGACAACAGCGCCGTCGGTTCGCCGGCGGCTGCCGCGGCGCTCAAGATCGGCGCCATGGGCCGCATCAAGGTCGTGTACACGTCGTCGGAAACGCTCTGGCAGGAGGCGGGGCAAGTCGCCGACGAGTACCAGAACGCCGACTTCCAGCCGGACCGGAACGACGTCGACCAGCGCACGATGGCGACGAACAGCCCATACGCCAACTACACCAGCGTCACGCAAACCCGCGGCTACATCCGCGACGCCATCGGCGCCGAGACCAAGTACGAGCCGACGAAGAACGTCGACATCGGCGAGCTCTGGATGGCGCTCGGCTTCATCGAGATGAGCCTCGGCGAGAATTTCTGCAACGGCATTCCGCTGGGGAACAACGTGAACGGCGCGGTGGACTACACGTTGCCGTCGTTCAAGCCGCTCACGAACAACGAGGTGTTCAACGTCGCGATTGCCCACATGGACAGCGCGATCACGCTGATCGGTGGGGGCTCCGACTCGTCGAGCCTCTTCGTGAAGCGCGCGGCGCTCGTGCTCAAAGCGCGGATGCTCGTCGACCAGGGCCAGTACGCGGCGGCCGCGGCACTGGTGCCCGCGAGCGTCGTGCCCACCACGTGGCAATATCTCTTCACTACGTCGGCGGCGAGCACGTCGGACGACAACGGCATCTGGACGCTCAACAACTCGGTGTCGCGCGTCACCGTCGGCGATAGCGTCATGACCTACCAGGGCAAGACGTTCTTCATCGCCAACGCCATTCCGTTCTTCACGCTGAACGATCCGCGCGTGCCGGTCGTGACCGGCGCGAGCCAGAAGCTGGTGGCCGAAGACGGCCTCACGCCACTGTACCTACAGCAGATCTGGAAGAATCGTGACGACGCCGTGGCCCTCGCCGCCGGCATCGACGCGCGCATGATCGAAGCCGAAGCGAAGCTCAATGCCAACGACATTGCGGGCATGATGACGATTCTGAACGCAGTGCGCGCCGCGCCGCCGAGGCTGGGCGGCGTGCTGCAACCGGCGGCCATGCCGGCCCTGCCGACGCCGGCCACGCAGGACGCGGCGACGAGCCTTTTCTTCCGCGAGAAAGCGTTCTGGCAGTTCTCACGCGGCTTCCGGCTGAGCGACCTGCGCCGGCTCGTTCGCCAGTACAAGCGGACGCAGGACAAGGTCTTCCCGTCCGGCCAGCACTACAAGGGCGGCAACTACGGCAGCGACGTCAACTTCCCGGTGCCGGACGGCGAGCTGGTCAACCCGCAGTTCCACGGCTGCATCGATCGGAACGCGTAGAACGTATTCTTGGGGTGAGCGACGGCCCGTGGGCATCTCGCCGCGGGCCGTCGTGGCTTTATGATCTCTGACCTGTCATCCCGGGCCACGCGAGGGATCTGCAGTCCACGAACCCGAAACTGCAGATCTCTCGCGTCGCTCGGGATGACTAGGCAGCAATCGTCCCCCCCTTTCTCGAGGCGAACAATGCCGCGCGTACTCCGCAGTGTCGCACTGCTCACCCTCGCGGCCGGTGCGTTGGCCGCGCAGCAGCAACAGGGCATGGGCGCCGCAAAGCCGACGCTCACCGCCGCCGACTACGCGAAGTGGGAATCGCTCGGCGCCGGCACGCTGTCGCCGGATGGCAAATGGGTCGCGTACGATTTCCGCCGCGGCAACTCGAGCGTCGAGCTTCGCTACCGCGGCCTCGACGCCGCGAGCGAGACGGCAGTTCCGTCGGGGACGACGCCGCAGTTCACGAACAACTCACGCTGGCTCGTCTACACGCTCGTCCCAGACACTGCCGGCGGACGCGGTGGACGCGGTGGCGCGGGCCGGGGTGGGCGCGGCGGCGGCGGTGCCGCGGGTGGCGCCGCGGCGGCGACGCCCAATCGCAACAAAGTCGTGGCCGTCGATCTCCGCACCGGGCGCTCGTCGACGTTCGACGACATCCAGTCCTACGCGCTGAGCAACGACGGCATGCACATCGCCCTCAGGCGATACGGAACGCCGGGCCGCCGGAGCGCCGACGTGATCGTACGCGACCTCGACGGCGGCTCCGATCTGACGTTCGGCAACGTGTCCGAGTTCGGGTGGAACGAGTCGGGCTCGTTGCTCGCGATGACGATCGACGTCGAGGGACACACCGGGAACGGCGTGCAGCTCCTCAACACGCAGACCGGCGCGATCCGCTCGCTCGACGCGGGCGACATGCACTACACGGGTCTGGTGTGGCGCTCGAAGGGCGACGATCTCGCCGCGCTGCGGAGCCGCGCGGACAGCGCGTTCGCCGACACCAGCTACACGATCATCGCGTGGCGAGGCCTCTCGTCCACGCCGTCCAAGCTGGCCTACGATTTCGGAAACGACAACAGCTTCCCGAAGGGCCTTCGCGTCGCGAGCTACCGCAACCCGCAGTGGTCGGAGGACGGAAGCACGATCTTCTTCGGGCTCGCCTTGCGCGAGCCGAAGGTGACGCCCGAGCGCCGAGCGCCGGGCGAGCTGCCGCCGGCGCGCGTCCAGGTGTGGCACTGGAAGGATCTGCGCGAGTTCCACCAGCAGGAGGTGCAGAGCGCGCAGGACCGCACGCGCACCACGCCCGCGGCGTGGCACGTGGGCGCGAACACCATCGCGCGTCTCTCGGATGATCCGTACGAAGCCGTGCAGATCGGTGAGAACGGCACGACCGCGTTGGCGATGGACGAGAATCCGTACGTGCGTGACGTGATGAGTGGCCGGCAGTACCGCGACGTGTATCGGGTGGACGTCGCGACGGGCAAGCGAGACAAGATCCTCACGAAGTCGAGCTTCGGCGCGACATTGAGCCCCAGCGGACACTTCGCCGCCTACGAGCAGGATGGGCAGTGGTGGCTGCTCGACAACACCAGCGGCGCGCGCACGAATCTCACGGGCAAGATCAAGAGCGCGTTCGTCAACATGGAAGACGATCACCCAGTGCCCGAGCGGCGCGCGTATGGCCTCGCCGGATTCACGACCGGCGAGAAGTCGGCGATCGTCTACGACCGCTTCGACCTATGGCAGGTGAACGTCGACGGATCGAATCCCGTGCGGCTCACGCGTGGCCGAGAGGACTCGACGGTCTATCGCTGCGCGAGCGAGGGCGGTGGCTTCGGGGGGCGTGGAGGTGGTCGCGGTCGTGGCGGCGGTGGCAGCGCTGGATCAGCGCCGTGCTCGCTCGACGGCGAAGGCCGGACGATCGACACGAGCAAGCCGCTCATGCTCACCGCGACGGGCGAGTACAACAAGAAGAGCGGCTACTCGAGGCTGACCGTCGGCCAGACGGCGGAGCGCCTCGTGTGGCTGGACAAGCAGGTGAGCGGACTGCGGAAGGCGGACAACGCGAATGTCTTCCTGCTCCAGGAGCAGACGTACGAAGAGTCGCCGAACTATTTCGTCGCGGCCGCGAGCCTGGGTGACGCGAAGCCGGTGTCGAACACCAACGCGTTCCAGAATCAGTACGCGTGGGGCAAGCAGGTCCTGATGAACTACAACAACAGGCGCGGCGACAAGCTCCAGATGATGCTCACCTACCCGGCCGACTATCAGCCGGGGAAGAAGTATCCGATGGTCGTCTACTACTATGAGAAGCTGTCGCAGGGCTTCCACCAGTACGTGGTGCCGAGCGATCGCTCGACGTACAACACGTCGGTGTTCAGCCAGAACGGGTATTTCGTGCTCCGGCCCGACATTCTGTTCCAGGCGCGCAATCCCGGCTACTCGGGGTTGGACTGCGTGACGTCGGCGGTGGCGGCGGCGCTGTCGAAGGTGCCCGACATCGATCCCAAGCGGGTTGGCAACATGGGGCACTCCTGGGGCGGCTATCAGTCGGCGTTTTATGCCGTGCACGGTCACGGCGTGTTCGCGGCGACGATCGCCGGCGCGCCGCTCACCGATCTCGTGAGCTTCTATGGATATACCTCGGGCAATTCGGGGCTGCCGGAGACCGGGCACTTCGAGACGGGCCAGGAGCGGATGCAGGTGTCGCTGTGGGAGGACCCGCAGGCGTACATCCGCAACTCGACGGTGTTCGCCATGGACTCGCTTCAGACTCCTCTGTTGCTCGAGGAGGGCGACATCGACGGCAACGTGAACCCGTTCCAGAGCCAGGAGGTGTACAACTTCGGCCGGCGGCTCGGGAAGAACGTCGTCTATCTCGTGTACGAGCAGGAGAACCACGGCGTGGCGCGGCCGGAGAGCCAGGCCGACTATGCGCGGCGGCAGCTCGAGTGGTTCGCGCACTATCTCAAGGGCGAGCCGGCGGCGAGCTGGATCACGGACGGGGAGTCGTACCAGGCGCGTCAGAGAATTCTCAAGGACGGCGCCGGCGGAGTGGCGGTTCAGGCAGGGACGCCGGGCCGGCCCTAGAGGGAAGAGGGAGGAGGGAAGCGTTTCGCTTCCCTCCTCCCCCTCAGCAAGCCGGCCACCTCGACAATTCGTCGACGTGGCCGGCTTGCTGTTGAGCTAATGTGGTCGGGGCGACTGGATTTGAACCAGCGACCTCCTGCTCCCGAAGCAGGCGCTCTACCGGGCTAAGCTACGCCCCGAACTCGT
>Ga0326726_10000824_pt1 | contig 28289 bp, 29 predicted proteins | sample MHFenrmetagenome_2_FD_207603 | JGI IMG/M metagenome (GOLD analysis project Ga0326726, IMG submission 207603) | Lab enriched peat soil microbial communities from Michigan Hollow, Ithaca, NY, United States - MHF15MN | ecosystem: Environmental > Terrestrial > Soil > Wetlands > Peat | place: USA... | reverse complement strand
CATCGGCGAACATCTGAATCCAATTCAAAACGTGATCCATATCACCGCTCCATATCGATCCTCCAGGTCCCGAAAACATCCGCTGTCTTAACATTCGCGTAGGTAATATTCGAAATGCATGAAGCCACACAACATCCGTCATTTCTGGTTTAGAATACACTTTTTTAAAAAAACCCTGTAAATCTGTATCATATACTTTCGCCACTTGTTCAGGTGAAGGATCCAGACTTTTTTCCAAATGCTTTCTCATGGGTCCCGCAAAGAGAGCTTTCAGGGGATTATCCTCTTTAGAAAGTATCCTTAAAAATTCACTATCCTTCAAAGCGGAAAACCGTGGTGCACCCAAGATTAAACTCTTCATTAACGATTGATCCATCGTATATTCAGCCATTTCCTCAACGATTTTTATATCATCTTTCGTACCAATGACAGATACAACCCAATTAAGTTTCAGATAGTTTTTACAAATATATTCAAAGTCTCTTGAAATCTGAAATGTTGGACTAAGAAACTCAGCAAGATATTTCGCAGAAAGAACAGCAAGGGACAAACCCACATCACGCTTCCCGAGTTTTAATAACATACTCAGAGCGTCCTTTAAGTGAGTAAAGGGAACAAAAACAGCAACTTCATCATCAAAAATAGGATGAAGTTTCACAATAGCTTCAGTAATAATTTTTGAGGGAGTCATCGTAACATTAGCAAATCCAGTTTCACCAGAATAGGGATTTAAGATACCTACATCGCTATGTTTTGTAATGATTCCCTTTTCATCGACTTGGGTGACATCAACAAAATTATCCGCAAAACTCCCGTAGTTGTTTCCCCATGTAGAAATGATGCCGGTGGTCGCAATATTGGAACAATAATGAGCCCCTGCCTCTGCAGCAAGCGCTCTTAATTTATGAGTATAGGCTGCTTTTTGGAGTTCAAACGTGGTGATTCCTGCACCAACAGTTGCTGTAGAACTTTCAGGATGAATTTCAAGTTTTTTAAGTCGTAAAAGATCGATAACAATACCGTGATCCAGGCTAAAAGCTTTTATTAAAACGTAAGACGCAGTGACTGAACACGTTGTTCCGCCACTTCGCGCCATGAAAGGGATATTATGTTTATTTGCGAATTTGATGATTTTTGATACCTGCTCAGTGCTTTCTGGCATGACAATATAATAATTCAATTCTACATCTGGAGGAATTATTGATCTCGTATATGAGACGATAATATTTGGATCGTTTGTTGCCCACTCGTCTCCGACGATCTCACGTAATCCACGGAGAATATCATCCTCAGGGACACTCTGAAATTCGCTCTTATCGAGAGTTTTGACGTATTCTTTTATTGCCTTTGCTACTTTCTCCGGTCGCAATTGTGTCGTAAAATTACATTGCTTATCGCAGATACCACAAAGAGTGCAGGAATTCGCGATCTCGAGGAGTTTTTCTGTCGGTTTGATTCTCCCTTCGTGTAAATGTTTCACCAGTTCCATGCGACCCTGTGGCCAGTACGCTAAATACCCATGTTTTTTCCCAGACGGACAGAGACCTGTGCCAAGAAAATCGATTTTACACATTCCACAATGTGTACCTTTCCTTGCGATAGCAACTGCGTCTTCTAAACCTGTTTTTTTCAATGTAATCATTTTATTATCAGTCATTTTTTCTCCCCAAGTAACTAATCTTGAGATTTTTTCAAATGCAAACCTCCTATTAAATGTTGTTATCAGCATTCGGTCATCGTATGCTGTAGAAAAAATTTGTTCGGAATTGTTACCAGATAATGTATTGTTCATCCCTTTCTCCAATACTAATTGTCGTGAGGTGTTCTACATAGAAAGGATCGTCCTGCTACCTTTTTATATGAGAACCTGAATCACCGTTCGGTGAGTTGGTGAAGTACGTCATTGTGTATTTTTCAAGATTCGGGAATGGAAAGAAACTCGTTGATTATCTCGCAGGAAAACTGAAGGAAAAGAATGGAGCGGTACAGCTTTTTAAGGTTGACGAAGCAAATCCTAGCGCCATGCCTGAGGCAGACGTCTATGTTTTTTCCGCTGCAGCCGAAGCGATGAGCATCCAGAGAGATATGAAGAAGTTCATGAAAAATCTCAATGGAATGGATGGAAAAAAATATGGTATTATCAACACCCATGGGATGAAAAAGGACCGATTGGACAAGATCGAGAAAATCCTTTCTAAGAAAAAGATGGTGAAGGTAGCCGAGGTAGCATTTCATGTCGAAGGAGATGTTCAAACCGGGAATGGGCTTATGAACGGCTGGGAAGCAAGGCTTGATGAGTTCGCAGGAAAACTAGGATAAATACGAATATCTCTTCAAGGGATGTCTCTTTCTTTTATTAATTAGGTAATCATGATTGATTATCCCTGTAGAGACAGATGAAAAGAAATGGTTGAGTCATACCTGGTTGGTTTTTATTTAATCAGAAGATTATGATACTGGTGAGATGTGGGAGAAGATATGGTAAAGCTCCGGTCTGCGAGAATAGAAGATTTAGATGCAATCACGGAAATCTACAACGAAGCTATTATGAAAACAGTAGCTACCTTTGATACTGAGCTGAAAACATATGCGGATCAAAAAAAGTGGTTTGATGATCATGGGTCAAAAAACCCAATACTGGTTGCAGAGCAGGATGGTGTTATTGTCGGCTGGGCTTCTCTTAGCAAATGGTCTGATCGCTGCGCGTACTCAGATACTGCTGAAATTTCATTGTACGTTTTAGAGAAGCATCAGGGAAAAGGAATTGGAAGACGCATGATAGAAGCAATCATCAAAGAAGGAAAGAAAGTTGGGTTGCATACGGTCATTGCGAGAATCACCGAGGGAAACGAATCGAGTCTTCATCTTCATCGATCTGTTGGATTTTCTTCTATCGGGACCATGAAAGGGGTTGGTAAGAAATTTGGGAAACGGCTTGATGTTCATCTCATGCAAAAAACCTATGACAATCACTGAATCCTGATTCCAGTAGTGTTCGGTGGCACTACTCCGGTATGTCGTTCTGCGATTAGTCCGGTAATCAAGTTTTTTGATTACATTCTCCAGTTGGATAGATGATTTTTATAGGCTGAATTTTTTTCTTGTTTATGTACCCAAGTAGGATGATCCAGAAGACGATGGTCTCTTAAATAACAATACTAATATATATTCTCTGTTTATTTCTTAGACTGTGATGATCGTATGATGAAGAGGAAAATAGTCTATGTGTCTTGTGCAATGGTTCTGCTGTTGTTGTTCTCGTTTCCTCAGATCACTGCATTGAATACACCGCCGCCTGATCAACCAGGGCCGTATCATATCGGGTCGTATAAGGCATGGTATCTGGTGCCTCCGTATGGGCTCTATCGGGCGACGATCCGCTATCCCGCTCTTCGTGATGGGTGGCTAGCTCCGATCAATACCACTGGGGCTCCGTATCCTGAAATCGTGGTAGCGAATGGGTTTGCTGGGTCTGAATGGAACATCAAATGGATCCCGAGTCATCTCACCTCCTATGGGTATGTGACGATCTGTTTTACCCCACCGCATAAGATATCAGGCGATGCGACGCAATGGGCATCCGGGTTCCGCGGTGGATTTGAAGTTCTACAGGCCCAGAACAGCAGTCGTTTCTCACCGATCTTTGGTGCGATTGACACAGAGACGCGGGGTGCAATCGGTCTTTCCATGGGCGGTGGAGGATGCGTGGAGGCAACCGGGGCTTCTGGTGCTGATATTGATGCCGCGGTCGGACTGGCTCCCGCGTCTATGCCCTCGGTGCTTGCCGCTGCGCGAAACATCACGGTGCCTGTTCAGCTGCAAGTCGGGACGAACGATGGGTTTGTTCCGCCAGCAAGCGTCCAAGAGTTGTACACCGATTTTCTTTCAAATAATACGGTGAAGGAGTATCTGGTGATCACTGGTGGGAACCATGTTGGGTTTGTCGATGAGTTTTTTGCTCGGTTCGGTCAAGGACTTGGGATTGACAATCCACCCGGCATCACTGTCGAACAGCAGCATAATATCTCAAGGAGATACTTCACCGCTTGGTTTCAGTACCATCTCAGACATCTGGATGAGTATTATCCTTATCTCTTTGGAGATGAGGCTCAGCATGATTTGGACGAAGGACTGCTTTCTGACCTGCAATACAATATCCCGTAGAACATACCCTTGGAACATAAAAGAAAAAAGAGTGGTTTTCTCTGAATGATCTTGCTATGTTCCCGACGATGCCACCAGGTCTCAGAGCTTGATGAAGAAGAACAGTATTGTCCCATTTTGTTCTACGGTATCTGAGCTTTCAAGGACCATCGCAGTGACCGTTACCACTGTTTTTCCGAATCCAATGATAAACTTCGAACTGATAGACGCATCAGCACCCGCAGCGATACTTGTGATAGTTCCATTGGTGTTCTTCCCTATAAAAGCACCCCCGATCAGGCTGATACTCCACTGAACGTTGTTTGCCGGTAGAGTACCTGTGTTTTTAATAGATGTTTTGATTTTAAATAATCCACCTTTCAGCGTCTGAATCTCGAGAATCGGCGCGCCTTCGGAAATGACGAGTATATGAGGATTTGACCAACCACTTTCTGCCCCGTTCACATCTTTTGCCTTTGCTTTTACCGAGAAATTTCCTGCGTCAGTCCAGACATGGGATGCGCTTCCAGGAACACTCGAGTTGTATGGACCTACCCAAGTGCTGTTTGTTCCATCGCCCCAGTCAAACAAATAGGACACTTGGTCTCCTTCAGGATCTGTTGTCACCGCTGAGAACGTGTAGGTAACTCCTTTTAGTCCTTCAGATGGACCGGTCGGTGCATCTGGTGTATTTGGCGGAGTGTTCAGGTCTTTAAAACAATAGACTTTGTGATCTCCTGAGCCGATGTACATTTTTCCTTCTGCAACCGCAGGGGAAGACCATACGATATAACCAGTGGTATAGCTCCATATCGGTGTCCCTGTCTCTGCATGTAAACAATAAATCTTATGGTCAAATGAACCAGCGTAGACTTTCCCATCGGCAACTACTGGTGAACTATAGAAGTAATCTCCTGCCTGAAAGTCCCATATTTTTTCCCCGGTATCAGCATTCAGACAGTACAACTTATTGTCAAAGGAACCAACGTAGACCTTCCCATCCGTTACCGCCGGGCATGATTCAATCGAGGCTCCTGTCGTATAATCCCAGAGATGCGACCCACTCAGAGCATCCAAGCAGTACAGTTTATTGTCGCTGGACCCAACATAGACTTTATTATCAGCGACCGCAGGGGATGAGTAGATATCATTCCCGGTCGTGTAATCCCAGATCCACGCCCCGGTCTCCGCATTCAGACAATACAGTTTATCATCCCAGGAGCCAATGAACACCTTTCCGTCAGACACCGCAGGGGAAGAAATAATATCAAGACCGGTGGCGTAATCCCAGATCTTTGACCCATTCTCCGCATTCAGACAATACACTTTGTGATCACGTGAGCCTAGGTAGACGTTCCCATCAACAAGAGTCGGTGAGGACACTACATCTGCACCTGTTTGGTAATCCCAGAGTTTTCCTCCCGTGCTTGCATCCAAGCAATAGACCTTACCATCGTTTGAGCCGATGTACACCTTGCCGTTCACGATCGCTGGGGAAGAGGTGATCTCAAGTCCTGTTAAATAATCCCAGATTTTTACTCCGGTGGTAGCATCCAGACAATAAACCTTTTTATCCCATGAGCCGACGTACACCTTCCCATCAGCAACTGATGGAGATCCGCTCATTTCTAACCCGACCGTGTACGTCCATTGCACATTGTGGGTCTGCGGTGCGGGAGAACTGGAATATCCGCTGTGACTTGCATCATGGCGGAACATCACCCACCAATCGGTAGTCGATGCGGAACGATCTCCAGAGTCCTTCATGGACATGGGCGGAGTATTTCTTCCGATCTCTGCACTGATACTTGGAATGTAAACTACTCCGATTAAGAATATCATCAGCCCTAAAACAAATCCTTTTTTTGTTATTCTATTTTTCATCATGATTTCCTCCTTAGGCTAACGATAGATACGTACCACACTTAAATGTTTCTGAGGAGATAAAATCAGCAATAATGGTGGTAAAAGTTGTTTGAAAAAAGGGAATTCAAAGTTTAAATAGGGATTGATCGTGAAATCGGACGCTTGCCATGAATTTATCCAACAGGAGAATCTCCCATCATAGGTCATTGATTACTGCAATTGAGAAAGTAATTCTTCTAAAGCATGGCGACAATTTTTTACGGTTTTTTCAAACACTCGGTCATCGACGGAATACACACCTTTCAGCGAATCCTTCAACTGTTGGTCGTCGAGAACAGATCTGAGTTCGCATATGTGTTCTAGGAGTATATTCCTCGGTCCGTTTTTGAGGTGTTTGACAAGAGCGGTCACATCCGGTATTTGATAGCATAACATGATGACATCTCGTTTATCAGCATCACGCAGAGAGTGTATCTTTAAGGCAATCAACATCTCTCGTGTTGCAACCTTTACCCGTGCTTTATGAAAAGGATCCCAGCCGCTCACCTGACGTATCTCAGAATTCGAATACACATATGAAAACGGATATGCATATCCGGTCTGTCTTGATTCAACCGTATTGATAAGAAGATCGATGCTGACAAGATCTTTTTCATATCGTTCAAATTTACCCGAATAGGAAAGATCAGATTTTTCTTTGCTTTTCGAAAATCCTTCCTGAGACATGAATTGATGAAAAAACGATAGGTTCGTCTCCGGTATCACAACATCCAGATCAATAGAGAAACGAGGAAATCCATATGATGACACTGCATAGCCACCAATAACGACGTACGATTCGTTCTTCTCGAGGAGACCTAGGATATCAAAACATATTTTTTCCCGTGCAGAAAAATCAGGTTTCATGATGCCACCGACTCATACTCTGAAAACAAACCGAGATGATATTTTTTATCTAAAAACTCCATCGCAGGTTTGTATAACAATGTATTTTTTTTACAAAATTGTATTGTTTTATGTAAAGAAATAACAGGATCTCCATCCTTTTTTTCAACGATGATTTTATCAACAGGGTGAATAACATAGGTGATGCCGAACATTGTTTTATGTTCTCCAGCTATGATATACTCTGTATCATAGTGTCTAAAAAAATCTCTCCAGTACGGTACTGCCTTTTTCTCGACCTGTATGTGGATAGGTCTGAAACCTTTCGTAAAATCAGTCCAGTAATATCCATCGGTCCACATAGTGACTGCAGTGCTTTCGCAGTAGGCGTACGGTTTTTCGGCATGTGTCATGATTTTTTCTTGGCTGATGTTTTCTGAGACGATGGTGCGGACGTATTCTCCTGGTCGTATGATTTGATAGGTTCCATGGCGTATTCGTTTCATGTAGTGTAATTTGATTAAATCATGGATTGTTTTTGTTGGTTGGTTGCTGGGAAACATACTCCGGAAGTCATCGATGGTAAATGGGGTTGTCCCAAAGGTGGTGTATAACCATCCATACATTTTCGTATATCTATTCATAATTACTATTATGGTAATTATTAGTATAAATAATTTGCGGTTTTTCTTATCCCGAAATTACTTTCTCCTGGTTTTTTAATGTTATAAATTACTGAATTTGTTCAAAGTACCCTTGTAATACTTTATTTGTAAATTTTTTTGACAGTAATGTAAATAATTCGTTATGGTTATCAAACGATAAACCTTTATTATTAAATGAACATTCATGGAATAAAAAACGTAACTACGGTCATAGCATTTGGGACGGAGGTTCGTATGATCGATGAAGATGATTTGCCTCAAGCGATTTTTGATTACGCAATACAAAAGTATAACGGACAGATAGGAGGGATGTGTGAGAAATACGTTGCGGAATTCCCTGAGAAGGACTGTGAGTTACCAGTTGGAGACTGGCATAAGAATTTCCTCTGTTGGTTAATTTATGAAAAAGTCCTACCGCAGACCGGTAAGACGATCGCAGAGGAATTCGTAGATCAGTCATCTGAGGTGACATCGGAGATGAAGCACCATGCCCTGTGTATGAGGAATATGGTCCGCTCTGATTTTTTGGTGATATCAGAGAAAGGAATCTTGGTGAAGTTTAAGGATATACGTACCAAAAAAATCTATGATGTGAAACGATACAAAAATGGTCCGAGATATCCGTTGAATACCATAGTTACTGGACGGATTTTCCCCTTTGGTGATCATTATCGTACAACCGGTTTTTTCTTTATTCCAACAACCCCGTTCCTCTTAGACATGGATGTGCTTATGAACGCATACGATACCGATCAGATTGATCGAATCGAGAATATCCAATTGCGTACAATCTCTTCGTTCCAGTCCGTGATGAACAAATACCCGTCGCACTGGATCGATTGGATGTGTAATTATTATCAGATAAAACAGAGGCTGAAGAAAGATAAGGTCCGTGAAATCGAGCAGAGGTTGACGTCTGATATTTCGAATATTCTTCAAGAGCTATCTACGGAAGCTAAGGAGGTGTTGCGGCTCTGTATAAAAAATGGGGGGTTCGTGAAATATGGACTGTTGAAGCAGTATGACGATGATTTTACGTTCTTCTGGGAGGAACAACCTCTCTCATCAACCTTGGGAGTGTTGCGTCAGAGGGGGTTGCTGTTCATCGGAAAAATGTGGTGTGGGACGAGGAACTACAGGGTTGCGTTCGTCCCTATCGAGCTGCGTGATACTCTCCAAGACATATTTATCTCGGAGAGAGATACACAACAAACATCACTTATTTGAAAGACAAGGGTATGATATGCAGATGGATTTATCATACAAAGAGCAGAAAAAACGTATCCTGCAGATATTTCACCGTGAGGGGTTGAAGAAACCTCCAATGGTCAGCGATGAGACGCTGAAAAACTATTTTGTCTTTCTTCAAAAAAATTTAACGTTCCCAATGAAGGGAACATATGATCAGGAGACCGTTTCGTTTCAAAAACCTATATGTCCTATCACCAATATGAAATTAATCAAAGATATCGATGAATTTTATGGGATATTTATAAAGGGTATCGCTGGAAAGAAACACGTAGAAATCCCACTTGCTGATTTCGATTGTAACACTACAGATTATAGAAATTATCAGCTGGTAGGTGATTACAAAACATGGTTTTGGAACAATAGATAAAAAATAAAAAAATGAATTGTTTAAAAAGAAGACGGGGGTTGAAAAAATGAAACTCACTATCGATTTTGAAGAGTTAGTCGATGCCTTTGAGGAATCTGATGTGATGCACCATTTTTTTATTGACACGCAGAAAAACGAGCTTCTTTACATTAACGAAGCGGTGGGAGGTGATTATAAAAAGCAGCTTGAGGCGATGGAAGACGAGCGATACCTGATGATCCCTCCCCGGCTACCACAGGATAACTTCTTGATTATGGAGCTGTTTGTTTATGAGAAAATTCAGGATGACACAATAGCTGAAAAATTCGACCAAGCACTCGAAAGAAAAAAACCTTTTAGAAACTTTCAAGACGTACTCTTCGACTACCCTGATCTTAGGGAACAATGGTTCGTGTATCACCATGAGCACCTTAAAAATCAAACGATTAACTGGCTTTGTTCCAGCAACATTGAATTGGAGGGCCAATGTCTCATTCCAGAGATAGACATTCGGGAGTTGACACAAGACGAAATCGATAATCTTAGTGACGAAATCAAAGGATTTGGTCCTGTCAGATGTATGAACTGTCAGAACGAGAAAGGATTTACTAGACGACTGTTTCTCATCAATGTTTCCCCTGAGAATCGACTCATCGAACAGAAAACAAAACACCTCATGGAAGAACAATTCAATATTACTCACTATGGTTGGTGGAGCGGGGAAGATCAAAACATTTTGACTGTCTCTCGATGCCCAAAATGTCATAGTGAGCTCATCATCTGGGATTATTGACTCTCGTGTTAATCAAACTGCTGCATCGTTTGATGAAGTAAACACATGACATTAATTTATAATGCAAAAATTTATAAACTATTTTGCACCCTGTTGGACTGAGTTAATGATTAGTGTAATAATGATGCAATCAAAAATCATGATTGGAGTAATACAACGTATGATAAGATGTCAACTAAACCTTGCATCTAATTTTAAGTCTTTATCAGTTCTTTAAAAAGATTTTTTATTGATTCACCATCAACAAGCAGATGTTCTGCAGCTGTTAAAAAATCGTCATCTGATCTTAAGAATGGTTTTAACTTTTCAAACCTATATTTTTCTAACAAAATCTTTGATTCTTTCATCAATTCCGTAACTTTTTTATTTGAAAAAAAGGATATCGCATAGATATCGCAGATATCCTTTATTCTTTTGTCTTCTGTTCTATTCGGTACACTTTTTATCTTTGTGGAAAGCAATATTTCGGGTGCTGGGATCCATAACAGTTTTTTGAATGTTGTAAGTTCCGTTCTCATTGTGATTTTTTCAAATACCAGATTTAACATATCTTCATCAAGTGGGTCAAAGTTGAAAATCTTCCGAAACGATGGATGCACATTATCTACCATCAGATCAATATACATTTTGAATACATTGTGGGCAGGTTCATTTTTTGATTCTTCGCTTGTTAATTCCATTCCATTTTCAATTGATATATCTTTATAATATCGGGATCCTTGTGATTGAAAACCGTTTTTTTCCAATAGCGATATCGTTTTTCCCATCGTCGTATTTTTTAATTGTTGTTCCTTGAAATTCAGATCAATATGAAATCCTAGGTCAATATCTTTTGATCCTAAATAGTCGGATCCTGTTTCTTTTTTATACAGTTCATTTACCGTAAAAAATACTGCCCATCCCCCCAATAGACAAATTGGTACTTCTAAGAGATCTATCATCTGCTGTAGATATTTGTATGCATTGTCTGTTTCATATTTTTGGTATAAGGTCATGGTATTCTCTTGCCATTAGCATTTTTCCTGCTTCTTCTGCGACGCCTTTTTCTCTGAGGAGATCTATTATTAATTGTGGTATCGACACAAGAGTAATGCCTTCCTTTTTTAGGGTATGATAAAATATATGGTTATCCTCCCGCAGTAATCTGAAATTTCCTTTTCCAACAAGACCGTTTTCTGTGAGGATCTTATGCCATGCGAGTGCCTCGTTTTCATCGATGTAAATTTCGATACGTGATGGAAACAAATAGTTTTGTACAAGGGATTCGGCATAGTATGTTGTTAAGGCGTATTTGAGAGTCGTTTTTTTTAAAAGATCTAAAGGATTTTGGATATTGTATTCTCTATATGGCGGGTACTCGTTTATTTCTAGCCAGTAATTAAATAATCCGGGGATATCAAGAATTTTATCTTCTTTTATGAGATTCTTTTTCTCTAATCGTTTTAAAAATGAATGTGTCCATGGTTGTGAGCATCCTGCTTCCTTTGAGATAAGAAATTGATATAATGAGCCATCAGGATGTGTCAGTAATACTCGTAGGATTCGTTCTCTTTTTTTCCCTTTCACAAAATATAGCAATAAAAACACATATATAAATGTTACCTATATAGGCAGAAATTACCATATATAAATAATGCCTATAATTACTCCATATGCTAGTATCCCCGCGTTCGTATAAGAGAAAAAACGATTATTTGCTATGATGATAGATTAAAACTCGTATTAAGGAGTCATGATTAACGAGAAAGACTTCAATTATAACCTTCAGATGGGAAAATGATATGTAAAATCTATGGTACGAAAGAAACAGATGATCCTGATGGAATCTATGATGATTGTAAGTTTTTAATACGTAGTAAGTATTGATGTTTTTAGTATTGAGGATATGTTTCTAGAAAGATACCTGGTATGAACTTGGTGGTTTCCGGTGGGGGTACATGGGATATTATTGCAATGAATGTAAAAAGACTATTTCAGCTGAAGAGTTTTTCTATTCTATGAATAGATATCACAAAGCTCTTTGTGCTGATCATCAGCGTAGTACGAGCAGGCGTGGGACGATAAAGGGTTTACAGGACCTGGTACGGGAGAGACATAAGGATGAGTTGATACAAGAAATACCGGTGTTGAAGACGGTGAAGGATTGGATTAACGCTGATTTTGAGACCTGGGAGAAAGTCCTGAAAAATAAGGATGAGGGAAGTTATCGTATTACAGTTTCGGGGGAAGAGGAGAAAAACAGGGAACAAAAAAGGGTGAAGAAATAAAGGAAAAGAATCTGAGAATCAACAATTGATAAAGGAATAGAAAGAGTAGAGCGAGCTGGAAAATGAGAAACGGTTGTATATAAATAAGTTGAAGGAAAAATAATGTTTCGATAATGAAGGATTATTTTTCAAGGTATACTTCTTTTCTCTTGATATTGTATATGAGCTGGAATCCAAATTGTTTTAAAAAATCTCTCCCGAGCAGGCTTGGGCAGTCCCCGCTTGTTTCAAGGATGAACAGTTTCATCGGGCCGAACCGTTCTAACTTGGTTTCTTGAATAATGGCACGTAGTTCTCCTTTTATTTCCCATCGTCGCGCCTTATCTTTAATGCCGCTAATGCTTCCTACCGGGCGTCCTAAAGAGTTGAATGAAATCCCTATGGACAGACAATCCTTCAGAGCGATACCCGTGATGTCGGAGCCGGTGTCGATTAAGAACGGTATCTGTCTGAGGATCTTTGGTTTTTCCGCCCTGACACTAAAAGGATGTACGGTGCTGTTCCTTTGAAGAAACCATTAAGGCGCATAAGGTTATTCCTCCCTGAATTGTTTATACAACAAGAATATAGTTTTCATCAGGAACGAAATCAATTAGGAAATCGTTGGGGCTGCCGAATTTTTTCTTCAACGTGTTGATAAGGGTGACAAGGTTTTTATGTGCGATGATCACCTGTTGATATTTCACTGCGATAAACTGTTTCGGGTATTTCTTCTGCAATGCTGGATAGTTTTTACTGAGCCATTCAAAATCTTTTGTTCCTGCTTTGAGTTCTTTGAGGAGGTGTTTGTCTTCATTCATAGGCGTCGTCTCTTTTTCAATAAGGAACCATCTTTTATTATCTTTTTCGTGTTAAAGGAATGTATTTCTTAACGATACTCCCAGAGGTCTTGACATCTTTTCATAAGGAATCTGTTGTTTAAATCTTTTTTGTAGTATGTATTTAAAGAAGGAGGGTCTGTTCGGAGCTCTACATGAGATGAAAGGGAAACGAGATCGAAAAACTCATGATATCTCTCTATGGCGTAAAAATAGAACAATAGCTAAAAAAATACATTCCTAATGGGCTTTCGCACAGAATTTAATGTACTCTGATCGTTCTTGAACGAACTGTTTGAGTTCCTGTTTTTCTTTCGTTGTCATATCACTAGCAACTATGGTGACATCTGATATATAGCATTTTTGTCGTTGGGTGGTTTTTGATTCCAAGTAAGAATAGCAAGCGGTGGCAGCAGTTGGAAATGATCGCAAAAAAAAAGGAAGGAAAAATATTAAAATATGTAAAGGTTGAACTTCATGAAGAAAGGAGGTACGTAACATATGAAAATACCTTTCACGGATAATTATCAAGATCTCTCGACAGATAGAGGATATCAGTTTAAGTTTTTATGTGAACGATGTGGGAATGGTTATTTAAGTAGTTTTAAGAAATCCACTACCGGAGCAATATCTGGAGCTGCGCGTGTTTTTGGAAGTCTTTTTGACAGTGGCGGCAGGATCGCTTCTACGTCGGATGAAGTTCATCGAATGACCGCTGGTACGGCTCATGATAAAGTGTTTGAGGAGGCGATAGAGGAGATACGGCCCTCCTTCATTCAATGTCCAAGATGCACAAAATGGGTCTGCAAAGAAAAATGTTGGAACGAAGAAAAAGGACTTGACAAAGATTGCGCCCCGGATGTTGGGGTGGAAATGGCAGCAGCCCAGGCGGCAAGGACTGTTGAGGAGATCCATGCCCATGCGCAAGTCGCTGCTGAAGACCTGCCAAGCAAGGTTGATTGGAAAAGTAACAGAATAAAAGCTTCCTGTCCAAAATGCGCCACTCCCTTACCGGGAAATGTGAAATTCTGTCCAAATTGTGGTGAAAATCTTTATTCAGGAAAAAAATGTGCGAAGTGCAAGGCTGAGTTAAGTCCTGGTGCTAAATTCTGTCTTGAATGCGGAGAAAAAGTACAATAAATCCCGCTGATGAAGGGAGGGAAAAGATGATTTGTCGTGAGAGACTGTTTTTGATCATGGCTGCCATGATTTTGTTTGTATCGATGATTACAATATTTTTTTCAACTCTTGAGTGAATATATCATAGGTGGTATGGTCATACAATACGAATCTGACCCAGCAAGGTATATTCATATTTGTCCGTATGCAAGAAAGATTAATATATTGTAGTAGTATTTATTGTTCGAAAAAGTGAACATATGTTCGAAAAAGTGAATATAACTCCGTTGGGTATGAAGATTCTTACCTTCCTGGCTCGTCATCCAGAACAGGAATTTTATATGCGGGAGATTGCAAAATCAATCAACAAAAGCGTTGGTGGAACCCATAAAGCACTCAAATCACTCCAGACAATGGCTTTTGTTGTAGAAAAAAAGAGCGGAAAAAACACCTACTATATGATAAATGTGACGAATCCTTCAGTGAAAAATTTTAAAATTTTCATGACAACAACCGAGCTGAATCAGTTAATCACTGATTTGAAAAACATCACTGAAAAAATTATACTCTTTGGCAGTTGTGCGACTGGAGACGATACGTCGGAGAGTGATATTGATCTTTTTATCCTGACACAAGACACTAAAAAAGTAAATGACTATCTAAAAAAGAAACGTCTTGAAAGAACAATCCAGGCTGTGGTGGTCAACGCACCAGGTTTAGTAAAATTGAGAGAAAAAGATAAGGCATTTTATCAGGAAATAAATAAAGGAATAGTACTACGAGATGGTAAGAACGATGAATGACTTTGAGCGGTGTATAAAGGAACGACATCTCATCAAAATTAAAGCTACGAGCGAGATGATTGAAAAAGAGATTACAACTGCAGAATACGACTTAGAACGAAGTAAAGAGAGTATGAAAGACGAAGATTACAAATGGGCATCAGTACAGGCATACTATTCGATGTTTCATGCAGCAAAGGCACTTGTTCTTAAAAAAGGATATCGAGAAAAAAGTCATTATTGTCTCATTATAGCGGTTCGAGAACTATATGTGAAAGACGGTACAATGAATGATGAACTTGCAGATACCTTGGAACTGTGCATGCATCTCAGACACGATGCTGACTACGGACTGATCTATGACAAAGAAAGCGCCGATACAGCTATTCACTACGCTCAACAATTCTTGTCAAAAACAAAAAAACTCCTCCAATCATAATGTATGATTAAAAATAAAAGTTCCACCAGGCAATCATGATAGAGTTCTCCTGTTGTGCTTAGTTTATGATTAGAATCTATTTGTCCGCCACCAAGAGATCATGATTGATTCTTTTTCGATAAAATTTACCATTTTTTTCTTGGATTAACCGCTGTGTTTGTAACACCGTAAGACTTTCGATGATATCTTTTTCTTCACATTGTAACAGCGTAGCTAATTCATGTAATGTCCTTGATTTTTTCTGAAGAAATACAAGAATGAGCCATTCCGTCATCTCGTTTTCAGCCATCTGTAAAAATTCATTATATCTTGGGATGATTACATGGTATTCTTCTACGAGTTCATCTAAACCTACGAAAAAGAAGGAAAGCCATGCTGTACTCTCATCTAGTTTTGCTTGTCGTTTGATTTCCTCTTTAATAATAGTCATATCTAGACCATGCGAAAAGAGGATGAACATGTCTTCTCGGTCCCGAGGTCGTGAGGTTACTGCTTTAAAAATGAAGATATCTTCGGGGGCAACAAGAGAAATTGTTATGTTATTAAGTTTTTTGAAGGGTTGTGCTCACGCGACCATCCCATCTGAAAGGCTCAGACCACCACAAACCGTGTTTGCAAACACATCCCAACGGAATCCGTCGTTGTTCTCGATGACTGCTCGTGTTTTCATCCTTCGGTATACGGATGTGACATGTTCGATTTTTTTATACCCGCTTTTCTGTAACGCGGTTAATAATGTTGTTGCTGCTTTTTCGTTGGTGACAATGACGTCAATATCTTTGGTGGCAGTTTTGAGATCGTAAAAACTCATTGCACCACCTCCGATAATGTACAGTGAGATTGGTGCGGGGAGATAGTCGTCAATGTTTTTGAGCTCCTGTTCGATGTACGCTCTCTCAAATGTCGGCATATTACCGTACTCCATATTGTCTGGCAAGGGTTTCATAGTCTTTCCAAGTGGGGAGGAATTTGGTTTTGGGTGTATGCATTCTAAGGTAGTTTAGGAGTATTTTAATGTGATCGGTGAGATTGTAGAGTCGGGCTTTTTTTACCAAGTCGGATGGCATTGTTTTTTCCAGTAAGAGGAGTGCATATGCGTTGTAGGTTTTACTTGTCCTGTCGATAAGGATAGTGTGTAGGATAACGTCTGCAATGGTAAGTGGTCGTTTGGCAGTGTAATAATATTTGCTGTTGCTTACGAGTGGAAGGTTGTAGTCGGAGAAGACGGTGACTGCGGTTTTTTGTACGCTGGTAAGGTTTTGCTTGGTTTTGAAGAGGAATTCATTGCCATGCTGCCAGAGGATTACTGCATCATCGGTAAGCATTGATGTGTGGCGGTAGTGCTGAAATTCCATGTAGGTTGTGGCGAAGTCGTAGATTTTCTGGTGGACGGGATTGATGGTGTAGTTGTCGTCTGTTTTTAGAATGATCCCGTACAAGCTGAGTTGTCTGATGGTTTTGTAGATCCATTGTCGTGTTACTCCTATCGTTCGTCCTAGTTCTTTGATGGTAAGCGGGTAACTCATTGATGCAATGAGAGTGAGGTTGGTGTGGGTGAGGATGTTTTCTAGGGGGAGTCTAGGGAAGAGTGTGATGATTTCTTCGAGTCTTTGTGCGAGGATTGTTTTTTCTTTTTCGATGAGGACTGCTTTTCCGTTTCGTTGTTTGGTTGCAAGACCGTTATTGAGAAGCTTATCCGTAATTTTTGATGCAGATGCTGGGGAGACGTATAACTTTTTAGATAGAGTTGTCACTGTTGCAGGAAGTAGTTTGAAGGCATGTATCTCATTTTTCGAAATCATATATGTAAACTATATGTTAAAACTTATTTATATATTTTTCCTTTTAGTTTACATTATTTAGTGATTAAAGGCGTTTTTTCTTCCATCAAAGAATCAAGATTATTCAATACGTTCTCCTGTTCGATCGATGACTTTGTTGCAATCGGATATTCAGAGAGGACGTCGCAATATGCTTCTTACATTTTTTCCCAGGGCGTGAACCGTGGGATCCATCGTGGCACATTTTTTGTATACTCATCGTAGTCTTTTCCAAATCTCTTGAGCAGTTTTTTTTCTTCCACGAAAGGAAAATACAGCATGTTCGCTATGAAAAAAATGACTGCCCAGCCAAACAGGACAGGAGACCAAAACAAGAGTGCCTCACCAGATAAAATAAAAAGTACACCGGTGATCATGGGATTCCTCATGTATCGATACGGTCCTTTGACGACCAAGGTTTTCGGTGGGTTCCAGGGGGCTGGTGTTCCTTTCTCAAACCGGAAAAAAAGACGCATCCTCGTTATAGCAAGAAATACACCGATGACGAAGAACGATATCGACGCAACAAGAACAATGATACTCTGCGAAAACGCGATGGTTTCATCGAAAAAAACAAAGGAGATATATAAAAGAGCCGCTGGTGTAAAAACGGTGGCGGTTCCGGGTAGGAGAAGGATACTCCACAGTAATGATTTCATCATCGCCCTCTATGAAAAATCATGATCGGTATAAGGCTTCCTGTTCGATACTTGAATCATGTACCTCAGATGGGACCGGTGATGATTGTATGTTTTCCATCCTTCATAAAAAGGATATTCCACCTAACCTTGATGATTTCAAATGATTGCCAAATTTTTATCTAATATACATTGCGTAAGAATTTAGTATTTAAGGATATGTTTTTAAGGAAAGAGATGTTTTGAAATGGTTGAAGGTGGCCTATGGTGGATTGGAATGATATGATGATGGACTGGGATCATATGATGAATTGGTGGGGGTTCCCGTACATGGGATTTTTTATGATCGGCCTCTGGCTTGTTTTTATCGTTGTCGCATCTTTAGTGTATCGGGATGCAGAGAAGCGAGGGATGAATGGTATACTGTGGTTTATCCTGGTCATCATCCCTTGTGTCGGGATTCTTTTTCTGATACTGTATCTGATTCTTCGTAATGACAAACCCCTGCAGGGTTCTCCTCCGAAGGACGCTTTGCAGATCCTGGATGAGAGGTACGCGAAAGGGGAGATACCCAAAGAGGAGTACGAGCAGAAGAAAAAAGACTTGAAGAGTTAATACAATATCAGCATCGTTCCCATACCATAAGGCATGAATTTCTTAGGATAGGTTTTCAAGGATGAAATGAGGTATATGATAAAAAAACGATATTTGATGATTATTGGACTCGTCATCGTTATTCTTGTTGCCGTCTCGATCTTGCAGATCATGGCTGATGCAGCGGCGATAAACGATCTTACAATACAGGTGGAGGGTGTTCGTTTAGCCGATGTCTGGTTAACCTCCTGTGATCTTTTGGTCACCATAAATTTTACGAATCCAACGAGTCGGGATTTGTCTATCGTATCTGCCACGTTCGATGTCTTTGTCGCTGACAGTTATGTGGGAAATAGCAGCTTGCAGCATCTTTCCATTCCAAGTAAATCTTCGAAAGAACATGTCATTTCGTTGACCCTTTTCTATTCAGATGTTGCTCGTGCGGTCATTGAGGGTATTAAGAATAAAAATTTTGATATTGATATTTCGGGTGATGCACAAGGGTATGTGTTTTACGGATTATTCATTGTCTCAGTGCCGTTTTCCGCATCATCAACATATCCGTAGAATCAACTACGTTGTGTTTTTCGTTGTCAGCGATTAGCACAAAAAATTGGTTCCAAAGGTATGTTTTTAAAGAAAGGAAGTGTTATGAGATTGGTGGTTTCCGGTGGGAGCTCATGGGATATTATTGCAATGAATGTAAAAAGACTATTTCAGATGAAGAGTTTTTCTATTCTATGAATAGATATCACAAAGCTCTTTGTATTGATCATCAGCGTAGTAGTAGCATCGCTGGGACGACAAAGGGTTTACAGGATTTGGTACGAGAGAGACATAAGGATGAGTTGATACAAGAGATACCAGTGTTGAAGACGGTGAAGGATTGGATAGCGGCTGATTTTGAGACCTGGGATAAAGTCCTGAAAAATAAGGATACTGGAAGTTATCGTATTACCGTTTCAGGGGAAGAGGTGAAAAACAGTTCTTCAAAACGGAGTAAGAAATAAGGATAGATCTTAGAACCGAAGGAAGGGAGGAAGGAATGATAGAGGAGATTGTTTTAATTTGGAAGTTTTGAACAATTAGCACAAAACGTGACTTCTAAGGATATTTTTTTTCATTTTGACATTTGTACGGATTACATTTATGTATTATAAATGCGAGATATTAACATGCTATGATGAACGGTTCAGTATATGAAAAGATGACGCTAGGAGAAAAACAAACCGCTGATTTTCTTACGTCATTGAGTATCTTCTGGAGATTTCATCATCCTGTCACCATTTATGATGAAGAGAATTTACCCAGAATTTATTATCCGGATTTCTTCCTCCCTCAATTTGGGGTATATATCGAAGTATGTGGTTCCAATCGTAAGGAAGAGTATGATCGTCGGAAGAATATCTATTTTGCTAATAATATCAAAGTAATCTTTGTGGAAACCTTTAAGGATTCTGTGAAATGGAAAACCTTTCTGTTGAATGCTTTGTACAGTATCCAGGTTGAGAGGATGGCCATTCTGTATACTTCTATAGGACAGAAGATATTTTCTGTAAAATAGAATCTATCAATGATTCGTGGTAATTATCAGGTCGAAGATGGGTATGAGCCGATTTAGTTGCGATGAATGTAAAAAACCAATTACGACTGGCATTTTTAATTATTCTATTAATATCTATCGAAAACCACTTTGTATGGAGTGCCAAAAAAGGATACAACGTTACTTGGATATTAAAAGTGGGAAACTAAAAATAGAATACGAAAAAATTTCAAACTGCGTGAGATGCGGGAAAGAACTACCTGGAGAAAACACAAAAAGGGCATATTGTGATTCCTGCAATAAAGAAATTAGCAACATGAAAAATGATAATCCATTTTCACCATTGCATAAACATGGAACATCGAAATTCCGAGATGGAATCGATAGTGATCATTATGATTAAGGATATCCCACCTGATTTCTAATCAGGGAATCATGATTGTTTAATTTAGAAAGAGACTCGAATTAAAACCGGTAACGATAATAAATTCAAATTCTAATCAGAATTTTTTTCAACAGGAGAATTATATCATAGGTCATTGATTATCCAAATCTGAGGCTACCGGACACATGAAGCCACGCAATTTATGGTGGGATCATTACCGTAGTTACACTTTACACCGTCTCAATTTTTTCCAATCCGAAAATATTTAACTCCTTAAATCTTGTCTCGATATTCTGAACTGGTTTTATTGGCAGAGTAAATGAGAAGGTGCTCCCTTCGTTCATTTTGCTTTTTACCCATATCTTTCCACCATGAGCAAGAACAATCCCTCGAGATATCGGAAGCCCAAGACCTACTCCGCCATACTTTCTATCCTCACCTGAATCAACTTGATAAAATATATTAAAAACCTTTTTTAGTTCGTTCCTTGGTATTCCCCGCCCGAAATCCTGGATCTCAAACACTATGTTATCATCCTTTCTTTTCGTAAGAATATTTATAGCGGTTCCATTAGTTGAAAACTTGATTGCATTGCTTATGATATTTATCAATACTTGTTTTATCCGTTCATTATCGACATTTAACTCTGGTAAATTCTCCTCAAATTCCGTGATAAAGTTCATTTTTTTGCATGTTGCACAAGGTCGCATAATTTCAATTGTTTCCAAAATCATATTTTTTACGTCTGTCCGCTCAACAATAAATTTCATTGTTCCTGATTCTAGCCGTGAAATATCAAGAACATCTTGGATAAGGACATCTAACCGGTTTGTATTCCGTAAAATAATATCCAAAGCTTTCATTTGTTCATCATTGATTTGACCAAGGATTTGTTTCGATATCATTTGTGTATATCCTTTTATTGAAGACATCGGTGTTCGCAGTTCATGTGAAGTGACGTTGAGGAAATTTGTTTTTATTTGATCTACTTTTTTCAATTGAATATTTTGTTGTTCAATTTCCCTCCGATATTTCTCAAGAGTAACTTCCATTTTTTTACGTTCGGTGATATTATGAGCGATCACCAATACACTCTCAGGTTTTCCGTCCTTGAAAGTAAAAGCTCCGACACTCACAAGTACAGTTAAATCACCCCCGTCTTTTATCTTAATTTTCAATTCTAAGGATTCATCTATTTTTTCTCCAGCCAACTTCTTTTTAATATTCTCTTGGAATCTCTTCTTGCTTTCCTCATCTAAGAGGCCTAATGGGTTCATTGAAAGGAGCTCGTCTCTTGTGTATCCACTAATTTGACACACAACATCATTGACGCTCCTGAAATTGGTACCATAGAAATCTATTTCATAAATAGCGACTGGTGCATATTTTATCACGTTACGGAAATTTTCTTCTGATTTTCTCAATACCTCCTCATTTTTTTTACGTTCAGTAATATCTCTTAAAAAACCTGTCAAACCAACTATTGCATCATGATCTTTTAATGGAACAGCACTAAAAATTACTACAACATCATGTCCATCTTTGTGTTTCATGGTAACTTCATCTCGTATATTCTTACCATGAAAAACAGCGTCCACCATTTTTTTTACCCTGGGTAACGACGTCTCATTACTTAATAAAACACTAAAATGTGTACCTAAGAGATCTTCTCTTTTATACCCGAAGAATTCAGTAAATGCATTATTGACAAAAATAAAATACCCTGATTTATCTACTTGATATATTCCATCATTACAGCTTTCAACAATTAATTTATACCATGTCTCACTTGTCTTTAGTCTTGTATCATTTTTCCTAAGGTCTTTGATACGTTCTTCCATTGAAGTATCAGATGATGTATTCCGGAGTTCCAGTTTTTCAGAAAGATCCTGATTATTGCCCCGGTGTTTTCCTTGTTTTTCTTCTTTTTTCAGTTTTTTTACACTGTTGGATTCTTTCTTCATATTAATCATCCAAGAATTGTTCCTACATTTGCATCATATTCTGGGCAGTATCTCGTAAATTTTCACGACCGAAAAAGTATGCAGCTCCTGCACCGACCCAGGCTCCGAAAGCCATAATTATTGTGGCTGAAATGCTCTGCCGATAATCTAGTAAATCCCTTGCTGTAATTGAAGTGTCTTCCCCTGAGATCAGTGCTAACAATATTACACCTATTAAAATTATAAGTGCGATTAACAAAATAATGATGAATAAAGACTCAGCGGTAATAATTGACGTCTTTTTCGTATTTTTTCGTCCCCCTATTTATTGGCTTTATACCCATATTGTTATTTTCCATCGAATTTGGGTGCAGAGAATGGTTCTGTAAAGATGAAGTATGGGCCATTTGTTTTTCCTCATCCAAAAATATGGATTAATTGAAGGTCAACATAATTTTGATGATTATATATGTTTTGAATGTATAATTTTCATAACAAATGTAACAATAATTTTCTGTTATTACATAGCCTATTGTTTGTATATAATACGTTTTTTTTATTTACGAAGACTTATTGTTAAAAAGTAAAAAAACATCCCTCTGATAATCATAGGTTAATTATCCAAAGCTGAGGCTACCGGACACATGAAGCCACGCAATTTATGGTGGGATCATTACCGTAGTTACACTTTACACCGTCTCAATTTTTTCCAATCCGAATATATTTAACTCCTTAAATCTTGTCTCGATGTCCTGAACTGGTTTTATTGGCAGAGTAAATGAGAAGGTGCTCCCTTCGTTCATTTTGCTTTTTACCCATATCTTTCCACCATGAGCAAGAACAATCCCTCGAGATATCGTAAGCCCCAGGCCGACACCACCGAATTTTCGGTCTATGCCAGAATCCACCTGATAAAATCTTTCAAAAATTCTCTTTTGTTTATTCTTTGGTATCCCACGCCCGAAATCCTGCACCTCAAACAAAACATTTTCCTTTTCTTTTCTTGCTTTGATCTGTATCATTGAGCCATCTGGCGAGAACTTTATGGCGTTGTCTACAAGGTTTATAAGGACTTGTTTTATCCGTTCTGAATCGATCATCAAATCAGGTATTTCTTTTTGTACGTCGGAATTAATTTTTATTCTTTTTAAATCTGTGGAGGCCTGCATGGTTTCAGTTATTTCTTTTACCATTTTTGTGACATCTGTTTTTTGAGTAATAAATTTCATCATCCCAGATTCCAGCCTTGAAACATCAAGAATATCTTGGATGAGGGCGTCTAATCGATTTGTATTGCGTAAAATAACATCCAAGGCTTTCTTTTGCTCGTCATTGGTTTGACCAAGGATTTGTTTAGATATCATTTGTGTATATCCTTTTATTGAAGACATCGGTGTTCGTAATTCGTGAGAAGTGACATTGAGGAAATCCGTTTTTATGCGATCAGCTTTTTTTAATTGAATATTCTGTTGTTTAATTTTCGTTTGTGATTTTCTAAGTTTTTCTTCGGTTCTTTTCCGCTCTTTGATCTCAATTTGTAGCTCTTTGTTAGAATTTACCAGCTTTATTGTTCTTTCCTTAACTCGCGCCTCGAGTTTATTTTTTGCCTCTTGTAAATCATTGATGAGCTTTTTTGTTTCTATTAAATCTCTTGCTGCAATTACAATTCCTTCGATATTTTTTTCTGCATTATATATAATTGATACGGAAACATTCATTGGAATAGTTTTTCCATCTTTCGTTATAAATTGAAATTCAGTGGACTTTAATTTATCATTAAGAGATAATCTATTGAAAAGTGATAATTCGATATTTTTATTACTACCCCCATCTTTGAGCTCATATACACTCATAACTTTTTCTAACGGTGAACCGATTAACTCTTTTTCTCGATAGTTTAGAAGATTTAATGTTGATTTATTTACGTTAATAATTGTCCCGATTTCATTTACGACAATTAATGAATCTGCCATTGTATCCATTACAATATCCGCAGTTTCTGCTATTGTGAGAGCCATTAATCTGTATTTTATCATTGCATAGGCAACAATTAAAGTAAAAATTGTTAGGGATATAGAGGTCATTGGTAAGAGAGTTATATTAAATAATGGGGGAATAAGATTTGTAACAAGACTAAATAAGAATACTGTTAAAAGTCCTGCCATCATAAACTTGATTTGTTTTTTACCAACAGAAGAAACGTTTTTTTTATAATATTTATGAAATAAGATATATAATGCATAAATACCACAAAACAAAAACCAGAAAATTAGAAAATTTGTTGAATTATTTAGAATAACGCGGTATCCCCATTCGCTCATCTGTACATTTTGGAGAGAAACAACCCTATCAAATGCGATACTAATTACAATACTTACACTATACAAAATCAATAAACAACCTTTATTACATCTTATAAAAATATTATTTTCATTTGGATTTTTTTGCGGAAAAATTGATGCAAAATGAACTACGATACAGGAGACTATAGGAAATATGCTATAACCAATCCTTCCTCCGATCAATGCCATTTCTTGTGTGTCAGATATTCTTGTTATAAATTCGCCAAGAGCAAAAATGGCTGAAAACATTACAAGAACAGTAAAAACTTTGTTTGTGTTTTTTTTGGGATTTAATGAAAACACATAAATTCCTATAAAGATATTTAGCAGTGCTGAAAATAGAGAAACATATGCGATAGGATTCATTGATATGGAATCAATTTTCCCTTATATAGGGAGTTCGATAGTTTATTAATATATCTATTCTATTTCATCACTATTTCTAAATTATTAATTTAAATTGATATTGTATAAACATACAATAGATTGGAAGAATATGATGAATAAAAAATATGTAGTAGATTCCAAAGATTATTTTATTGAAGCTTATTCTGATACACTGTTAGCTTCCCAGTCCTCTATTAAAAAGTATTTTCATGAATTATGGCCTGCTCTCATTCAAAATGCGGGATTAGAGATCGACGTACATGTTGCTCTTAAAGAATTTCGGAATCTTGTCGTGTATGAAGCATTAGATGGTAGTCGTTCGACATTGCCATTAAATCTACGCGATAATCGTGGAATTGAGGGGGCATTATATGTTATAAATTTTATTCATATTTTACAGACGCTTGGTGTAAAAACTTGTTGTATCATGATTCATACCTCATACAATAGAAAACGTGGTGCGTCTGAGTTTCAGCATATTTTACAGAGTATTGAAAGTGGAGCAACTTCAATTAAAAAATATGCGCTAGAGAATAATGTGCGTTGTTCATGTTTCTGTGTAAATACACATCATGAACTTACGGATCTCCTACATGATATTTCAGACGCTACAAAAAATGGTCTATTTCATGCCTATTTTTTATTTGATTATAATGAGGAATGGGCGATGAGTAAAAAAGGGCAATATTTTCTCAAATTTCTACCCAATATCGATGTCCATATAAGACATACAAAGTTTCAGTTTTCAGGCGGCTGGATCCCGGGGAAAATGTCACGATCTGTGTTTTTATATTCCCAGAATGGTACTACTTACACAAACTGGGATACCGATGAACTCATTGTTCTAATCAACCTTGCATTACTAGCGAAACTCCTTCAGCAAGGAGAAGGATTGAATAAAATCTACGCTAATAACGAAGAACTCATACGCAGATATGAATTACGAGAGAAGCAGCTATTTAATCGAATTGTCAGATTACGAGATCACCCAAAAAAATTATATATGATAGGATCACCAGTTGGTATCTATCAGTTTTACTATTAATGCGAACCTTAAAATTATTGAATGTTTAAAGGTTAAATCAATGAAGGGAAAAAAGATCAAAATGGTTAAAATTTTAGGCGCTGGTATCTCTGGACTGAGCGCGGCGATAACTCTTGCTCGGAATGGTTTAAACGTAGAAATTTTTGAAAAAAGTTCTCATGCGGGCGGACGGTTTACTCGTGAATTTCAATGCTTACGAAATTTTGGATGGACATATATCGATCCGATTACGGAATTTAAGGAACTCGGTATCAGTATCAAGCCCATAAAAAAATTGACACGGATTATCAGATATTCTCGATCATATAGTTTTGAAGTCGTAAGTGATTTGAAACCAATTTATTACATTGTTTTACGAGGCAAAGATGAAAATTCTATTGATGTGCAATTAGAAAAGATAGCTCTGCAGCATGGGATAAAAATTCATTATAATACAACAATCCCTCTGAGTAAGGTAAATATTGTTGCGACCGGCCCTTCAAAAGCAGATTTTGTTGCGTACGGGGAGCGATTCGAAGATATGAATATCGATGATACGGGGTATGTCTTTTTAGATACCCGTTATTCTCCGAAAGGTTATCTTTATATCTTGCCCGGGGAAAAAAAAGGGGAAGGAGAAATTATTAATTCTTCTGTTGATCCGACGGTGAGTATACAGAAAATAAAACTGTTGTACACTCGAGCAGTACAGGAAAACAGTGTATTGAAGGATTTCGTTTATGGGGCGACGAGAAAATCCATCCAGAAAGGGATCGCAAGCTCAACAAAAGTAGATGATCTATGCCAGCAGCAGAGATATTATGTTGGTGAAGCTGCTGGGTTTCAAGATCTTGCTGCGGGGTTTGGGATACGATATGCTATTTTAAGTGGATGTCTCGCAGCGGAGTCCATTTTAACCGGTAAACCTTATTCAGAGCAATGGTCGAAAACGTTTATGTCACAGTTGGAATTTGAACGGAAACGTAGCCAGAATATTGAACGATTAACTAATGATGATCTGGATCGAATTTTTCAATCGATTAATGAGAAATTTGGTCGTATTATTTCACTTAGTGAGTATGAATCGATGCGGGGAGTTATTTAACCATGTCTTCATATAAACTGCGAGTCATTTTTTTTGATTTTGGTCAGACTCTGACTGATCTCTCAGGACTTGGTTCCTGTATGTCTGCTTCAATAACGAAACATATTCCTCGACTGAGAACAGATTTACAGAGATTTGTGTACCGATGGGGGCAGGAAACTCATAACCTTTTCATGAAGAAACGATATGAGGAATATATGACAACGAGAGAGATTCATTTTTTATGTTTGAAAAACATGTTGAAGCCGTATCACATTTCTCTCTCCGATGAAACCGTACGAATTATCGTTGATGAGGTATGGACGGATTTTATACATCATAGCACCCTTTTTCCGGATGTTATTCCTGTGTTAATACAGTTAAAACAATCAGGTTATAAACTCGGAATAATTAGCGATTGTGACAAAGATGTAGCTGAAGGGATCATACGGAACCATCATCTTTCTGGCTATTTTGATGTGCTTATAATTTCAAGTGTTTTTCGTCTGTATAAACCCAATCCCATTCTTTTTCACGAAGCGTTAAAATTAGCGAATTGTGTCTCAAATGAAGGGCTCTATGTCGGTGATTCGGGGATTGATATCAAAGGGGCCAAAGATGTTGGTTTAACGACCGTGATTGTACAGAGAAGTACACTACTTGACTCGAAGAGTGAAGTTCAACCTGATTTCAGGATTGACAGTTTAGTAAGACTACCTGAACTCGTCTCAAAGATCAATAAAACTTGATTTGTTTCTTTATTCTCCAATTTATAACTGTTTATATAATGCAATAAATATTCATGCTTATGTGGTTACTGGTTGGTGGGAGTGGTTTTATAGGTACGAATTTCGCACAATATCTCAGGGAGAATGGTTACGATTTTAAGATCTACGATAAGGGTAAATCAAAGTTTTTACCCAGAAACATCAATATAACTCTTGGGGATATTCGTGATAAAAAAAAGTTATCTCATTCGATGAACGGATGTGATGCAGTTTTTCATTTGGCAACGGTGCCTCCATCGGTGCGACTTTCTCATCATGAAATTTATGATATTGATGTAAATGGTACTCAGAATGTTCTTGCAGCTGCAAGTGAGAACCGGGTGAAAAAAGTGATTTTTACCTCAAGTGCATCTCATGTCTATGGCCG
>Ga0326726_10000823_pt1 | contig 28294 bp, 22 predicted proteins | sample MHFenrmetagenome_2_FD_207603 | JGI IMG/M metagenome (GOLD analysis project Ga0326726, IMG submission 207603) | Lab enriched peat soil microbial communities from Michigan Hollow, Ithaca, NY, United States - MHF15MN | ecosystem: Environmental > Terrestrial > Soil > Wetlands > Peat | place: USA... | reverse complement strand
TGCATCCAACTACCTTGAAGCAGACAGGAACCTGAACAGAAGAATTAATTTTAAGATTGTAAAGGAGTAGCCAGGGATTGCCTGACCAGAAGCGAGGATCAGTAATTCACGATAAGTTTCTGGGTAAACATTGTGATATCACCTATTCCCATTTGAATAATATAGATTCCCCTAATTAAGCTCAGCCGTATCTGAAACTGCTTAACTTCGGTACCTATCTTATCTCGGAACAACACTTTCCCGGCAAGGCTTACAATTTTGATAAAATCGGGCATAAAGGTCTGGTCTTCAACAAAAATATTGACTAATTCGTGGGCAGGATTTGGATAAACCTTTACTATCTGTTCCTCCCATTCAGGAGAATTCCTGTGTCTGTATCCGAAGATCCTGAGTTCCGAAATATGGTTCCATGTATCTGTTGAATTGCCCTGGCCGACAAGCTTAACGTATTTGTATTCTATTCCAGTTTTCGAAGGAGGAAATTCAAAAACCTGAAGGTTGCCAGAGAATGCACACGATTTTGATTTAATCAGTATAGGTTCCCACGTTATATTGTCGGTTGATCCATAAATATCAAAGTAGAATTCTTTTTTCTGCCCGGGCTGAAAAGCTATTTTGATATGTTGAATGCTGAAAGATTCCTTTAATTCAAGAACAACCCACTGGTCTATGCCATCGGCGGACCACACTGTACCGATATCTCCATCAAGTACATTGGATGGGAGATACGGAGATTGAAAACTGCTGGCCTCAATTGATTTTACTTCAGCAGCTACCAGCTCCGGCTGATAGGGAAGAATCTCAACGGGAATAGTTTTTGATTGTGTGGTTTTTCCATCGCTTACGGTCAGTGTAAACTCATATGTATGGCTTACGTCTGTTACGGGGGCAAGAAACTGAAGGATTGCGCCGTTTGTTGAAGAAACAGGTATGTTATCGGGGACTTTCCAGGTGAATGTAAGGTTATCCTTATTTGTATCATAACTTCCGCTTGCATTCAACACGCTTACAAATCCGGCCAGGTTACTGGGAATGTAATTTATTACGACAACCGGGGCCGCATTAACTGTTCCAGGAGGGGGAGTACTTATGGCATTGACATGGTTTGACACAGCCTGTGCACTGATTGCAGCAGCCTGACCTCCTGAAGGGGTTTGCAAGGGACTGGAAGATGGTTTTATATATGCTACTGTTACAACGTCGCCATAAACTACCGGTGAAGCAAGAGTAAGTAAAACTTTTGTTCCGGATATTGTTACGGCGCTTATGCTTCTCGCCGATGAGTTTACAACCACTGAAAAAGCCAAAGCTGTGGGAACTATATTGGCAAGCTCAAGATTATAGGTCATCTCAAGAACTGTAGGCGTCGAGTTTTCAACAGATGAGCTTGAGTATACAGGGCTTGCAGGCGGGGCTGACGGATTGGGATCAACCATAAGCACTATTGATGCGTATGGGGAAAGTGTTACCGATCCTGAGTACTTGGTGCCTTTTGCATCAATATAACCTCCATCGAGGGGAATAGTTTTATTTGAACTGGAGGCATTATACTCAAACCTGATCTTACTGACATCAGATAAGGTAATTGGAGCCACTGAAGAATTTCTGTCCTTTCCTGTATATGATTGCCAGGCTGATAGTGTGTAATTTGTAGCCTTACTGTACCATCCTGCTGTCCATGTTCTGGCTACACATGAATTATCGACAGGTTTTGCATAACAGTTGTTATCGGCATTACCGAAACTTGGTATATCATTACTCAATGTACAGAAAGCAATAATATTCTGATCGGAAACCTTTGCAAAAAATATGTTATTATTTATTGAAATGTTCCTGATAGGGTCATCAGGACTATAGCCGTCATGAACAAACAATAACTGCGAACCACAATCATCTGTTTTTCCACCATTGTCAAAAAGAGTATTCCTGCTTATTTCAATTTCATGTGCATTATGAAGGAATATTCCTGAAGAGCTGCAATGTGCAACTGTATTTTCGGTGACAATTACATTTCGTGTCCTGTCATCCATATAAATCCCATGCGCTTCAAAACGTTTAACTGATAAACCTTCATCGAATCCTGAACCAGAAAGGACAATGTTATTAGTCACTTTTTCCCCCGATTTAGGTGTTCCGGTTCCAACATAGGTGTAAATTCCTCCACCGTCATTTTTAACCACATTGAATTTGTTTACGAGATTGTAAGAAACAATAGTATTATTCCCCGAAAAATGTATACCTATATATCCCGTGTTCTCGACAGTATTATACTGAATTATACTGTTGTCCCCAAGGACAGATAATGCTTCATAAGTTCCGTCACCACTTCGGCCCATTCCGATTATCAAACCTGTATTTATAACTGTATTATTTTGCACGACCGCATTGGTATGATCACCATACAGCTCTATTGCATTATCATTGCTATTGTTGATGGTGTTGTTTATTATTTTGCAATAAGGGGATGTCCCATTCCATGGACCATAGATTGCAGTACCCCCTGAAAAATTGATGCTGCAGTTCTGCACGGTAATATAGTCAGAGTTATTAATCTGCAGAGCAAAAGTATTTCCACCTTCAAAGGATATATTGTCGAAAGTAATATAATTCTTGTCATTAAGGTAAGCAAGCTGATCAATTGTACTGACTTTTACTGTGTAACTGTCTGGATTGGAGGTTCCAAAATACATATAAAAAGTTGATCCGGTAAAGCACCATTCACCTATCCGGTCGAGGGTTTCAATATGATTCTGAATGAAATAGCCATAACCATCCCCAGCTTCATATTCTGACCCGCTTTTATAATATAAGGTGGACCCGGAATGTGCTGAAATGGTATTTCTGTCATAAATATAAGGCACTTTCCTGATAACTACCTCAGCTCCTGTCCAGTCGGGAGAAGAAGGTAATTCAGAATCTGTAATTGACGTATTTGAAGTATGAGAATCTATTGAAAGAAATCCAGTATTTGGCCATCTTCCAATTGGTGTATTCAAATCATTTAAAGTAACCATATTTGGCATTGATTCGCAGGATAGGACTTTGGAGTAAATACCATTTCCGTAGCTTGTCCACCCTGTTATTGTAGTGAACCCACTTATTACAGGATTTGATCCATTTCCATATGCTCCGATTGTTATGGGACTTCCTGAAGATCCTGATCTGGAGATTTGAAGGGTCCCAAAGAATACATCCCCTCTGTTAAATAAGATCCTGTCGCCAGAGTTCAGGCCGGAAAAGACAGAATTGACTTTTGAAATTGATCTCCATGGTGTTGATGATGATGTTCCGTTGGCTGAATCATTGCCTGAAGAACTTACATAATAATCTGTTGCATAGGCAATTATACTTGTCATGCAAATTAACATCATCAAGACCTTTCTCATAGAGGTAATCAGGAGAATTTTTTGGTGAACTGGAACAAATAATTGATCAACATCACAAATTAAACGATAAAATGTTGATTTTGTTACTGGAGGATTTTTTTTTTTAGAAAGTGGATAGAATGATTCTTAGTAATAGTTTGAATATAACCGTATTAAAATGTTTATTTATATTGAATCTAAATTAGAAAACCCTCCCTGGATTACCATGAATTGAGGGCATTTCAAGGCATATTTAAACGTGAACTCCGGGCTTAAAAGGGGAGGAGGATAACATGATAATAGATCAGGTCAAGTGTCTCGGCAAGGGATCTAAGAAAGCCTGTTTTCTCCCGGGAAGATATAGAGGTGTCAGGAAGGGAGATTATACCGACCCGGCATGACTTGTCAAGGACTTTTTTATAAGTCAGCCAGGTTCTTCGGGCGTGAATTCCCATAGTTATGATATTTATACCATCTACTTTTTGACCCGATGTTTTAAGCCAATCACGGAATGCCAGTGCTCCTGTCAGAGTTCGGTTAATTGTCGTCTTCCTGCCAGTGACCGCTATTATCTTTGAAGAGTCGATACCACTGGCTATCAGTTTGTTTCTGATAATTTCAGGATGAGAGGTATAATTATTAACTATACGGTCCTTCCCTCCCAGTAACCCTATGTCAAAAACCGAATTAAACTGATATGGGATAACTATATCGTTATCAATAATAATTTCTTTAATATAAAGGTTTCGGTCTCCGCCTTCATCCAAATAGTCATTTGTGAACTGGGCAGAAATTGAGTCTATTTCTCCAAGTGATCTATTCCAGGTAATACCATATTTCCGGGGTTTCTCGTCAGCTGAGAAGTCGGCAATAAGAGAATCATTTACATAAAGATTGAAATGGGCATTATACTTCCCTCCCAGCTTGCTGTGGGCTACTATTTCAATCCGATGATGGCTGCTTTCATTATTTATTTTTAAATAAGGTCTGGTATAAAAGATCAGGTATCCATTCATTGCAACCATACAAAAATCAAGATCGGACGATTTAATACCCGTGGGAACTATAAGATCATAAGCTCCAGAATGTATTTCATCATGAGCCATTTCGATCGCAGGATCAGGAAGCCATCCCTCAAGAATAAGGATATTAGCATCCACCTTGTGGCTTTTTGCAAGAAATACAGGCAGCCCTTTAATGATTTTGGGACTTAATACGAATAAACCCAATACAACGATAAGTATAACCGATAAGATAATGACTATTTTTCTCAATTTTTTTCTGGTTTTCAATTCAATATTATATCAATTTAACCGTTCATCCAAAGTAATTCTGACAATTAATTTTCTTATCATGAGCAGATGATACGCATTAATATCAGGCAATATTAAAATAATTTGAAAAACTGCATTTATTAATGATATCAGGCAATTCATCAAAAATACTGAACCTATTAACTCATTTTACTTATTTTTACAAACATATAAATCCCGGGGCAATTTCTAATTCAAAAATGACTCCTGGCAATTAAAGGGTGTTGATATTGAAATTCCGTTCATGAAGTATTCGGTTAGTAACTATAATGTGACTGACGATGCGAAGCTATATTCAGATTCTTTTGAATCAGAAAGCCAAAAATCAAGACTGCAGCTTTATCTCTGAATTAATTTTTATTGAATGAACAGTTATTATTCTAAAGCCAGAGATTTTTTAAAAACTTATTTTACAGAAGGGCATGAAAGGAGCGTAAAAGCTAAGAAAAATATACTGGCATCAATTCTGATCAAAGGCTGCAGCATCGGTATCAGTTTGTTATTAGTCCCCCTTACCATTAACTATATAAACTCTTCGCGGTATGGTATATGGCTAACGCTAAGTTCTATTGTTGCGTGGCTTAGTTTTTTTGATGTCGGACTGACCCAGGGATTGCGTAACAAGTTTGCAGAGGCTAAGGCAAAGGATGATGATTCAGTTGCTCAGATTTATGTCAGTACCACATATGCTTTGCTTGCAATCATTTTCTTCGTGATTTGGGTTGTTTTTCTTGTCGGCAATAATTTCTTAAACTGGTCAAGCATCCTGAATGTATCAACAGAAATGCAATCAGAAGTTTCAATACTCGCAATTATAGTTTTTACCTACTTCTGTCTTTCTTTTGTTTTAAAAATAATAACCACAATCCTTCTGGCCGATCAGCAGCCTGCAAAGTCATCAATGATTGATCTCCTGGGCCAGGTATTATCGCTGATCATTATTCTGGTGCTGGTAAAGACTACTGAGGGATCACTACTGAAACTTGGGATTGCACTTTGCTTATCTCCTCTTCTTATTCTTATTGGAGCCAATCTTTTACTGTTCAGAGGCATTTACCGGAAATACCGACCCAGCATTTCACGAGTCAAGTTTGTTTATGCAAAAGACCTGTTTAACCTGGGATTAATATTCTTTATTATCCAGTTCGCTGCAATTATTCAGTTTCAGACAGCCAATATTATTATTGCCAGAAATTTTGGGACAGTGGATGTTACTGCCTATAATATTGTTTACAAGTACTTCGGGATCCTCAATATGATATTTACAATATTCATCACACCGTTCTGGTCAGCCTCCACTGAAGCATATCAAAAGGATGATATTCAATGGATCAGGAACGGAATAAAAAAATATAATCAGGTAAATATGTTACTGGTAGTGGCAGGGGTACTAATGCTTGTCTTTTCCGATACTGTTTACAGGTTTTGGCTGCGTGGGAAAGTGGATATTTCATTTTCCCTTTCACTGTGGGGATTCCTCTATTTTAATGTAATGATGTACGGCGGGAAATATGTAAACTTCCTGAATGGAATCAGTGCATTGAGGATACAGTTCATCTCCAGTATCATCAGTCCGTTCCTTTATATTGCAGTAGCGATCTTCCTGATAAGAATTTATCATTTGGGGGTTTATTCACTTTTTATAGCTTCTATTATTGCTAATTTCAATGGTTTTATTTTAGCACCATTACAATACAATAAGATTATTATTAAGAAAGCCGAGTCAACAATCTGGTATAAATAGCAAAACCCGTAAGTGGTAAGAATAGTACATATTCAGAATTCAATTCTGGCGACAGGCAGGGCTCCATTACGACTTCATAAAGCCTTAACGGAAGTGGATATTGATTCATCGATGTTAACAATGAATTTTGATATAAACCTAACGGACAGAATTATAGAAGCTGGAAGAAATCCCAGGATTAAAGCCAAATTAGATTTTTTTCTGCAATCTTTTATAACACGAAAAATAAACAGGAACTTTGGATCATTTTCATTTCCAATATTAGGAACAGATATCTCAGACTATGAATTGATCCGAAATTCTGATATCATTTATTTGCATTGGGTACAGGGAGGCTTTTTAAATTTTTCGGACTACAGGCACCTAGCCCGGCTTGGGAAGCCAGTCATAATTTTTATGCATGACATGTGGTCAATTACCGGTGGATGCCATCATAGCTTCCTGTGCGAAAAATATATGACAAAGTGTTTTGAGTGTCCCATGTTTCAGAAAAAGGGTTTAATAGACTGGGTTGCCATGGAGTTTAACAGGAAAATGAAGCTCTACTCCGGGTTTAACAATTTTTATTTTGTTTCCCCTAGCAAATGGTTGTTTAACTGCGCTAAACAATCATCTTTAACTAAGGATAAATCTATATTTCATATTCCCAATATCATTGACAATAATCTTTTCAAACCGGTCGGAAAGAAATTTGCCAGACAAATTCTGAACCTTAACGAAGATGAAATTGTAGTAGCATTTGGCGCAATCCTAATAACAAGTGCGTATAAAGGTTGGACCGAACTCCTCAATGCATTGAATATTTTAAGCAAAGATAAATATGTCAGAAAGATTACAGTTTTAATCTTTGGAGGTGGATATAACAAGGAAATTGAAGATGCAGTTCCGTTTAAAACCAGGTTTATGGGATTCCTAAAAGATGAATATTCAACTGTTCTTGTATACAACGCCATTGATGTTTTTGTTACTCCATCTTTAGCAGACAATCTCCCTACAACTGTCCTCGAATGTCAGGCATGCGGTACACCTGTCGTAGGTTTCGAAGTAGGTGGTATTCCGGAAATTATTAAACATAAAGAAAATGGTTATCTGGCAAAGTACAAGGATGCGGAGGACATTGCTAATGGCATAAGGTTTTGTCTGAGTAGTAAGATCAGGGGCAGGTTGTTGCCAGAGTTTGAAAAGAGTGTTTTATTAAAGAAACATATTGACCTGATGAACAGTGTTTTAAAATGAAAAGTCAGTAAGTTTATTTATGGCTAGAAATAGGGAGATAGTAAAAGATATCCCGGGAGATAAGGCAATGCTTGTAGCACTGAATTTATTTTGGTTTGGATTCATTATATATATAGCAAGTTATGTAATCTCAACAACAAATCAGGTAAATTACATAATCTGCAACCTTTTCCAGGTTCTGGGATTATTACTTTTGCTTCCCTCATTTGTGATCCTTATGCATATTAAGATTGAAAGCAGTTATCTTAATATTGTTTATTTTATTTATTGTTTCTGGCTAATTGGTGTAGTTTTAAGAGGGATTGAATTTGATTATCAAATTATTAAGCAGTTATTGCTTGCTCCCAATTCAGGGATGTTTCTTTATTTAGTCCCTTTGGTTTTATTGATCCCTATAACTCCTGCATTTCTTAAGAAGGTATTTGTTGTAATAGTTGTGTTGTGTATTGTTTACCTGATTTATGATATGTTATTTATAAGGCAATTACTTTTTCCAACGGAAAACTTGCGCAGTCAAGGTATTACTGAATACTTTACACAGCAACTTAGTTTACCGGGTGGTTTTTTAATACTTACTTATATTTACCATTCCAGAAAAGTAAATTTATTCGTCCTTTTTACAGTACTTGTGACATTTCTACTTGCAGTAATCAGGGCAAGGAGAGGTTTAATGTTTATTTCATTCTCTATGCTGTTCTTTGGTTTTTTTATTTATCAATATGTCAATAAAACAAAAGTGATTAATATTATCCTCTCTTTATTTTTAATTCTTATAATGACGTTCGTTGCAGTCAGAATTTACAATGAAAATCGGAGGAATACCTTCAGTCTTATTACTGAACGTATTGGTCAGCGTACAAGATCAGAAGTGGAGCAGTATTTCTACAGGGATATGCATGCCCAGGACTGGCTTATAGGTAGGGGTTTGAATGGGGAATACTTTTGTCCTGGTGTTACAGAAGGTATCGGCAAAATTACAATATACAGAAAAGTTATTGAAACCGGATATTTACAGGTCATCCTGAACGGGGGTCTTATAAGCCTGGTGCTCATGTTGCTTATTGCAATTCCTGCAATGTTCAAAGGAATATTTTTTTCAAAGAATATTCTTGGAAAAGCTGCTGGAATCTGGATCTTTTTATTCTTGCTTTTTATGTATCCTGGGACACCTACAATCTTTTCATTGAATTATATGCTGGTTTGGATATCAATAAGTATTTGCTACTCTGAAAAAATACGAAATATGTCTGATAAGGGCATTAAAAACTTGTTAAAAGCAACGAAATCAGGACATTTTCAAAAAAGCGAGCATTAAAGTGTTTTTGATTTAAAAATATGCCATTTCCAAAAGTCCTGATTTTTGGTCAGCCATTTAATAATTTCACCGGCGGAGGCATAACCCTTACAAACCTTTTCAAAGGCTGGCCAAAGGATAAAATTGCAGTTAATTATCTGGGACACGGTTTGCAGAGTGTCACTACTGATGTTTGTGACATTTATTACCAGCTCGGCAAGGATGAGCATAAATGGAAATTCCCTTTTAATTTGATCCAAAGGAAATTTCCGTCAGGATTAAAATCATTTGAAGGGAAAAAAGATGCCCCTGCGGGTTTTGTACAGAAGGGGTTGAGGTACAAACTGGTAAACGGTTATTTTTATCCATTCCTGCGCTGGCTTGGACTTATCCATTTCACAACCACAATCTCGATATCAGAAAGATTTAAAAACTGGCTATCGGAATTTAAACCTGAAATACTATATCTCCAGGTTGCTGCGCTTGATGAGATACTTTTTGCAAAGGAACTGATAAATTATCTGAAAGTGCCGTCGGTAATCCATGTAATGGATGACTGGCCATCAGCAATCAGCGATACAGGTCTTTTCAGAAAGTATTGGTCAGGAAAAATTGACAGTGAATTCAAATCCCTGCTGGATAAGGTGGACCTTCATTTATGCATCAGCGATGCCATGTCGGAGGAATACCTTAATAGATATAATAAGAATTTCCTTCCTTTTCATAATCCAATTGAAATTGAAATATGGGCACCCTATACGAAAAAGAACTTCAGCATTGACCGGAAGAATGTCAGGATACTTTATTCGGGTCGAATAGGTGATAACGGAATAGCTAAATCCATAGTGGAAGTCGCCTCTGCAATTGATTCAATGAATAACAATGAGGTAAATATTAAATTGAATATCCAAACCCCGACGACAAAAATGGCTATCCTGGATAAGTTGCGAAAACATAAGTGCGTTGTAATCAATGATTTTGCTGATTACAGTAAGATCCCTGGAATTTTTTCAAATGCTGACATTTTACTTCTCGCAAATGATTTTGATCCTCACGGGATAAAATACCTGAGATTTTCTATGCCTACAAAAGCCTCCGAGTACATGATTTCGGGCACTCCGGTGCTTATCTATGCACCGGCAATTGCGGCAGTTTCAAAGTTTTTCAGAAGAAATGATTGCGGTTATTGTATTACAAACCAAAGCACTAAAGAGATCGTGAAAGGGATATCGTACCTTATCGACAATGAAGAATACAGAAAATTGCTGAGCAGGAAAGCAGTCAATCTTGCCAGGGACAGATTCAAGGCCGGAAAAGTACGGGATGATTTTCAGAAACTAATAATAAGCCTCACAAAAAAATAAAATTATGTTCACTGATAAGGTCCTTTTGATTACCGGCGGCACGGGTTCATTCGGTAACGCCGTACTACAGAAGTTTTTAAGTTCCGATATAAAGGAAATACGCATTTTCAGCCGTGATGAAAAGAAGCAGGATGATATGCGTCAGTTCTACAACAACCAGAAAATCAAGTATTATATCGGAGATGTAAGGAGCTATGAAAGTGTCAACAGTGCCATGAAAGGTGCAAACTTTGTTTTTCATGCCGCAGCTTTGAAACAGGTTCCTTCATGTGAGTTCTTTCCAACGGAAGCTGTAAGAACCAACGTTATGGGATGCGAAAATGTATTGAATTCTGCACTGGAAAACAATGTAAGCAGGGTTATTGTCCTGAGCACTGATAAGGCTGTATATCCCATAAACGCCATGGGCATGTCAAAAGCCCTGAGCGAGAAGGTAATGATTGCAAAATCACGCAACCTTATCGATCCCAATATGGTATTTTGCGGAACAAGGTACGGTAATGTCATGGCTTCACGGGGATCAGTAATTCCACTTTTTGTCGATCAGATCAAAAAAGGGGCCGCGCTGACTGTTACCGATCCTAATATGACAAGGTTTATGATGACCCTCGATGGTGCTGTCGACCTGGTGATATTTGCTTTTCAGAACGGGGACCCCGGGGATATCTTTGTCCAGAAAGCGCCAGCTTCCACGATCGAGATACTGGCAAAAGCATTGCTGGAACTCTATCGTGCTAACAATCCTGTTAAAATTATAGGCACAAGGCATGGAGAAAAACTATATGAAACCCTCGTAAATCGTGAGGAAATGGCTAAAGCAGTAGATATGGGAAATTACTTCCGGATACCTGCCGATACCCGCGATCTGAACTATAACAGGTTCTTTGTTGAGGGTGAAACACAGATCACAAAGACAGATGAGTATACTTCGCATAATACCTACAGGATGAACCTTGAGGAAACAAGAAACATGCTTCTAAAGCTTGACTCGATCAGTCAGGATGTGGGGAAGGTACATAAATAGCCATTCGGTAATCCCGTATCCCGGAATTCAATAATGGGTAACAGTTCGCCAAGAAATATACTGATCACCTCCGCAAACTTCCCGAAAGGATCTGCTGCTGCCAATTACCTTAATCTCTTTTGCAGGGGATTGGTTCTGACAGGTCAAAATATTGAGGTTTACCTTCTTAAAGGTTATTTTTTGGGAGGACGCAAGACAAGTGATTCCAGGAAGAATATTACAGATTATGGTGTACCTTACACTTACCTGGCTTTTATTAACAGATCGTCCAATAAGCTGGTAAAGATTATCGGGGACCTATATGGAATGGCTTCATTAATAATTCTCCTTTTTTCCTTATTAAAAAGACGAAAAAGAACAACAGTTTTTGCATACAATAACGAATCACACCATAGCATTTTATTAAACAGTTACTGTAAGCTTGCAGGAATCAGGCTCGTAACCTTTGTTCCTGAATATTATGATATTTCTGAATTCTCGGGAAACCTGTTTCACAGGCTGAGATGGTACAGCTTTTTACTCAACTTCCATTATATTAACAGGCTTTCAGACAAATTGATAGTGTTCAGTCACTACATTAAAGAGAAGTATATTGAAAAAAAATATCCTGAGAAAAACATTTTAATTCAGCCCAACCTTACCGATTTTGATTTCTGGAACAGCATTCAGAATGGCGCAAACATTACTATCGGCTATAGCGGAACTCCCTATAAGAAAGATGGGATTGAAGATCTTTTATCGGCAATAAGCCTTCTGACAAAGAAAAGTATTAATGTAAATGCAGTTATAATAGGGGATGTTGTGAACGAGAAATCGATTATTCCTATTCTTAAAGCTTTATGTGAGAAACTGGGGATTACGAAATCTGTGACCTTCACCGGACTTGTGCCACTTGAGGAGGTCAGGGATTGGCTGAACAAGTGCCTGATCCTTGCGATTACACGGCCGAATATTGTTCAAACAGTAGCGGGATTTCCAACGAAAATAGGAGAATATTTTGCATGTAATAAAGTTGTACTTTCTACAAAGATTGGAGATGTAAGCCAATACTTTAGTGATAGAGTCAGTATCATTTTTGCAGAATCCGATAATCCGGAATCGATCGCTGATAATATTGAATGGATATTGAATAATCAGGATGCAAGCAAAAAGATTGCATTGAATGGTTACAATAAAGCCAGAGGATTATTGAATTATAAAACGAAAGTACCAGCTATGATGGAATTTGTCAGCCGGAATTTTTAATCTCCCAAACAAGCTAAATAATAAAGGGATAGTGAGGAAAAAAATCTTAAGTGTCGGCCATGTGGAGTTCCCGGATATTGGACAGGCTCAGGTCCAGCGCCAACTTTTAATGGCAAAAGCTATTATTCTTGAAGGATTTGACATTACCATTCTTTGTCGTTATGGAATTCACAGTGAATCAGATGAAATCAATATAGAGGGTATTTTTGAAGGAGTTCATTATGTTTATTGCTCTGGTACTTCAGTTAGGCCAAAGAATTTTTTTAGAAGAACATATTTGAAATTCCGGGGGATGATTAAGGAGGCAATTTATTATAAGAAGTTTTCAATAAACAAACAGTTAGCCGGAGTTTTGGTAAGTACAAATAGTTTTCATAATATTCTTTTTTATTTCTTTTTGGGTAAGATTTTCAAGGTTATTACTGTAGTTGACAATGTTGAGTATTGGACTTCAAAAAAGAATTACAAGAGATTAGACCGGATAGATAAGTTCTTTTATGATAAATTCTATTTTCTGTTTGTTGACAAAATCATTTGTATAAGTGATTTTCTGATTTCAAAAATCTGGAAATTTGCTAAGAATAAGGTTATTAAAATCCCTGTTATTACTGATTTTGAAAAGTTTAGTATTAACAAAAACCATGAAAGAGTTATAAAGGGAAGTTACTTTTTGTTTTGTGGCTCTGAAAAATATTTTGATGTTATTGATTTTGTCATTTCTGCATTTGAAAAACAGGCAGAAAGTAATGATACATACCTAGTATTAGTAACAAAATCTAGTGAGGAAATTAAAATTAGATTTGATAAAAGCAGGAATAAAGAGCGTATTTTGATTTATTCTAATATCCCATATTCTGATCTAATTAATTTATATTGTAATAGTGAGGCATTGATAATTCCAATGCGTAACACTGATCAGGATAAAGCTCGTTTTCCCCATAAAATAAGTGAATATTGTGCATCAGCAAGACCAATAATTACAAACGGGATCGGGGAGATTAATAACTATTTTAATTATACAAATGCATACTTATGCCCTGATTATGATGAACAAAAGTTTGCAGACGCTATGCAGGCAATAATTTCTGACCCAGACAAGGCAAAAAAAATTGCCATGAACAGCTACCTGACCGGAATGTTCAATTTCAATTATAAGTCATATTCAAAAAAGCTGGCAGATTTGTTTATTAACATATGAAGATACTTCAGTTTATGTATTCGCTTGTACCTGGAGGTGCCGAAAGGTTAGTTGTTGATCTGTCAAATGAATTAGCAGAAAACAACGACCTAGTATTATACTCATTAAGAGATGATGCTCTCGATAATCAAGGATTTTATTTACCCGATATCAGTAATAAACTGGTCTATAAAAACCTTAAAATAAGTCCTGGATTTAAACCATGGCTTGTCTTTACTTTTTATCGAATTCTAAAAAAGGAAAAGCCAAATGTTGTTCATTGCCATTTGAACCTTGTAAACTACTTTTTCATTTTATCAGTTTTATTTTATAAAAAGATCCGATTTATTTATACCATTCACAATTCAGCTGAGATTGAAGTTAAATCTGAAATTGAAAGAATTATCAGACGTTTTTTTTACAAACATAAGTTCTTTATTCCTGTCGCAATTTCTGATGAAACAAAACGCTCATACCAAGTTTATTATAAGCTTGAAGAAGTTGATTTGATATATAACGGTCGAAAATTTTGTGGAAAGACAATTAAATATGATGAGGTTATTAAAGAGGTAACTTTATTAAAACCGACTTTAAATACATTAACTTTTTGTCATTCTGCTCGTTTTCATAATGAGCAAAAAAATCAAGAAATGCTTATTTCCGTTTTCAATAAACTAGTAGAAGAAGGTTTTGATGTAATCTTACTAATTATGGGAGACGGTTTTGATAAAGCATTTGAATTAAGAAAGCTGGCAAATGGGCAAATTCATTTTTTAGGTGTTAAGCATAACGTTAATGATTACTTATATGCTTCTGATGCTTTTTGTCTAAGTTCCAATTTTGAAGGGATGCCAATTTCTTTAATTGAAGCTTTTGCCTGTGGTTGCATTCCTATATGCACCCCTGTAGGCGGTTGCGTTAATTCAATTGAACATGGAAGAACCGGATTTCTTTCAAGGACCATTTCTGAGGAAGATTATCTTCAAGCAATCAAAGAGTTTATCACGAATAGAAACAACATTGATAAAAATCGACTTGTGGAATTCTATCAAAATAATTTCAGCATGGAGTTGTGTACAAGTAAATATATCGAATTGTATTCATCAAGATCTGATAACTGAGTTTACCACCGATTGTCTTGATTTAGATATTTATTCCATCTAATAATTATAAAATGGCAAATCCATATTTTACTTTGTTTACTTCAGTTTACAATGGAGAAAAGCATATCAATAGAGTATTCGAAAGTGTTAATGCACAGATATTTAATGATTTTGAATGGATTATTATTAATGATGGTTCAATTGATAATACTTCAATCCTCATTCAGTCTTTTATACAAAACCATCCTGGAATTGATATAATTTATATTGACCAGAATAATTCTGGTAAACATATAGCATGGAACAAAGCAGTTGAATTAGCAAGAGGTCAGCTCTTTATACCAGCAGATGCTGATGATTATTTTATGCCTGAAACTTTGTCGTTTTTCTATGAATCGTGGACTGCCTTAACTCCAGGTGAACAATTATCCTTAAGTGGCATAAATGTTCTATGTTTAGATAATGATACACAAAAAATAGTGGGAAATCCATATCCTTTTGATGGGATGAAAACAAATAATTTAGAATTACTTTATAAGTATAAAATTAAAGGGGAAAAATGGGGATGCATTAGAGTTGATCTGTTAAAAGACAGGACTTTCCCAATAATAAAGGGATATTTTCCTGAGAGTTACCTTTGGATGGATCTTAGCAAGAGTTATCAGGTAATTTGTTTTAACAAAGCTTTAAGAAGATATTATACTACTGATACTGGTATAATACAAACCATGTTAAAAAATAAACATAATCCAATTCAGGCAAGGGTAACAATAAAATATAATTTCTGGTTCATAAAAAATTTTGGTTTGTATCTGCTTGTCCATTCACCTAAGGAGCTTTATCGAAGAATAATTAGTACAATGAAATTAACATTGTTATTATTAATGACGCGGTTTAAACATGAACAGCAAGTTGATATTTTAGAAAGTGGGAGGTCTCTTAAGAAAAAGAATAACGAATATAAATAATGAAGGCTATAAATGCAAATTGACATTGTATTGTATTGAATTACAATATTATCGGATCAATTTGATTTGTTTTTAGTTAAAAGCCAGGAACTTTAATTAAAAGGGAAATCTTAATTTATGAAAATAGTTATTGTAGGATCTGGTTATGTTGGCTTGGTAACTGGTGCCTGTTTTGCTGAAACTGGATTGATAGTTACCTGCGTAGATATCGATGAGAAAAAAATCGAGAACCTGAAACAAGGGATTATTCCAATTTACGAACCTGGTCTTAAGCCTATAATTGACCGCAACATTAAAGGGAAGCGGCTATTTTTTTCTACAAGGCTGAAGGACAATATTACGAGCGCTGATGTTGTGTTTATTGCAGTTGGTACTCCACCTGATGGAGATGGAAGTGCAGACCTTAAAAATGTTTTAGGAGTTGCCAGGGAAATAGGAAGATGTATAAGCCACTTTATTGTTGTGGTCACAAAAAGTACGGTCCCTGTCGGTACAGCAAAACTTGTCAGGTCTGCAATCCAGGAAGAACTAAACAAAAGAAGAATTGAAGTTGATTTTGATGTTGCATCAAATCCGGAATTTCTTAAAGAGGGCAATGCTATTGAAGATTTTATGAAACCTGACAGGATAGTTATCGGTGTTGAAAGCCATCAGGCTGAGTCAGTAATGAGAAAACTGTATAAACCTTTTCTTTTAAACGGTCATCCTTTAATTTTCATGGATATCCCATCAGCGGAAATGACCAAATACACTGCTAATGCAATGTTGGCAACCAAGATCAGCTTTATTAATGATATAGCAAATCTCTGTGAGATTGTCGGAGCAGATATTCAAATGATTCGCAAAGGGATTGGAAGTGATTCACGAATTGGGACAAAATTCATTTTTCCTGGTGTTGGATACGGAGGTTCCTGTTTTCCTAAAGACTTAAAAGCCCTCATTAAAACTGCCCAGGATTATCAGTATCCTCTTAGGATACTAAAGGCAGTCGAAGAAGTTAATGAAGATCAGAAGGCTAAATTATTTGAAAAGGTTATTACCCACTTCAGAGGGAATATTGAAAATAAGACCTTTGGTATTTGGGGACTTTCCTTTAAGCCACAAACCAATGACATGCGAGAAGCTCCTTCACTGGTAATTATTGAAAAGTTATTGAAGTCAGGAGCTAATGTGAGGGCATATGATCCTGTTGCAATGGAGGAGACTCATTCTTTTATTGGCAACAAAATAATTTATGCAAAAGATCAATATGAGGCTGTAATTGGTGTTGATGCATTACTAATTATTACAGAATGGGCTGAATTTAGATCACCGGATTTCAATATTCTCGGTAAACTCATGAAGCATAAAATCATATTTGATGGAAGAAATATTTTAGAACCTTCCGAAATGACCGAGATCGGGTTTACATATTATAGTATTGGCAGAAAGACAATTATTTCGTAAAATATGAAAAGAATTTTGGTAACAGGTGGTGCCGGATTTATAGGGTCGCATCTTTGTGATCGTTTGCTGAACGAAGGACATGATGTGATTTGCCTCGATAACTACTTTACCGGTACTAAAGCAAATGTTGCACATTTGCTTGAAAATCATTATTTTGAATTAGTGAGACACGACGTCACCACTCCTTATTTTGCGGAGGTTGATGAAATATACAATCTAGCTTGTCCGGCCTCACCTGTACAATACCAGTATAATTCAATTAAGACAATAAAAACATCGGTCATGGGGGCTATTAATATGCTTGGGCTGGCAAAGCGTATCAAAGCAAAAATTTTACAGGCGTCTACCAGTGAAGTTTACGGAGATCCTGAAATACATCCACAATCTGAAGAATACTGGGGACATGTGAATCCAATTGGAGTGCGATCCTGTTATGATGAGGGAAAACGTTGTGCGGAATCTTTATTTATTAATTACCATTACCAAAATAATGTAAAAATAAAAATTATACGAATATTTAATACTTATGGTCCACGAATGCATCCCAATGACGGACGAGTAATTTCCAATTTTATTGTACAGGCTCTGCAAAACAAGAATATTACGATTTATGGTGATGGAAGTCAGACTCGTAGTTTCCAGTTTATTCTCGATCTTTTGGAAGGAATGATCCGAATGATGAACAGCGATGATGGGTTTATAGGACCGGTGAATATTGGTAATCCAAAAGAGTTTTCAATCAGAGAGCTTGCTGAAAAGATAATTAAGTTAACCAAGTCTAAATCAAAAATAACTTATTCCCCCTTACCCGAAGATGATCCTTTACAGCGGCAACCAGATATTTCTCTTGCAAATAGCAAACTTAATGGTTGGTACCCAAGTGTCAATTTGGATGAAGGTTTAGGATATACAATTGAATATTTTAAGAAAAAACTAAACCTTTAAATAATTAACTAACACCGTTAATTCTTAAACCTGAATCTCATAATAGATAGACTTATAAAGTCAATATATGGTATTCTGGTCGTCTATTTGAATTCTAGTTTGCTTTAAACAATACGCAAATACTGTCTATGATCCTACGAATAACCGCAATGAGAAAATGAAGACTGCAATATTCAAAAAAACTCAGAAAATTATATATGATTGTGAATGAATAGAAGAATAAATCATTTTTTAAGAGAATCTGTTGGACTAGGGCTGCTTTTAATAAAATTACTTATCCCTGGTAGGAAATTTCAACTGCTTTCAATATATTTTCATAATCCCTCACCCAAACTATTTGAGTTTATTATAAAACAACTTTATGCAAACAGCTATAGAATTATTGCGCTGGAAGAGTTCAAAAATCTAATACAGGAGAAGAGACTAAATGAGAAAATAGCAATTATTACAATTGATGATGGGTGGAAAAACAATTTAGAGCTACTTGAAATAATCAGAAAATACAAAGCATTTATAACAGTATTTATAACAACATCTGCAATTGAACAAGGGAACTTTTGGTTTGAATATGTTAAAAAAGGTAAATATCAAACAAAGGCTTCGTTTAGAAGAAAAAAAATCCATTTAAAAAAATTGGATGAGATTAGTTTCTACAAAGAATTATCAAGTTTGAAATTAGGAGTAACCCTTGAGAGATCAGCTCTAACCAGGGAAGAAGTAGTGCAAATGAGCAGTGAACCATTCGTCACTATCGGGTCGCATTCAGTAAGCCATATTTCACTGCCTAACATTTCAATTGAAGGACAAAAAAAGGAGCTGTCTGATTCAAAGAAAATACTTGAAATATGGACAGAGCGTAAGGTCAATTATTTTGCTTACCCAAGTGGCGATTATTCGGATAATCTTAAATCAATAGCAAAAGAGTGCGGATATGAGCTATGTTTTACAATTGATACACCTTATATTGACATTGAGAAAGTGGATAAATTATCAATTCCACGTATGTGTGTAAATGATGATGCTGGGAATTATGAAGCCTTATCAAAGATGTATGGAATCTGGTATAAAGTAATAAGTCATTGAACAATATTAAGATAGGTGAGAAAAATTTACGTTATTGAATTATGCAACTATGAAGATTACCCAACCGGAGGGCATCTAAGTTTTGCAAAGCAAATGCTAAGGGCTTTCGGTAATCAACTTGCTTTAATTGGAATCTCTACCGGGACGGAACCTGTTGGAAAATGGATAAAAAAGGGGCTAGGAGGTATTGAATATGATTATTTTTCTGTCAAGAAATTCCAAAAGGATTTTAAAAAACCAATTATCCCTAACAGATTAAAATATTTTTATTATTTGTCAAAATGCAGAAAAGAATTAAGCTTTCTTGAAAATGAAAATGTATTTATTCAAGCTCCTGAAGTCTTGTTTGCTATCAGGAACTGGGGCATTAAAAGTATTTGTTTCAGATCGCCTGGAGTTATTAACATGTTGGTTAGTTCCAGATTCTGGTATGCCAAGTATTTTAAAGATATTTATGAAAAGAAACTTTACAAAAACCTACAAAAAATAAACATTATCCTTGCTTCAGCGGATCGTAATTCAATAATAGAATTCTACAAAAAAAGCAAAAACAGAATTCAGCCTCAACAAATCATTCAATTCCCTACCAGAATTGATACTGAAATTTTCAAGCCATTTGACCGGACATTAGCACGTGCCAGACTCAATATCGATCAGGAAAAGAAAGTAATTATTACAACGGGGAGAATAAGCGCGCTCAAAGGATGGAAATTTATGATTGACTGTTTTGCTTTATTTAAAACAAAATATCCAGATTCAGTTTTTTATTTCCTGGGTGATGGAGAGGACAGGTCAAATTTAGAAAAATATATAGATGAGAGACAATTAAGTGAGTATGTATCTATAAAAGGGAAACTCGAACCTCTAATGATTGCTTTATATTTAAATGCATGTGATTTATATATAATGGGTTCATATATTGAAGGTTGGTCAACATCTTTGGTAGAAGCAATAGCTTGTGGGGTACCTGTCTGCACTTCAAATTTTAGTAGTGCAAACGATTTAATTACAAGTGGTTTTAATGGTTTTGTAAATGATCGACGGGATGAAAATGAATTTGCCGAACAAATGGGGCAGGCACTAAATCTGCCGAAGGAAGCATTAATAGAGAAATCCCATGAGATGCAGAAATATAGTGTAAGTAATCTTAAAAATGATCTTTTGGCTAATTGGAAATTATTATGATCAAATTGGTTTGAATCTATAAGTGGCTGATATAGATTAATTTAATTAGACATTGAATCAGCCTGAATACTAAAAATTCATTAATTTCTTATTCTAACATTGGCTATTATTTAACCATTTATTCAAATGGGGAACGATATTATAATAAACGGGTATAAAAGAATGTCTGTCTCATGTGTTTCCATTTGTTCCATTGCACGGGATTGTCAGAAGAACCTTAAATACAATATTCGAAAAATAGAAAAACTCAGAAGTTGTTTTGCGGATTCCGAGGTCATTATCTTTGAAAACGATAGTAAGGATGGAACCCTAAAAATCCTGGAAAGTTGGGAACAGGAATCTAATAATGTTCTGATCAAATCTGAGAAATATCAAAATACCACAATTCCGGAAAATGCAAATGGAGGTAATCCTTATTTTTCAAGGTATAGAATTGAAAAAATGAGTTTTTACAGAAACAAATACGTGGAAATTTTAAATACCAATAAGTTTAAAAGGGATTTTGTAATGGTTATCGATCTGGATATTGCAAATTTCAGTATTGACGGTATTGCTCATTCATTTGGAGTTAAGCAAGACTGGAGTTGCATGACATCATTTGGAACATCTCTGTCTAAAACTTTAAGAATGCAATACCATGATACATATGCTTTGATCGAAAGCGGCTACCAGGTTTTGCCGATGACCGAACAAACTATTAATCAAAACCGTAAAAAATTTGCCCTTTTAAAAAAAGGGATGCCACTAATCGCTGTGGATTCTGCTTTTGGCGGTCTGGCAATTTATGATTGGAATTTATTAAAAGGCAAATATTATTCATGCATTAAAAATAATGATGCACGGGTTCAGGTACTATGTGAACATGTATCATTAAATAAACAATTAGGCGGGAATATTTTCATAAATCCAAATATGAAGGTAAAATACAGATGTATTTCACTTTCCTTTATTCTTGATCAGCTGAAAAAACGATATTAAGTACTCTCCGGAACAGCTTATTCAAACTAGTATTTGCTGAGATCGGGATAGTTGATTAAGATTATTAGTTAAGAATTTCAATACTTACAAAATTGAAAAAAATTGATGTAATTCAGGAGTCAGAGTATGTGGATACAGTTATCAATTCACAGCTTAACCAGGAATTGATTGACATTGAACTTGTTACAGGTTCAAGAATCCAACCGGGTAATTACCACTGGTTCTATTTTGACAAGCTTTATTCAATTCTTACTCAAGGTCCTAAATGCAAGGTACTAGATGTGGCATGTGGTCTCGGTTTCCTTTCAGTTTTATTGGCCAGATTTGGACATCAGGTGGTGGCGGTTGATATATCAAAAAGCTCAATCGCTTATGCCCGGAAACTTGCAGCTTCATATAACTGCCTGGATAAGATTGATTTTAAAGTAATGGATGTCAGCAAACTTACTCTCGATTCTGATTTATTTGATATCGTAACAGGGGAGGATGCACTGCATCATATTATTAAATATCCCGGTTCAGTTGAAAATATTTACAGGGTTCTTAAACCAGGCGGTAAGGCTTATTTTACAGAGCCATTTGCATTTAATCCATTAATCAATTCAATGAGGTTCGTAAATGTCAGGATTAAGAATCATCAAGGTGAGCAGTTTCTTGGCAGAAATGAAGTAAAATTATTGAATTCATGGTTTGATGAGGTGGAAATAAAAGACAAATCAGTTATATATATATTCTCACGTTTCTTTTACAAATCCTCCGCATTAAATAAAAGAGCGAATATATTCCTTAAAAGAACTGATGACTTCGTGCAATCGAAAATTCCATTTATAAAAAAATTCTATGCATATGCATTTCTGGAAATGACAAAGAAAAAACAGACAATCATTTAAAATTTTAATTCTCAATAAAAAAAATAATTGTTGTTAACCGCAACACTTCCTGAAAAAAACCTCTTAAAACAACAAGATCCGCCAATTTGCAGAGGATCATAATGTATAAATTACAATCTTTTTTATTTATATTTCTAATTCCGGGAAGTTATCATTAATGATTTCTCCAATTCTTTTTAACTCATACTAAGATTAGAGTTACCACCATTAATCCTAACCTGATCTATTGATTTCCCTTCCACCTCCGCGGGGAAATCCATTCTATTGGAAAAAGATGACAGCATATTAAGGACTTAATAGTTAAAAAGTTATGGAATTTATTGACAAAACCAGGATATCGTTTGCTGTGAACCAACTGTTCTCCAAGATCTGGAAAGAACCATTAGCTATAGCAGATACTACTACTCCTAAGCATCTGATTTGTACTTTAAATACGCATTCTTTTATTACGGCTCTTGATGATCAGGGGTTTTACCAAGCTCTCCTCAAATCTGACATATTAATTCCGGATGGTGTCGGCGTCGTTTTTGGACTTAAATTACTATATGGGGAAAAGATAAGAAAAATAGCCGGCTATGATCTTTTTGAACTTGAAATGAAGGAACTTAACAATTCAAATGGTAAATGTTTTTTCCTAGGAAGTTCTTTAAAAGTTCTTGACCTTATTATAAAGCGTGCAGCTGTCGATTATCCTAATGTAAAAGTGGATTTTAATTCCCCCCCTTACAGTCCCGAATTTGCTCTTGAAGAAAATGAATTAATGATCCAAAAAATAAATTCATTCTCACCTAGTGTGTTATTCATTGGGATGACAGCTCCCAAACAGGAAAAGTGGGCATTCGCAAATCTTAACAAACTAAATGTTGGTCATGTGTGCTGCATAGGCGCAGTTTTCGATTATTATGCCGGAACCAAAAAACGCGCACCGAAATGGATGATTGACAATGGATTTGAGTGGATGTATAGGCTTATTACCGAACCTAGACGAACTTGGAGACGCTACCTGGTTAATAACTTCAGGTTTATCCTTCTTATCGTTAAAGAGAAGCTGAAGAATAAGCACAATATAATTGACCTCAAAAACTAATTGGTATAATTTTAAATTTAGTAATTTCTTAGTACAGATCTCCATAATTTGGTTACAATAATGACAAATAACTGGTATACACTCACCATGAACTTTATAAATTAATGGATAGGACAATTAAAGCCGATTTGTATAGATATGGCAGATTATCAGGTGTTAAAGGGTTAATCAAAGGCTGGTTTATTCCGGGATTCCGTTATACATATTTATATAGAAAAATTGTTAAGCATAAGAAATTTACCTTACAGGGTATTTATTATCGTATACTGAGACGGCTCTTTGCATATAAAGAATTCATTATAAGTCCAGATGCACAAATAGGTGAAGGCTTTTATCTTTATCATCGCGGAACTGTATATATTGGTCCTGTTAAGATCGGTAAAAATCTATGTGTTTCTCATAATGTTACAATAGGAAGAGCTTATAAAAACGGGCAGATAGGCAGACCGACGTTAGGCGATAACGTCTGGATCGGACCGGGAGCCGTTGTAGTGGGCAAGATCAATATTGGAAATAATGTGTTTATTGCTCCCAATTCGGTGGTGAATATTGATGTACCTGATAATGCTATGGTTGCCGGCAACCCGGCAAGGTACATAATAAAAGAAAATCCGATAGGTGACTGGGTAAATGATATATTGGATTAGTGCTATAACCTTATTCTCCGGTGAATAAAAAGATATTGATAACAGGCGCTGCAGGCTTTATAGGTTCCAGTCTGGCTGATTCATTACTGCAAGGCAACAGCCGTGTGATGGGCATTGATAATTTTGATCCGTTTTATGACAGGAAAATAAAGGAAAACAACATTGCAGGTGCCAGAAGGAATGCCGGATATCAATTCTGTGAAGGTGATATCAGGGATATGAATTTCATTGAAAGTTGCTTTTTGGATTTCAAACCTGATATTATTGTACACCTTGCAGCAAAGGCAGGAGTCAGGCCATCTATAAATGATCCTAAAGCATATTACGATGTAAATGTAAGCGGTACATTAAACATCCTTGAAATGATGAAGAAAAAGAAAATCGATAAAATGATTTTTGCATCTTCCTCTTCCGTATATGGGAACAATGAAAAAGTTCCCTTCAAAGAAACAGATAATGTTGATTATCCGATTTCTCCGTATGCAGCGACAAAAAAAGCCGGTGAGCTTCTCTGCCATACCTTCCATTATCTTTATGGTATCGATATTTTCTGCCTGCGTTTCTTTACGGTTTATGGACCAAGGCAGCGGCCCGACCTGGCTATCCATAAATTTACGAAAGCTATATTACAGGGAGAGGAAATACCCTTATATGGAGACGGGACCTCATCCAGGGACTATACATATATAGATGATATAATTTGGGGAATCAAAGGGGCAATAAATAAGGTGAATGGATTTGAAATTATTAACCTCGGAGAATCTAATCCTGTATCTCTTATTCATTTGGTGAAGCTCCTTGAAAAATGTACTGGGCTGAAAGCAAATTTTAAATACCTGCCTATGCAGCAAGGTGATGTTATCAGGACTTTTGCGGATATTACAAAAGCAAGATCAATGCTTCACTATGGCCCGATTATTGATGTTGAAACCGGTGTAGAAAACTACGTAAAATGGTTCAAAGAAAGTTCTTCCGGTCAGACCGGTATAAACAAATAAAAACCAAAACATCACGGTTAAAAATTGTTTTTAATTACTGTTACAAATGGCTAAAACTTCGTAAATTCGTGCTTTATCAGGCGTTGGTCAAACAAGAGGAAGTCACTGGTTGTTTTAAAAGTGAAAGGTTTTTCTTATTATGATGCGCATAGCTATCATATGTAAGACATTTCTGAAGGGAGGTGCAGAAAAGCAGGCATTAACGCTTGCCAGGCTGCTTACTGAAAAAGGTATTTATATATGCCTTGTCAACTGGTACGGGAATAAAGTGGATCCCGGCAATCTTGATGCGATTAAAAACAAGACTTACAGATATTTCCCATTAAGGGGAACTCCTCTCCTTAAGCTTTATCGTTTTCAGAAAATATTAAAGGAAGAAAAAATAACAATCGTAGTTTCTTACCTGACGCTTTCAAATTTTGTGTCAGGCATCAGCAAATTGTTTAATAAAAACATAACAAGCATCGGAGGGATAAGGAATGAAAAGCTTCCCTACTACAAGTACTTTTTCGAAAAGCTGATTCACAATTATTTGAATGATGCCACGGTTTTCAATAATTATTCTGCAAAAGATAAATTTGTAAAAAAGGGTTTCAAAGCGGAAAAGATATGTGTGATCCAGAATGCAATTGATTTTAATAATTCAGGTGTTCTAGCAAGGTCAAGCAATGGAGAGATAAAGATCATAACTGTCGGAAGGTTTGTGAAACAGAAAGATTATACTACTGCTTTGAATGCCTTCAGGAATCTGGTAGAAAAAAACAAAAATAAAATCTTTACATATTATATAGTCGGATATGGTCCGCTTGAAAAAGAGGTCAGATCTCTGGCGAAGAATCTGAAAATAGAAAAGTGGATAAAAATATTCATAAATCCTCCGGATGTTGTGAATATTCTTAAAGAAAGCGACATTTTTCTCAGCACTTCACTGTTTGAGGGAGTTTCAAACTCAATAATGGAAGCAATGGTTCAGGGCCTGCCTGTCGTGGCAACAAATGTGGGTGACAACAATTATTTGATAAAAGATGGCTATAATGGTTATCTCGTTCCCTGCAAAGATGTTAATTCAATTGTTAAGCGGCTTGAATATCTGTCAGAATCAGAAGAGGCCAGAAACGAGTTTGGCAAAAACAGCTTAAATGTCATCGAGAGCAGCTTTTCAGGGACCAGACTTCTGGAAAACTACTTAAGTTTATTCTCAAAATTTTAATAAACCTTGAATTATTTTTTTCACAAATCCTATTCCTGGAAATCAGGGTAACAGGAAAAACACAAAACTCTAGAATTCAGATTTATTGGTGCAGTTCGTGGCTAACCTAATCTTCTCTAAGAGGAGGCAACTTTAATAATGATTAAAATAGGTGTTATTGGAACCAGGGGATTTCCGGAAATCCAGGGTGGTCTTGAAACTCATTGCATGGAATTGTACACCCGGATTGCCAGGCTTGGGGATAATAAAATTACTGTTTACAGAAGAAAACCATATCTTAATTCAAAAAACAGGGATGTGAAATATCAGAACATCAGGTTCCTTGATTTCTATGTTCCGAAGAGCAAGAATTATGAAACTTTTCTGCATTCATTCTTTGCAACTTTACACGCTTTATTTCAGGGTTACGATATTGTGCATTTTCATAATACCGGTCCAGGATTCTTTATTCCCCTTCTAAGATTGTCAGGCGCGAAAATAATATTTACGTATCATAATGTCAGCTATGTACAAAAGAAGTGGGGAGCTTTTGCACGATGGTTTCTGGCTTTGTCAGAGAAAATCAGTTTAAAAAGTTCCGATTATGTAATTTTCATTTCTGAAGTCATTAAATCGGAAATGATAAAAAAATATTCCCTTGGAAATTGTAAAGTAATATCGAACGGAGTCACGCTGAATGTCAGATCTGAAAGCTCGGACTATATTGATTCGCTGGGTCTGGAAAAAAACAAGTATATTATAGGTGTTGGAAGATTTCTTGAGGAGAAAGGCTTTGATTACTTAATCGGAGCATATGTGAAAGCCGGTTTGACCGATTACAAGCTGGTGCTGGTGGGGGATACAGATTATCCCACCGATTACTCAAATAAGCTCAGGGCTTTTGCCAGGGAAAATGGTGTTGTCCTGACAGGATTTATAAAAGGTGACAATCTTAAGCAGATTTACTCGTTTGCCAGGTTATTTGTAATATCTTCCTTTTCTGAAGGGCATCCGATTGCCTTGCTTGAAGCCATGAGCTATAATGTTGATGTTCTGGCAAGTGATATTCCGGCAAACCTGCAGATAGAACTTGAAAAGGAAGATTATTTCAAGGCTGGGGATGAAGAGGGCCTAAAGGAAAAGATTTTAGTTAAACTGTCAGGGAATAATGTGCCCAATTATTCAGAGTTTTTATCGGCAAAATACAATTGGGATAAAATAGCAGAAGAAACAAATAATATTTACAATAAACTTACACTTAAAAATGAAACTTAAAGCTGGGATCATTGGATTAGGCAAGATGGGAATTTCCCATGCGGCAATTGTCGGTCCTCATCCATCTGTTGATATGGTTGCTGTATGCGATACTTCCTCATTGGTACTGGATGTTTTCAGGAAATTCAGCAAAGTAAACGTATATACCGATTATACAAAGATGATTGAAAAGGAGAAGCTTGATTTTGTTGTAATTGCCACACCCACCCGTTTGCATTATCCAATGGTGAAATACGCACTTGGTAAAGGAATCCATGTTTTCTGCGAAAAACCTTTTTGCCTCTCTGTAAAAGAAGGTAAAGAACTGCTGAATCTGGCTAATGAGCAATGGCTTGTGAACCAGGTAAGCTATCACAATCATTTTGTGGGGACATTCCGTGAATTGAAGAGACTCCTGCAAGCTGGGGTGCTTGGTGAACTTGTACATTTTATCGGCGAGGCTTATGGTTCAGTAATAACAAATGAGAAGGGAAGCACCTGGCGTTCTGATCCGAAAGAAGGTGGCGGCTGTCTTATGGATTATGCTTCCCATGTTATCAACCTGATTCAGGAGATGATCGGACGGCCTGTTTCGACCAGGGGTACAATACTTAAAAAAGTATTTTCAAAAGATGTTGATGATGCTGTTTATACCCTCTTGGTTCTCAACAACGGACTGACCGGTAATTTGTCTGTCAACTGGTGCGACAGCACATACCGGAAAATGTCAACTTCATTGACCGTGACAGGTAAAAAAGG
>Ga0326726_10000822_pt1 | contig 28323 bp, 23 predicted proteins | sample MHFenrmetagenome_2_FD_207603 | JGI IMG/M metagenome (GOLD analysis project Ga0326726, IMG submission 207603) | Lab enriched peat soil microbial communities from Michigan Hollow, Ithaca, NY, United States - MHF15MN | ecosystem: Environmental > Terrestrial > Soil > Wetlands > Peat | place: USA... | reverse complement strand
CTCCCATTTGACGTAGAGCGTCCCCTGCTTGATTTCGCTCGTCAGAGTGTCCAGGGGGCGAGGCGCGGGGCCGGCCACGACCGTGCCGTCGATCTTGTAGACACTTCCATGGCATGGGCACTTGAACGTGGAGTCGCCCGGGTCCCAGTCGTACCGACATCCGAGATGAGGGCAGATGGGAGAGTAGACGACGACGTCCGAGGGCGAGCGCTTGACGACCCAGATGTGATGGACGGCCTCCTGGCTTAGGTAGGCGTCGGAACCCGTCTCCGTATAAGCGATGTCCACCGGAGTGCCGACGGGAAGAGCGCCCACGGAGCCGACGCTCGAAAAATCGCCCGCCTTGGAGCGGGAAAAGCCTCCGATGACGGCGCTCAAGAACGGGATCGCCAACGCGGCCCCGATGAGCGATGAAAACAGGCCGATGAAATACTTTAGAAATCGGCGACGGGTACTATCCGGGAGGGACGTTTCCGTTGCGTCTTGAGTTTCCATGTTTCGCTCCTTGGACGGCATCGCGCTCTATTTCGCCGTCGTCCGGAAATATTCGACGATCGCCCGGGCTTCGCCCTTAGAAAGGCCCGGAGACATCATGGTCATCCCGAACTTGGCGACGGCCTTCTTGATAGTTTCGTTCTTCGCGACCATTTCGGGGGTGTTAAGGATCATGTTCATGACGAACTCGGGGGTTTCGCTTTTCAGGATGGCTCCCAGGGCCGGCCCGGCCATGCTTTTATTGAGGGTGTGGCATGACGTACACTTGTCCTCGAAGAGCTTTTTTCCTTGGGCGGCGAGCTTGCTATCGATTGGCCCGAGTTTCAGCTCCTTGACCGGACCGATCCCCTTGTCGGCTTGCTGGGGCGACGCCTCGGCTGTGGGATTGGCGGAGTTCGCGGCGGCGACCGATGCCGAAACCGGCTTGCCCGACGAGGAATCCGGGCTTTGTTGGCCACCCCGTCCGCATCCGAACGCAATTATGGCGATGCTTAGAACCAGAATTAAAGGAATCTCGCGTTTCAATCACCCCTCCTTCTCAGGATCAAGTGTCGAGCCTCGCGCCGTGGCGGGCTAGAACTTCACCTGGCTCTTATCTTAGCAAGAAAGGTGCCATAAAAAATAGCGCGATTTATCCCCCGACCAGGGAGGAATCGTCCATGCCCGTCTTATTATTGGGGAATAAGGACGACCCTGTCTTATCAGGCAGGACTCGAAGAGGGGCATGGGCTCCGGCCCTCGGAAGCTCGGCGATGGATGTCGCCCGCCCTTGCCTTCGGCGGCCGTTTGCGGTATAAAATTACGCGCGCACTCGCGCTCGCGTGCCTGTAGCTCAGCTGGATAGAGCGTTGGACTCCGGATCCAAAGGTCGGAGGTTCGAATCCTCTCAGGCACGCCATTTCTAATCCGCTGAAATTACTAGAGTTACGGACATTTTCTGGGTTTCGGTCGGGCCCGTTCTCCTCGCCATGTCACAACCGTGTCACAAATTTTCCCCAGTTTGGACCACAAGATGTGGTTTCTCCGCGAGCTTTTCTACGGCAGTCCGGCGCCTTTCGTCGGTCGAATGTACGTACCGCTGGGTAACTGCAATACTCGCATGGCCGAGGAGTGACCGGACGGTCTCAATATCAGCTCCCTTCTCAACGAGCCTCGATCCGAACGTATGCCTTAGGTCATGAAACCGTAGCCCCGCTATCCCTGCCCGCCGGCAGGCGGCCCCAAAGGCCGTCTTCACGGTCGTGAGTGGCTTCCCGGTCTTGGGGTTGGGGAATACATAGGGGCTTCGACCATCTTGGCTCCTGAGCTTAGACAGCTCATTGTGTAAGGCGACGTTTAGGGGAATTGTCCGGGGCTTCCCGCTCTTGGTCCTCTCCGCTGTGAGCGTCATCTCGGCGAGGTCTACCTGTGCCCAGCGGAGGCTCAAGATCTCCTGCAACCTCATCCCAGTATGGGCTGCAACATTGATGATCGACCGGAGAGCAGGGTAGGAGGTGGTCTTGAGCCTTGCCTCCTCTTCCTCGGTCAGGACACGTTCCTTGAGCCGGTCTTTCTCGGAGGACTTCTTAATTTTCGCGGCAGGATTCGTCTCGAGATAGCCCTCTTCGATAGCAAGGCTGAACATCTTTTTCATGAGGGCCAGGTACCGGTTAGCAGAGCTCTTGGAGTTACCCGATCTCAGGCGCCAGGCAAGGCATTTCTGGATCATGAGGGGAGTAACCTCGTCGAGATTGATGTCCTTAAAATAGGGCCCGAGAATGCCCAGCCTGGACTTGTCCGACCGCCAGCTCCGCTTAACGTTTTTTGCGTAGTCATCGATGAAGATTTGGGAGAACTCGGTGAACCCAATCCGTCCCCTTCGCCGGCTGGCGCCTGGCATGCGAGCGGACTCAGCAAGAACCACCTTCCTGAGAGCGGATTCAGCCTCTTCCCTTGAGGATGCTCCGTCCTCGACCCGTTGGATCCGCTTCCCCTCGGCATCCCGGTAGTCGAGATACCATCGGATCCGTCCGTCACTTGTTTTCCTCTGATAGATCGCACCGTAGCCAAAATTATAGCGAGTCTTTGAATTGGCTTTCGCCATCTCGCCAGTGCCTCCTGTCTTACCATGAGAGCCTTTTATATGGCAGACAGGTGGCAATGTCAAAGCACGTGGAGGCAGGACCAGTTGTGGCAGAGGCTTAGCTTTCCTCTTCTCCAGCCACTCATCGATATCTCCCTTCTCGAACCTAATATCACGGCCCTGGGGCCTGATACACGGGATCCCAGCCCTCTTCACCATTCGGTAGATCGTGGTTGTGCTATATCCCAGCTGTTCACTGAGTTGCTCCACAGTAAGGAGACTCTGGCTATTCATGGCAGGTCTCCCCGTGGCGTTCTGTCATCTGAAAGGGAAGATGCGCCTGCTGGAGTAGGTGGGGGTGTCGAGGCGTAATCGCCGGGGCGGGCCGAAAGAGCCAAGCCCCGGCGAGAGCGCCTGATGTGTTCTTGACCGGGAAAGGGAAAAAGTGAGGTGGGGGGCACTATCTCTGGCTTAGAACGGTGCCACGGGATCGCATTAGTCAAGGATCTCGGCAAGGGATTTATCACTGACGGTGACCCGGGCAAGGTAGTCATTTTCGATATTGCGACTTTAAGAGTTACTGGCGAGGTCAAAGCCGAGCCCGATGCAGACTCTATTGTGTACGATCTGGCGTCGAAGCGCATATTTTCGTTCAACGGAAACTCCAAAGACACGACGGTTATCGATCCAGTCAAGGGAACCGTGGTGAAGACCATCCCCCTGGGCGGTGGTCCAGAGTACGCCGTCGCCGATGGCAAGGGAGTGGTTTACAGCAACAATGAAGAAACAAACGAGGTGGTGGCGATCAATTCCGAAGCACTCACGATCAAAGCACGGTGGCCGGTCGCGCCGGCTGGAGCACCTACAGCGATGGCAATGGACAAGGCGCACCGGCGGCTGTTCTCTGCAGGCCGCAACCCCAAGTTCCTCGTGGTCATGAATGCCGACAACGGCAAAGTCATCCAATCATTCCCGATCAGCGGCGGTGCAGATGCCATTGTCTATGAGCCGGAGACCGGGCTTATTTTCACTTCGACGCGTGATGGCATGATCCACATCTTCCACGAAGATTCGCCCGACAAGTACAGTGAGTTCCAGACGGTCAAGACCGAGGTCGGGGCCAAAACGATGGCGCTCGATCCAAAGACTCACAACCTCTTCCTAACCACGTCGGATTTTGGTCCGCCTCCGGCTCCCACCCCGGATCGCCCCCATCCGAATCCGGCCGCGATCCCGGGAACGTTCCGCCTGCTAGTTTACGGACGCTGAGAGGTCAGCGGAAAGTCGAATTGTGAGGAGTTACCACGATAGTTCCGCCCGGCTTTCCTTTTTTAGCGAATCTTAAGAAAAAATTCAGTAGCCGGGATGAAGGGACATCATCCCTGAAAAATGGTCTAAGTGTAATGTGAACTTGAAAATCTCATTTCAGAGGCGGTACGTTGAGAGGGAGCAGGTCGCTGAAGAACAAAAAAAGATATTAGCAGTCGACGCGACAGACTGCTAATATTAGGCCTTCTGCCTCTTGACAAATCTCCAAATTCCTCTGTATAATATTAGCAGTCTGTGTTTCCCATTGCTAAAATCCAAAAGGAGGGTTAGATGAAAGTTCATCCATTGCATGACAGAGTACTCCTCAAGAGGCTTGAGGAGGGGGAAGTCAAAAGAGGCGGGATCATCATCCCGGACACGGCCAAGGAGAAGCCCCAGGAGGCCGAGGTCATTGAGGTCGGCAAGGGGCGGGTCAACGATGACGGGAAGACGATCCCGCTCGTCGTCAAGAAAGGCGACAGGGTCCTCATCGGCAAGTACAGCGGCACCGAGGTCACGGTCGACGGCGTCGAGCTCGTGATCATCCGCGAGGAAGAGGTCCTGGCGGTCGTCGAGAAGTAAGGAGATATCATGGCAAAACAGATTAAGTCCGGAGATGAAGCACGGCAGGCGCTGTTCAAGGGCGTCAACATCCTGAGCAACATCGTCAAGGCGACCCTGGGACCCCGCGGCAAGAATATCGTCCTGGACAAGAAGTACGGCGCGCCCACGAGCACCAAGGACGGCGTCACGGTGGCCAAGGAAGTCGAGCTCAAGGACCCCTGGGAGAACATGGGCGCCCAGCTCGTCAAAGAGGTCGCGTCCAAGACGTCCGACGTTGCCGGAGACGGCACGACGACCGCAACGGTGCTGGCCCAGGCGGTCTACAGCGAAGGCCTGCGGCACGTGACGGCGGGCTCCAACCCGACCCTCATCAAGAAGGGCATCGACAAGGCCGTCGAAGAGGTCGTCAAGGAACTCAAGAAGATGAGCCGCGAGGTCAGCGGCGAGATGATCACCCAGGTCGGCGCCATCTCCGCCAACAACGACGAGAGCATCGGCAAGATCATCGCCGAGGCCATGGACAAGGTCGGCAAGGACGGCGTGATCACGGTCGAGGAAGCCAAGGGCCTGGAGACGACCATGGAGATCGTCGAGGGCATGCAGTTCGACCGCGGCTACCTCTCCCCCTATTTCGTGACCGACCCCGAGCGGATGGAGTGCGTCCTCGAGAACGTCCTCATCCTGCTCCACGAGAAGAAGATCAGCAACCTCCGGGAGTTCCTGCCTCTGCTCGAGAACGTGGCCAAAATGGGCCGGCCGCTAGTTGTCGTGGCCGAAGAGGTCGAGGGCGAGGCCCTGGCGACGCTCGTCGTCAACAAGCTCAAAGGCACGTTCATGTGCTGCGCCGTCAAGGCTCCCGGCTTCGGGGACCGCCGCCAGGCCATGCTCGGCGACATCGCCGTCCTGACGGGCGGTAAGGTCATCACGGAAGACATCGGCGTCAAACTCGAGAACGTCGGCATCGAGTGGCTCGGCCAGGCCAAGAAGGTCGTCATCGACAAGGACAACACGACGATCGTCGAGGGCCTGGGCAAGGCCGCCGACGTCAAGGCGAGGATCAAGCAGATCCGGGTCCAGATCGAGGAAACGACCTCCGATTACGACCGGGAGAAACTCCAGGAACGGCTGGCCAAGATGGTCGGCGGCGTCGCGTTGATCAAGGTCGGCGCGGCCACCGAGACCGAGCTCAAGGAAAAGAAGGCCCGGGTCGAAGACGCCATGCACGCCACTAAGGCGGCCGTCGAGGAGGGCATCGTGCCCGGCGGCGGCGTCGCCCTGCTCCGCGCCCAGAAAGTGCTCGAAAAGGTCCAGCTCGAAGGCGACATGCAGATCGGCGTCAACATCGTCAAGAGGGCCATCGAAGAGCCCCTGCGCCAGATCGCGACCAACGCCGGCTTTGAAGGCTCCGTGGTCGTCGAAAAGGTCAAAGAGATGAAGCCGGAATTCGGGTTCAACGCCCTGTCCGAGAAGTACGAGGACATGATCAAGGCGGGCATCCTCGACCCGACGAAGGTCGTCCGGATCGCCCTCCAGAACGCGACCTCCATCGCCGGCCTGCTCCTAACCACCGAAGGCCTGATCGCCGAGATCCCCGAAGAAGAGAAGTCCTCCAAGTACCCGACATCTCCTGGCGACATGTACTGATCGTTCCCCGAACGAACGCACCTAAGCTCCGGGCGGTCCCCCGCCCGGGGCTTTTTTTTATGGGTTTGACCCTTTCTTATGATTTATTGAGGCGCGGCGGCCATGCTGAAGATCTTCGACCGATGTGAACGGAGAGGCAGGAGTGCCGCCATGAGCGTATCCCATGCTAGACCCCCTTCACCCCCCCGTCCTCGAGATTCCGGCGAAGACGATTGTAACGGTTGTTTCGAAACGGCTCTACTCTTTAAACTCCCGGGAAAATTGGCTTAAACCCCGTAATTTCCTATAGGGTTTATAGAAAAGACTATAACGATCCAACCGATCCAACCCGATATAGGCCGAAAAAGCGCCGCGCCGTCCTCCTAGAGGCCCGATAATAGCCCGATAGGCCCCCTCCTCCGCCGCCGGGACTGGGCTATGATATACTTGCAGCTGATGATCCATTTTGACGACCGTTTGGGTGAACGTATCTAAGTGCGATGAAAGGTTTACACAGAATATCGGACACTCCCGGATGTGAAGCCGTGGGTGACGTTTTTGCAGTCCGTAGACGCTCGCCCTCTCTAGGAGAGGAGATCGCGAATAGCCTGAGCCACGGGGTCGGTTTCGTGGCGGCCCTTGTCGCGACTCCATTCTTGGTGCTGTCCGGGGCCCGACGTGGCGGCCCCGCGGGTACCGTCGGTCCGGGAGTGTTCGCAGGAACCGTGGTACTGCTGTACTTAGCGTCTACGCTTTATCACGCCTTGCCGGGGAACAGAGCGAAACGTGTGTTCCGAGTTATCGATCACTGCGCAATTTTCCTGCTCATCGCGGGGACCTATACGCCTTTTACACTTGGCATACTGCGCGGAGCCTGGGGTTGGACGCTCTTCGGTCTCGTGTGGAGTTTGGCGGTTCTCGGTATCACCCTGAAGGCGGTGGGCGGCATTCGGTACCCGCGGCTCTCCGCCACTCTGTATGTAGGCATGGGGTGGCTCGCTCTGATCGCGATTCGGCCTCTCTGGCTCCGCATGCCAGTATTGGGCTGGCTGTGGCTCATCGCCGGGGGGTTCGCCTACACAGCGGGCGTGGCGTTCTACGCCGCCAAGCGCGTGCGGTATGCCCATTTCGTGTGGCATGTGTTTGTCTTCATGGGCACCGCGTGTCATTTCGTTGCGGTGCTCTGGTACGCGGTCTGACAAACGCACGCACCCGACGGCGCCAGAGACCAGAGTGGTTGAAAGTCTCACTTTAGAGGTGTTACGTTGAGCGGGGGCAGGTCACAGTCATGGCCCGTTACGATGGTCTCTACTCCAACGCCTAGCGCAGAAAGCTACCCTGAATATTTTTTATGATCTTGTTATTGATTGGGAGAATCTCTATGGCGCCTGAACGCTTATTCAGCTAGCGTAGCGGAAAACAATATTCTTATTCGCTAAATTCAGTTCAACTTAGAAATCTTATTTTGACCCATCCCTCGTGTCTAAAATCCCATCTTTTATTAAAGCGTTCCTTCATGACGAACATGAGCGTCAGGGCATAATTGATTTCATCACCCATAAAATATTCTTTTACCTTATCGCCCATCCTCTTATTCATTAAGTAGTCACGGAGGTCTTGCAAAACATACGTCATATTGCGGTTCAAAATATTATTAGATTTAGATAAAGATCTTGTGCGGAGTTCTAAGTCGCATGGAATCCAAATATTTCTGCTCAGTAGTTCTTTCCTTTCTTCTTTTTTTAGACCTTCCAGACGCAGCTTATTGGATAAACCATTTTCATATTTTCCTTTTTCACAACAATCATTCCCTTCTCTCCAAACTGTTGGCCACAGTTGCTGAATCTCTTCCGCGGTGCCGCACATCTTCTTGTATAGCCTCGAAAAATTGTTTATGCGTTCCGCCCTCGTTTCTAATCCTTTTGGGAGTTCATGGGGCATCGGTCTCAGGCAAGCATTTTTATTCATTTGGCGCCTCCGCTTTCTTCTTTCAATGTCCAGAATGGGAAGATTGAGAAGACAAAATATTACCCCCTTAAATCATAATACGATACCCTGTGCAACACAATCTCCACTGGAGTGGCGTTCCTGGGTCATTTCACTTGAAAATTTCAATTCGGGGGTGGTACATTGAGCGGGGGCAGGTCAAGATGCAGAAAAAGGGCAAGAATGTCGTCCGGGAATATTTCGAACTCATCGCTGAGACAGCAGTCTTCGTCTTCTTCGTCATGACATTCGTAGTCCAGGCCTTTCAGATTCCTACCGGCTCGATGATTCCGAAACTGCTCGTTGGAGATTTTCTCCTCGTTAACAAAATGGCCTACGTCAGGCCCGCATTTCCAGTCGAGGATTGGCTCACCCCGCATAAACAAATCAAAAGGAAGGACATCATCGTCTTTAAATGGCCAAGTGATTTGACCAAGGACTTTGTAAAGCGCGTTATCGGCCTGGGAGGGGACAAGGTTGAAATCCGAGCCAAGCAACTTTACATAAATGACCAACCTGTCGACGAACCCTACAAAATCCACAAAGATCGCCAGGCATATGCAAAAGACGACCAGTACCATTATGACCTTGCTATAAGAGATAACTACGGGCCGGTTATCGTCCCGACGGGACACCTATTTGTTATGGGAGATAACCGCGATGACAGTTTGGACAGTCGGTCCTGGGGCTTTGTGCCTTTAGCCAATATTAAGGGCAGGCCCTGGTTTGTATATTTTTCGTATGAGGCGGAGCGGGACGCGTGGCAGAAAACGAGCCTCCGCGACCGGCTGAAAAAAATAGTGAGCTTTCTCCCCAAGGCCCGCTGGGGACGTATATTCAAAATCATTAACTAGCTTCGGCAAGCGCCATTAATTCAATCCTCCTGACTCAGCATTGTACGCGCCTTCGCTGGCCGTTCTCGGGCCGAGCTAGGGATTGGTATAGTGTTTGCAAATCTTATGATGTAACTTTACAAAACTTGCCGGGATAATTATCGCCCTTATGCCTGTTGTTTTCCCACTGGAGCGGCCGTAAATTGCTCAAATCGTCCGTCCCACCGTTTGAGACTGGCTTGATATGATCGATTTCCCATCCCCATCGTTCTTGTTTGCCGTAGTCCGTCCTTTGCATACTCGCACCGCAGATATCCTTTCGGAAACCTGTATAACCTGGTTCTGGCGTTCCCTTTTGCCAGACGGCTTTAATCGTAGCTTCGTCAAAAGATTTCCCATCGGACTTCGTGTTGAAACCTGTCATATCGTCACCTCCTCGACTGACTCGCCTTAATTCTACCGCTGATCATTCTCCACTTCAATCCGCGCCTCTGCTGGCCGTTCCTGGGCCGAACTAGGGTTTGGTATAGACCTACCCTGTTTTTTTTAGATGACAAAAAAAAGCCCGCCTTCCAGCGGCGTTTGGCGTCCGACGGTCCCGTCCGGCCTAGTCCTCCTTCCTCTCCGGCCCGGGATGGATGAAGCGCTTGTCCAGCGTCACGGGATGCTTCATGGCCGCCCGCTCGGCGTACTTGCTTGAAAATCTCAATCCAGGGGTGATAAATTGAGCAGGGGTAGGTCATGAAGAAATCTACCGGAGCGAAAACCACTGTTTTTCCAACGCCTGTTTTTGTCGTAGGATCATACGATAAATCCGGTAGGCCGAATGCAATGGTCGTCGCTTGGGGTGGTATTTGTTGTTCACATCCTCCCTGTATCGGAATCTCCATCAGGGAAGCTACTCATACCTATGGCAATATCATAGCAAGGAAGGCCTTCACGATAAGCATCCCTTCAGAGAAATTTATCAAAGAAGCTGATTACTTCGGGATTGTTTCAGGCAGGACAGAGGATAAGTTTGCCACTACGAAGCTTACGCCTGTAAAAAGCGACCATGTGGATGCCCCTTATGTTGAGGAGTTCCCATTTATTTTGGAATGCTCCGTCATCCAAATTGCAAAATTAGGATCACATACCCTCTTTGTCGGCGAGATCAAGGATGTAAAGGCCGATGAGGCGGTCCTAGGGAAAGACGGAGCGCCCGACATCGAGAAGATAAAACCGATGATCTTTGATCCGGCAAACCGCACCTATTATGGTATCGGCAAATGCTTGGGCGATGCATTTTCGGAAGGGAAGAAGATAAAGAAATAAACTCAGTATAAATGTCCCAAGTGCAACAGCCAAGATAGAAGGTTTGTTGAGTCCCATTTTCAGACGCAGTCTTCCCCCGAAAAAAAGCCCCGCTGGCCAGGCGGGGCTTGGGGTCAGTGTGGACTGGGATCAGTCTCCCTCCTTCCGCTCCGGCCTAGGGTGGACGAAGCGGCGGTCGAGGGCCACGGTCTGCTTGGCGGCGACGCGCCCGGCGACTCAAAAAGCTTGAAAACCTCGCTCCAGGGGTAGTAAATTGAACATCGGTTGGCTACATTCCAAATGGATATACGTACTCGCTTTATAATTTTCATATCGGCCCTCTGGATCGCCTTCGAAATCTCCCTCGTCATCAGAGACCGCCTCCAGGGCAAAGGCAGAACCGACAAAGATCAGGGCACCCGCTATATCAATTTCATCGCTATAACCGTTGCCATGATTGCGGCGGGAAGGCTCGACGGGATCTCAAAGTTCTGGTTCCCTGGTGGCAGAACACTGGCAGTTTTTTGGCTCGGATTTGCTATTTTGTTGTCGGGAGCACTTTTGCGAGTATGGTCAATCGTCGTACTGGGCAGCTCATTCCGCACAACGGTTGAGGTATCTGATAACCAACATGTCGTTCAGCGCGGTCCTTACAAAATCGTCCGCCATCCGTCTTACAGCGGGGCCCTGCTGATGTGCTGTGGCTACGGCATTGCCGAGCAGAACTGGCTATCCTTAGCCATTGCCATCGGTTTGCCGCTGATCGCCTTCCTGTATCGCATCAGCGTCGAGGAAACCGCCCTGGTTTCCGGTATCGGGCCAGAGTATCAAGAGTACCAGAAGCATACCAAAAAACTGATCCCTGGTATTTGGTGATACCTGGTTCGACAGAGGGGGACTGCCAGATATTCTGTGTCTGCTTCCGCTCCGGCCTTGCGTGGACGAGGCGGCGGTCGAGAGTAACGGGGTGCGTGGCAGCGACGCGCTCGGCGTACTTGCTTGAAAATCTCACTTCTGAGATGGTACATTGATCGGGGGCAGGTCAGCGAACTTGACAAAAACGAACGTTGGAAGTACAATCTTTATGGAGAATGATTCTCCAATGATGTAATCTTGCCGATAGAAGAGCGGCATGGAATCCCAAGCCCGATTTCAGGAATTGCAGGCGAAACTCAAGAAGAGCGGCTATCGCGCGACTCCTCAGCGCGTGGCGCTGCTCAAGATCATTGCCGCAAGCACGGGACATCCAAGCGCTGCGCAAATCCACGAGCAGATGCGTCGTCATTTTCCTACCACGACATTGGGGACAGTTTACAAGACTTTGACGCTCCTCAAAGAAATGGGCGAAGTTCTTGAGCTTGAGTTTAGTAACGTCGAGAACCGCTATGACGGCAACAAGCCATACCCGCATCTTCACCTTATTTGCATGAAATGCCGCCGGATCATTGACCCGGAAATTGGCCCGCTGGGTCATGTGGGCGCCCAAGTGGCAAAGACCACCGGCTATCAAATCGTAGGACAGCGTTTTGAATTATACGGCGTCTGCCCGCAATGTCAGACTACCCTCAGAGAGCATTTAAAAGTCACCAGCCGTAAATAGGCTGCGTAATCACCGATAGACCAAATCAGCCTTGAAGCCCAGAAAGGAGCAAACATTATGAATGAAAAAAGCAAGGGTTCTGTAACGGGCTTGGCTCACAAGCACACCGCTGGCGGCGGCACAACGAACCTAGACTGGTGGCCGAACCAGTTGAAACTCGATATTCTGCACCAGCATTCCTCCAAGTCCAATCCAATGGGCGAGGACTTCAGCTACGGCAAGGAATTCAAGAAGCTTGACCTCGCGGCGGTGAAGAAGGATCTCTACACGCTGATGAAGGACTCACAGGATTGGTGGCCAGCCGATTGGGGTCACTATGGTGGTCTCTTCATCCGGATGGCGTGGCACAGCGCGGGCACCTACCGCACTGGCGACGGCCGCGGCGGCGGGGGTAACGGCAGCCAGCGCTTTGCGCCCCTCAACAGTTGGCCCGACAACGTCAGCCTCGACAAGGCGCGCCGGCTGCTCTGGCCGATCAAAAAGAAATACGGCAGGAAGATCTCGTGGGCCGACCTGATGATCCTTGCTGGCAACTGCGCTCTGGAATCGATGGGCTTCAGAACCTTCGGCTTCGCCGGCGGGCGCGAGGACATTTGGGAGCCGGGAAAGGACACTTACTGGGGCTCAGAAGATAAGTGGTTGGGAGACAATCGTTACTCTGGCGACCGGGATCTCGAGAATCCGCTCGCTGCCGTGCAGATGGGGTTGATCTATGTGAACCCCGAGGGACCGAACGGCACGCCGGACCCGGTCGCCTCAGGCCGCGACGTCCGCGAGACGTTCGGGCGTATGGCGATGAACGATGAAGAAACCGTGGCCCTCATCGCCGGCGGCCACACCTTCGGCAAGGCTCACGGCGCGGGGGACCCGAAACTGGTCGGCCCCGAGCCTGAGAGCGCTCCCATCGAGGAGCAAGGCCTGGGCTGGAGGAACCGCTTCGGCACCGGCAAGGGTGTAGACACCATATCCAGCGGTATCGAAGGCGCCTGGAAGCCCAATCCCACCAAGTGGGATAGCGGCTACCTCAATATGCTTTTTGGCTACGAGTGGGAATTGGTCAAGAGCCCGGCGGGCGCCTATCAGTGGGCGCCAAAGAACGTCAAGCCGGAGCACATGATCCCCGATGCACACGACCCGTCCAAGAAGCACCCGCCAATGATGACCACGGCTGACCTGTCGCTGCGCTTCGACCCGATCTACGAGCCAATCGCGCGCCGCTTCCAGCAGGACCCGCAGGCTTTTGCCGAGGCCTTTGCCCGCGCCTGGTTCAAGCTGACCCACCGCGACATGGGACCCAAGACTCGCTATCTGGGCCCGGAGGTTCCGGCCGAAGACCTGATCTGGCAAGACCCCATCCCCGCCGTCAATCACAAACTGATTAATAAACAGGACATGGCCTCCCTCAAGAGGAAGATCCTGGCTTCGGGTTTGTCTGTTTCGGAACTGGTTTCGACCACTTGGGCGTCAGCATCCACCTTCCGCGGCTCCGACAAGCGCGGCGGAGCCAACGGCGCCCGTATCCGCTTGGCACCGCAGAAGGACTGGGAAGTCAATCAGCCTGCCCAGCTGGCGAAGGTCCTAAAGACTCTTGAGCGCATCCAGAAATCGTTCAACGGGGCCCAGTCTGGCAGCAAGAAGGTTTCGCTGGCAGACCTGATCGTTTTGGCCGGTTGCGCAGGCATCGAGCAAGTTGCGAAAAATGCCGGTCACAAAGTGACGGTTCCCTTCACGCCGGGACGCATGGACGCATCGCAGAAGCAAACCGATGCGCAGTCGTTCGCTGTACTCGAGCCGAAGGCAGACGGCTTCCGCAACTACCAGAAGGCCCGCTATGCCGTATCGGTCGAGGAAATGCTGGTTGACAAGGCTCACCTGTTGACGCTGACCGCGCCTGAGATGACCGTTCTCGTCGGTGGCATGCGCGTCTTGAATACCAATTTTAACAAGACCCAGCATGGCGTCTTCACGAAACGACCCGAAGCGCTCACGAATGACTTTTTCGTGAATCTGCTCGACATGAGCACGGTGTGGAAGGCGACTTCGGAAGATAATGACATATTCGAGGGCCGTGATCGCGCAACCGGCGAACTCAAGTGGACCGCCACCCGTGTCGACCTTATCTTCGGTTCGAACTCCCAACTCCGGGCCCTGTCGGAAGTCTACGCATGCGAGGACTCCCGGGAGAAGTTCCTGCGCGATTTTGTCGCGGCATGGAATAAAGTCATGAACCTTGATCGTTTCGATCTCGCCCGATCGTAGCATAAACGTCTTCGAGGGTTTCTAATAGGGCGGGAAGTCAAACGTAACGGATTCGGACCCCAGTCTGATGGGAGTGATGACTTAGTCCCGGCGAATGTCCTTATTCGCCCTGGCTTCAACGACTTTGCTCGCTTTGCAGCGGACTTCGTCTTCCCGCCTGGCCAGTTCCGCCTCGGCCCCCGCCCACAGTTCGTCGACCTGGGCCTCGGTCACGGGCTCCGGCGGAGCCTCGCGCCTAAGCATGGAGATGGAGGCCGGGGACAGCCCGAATATCTCGGCCAGCTCCTTCCCCTCGAAGCTGTCCGTGATGCCGGTCCGCAGGAGCCGCCGGATCAGGACGCGCTGGCGACTTACACGAATGCAAACGGCCGGCCGAGACCAGACACTCATGGAGATACTGTAGCGCGGACAACTGCCAGAGGAACATATGGGGAATGAGGTGGCTGGGAAGCTAGGATTCGACCCCAGATTGCATGATCCAGAGCATGAGTCCGGCGGGCAGACCACCCCGCCGTGTCACAGCCATGTCACAAAAAATGCTTAAACGCGCTTAATTCTGACTAAAGGTGCGTAAAGGAAAACAAGACAATTCCCCCTGGAAATTGGGTTTTCCCCATATGTCCAGGAGAGTAGAGCGTTGGACTCCGGATCCAAAGGTCGGAGGTTCGAATCCTCTCAGGCACGCCACGTTTTCCCTATAAAAACGACCATTTCCCGATAATAGGCACTCGGCGAGGCACAGGCGCCTCCCGTTGACTTCCCTCCCTGACGGCGTTATCCTTTAGCCAGCAAGCGATGGGGTCAGCGGGCCATGAAATGCCCAAAGTGTCACGCCGATAATCCCGACACGTCCCAGTTTTGCGGCAACTGCGCGGCGCCTCTGGACCCGGCGGGCCCATGGGGTGCGTCCCTGACGAAAACACTCGAAACGCCGATCCACGTCTTGAAGCCGGGCACGCTCATCGCCGGAAAATACAAGATCATCGAAGAGGTCGGGCACGGCGGTATGGGCGTCGTCTACAAGGCCGAGGATATCAAGCTCAAGCGGTGCGTCGCCCTGAAGTTCCTTCCTCCCCTCCTGATGGACTCTCCGGATCTCAAGGGGCGCTTCCTCATCGAGGCCCAGGCGGCTGCGGCCCTGTCCCACCCGAACATCTGCGTCATCCACGAGGTCGGGGAAGGCGAAGGGCAGCCCTACATCGCCATGGAGTTCGTGGAAGGGGAGACGCTCCGGGACAAGCTCAAAAAGGGCCCGCTCGCCGCCGGGGACGCCCTTACGATCGCCGGACAGGTGGCCGCCGGCCTGGGGGAAGCCCACCGCAAGGGCATCATCCACCGGGACATCAAGAGCGCCAACATCATGGTCACGGAGAAGGGGCAGGCCAAGGTCATGGACTTCGGGCTGGCCAAGCTTCGGGGTGGAAGCTCCATAACCAAGAGCCAGACGACCCTGGGCACGGTGGCCTACATGTCGCCGGAGCAGGCGCGGGGCGAAGATCTGGACCGCCGGACCGACCTCTGGTCCCTCGGTGTGGTCCTCTACGAGATGCTCGCCGGCGAGCTTCCGTTCAAGGGGGATCATGACCAGACGGTCATCCATGCGATCCTCCACAGGGAGCCGAAGCCGCTGGGCAAAATCCGCCCGGGCCTGCCGCCCGGACTGGAAAAGATCGTCCTCCACGCCTTGACAAAGAATCCCGTTGACCGCTATCAGACCATGGAGGAGCTTCGAGGGGACCTGGAGGCCGTCGCCGAAGGCCTCAGACCCCTCAAGGCCAAGCGGCGGTTCGGGAGAAGAATGGCCGGATGGAATGCGACCACGCTTCTCCGCTCCGCGCTGGCCGTCATCGTCATTCTCTTCGGCCTCAACGTCGGAGGCTTCCGGGATCGGGTTTTCGGACGAAAGGGTGGCGCCGAGCCCGCAATCAGGTTGGCAGTCTTGCCGCTCCGGAACCTGACCGGGGACCCGGCCCAGGAATACCTGAGCGACGGCATCACGGAGGAGTTGATCGCCCAGCTCGGGCGCCTGAACCCGCAGAGCCTGGGCGTGATCGGACGCACCTCGGTGATGCGTTACAAAACGGGGGATACCTCGATCGACCAGATCGGCCGCGATCTCGACGTGAACTACATCCTCGAAGGGAGCCTGCAGCGCGAAGCGGCCCGCGTCCGCATCAACACCGAGCTCATCCACGTGAGCGATCGGACGCAAGCCTGGACCGGCACCTACGAGCCCGAGCTATCGGGTATCCTTGTCGCGCAGGGCCAGGTGGCGAAGGGCGTGGCAAAAGCGCTGGCGGTCAAGTTGCTGCCGGCCGAGGAGGCCCGCCTGGCCGTCGTCCGGATGGTCGATCCCGAAGCCTACAGCGCCTACGTCAAGGGCTCTGCGCTCTGGAAGACGATGAAGAAGGCCGACCTCGACGACGCCCAGCGCTACTTCGACCAGGCCCTCGAAAAAGACCCTTCCTACGCCCCGGCTTTTTCGGGCCTGGCGTGGGTCTGGATGGCCCGCCAACAAATGAGTTTCGTGCCCGAAAGTGAGGGCATTCCCAAGGCTAAGGAGGCGGCGCTTCGGGCCGTCGCTCTCGACGAAAATTCCGCGGAGGCCCACGAGGCGCTGGCGACGGTCATGACCTGGGGCGAATGGGACTGGGCCGGCGCACAAACGGAGTGGACGCGGACCCTCGAGCTCAATCCCAACGGCGACAACGCGCACGCCTACTACGCGCACTACTTGGCCCATAGGGGGCGCGCGGCCGAGGGGCTCCGTCACAGCGACCTGGCGGTCAAGCTGGACCCGTTCAATGCGCTGAACCACGCCTTGCGCGGTATCGTCCTCCTTTACCTCAGGCGATTCGACGACGCCATGGCCGCGGCCCGCACAGCGACGTCCCTACGGGCCGATCTCTCGATTGCGTTCACCGTGATGCAGCGCGCCTATATGGCCAAAGGCATGCGCGATGAGCAGCTGGCCGACCAGAGGCTAAGGATCTCCCGCGACCCCGAGCGGGTGGCGGCTTTTGAGCGGGGCCTCAAAGAAGGTGGATACGAGGGCGCACAGCGGGGCATTGGCGACGTCCTTGCGGCGCGGTTTGAAAGATCCCAATATTTCAGCGCCTCGGGCATCGCCCTGCGGTATCTCGACGCCGGCGACAACGACCGGGCCATCGATTGGCTTCAGAAGGCCTATGACAAGCACGATTCCGAGCTTCCCTACATCAACTCTCCTCCGTGGGACCGCTTGCGCGGCGACCCGCGCTACCAGGCCCTGCTCCGCCGTGTCGGCCTTCCAGTGGATGTCAAGAAATAAGCCCATCCCTTTAAACTGGTCCAGACAGAATGTGAGTTTTTTGGCAAAATCTCGTGGAGGAGGTTTTGTCGTTGAAGAAGTCGAAGTTCGCAGAGGAGCAGGTCGCCTTTGCCCTGTGGCAAGTGAGACCACTCCGCCATGTCACAAAAAATGCTTAAACCCGCTTAATTCTGACTAATGGTGCGTAAAGGAAAACAAGACATTTCCCCCTGGAAATGGGGTTTTCCCGATATGTCCAGGAGGGTGGAGCGTTGGACTCCGGATCCAAAGGTCGGAGGTTCGAATCGGACCTGGCACGCTCTCCTATTTCCTTTATTTTACAGCAAATTAGAGCCACCAGCAGTTTCTCCGTCTGCGTCCATCAAAGGAGCCAACAGGAGCCAAAAACCGCCGTTTTCAGCCACCAACACGAAAGGTAATACGAAACGTAGGTCCGCGAGGTCCCGGGCCTTCGCAGCGGCGAGGCATCGAAGCGCCTCGATCGCCCGATGCGCAAGCCTTGGACGTTCTAGTCCGGACGGTACTCGAGGTTCCGGTAGAGGACGATGCTGATCGTCCCGTCTTCGGCGGTCTCCTTGACGACGAGCGTATTGCCGCGAATGCCCAGGATCGAGCCCATGACCCGGACAAAGAAGCTGTCCAGGTAATCCCCGTCGGCGTTGAAGATGTCGAAGAGCTGGCCTTTATCGGCATCCACGGTCGAGGTCCGGACCCAGAGCGTCTCACCGGGAAGGAAGAGCTCGAGGACATCGCGCTCGTGATCCGGCCGCGGCGTGCCGACTTTTTCAAAGACCGCTTTCATATTCTCCGGGGGGACGAAAGCCACCTTCGGATAGTCCCTGCGGAACGTCCGGACGATTCGACCCTGATTGAGATCCAGGAGCTTGATCTCGTAATCCCTGGAGAGCGAGACGAAGAGAAGGTCCCGCTTGGCGTCGGGGACCCAGTTGAGGAAGTCCCAGCGCATCATAACGGGTGGTTTTCTGTAGAACTTGCCCTGGAAGGCATAGGTCTTCCTGAGGCTTCCGTCCGATCTCGAAGTGCAGAAGAAGCTGTATTTCGCGTCGGCGAGAACGCCGCTGACCTCCGGGAGATTGACCAGGGAGCCGACGATCCAGCTCCGGGTTATCGTCTCGAAATGGTCCTCGAGTCTCCGCTCGTCCAGGTATCGCCCGTTGAGCGCCATATGGACGATCTTGTTGACCGCCCCGTCGGCCGCGTAGATCCCGTCGGGCTCGATGACATAGCGATTGAGGCTCTGGATCTCTCCCGGACCCTGGCCGGGCCTGACGAGGTTCCCGAGGAATGCTCCCTCGGGCGAGAACCTCAGCAGCTGGTCCTTGTCCATCAGGAAGATCGAGCCGTCCGGTGCGATCTCGGGCCGGGCCGGGTATTTGAAAAAGAACCTGTCGCCGACGTCTCGGATCCTCAGCCGCTCCTCGACCTTCAGGACCCGGCCGGGATCCCTGTGGAGCGGCGCCGCCGGGTTGATGACGACTTCGACGCCGTCGACGATCGAGACCTGCTTCTTCGGCGGCTGCCTGCAGCCCGCGCCGAGAACGGAAAGAGCTGCCGACAAGCAAACGATCAGCCCCAGATCATATTGATGACGCGTCCGCATCGGTCCCCCTCATCGTGAAGCCGCGGTTCCCCACCCGAGCCCGTTCTCATTTTATGACGCGAGGCCGTCGATGTCAAAAGGTCTGGGAAGAGGGACAGTCCCTCCCGGGACAGCGCATTCAGGCCCCCTCAACTCAGGCACGCCTCGTTTGACTTCCCGCCTATCCCTCTGTTAATCTGAGGCCAAGCTATAGAAGGGGAGCTCGCTTGGCCAACAAGTGCCCAACCTGCCATTTTGACAATCCTGATACCCAGCGCTTTTGCGGGGCCTGCGGCACCCAACTTCCTCCGCCCCAAGACCATCTTCCGGTCGTAACGGAAACCTTTCAAACACCCGTCCGCGAGCTGACGACGGGCTCTACGTTCGCCGGCCGCTACCAGGTGATCGAGGAATTGGGCCACGGCGGCATGGGCCGGGTTTATAAGGTCTTCGATACGCATATCAAGGAGAAGATCGCCCTCAAGCTCCTGCGGCCCGAGATGGCTCTGGACCAGGCTACCGTCGAACGCTTCTCGAACGAGCTCAAGTTCGCCCGGAAGATCAGTCACCGTAACGTTTGCCGCATGTTCGATATGGGCAAAGCCGAGGGCACGACTTTCATCACCATGGAGTTCGTCCCGGGCGAGGACCTGAAGAAGTTCATCCGGAAGTCGGGCCAGCTCGGGGCGGGCCGGGCTGTTTTGATCGGTAAGCAAATATGCGAAGGCCTGGCGGAGGCCCACCACCTCGGGGTCGTCCACCGCGATCTGAAGCCCCAGAACATCATGGTGGATGAGGACGGGAACGCCCGGATCATGGACTTCGGGATCGCCCGGTCGCTCTCTGGGAAAGGCATCACAGGTGCCGGGGTGCTGATCGGGACGCCGGAGTACATGTCGCCGGAGCAGGTCGAGGGGAAAGACGTCGACCAGAGGTCGGATATCTATTCGCTGGGGGTCATCCTCTTCGAGATGGTGACGGGCCATGTGCCGTTCGAGGGCGACACACCGTTTACCATCGGCGTTAAGCACAAAAGCGAACGGCCCCGAAACCCGCGCGAGCTTAATTCCCAGCTGCCCGAGGACCTGAGCCGTGTCGTCCTCCGCTGCCTGGAGAAGGACAGAGCCAAGCGCTATCAGACGGCGGAGGAATTGCGGACCGACCTCGAAAAGGTCGAGCTGGGCCTGCCGACGACCGAGCGCGTTATCGCTCCCAAGAAGTCTTTCACTTCCCGGGAGATCACTGTTAAGTTCAACTTAAAAAAACTCGCCGTCCCTTTATTGGCCGTCATCGTGGTGGCCGCCGCGGCCGTCGTTCTGTGGAGATTCATCCCTCACAAAAAGCCGCCTGCCGCGCCCAAGATCGAGAACTCCATCGCCGTCATAAGCTTCGAGAATCACACCGGAGACAAAGCCTTCGACTACCTGCAAAAAGCCATCCCGGACCTTCTGATCACCAGCCTGGAGCGGGAAAGCGGGCTCTATGTGGCCACCTGGGAACGGATGCAGGACCTTCTTGAACAGATGGGGAAAAAGAAGGTTGAAGTCATTGACAGGCAGCTCGGTTTCGAGTTGTGCCGGCGGGAGGGCATAAAAACCATCGTTTTGGGGAGCTACATCAAGGCCGGAGAGACCTTTGCCACGGATGTGAAAGTGCTGGATGTGGACACCAAAAAGCTCCTCAGGAGCTCCAGCTCAAAGGGAGAGGGCGTTTCCAGCATCATCAATAAACAGATCGATGAATTGACCAAGGAGATCTCTGCGGGCATAGGCCTGGCGAGAAAGAGCATTGAATTTGCCGAGATGCCTATAGCTGATGTAACAACCAGTTCGATGGAAGCTTACAGATATTATCTGGAAGGGTTGGAGAATTACCGAAAGTTCTACTTCAATGAGGCAAGGATCGCTTTCGAAAAAGCCGTCAAGCTTGACCCGGATTTTGCCATGGCTTATTACAGGCTCGCTTTGTCAAATTTTAGCCTTCAAAATAATGAAGCGTTAGTTTCCTCACTTAAGAGGGCCAAAACTTTATCGCTCAAGACAACCGAAAAGGAAAGGCTCTATATCGAGGAGTACTATGCCAGCTGGATAGAGAAGGACACGGAAAAATCGGCCCGCATCCGCCTGCAGATGGCCGAAAAATATCCTAAGGAAAAAGAAGTATTTTATGGTCTCGGGATTTATTACAGGAACATAGGAGCCTATGACAAAGCAATAATAGAGTTGGATAAAGCCCTGGAGCTGGACCCCAACTATGGTGAGGTCCACAATGAACTGGGCATTGCCTATACCGCCATGGGCGATTCTTCAAAGGCGGTTGAGCATTTGAAAAAATATGCGTCTTTAAACCCGGATGAGGCCAATCCGCTTGATTCTCTGGGGGAGGTCTATTTTGATATCGGCAAGCTGGATGAGGCCCTCGCGAGTTACAAAGACGCGCTAAAGATCAATTCTGATTTTGATACTTCTTATTTCAGTGTCGGGTACTTATATGCATTTAAGGCGGACTATGCTGAGGCGATAAGATGGATCGATAAGTTCATCGCCATGGCCCCTTCTCCGGAATTAAAAAGGACGGGCTATCTTTGGAAAGGGCTTTGCCGGTTCTGGTTGGGGAGTTTGAAGGACTGCGATTCTTACTTTCGTGAAGCCGAAAAATACTCGGACCCAGGGTACGTTTGGGGACGACCATTCATAAACTGGATAAAGGCATTCATTTTTTATGACCTGGGAGAGCTGGATCAAAGCCGCAGTTATAACGAAGCCTGGCTTAGCGATTGGATCAAGGCCTATCCTCAAAGAAAACTGCACTATCAGGCCCTGCATGACTTCTTGTCGGGATTATTGGAATTACGAGCCGGGCATATGGATTCAGCCAAGAATATATTATCAGGGATGAAATCACTCTTCGATAAGATGCCGTCCTGGCGGAAAGAATGGGTTTCCTTCTATATCAATTTCTTGAGCGCCGAGTTGTCGCTAAAAGCCGGGTTCCCCGAAAAAGCTATCGCCGTGTTAGAGAAACAAGAACCCTTGCGCCCACTTGATTTCAATTATAAAGATACGCTGATCTTGTACAACATGCCCCTGATGAAGGACGTTTTGCCCCGGGCGTATGAGCAGAAAGGCGACATCGACCGAGCCATTGCCGAGTATGAGCGGCTGATCAACTTTGACCCCAAGAACCTCTCGCGCTATCTCATTCATCCCAAATATCACTACAGGCTAGCCCAGCTTTACGAACAGAAAGGCCTGAAGGCGAAGGCGATTGAGCAATACCAACGCTTCCTCGACCTATGGAAGGACGCCGATCCCGGCCTGCCTGACGTGGTCGATGCCAAGCAGCGGTTGGCCGGGCTATGAGGGCAGCTGATTTTCTCCTCTCAACCCGCCAGACCTACCTTGAATTGGCGATACAAACGACCTACTCCCCGGTCTGATTTGAACATTCGACACCTGGACTTCGAATCCGGTGGGACTTTTATCGGGGTTCCCCTGAAAATCGCTTCCATATGGGGAAAATCGCGTTTTTCGTTTAAGCACCGTTAATCAGAATTAGGCAGATTTAAGCAACTATTGTGACACCCGTGTGACACGGCGGGCAGGTCTGCCTCTCCCTCAATGGACCTGACCGCCCCGATTTCAGGCTGTCAATTTTTTCGTGCGATGCAGATAGTAACTTACAATGAAGAGCGCGCCTATGATGATGAAAGGAACCGTAATGAGGGCGATGACCTGAACGCTCTTCCACACCGAGTGAAGCCGGTTATAATTGATACTGTAAACGAACGGCGAAGCCGCCAGGCCGATAAGGGCCAACAGGATACCGCCAGTGAGTTCATGTTTCCAGGCGATGATCAGCACGATAATCAACACAAACGATGGGATCATGTGCATCAGAAATCTGGCTATCTGCCGCCAGAAGCTGATTCCCGGGGAAAATGCATCAAGAGCAAACATGCTGACGAAGAGAATGGCCAAAATGCAGAGAATCCTCGGCAGGTATCGAATCATGGCAGCCAGCGAGGATGATTTGTTTTGAGGGGTATTCATTTTAACCTCCTTTTCGGATCTCTTCGAATCTGACAAAAGCATTCCCTCAGCTGGTTTCAAACAATCATAGGCAGCACCCCCCCTCTAACAGAAATCTAAGCACCAATATCTTTGCTTCTTCTTAAGTCCTTCCCCCAAGCGGCTTTTCACATAAGGGGCAGAAAGCCGTTGATCGTACTGAAGCAACAGGGGGCAAGAGGCTCGCTCTTCCATTATAGAAGCCTTCCTATCCGGCCCCATCGGACTCCCCCCTCAGGATTAATGGAAAAGTAAACCAGCCTGGCCTTGGATACAATATCAACGAGCGGGACAAATCCCCAATGTCGTGAGTCTGCACTGTTATCCCGATTGTCACCGAGGACAAAACAGCAGCCCTCCGGGACGGAAACGCTTACATCATTTCTTTCAGCCCCCTGAAGATAAAAGACGCCATAAGTCCCAGAGTCGCCTTTTTCATAGAAAGCTATCGTCCCGTTCTTGATATTTTCCTCCCCTCTCCCTTTAAGCTGAGGCACCCCTTGAACTGTCCATTTTCTTCCATTGACGTAAAGCTCCATCCCTCTCAATTCAATTTTATCTCCCGGCAGGCCGATGATCCTTTTAATGAAATTGAGATTCTTGTCGCGGGGATACTTGAAAACCACCAATTCCCCTCTTTTCAGGCCAAGGTTTTTCGACGCGTGATCTATCCTTTTATCTGCCATGATCCAGTCTCCGCGAAGGACAGTCGGCGCCATGCTCTCCGTTGGCATTTGGTAGGGGAGAGCCAACGAGCTTGCTTTTTGCCAATTAAGGATCGGCCCAACGGTGAGTAGATTCAGGACAATGATAAGGAGGATGTAGACATAGAGCCTATTATAGACTCTCAATTTGTAGTTCTTCTCCATCCGTTTGGCTTGCTTCCAAGCATCTCGAGCGGCCCAAACAAATATGCCAAGGTCCGACACCAAGGACAGAACCAAAAAACCTATCAGCGTCGGATCGGGCCCCACAACACTCAGCTGGAGGAAGAGAAAAGGGAGGATCAACGAGGCCACGAAGAAGAGAATCCCTTTCCGTGGTTTTCCGTTGTAGATTTGGCCCAAACCGGTCAAAAGGAATGATAGAGCCAGGGCAAAAAGGGGCTTTCTTTCCCGGAATTGATCTTTTTTCTCTTCCATTTCTTTTCCTGAAGACATTCGCGTCTTATTCCCGGATTCAACTTTCAGACCGCGCTCCCGTCAGGTCTGAATCAGATTGGTCGCCTAAGCTATAGAGATGCATGAATCACCATCCCGGCGAAGAATCTGAGAATTCTAAGCAGGCCGAAAACCGATCCGATTCCCACAAGCGCCCATTGGACCGCTCTCGAAAAGAAGATCATTTCCAGGTAGGGCAGCCTCCCCCCCAAGAGGATGTCTCTTGTGCGCTTTTCCGCTTCTATTTTTGCAACCACCCTGTCCGCGAAGCCGTTTGGGACATCCGCTCCCATCGCATTTCGGACCAGGGAATCCAACTCCTCGAACCGAGCCGCGGTCTCCGAACAAGCGCTGCAGGAAAGAACGTGTTTTTGGTCCTCCGGGCTCAGTCCTCTGGCCCAGGCAATATCTTCTTGAATCAGATGGCAGGGACGCCGAGGATCACTCATAGCACATTTTCCTTTTCAAGAATTTGTCTCAAGATCTGTTTTCCGCGGAAGACACGGGATTTGACGGTTCCCACGGGGCAGTCTTCGATCCGGGCAATTTCTTCGAGCGAAAGCTCATCAAAATAAGAAAGGATTACTGCTGTATGAAATTTTTCCGGCAGCCGGCTTATGGCATCGTGAATTCGGGATTTAAGACGGCGTTGTTCCAGGATTTCCTGAGGGCTTTTTTCGTTCCTTCCGTGATCTTCATCCGTGAATCCGCCGGAACGCTCCTTCCTTCGGCTCATCTTCGCCTTTTCGTTGATGGCCAGGTTGCGGGCGATCGTAATAAGCCATGTCGAGAAGGACGCCCCCTTTTCGGAGTCAAAGTCAGTGATGTTTCTGTAGGCCCTCAGGAAAGTTTCCTGGGCCAAGTCCTCCAGGACCTGCACCGGAAGCAGAAATTTTCCCAGATAAGAAAAAACCATTCGCTGGTAGCGAAGAATAAGAAGTCTAAAAGCGTCCGTGTTATTTTGAGCGGACTGTTCGACGAGCAACCGGTCGTCCATGAGCTCTGCTATTTTTCCCCTCTATAAGATTATACATTTTGAGCCGGCAAAGGTTCCCGAATACTTAGCTCGCCATTTGGGGCCTAGGAAATCCCACAATATCGGCTTGTTCGGCCGCGCCCTCAGTCCGGATAACTCATTCATATACAATCAAATAAATCCTCATGATCCGAGCAGGAAAAAAGCTGGGTGCTGCTTGGCCAACACATCACGAATCTTGACAGCATGATTACGCGGGAGTCCGGTCGGACACCTTGAACCTCTCGCTTCAGAAAAGGTACAATAATATCAAGTAATTCAGATTCTTATCAGTTTATCGACGAAGTGGACGAAATGCGAAATGCACTGAAGGTATTTCGCTCCATCCTTCTTTTAATCTTTGTCGCAGCCTCCGCGCTCGCCCAGGCGGGCCACGGGAAAGGGCGACTCTCGGGGATTGTCCTCGACGAAAACGGGAAACCCGTCGCCTCAGCGAGGATCGTCCTCCGTCTCGATCTGGGGGGCAAAGCCGGATTTGGCAGGCGCCCTTCCGGGATTCTGGAATCCGTCGTCTTCGAAACCGTGACTGACAAGAAGGGAGTTTGGGCCTACAACGGTCTGGCTGGCGGGATTTGGGAGGTCCGTGCTTCCAAGGTGGGCTACGACTGGGCCACCCGACAAGTCCAGGTCTCGCAGCTCTCCGGCAGCCCGATCGTGAAGCTGCGGCTTGATAAGCTTAAAGCGGGATCATTCAGCATCGCGCCCGATCTGCTCGAGCAGGCCTATGCCCTTTATTGCCAGAACAAGTTCGCGGAAGCCCTCGCTTTCTACCGCCAATACCTCGAAAAGGACCCGGGGGCCGTCATGGTGATGCTGGCCGTGGGCGACTGTCTGCGGGAGATGGGGAAGACCGAGGAAGCGATCAAGGCATTTCAGGCCGTTGTTGATCTGACCACGACGGACCCCGGCGATAAGGAAATTCTCGCACAGGGGTTGACCAGTCAGGGAGAGGTCTATTTCAAACAAGGTGACCGGGAAAACGCCGCCAGATGCTGGAGGCTTGCCGTCGAAAAATCCGATCTGAGCGAAATTCCTGCCGCCAACCTGGGGGAGATCCTTTTCGCGGACGGAAAGCCTGACGAAGCCATCAAGTCCTATCTGATCGCCATAAAAATAGCTCCCGAACAGGCAGCCCTCCAGTACAAACTCGGTCTCATTTACCTGAATTCAGGGGATTTCGGCAAGGCGCTGTTCCGGTTCAGCAAAGTCATTGAGCTTCAACCCCGTTCGGAACTCGCCAAACAGGCCAGGAAGATGATAGAAGATCTCGCTAAACGCAAATCAATATCCTCCTTGTTCCCCACGGAAAACAAAGAACCTTAATGATTAATGCGGTCAGGACAACGATTACGAGGACGAGCACAGCCGTGGCGATCGCGACTTTGCTTATGGCCGTTTTCATCGCAATGGAGGCCGGTCCTGTGCCCGCCGCATTCGACCCGGGGAAGACCTATCCGGTCGAAGCGCTCAAGGAAGACCTCAAGATCCTTTGGGACATGCTGGAGGAAGGACACGGCGGGCTTGATCGCTATACGCCGGCGGACGCGCTTGAGAAAAGCTTCGATGCGGCAGGGAACGGACTGACCGGTCCGTTAACAGAATTTGATTTCTATTCCAGGCTGCTGCCCCTTGTCGCCGAGATCAAAGACGGGCACACGCGTCTGATACTTTCTCCGGCGGCCGTCGCTTACCTCGACGCCCAACCCGTCTTCTTTCCCTTTGGGCTCCGCTTCCTGAATGACAAGGCCTACCTCTACAGGAACCTGAGCTCGGACGCGACCATCAAGGAAGGCGCGGAACTCCTGGCTATCGACGGAACGCCGATCAGGGATGTCGTCTCGGCGCTCCTCCCGCTTCTTCCGAGCGACGCCGGGATCCGGACCAGCCGGCTCCGGCGCCTCGAGTATCCGGCCGCTTTCGGCCAGCTCCTGGCCCTTCGGTTCGGGCGGCGGGAAGCCCGCCGGATCCTCTTCCGGCCGTTCCAGGGCGGGGAGACTAAAGAGACCACGATCCCCGGCGTCACGGCGGGCGACATTGTCCGGCTCCTCCCGGAGAGATATCCGGCGACGGCCGAGCGCCGCCCGTACTACGAGCTGTCCTTCACGGGGTCGACGGCCGTTTTGACGATCCGGGCGTTCGGTGACGATCCGGACAAGGCGAGGCCGCGGTTTCCGGAATTCCTGAATGAGGCGTTCCGCTCTCTGGAGGAAAAAAAGACTCCGAACCTAATTATCGACCTGAGGGACAGCGGCGGCGGGCTGGACGAATACGGCAAGCTCCTTTTCGCCCACATCATGGACCGTCCATTCATTTATTATTCGGCTCTGGAAACAAAGAAAGACCGTTACGACCTCTTCCGCTTCACGAACGAATCCGCGAAAGATGCCGAAGAGCTGGCCAGACCGCTCAGAAAGAACGCGCGCGGCCGGTTCGACGTCCTGGGCCATCCCAACCGCGGGCTCCAGATGCCTCAGGAACCCCGGTTCGCCGGGCGGGTGGCCATCCTTATCGACGGGGGCACCTTTTCGACGACGGGGGAGACGACGTCCGCGTTCCACTACTACAAGAAGGCCGTGTTCTTCGGGGAGGAATGCGGCTCCGGCTACTACGGCAACACCTCGGGATTCATGGTCACGGCGACCCTCCCCAACACGGGTATCCAAATCCGCATCCCGCTCGTCCTCTACACGATGGCGGTCGACGGCTATCCCAAGGACCGCGGCATCGTGCCCGATTTCCCCGTGACGCCGACGATCGAAGACCTTTTGGCGGGCCGGGATCCGGTAATGGAACGGGCCCTGCTGTTCCTGGAAAAGGGCAAATAACCCCGCGCCGTACGGCTGCGACCTGGGTAGACAAGCAGAATTCCGTTTTTTGTCGTGATCCGTCCAGGATTTCCTACTAGTTTTCTTAAATGATCCACCGTGGACGACAAGTCTTGATGTCGATATTAATGCCGCGGCGGATCTGGCGCGTCCGGCGCTCAGGCTTTGGAATGTCTGCTCGTGAGAAGGGCGCCGACTTGACGGGAGACGATGGTGGCGTCCTCGCCAACCCCGAGGAGGAGCGAGGACTTTCGTGTGCGCAGAAAATGAACGCCCACGAAGAACAGCCCGGGGACAAT
>Ga0326726_10000821_pt1 | contig 28323 bp, 23 predicted proteins | sample MHFenrmetagenome_2_FD_207603 | JGI IMG/M metagenome (GOLD analysis project Ga0326726, IMG submission 207603) | Lab enriched peat soil microbial communities from Michigan Hollow, Ithaca, NY, United States - MHF15MN | ecosystem: Environmental > Terrestrial > Soil > Wetlands > Peat | place: USA... | reverse complement strand
GGCCGAGCTGGGGCACCCTCTTGAGGAGCGACTTGGCCTGGTCCTTGATGCGGATATACCGTTGTCCGGAAACAAGATAGGAGAAATATTTGGACCAGGCCCCGACGTTGATCGAGATCGACATCTCGTTGAAGTTGAGGACGATGATGAGCCGCTCGCGAAGGTGGCCGATCTGGTTGAGGGCCTCGAGGGCGACGCCCCCGGTCAGGCTGCCGTCGCCGACGACGGCGACGACATGGTGCTTCCCCCCGGTCCTGTCCCGGGCGACGGCCATGCCCAGGGCCGCCGACAGAGCGGTCGAGGCATGGCCCGTGTTGAAAGCGTCGTGCTCGCTCTCCTCGCGGCAGGGGAAGCCGAGGATGCCGTCGCGGCGGCGCAGCCCGGCGAAACGGTCCCTCCGGCCGGTCAGGATCTTGTGGGCGTAGCACTGGTGGCCGACGTCCCAGACGATCTTGTCCCGGGGCGAATCGAAGGCCAGGTGAAGGGCCAGGGTCAGCTCGACGGCGCCCAGGTTCGAGGCGAGGTGGCCGCCGTTCTTCGCCACCGTCTCCAGGATGAGGGTGCGGATCTCCATGGCCAAGACCGAGAGCTGGTCCGGCGTGAGCTTCCGGATGTCGGCCGGCTCCCGGACGGAATCGAGGATCTTGGCCATTCTTGTCTTCCCGGCTCAGGCCTTCCCGCCGTCCTCCCCCGTCCCTTCGTCGTCGGTCTCTTCGGTCTCGAAATCCTCGGTCTTGAGATCCCCCTTCTCGTCCTTGAGCAGGATCTCGACCTTGCGTTCGGCCTTGTCGAGCTCGCCGCGGAGGAACCGGGAGAGCTTCACGCCCTTCTCGAAAAGCGCCAGCGATTCGTTGAGGGAGATCGCGCCCTTCTCGAGCTTGGCCACGATCTGTTCCAGCTCGGCCAGGGCCTTTTCGAACGTCAGGTTGGTCATGATCCCTCCTTCAGGAACCGGGATTCCACGGTCTTCTTCCGGTCCACCGACTCGACCCGGGCGCTGAACTCGCCCTTGAAGAACGAGACCTGGACGCTTTCGCCCGCGGCCACGTCCTCGATGCGGCGCGCCAGGCCCAGGCCGCCTTCTTTCCAGACGAGCGTGTAGCCCTTCTTGAGGACGTCGAGGGGGCTCAGGGCGTGGAGCGAGGCCGCCAGCCGCTCCCACGTCGCCCGGCGCTCTCCGACCGTCCGCCTCAGGATGTTCCCGAGCCGCTCCGCCGCGAGGAGCGCCGCGCCCTTGTGCTCGGCGATGGCCTGCCGCTCGGACCGGAGGACGTTCCGCCCCCGCGTCTCGAGATCGTCCACCCGGCGGGCCAGGTTGGCCAGCTTGACCTCGAAATTCTGGAAGATGCGGTGCCGGGCGAGCTCGTTGACGTCGCCCCGCAGGTCCTGGATCTCGTAGCGGAGAAGCTCTCCGAGCCGGCGCGCCTGCGCCGCGATCCTCTCGGCGAAGGCCTCCTCCTTCTCGATGACCATCTCGGCGGCCGCCGAGGGCGTCGAGGCCCGGACGTCGGCGACGAAGTCGGCGATGGTGAAGTCGACCTCGTGGCCGACGGCGGAGATGACCGGGACGGGCGAGCGGGCGATGGCCCGGGCCACGGGCTCCTCGTTGAAGGCCCAGAGGTCTTCGATCGAGCCGCCGCCGCGGCCGATGATGAGGACGTCGACGCCGGGCCGGGTCCCGAGGGCGTCGATCCCCTCGACGATCTCGGCCGCCGCGCCCTCGCCCTGGACCCGGACGGGATAGATGACGACGCGGAGCTTGGCGTAGCGGCGCTCGAGGATGCGGAGGATATCGCGCAGGGCCGCGCCCGTCGGCGACGTGACGACGCCGATCGTCTGGGGCCGGAGAGGGAGTTTTCGCTTGCGCGCCTCGTCGAAGAGGCCTTCGGCCCGGAGCTTCTCCTTGAGCTGCTCGAAGGCGAGCTGCAGCGCTCCCTTGCCCTTGGGCTCGACGAGGTCGACGTAGAGCTGGTAATCGCCGCGGGGCTCGTAGACGCTGATCTTGCCGCGGCAGACGACCTTGAGCCCGTCCTTGAGGTCGAAGGCGACCTTGCGGGCCGTCGACTGCCACATGACCGCCTTGATGACGCTCCGCTCGTCCTTGAGATTGAAAAAAACGTGTCCCGAAGCGGCCTTCTTGTAGCCCGAGACCTCGCCCTCGACCCAGACCTGGGGGAAGGCGGTCTCGAGGGCCGTCTTGACGATCTCGGTGACCTGGGAGACCGTGTAGACGTGGTCCCGAACGACCAGGCCGTCAATCTTCGTGTCCATCCTCCGCCAGGACCTCCCGCGTGATCGACAGGGCCTTGCCCGTGGCCGCGTCGATCTTGACGAATACGCCGGACAGGAACAGGCCGTCCCTCGACGGCTCGAACCGCTGCGGCCGCGAGGTCAGGAACCTCTGCAGGGCCTGCTCCCGGGCGATGCCGATGACCGCGTTGCGGCCGCCGGCCATGCCGGCGTCGGTGATGTAGGCCGTCCCGTGGGGGAGGACCCGCTCGTCCGACGTCGGAACGTGGGTGTGCGTGCCGATGACGGCCGAGACCCGGCCGTCAAGGTGCCAGCCGAGGGCCTGCTTCTCGGAGGTGGCCTCGGCGTGGAAATCGATGATGATGATCGGGGTCACGGCGCGGAGCGCGGCGACCTCCTCGTCGGCCCGCTTGAACGGACAGTCGAGGGGCTCCATGAAGACCCGCCCCTGGAGATTGAGAACGGCCGCCTTGACCCCGTCGGCCGTCTGAAAAACGTAAGAGGAGCGGCCGGGATTGACCGGCGGATAGTTGGCCGGCCGCAGGAGCCGGGGCTCGCGCTCGAGGTAGGGCAAAGCGTCCTTCTTGTCCCAGATATGGTTTCCCGAGGTCAGGACGTCGACGTGCATGAACAGGTCCTTGCCGATCTCCTCGGTGATGCCGCTGCCGCCGGCCGAGTTCTCGCCGTTGGCGACGATCATCGACGGCTTGTGCTTCTTGACCAGGCCGGGCAGGAACTTGTCCATGGCCCGCCGGCCCGGCCGCCCGACGATGTCGCCGAGGAAGAGGACCCCGAACTCAGCGGGCATATTCGACGGCTCTCATTTCCCGGATGACGGTGACCTTGATCTGGCCGGGATAATCGAGCTCGGCCTTGATCTTGGCCGCGGTCTCCTTGGCCAGGAGGGCGGCCCTGTCGTCGGAGACCTTGAGGGCCTCGACGATGATGCGGATCTCCCGGCCGGCCTGCAGGGCGAACGCCTTGGAGACGCCCTCGAACGAGCAGGCGATCTCCTCGAGCTTCTCCAGCCGCTGGATGTAGGTCTCGAGGAGCTCGCGCCGGGCCCCGGGCCGGGCGGCAGAGAGCGTGTCGGCGGCCTGGACGAGGACGGCCTCGATCGACGGGAAGTCGACGTCGCGGTGGTGCGAGGCGATGGCCTGGACGACCCGGTCCGACTCGCCGTACTTCTTGGCCAGCTCGACGCCGAGCTCGGTGTGCGTCCCCTCGACGTCCCTGTCGACGGCCTTGCCGATATCGTGGAGGAGCCCGGCGCGCAGGGCGACGTTGGTGTCGAGGCCGATCTCGCGGGCCATCATGGCCGCGAGCATGGCCACTTCCTTCGTGTGCTGGAGGACGTTCTGGCCGTAGCTCGTCCGGTACTTGAGCTTGCCCAGGAGCTTGATCAGCTCGGGGTGGATGTCGCGGACCTTGAGCTCCAGGACGGCCGATTCGCCCTCCTGCTTGATCTTCTGCTCGAGGTCGGCCTTGACCGACTCGACGATGTCTTCGATCCGGGCCGGGTGGATGCGGCCGTCGGTGACGAGCTTCTGGATGGACAGGCGGGCCAGCTCGCGGCGGATGGGGTCGAAGCTCGACAGGATGACCGCCTCGGGCGTGTCGTCGACGATGATGTCGACGCCCGTGGCCATCTCCAGGGCCCGGATGTTGCGGCCCTCGCGGCCGATGATCCGCCCCTTCATGTCCTCGGACGGCAGGTCGACGACCGAGACCGTCGTCTCGACGACGTGCTCGGCGGCCGACCGCTGGATGGCGTTGGCCATGATCTCCCGGGCCGACTGGGTGGCCTTCTCGCGGGCCTCCTCCTCGATGCGCCGGACGGAGGCGATGGCCTCGAGCTTGGCCTCGTCCTCGATCTTCTTGATCAGCATGGCCTTGGCCTCTTCCTGGGTCATGCCGGAGATCCTTTCGAGCTCCTCCATGCCCTTCTGGATGGCCGCGACGATCTTGGCTTCCTCGGTCTCGAGGTCCTTCTCCTTCTGCGAGAGCTTCCGCTCCTTCTGGGAGAAGTCCCTTTCCTTGCGCTCGATCGACTGGAACCGCCGCTCCAGGTTCTCCTCCTTGCTGAGGAGCCGGCGCTCGGTCTCGTTGATCTTGCGCTGCTTTTCCCTGTTCTGCGCTTCGAACTCGTTCAGGCGGGCGAGGTCCTTTTCGCGGGCGTCGATGGCCGCTTCCCTCTTGATCTTCTCCCCGTCCTCACGGGCCCGGTCGAGGATGACCCGGGCCTGCTCTTCGGCCTCGGCGGCCTTGCGGGAGCCCGCCTGCTTTTTGAGCAGGAGGACCACGACCGCGGCGCCGAGAATGATGATAACGGCTAAGCCGACATAACTGAGAATCCCGTCCATGAGAAAACCTCCTCATCTATTCAAATGAGGAGACGCGAGGGAAAGAGCGGAGGCGTCAGATGCCCGTGCCGGGATCGGCCCGGCCGGCGAGCCGGCCCCGCGGGGCCGTCCCGTCAGTGCGGGGATTTATCGGCGTCCGTGTATGTATTGTCATCTGCGAAGAGATGCCCCTCCAGACTTTCGATCTCCGTCTCCATGTGGCCCAAGGCCTCGTTCAGCTGATCCAGCTTCTTCTGGCTCAAAAACAGCTCGTCCGCGATGTTCAAGGCCGCCAGAACGGCGATCTTGGTCATGTCCGCGGACTTGGATTTCACAGCCACTTCGTGCATCTTCTGGTCAACGAGCGAGGTCAAGTGGCCGATATATTTCTCATCCTCTTCTCCTTTGACGCGGATCTTGTACCGCTGTCCAAAGATCTCGATCTCGAGGATTCGTTCCGTCATAAGCCCAGCTGATCGATCTGCCCGATGATGGCCTCGATCTTCCCCTTGAGGAGCTCCCGCTCGCCCTCGTACTTCTTCATTTCCTCGTCCAGGCGGGCGATCTTCCGGGTGTTCTCCTCGAATTCCTTCTTTTCCGTGCGGAGCTCCTTGATCTGCTGCTTCAGCTTCTCGTTCTCGGTCGTGAGCTTGTGGATGTGATCGACGACCTGCCCGATCTTCCCTTCGAGTATTTTAATTCGCTCAAGTTCGGAAGTCAATTTTCCCCTCCCTGAGTTGGATGTTCAGCGCGGATCTGAGGTGGCCGACGATCTCCTGCTCGACGCGATCCACTTCCCCGGCCACGAGCGTCCTCTGGGGATGCCGGAAGCGGAGGCGGATGGTCAGGCTGATCTTGTCCGCCGGAAGGGGCGGGCCCGAGAACCGGTCGACGAGCTCGAACCCTTCGAGCAGGGGCTGGTCGAGCTTGCCCAGCACTCGGACGATCTCCCCAAAGGGGACGGCGCGGTCCAGGAGAAAGGACAGGTCGCGGACGACCCCGGGCAGCTTCGGGACCGGCGTGTACTGGAACGGCCGCGGCGTCTTCTCGAAGAGCGCGGAGAGATCGATCTCGGCGGCGTAAACGGTCCGGTCGACCGACGAGATCGCGGCGAATTCCCGGCGCAGGGCGCCGAGACGGCCGATCTCCTGCCCTTTGAACAGGACGGCCAGGGCCCGGCCGGGCTCGAAGGAGGGCTGGTCCCGCTCCTCGAAGCTCGCGGGATCGAACCGGAGCGATTCCAGGGCCGCCTCGACGGCGCCCTTGATGACCGAGAAATCTGTTTCGGCGGCGGCGGCGGCAAGGCCGGCCCCGGGCAGGAGCCCGGTCGAGAGGAGGCCGAGGTGAAGGGTCTCCCGGTGTTTCTCGTCATCGCCCCAATAATAGACGTTCCCCATCTCGAAGACGTGCACCCCTTCGAGCCCCCGGTTGAGGTTCCAGGCGGCGTTCTCGAGAAGCCCGGGGAGAAGGGTCGTGCGCATGACCGAGGCCCGGTTCGAAATGGGGTTCCGGATGGCCACCGGCGGCCGCCCGCTCCCCGCCGCGGCTTCCCTCTCGGGATCGGCGAAGCTCGAATTGATGACCTCGTCGAGCCCCTGGCCGAGCAGGGCCTCGCGGATCCGGTCGAGACGCGCCCGTTTGCGGTTGAAGGGCGCGGGGAACGAGGCGACCGGGGTGACTTCCGAGGGGATCCGGTCGTAGCCGTAGAAACGGGCGATCTCCTCGATGAGGTCCGCTTCCCGCGAGATGTCGACGCGGAAGGTGGGGACCTCCACCCGCCAGGCGTGGTGGGAGCCCTCGGCGCGGAAGCCCAGGCGTCCCAGGACGTCGACGACGAAGCTCTCGGGGACGTCGACGCCGAGGAGCTCGGCGATCCGCCGGAGGCGGAGCCGCACCGTCCGCGGCTTCGGAGGCTTGGGAAAGCGGTCGATGAGGCCGCGGCTGGCCCGGCCGCCCATCCGGGTCAGCAGGGACGCGGCCATGAGGGCCGCCTGCGGGGCGAAGCCGACGTCCGCCCCCCGCTCGAAACGGCTCGAAGCGTCGGTCGAAAGGCCCAGCGCTTTCGATGTCTTGCGGATCGAGATGGGATCGAAGTTGGCGCTCTCGATGAACACGTCGCGGGTCGACGCGGTGATGCCCGAGGCCTGCCCGCCGATGACCCCGGCCAGGGCGACCGGCCGGGCTTCGTCGGCGATGACGAGCATGTCCGGCGTGAGCGCGAGGGACCGGCCGTCGAGATCGACGAGCGTCTCGCCGCGCTTGGCCTTGCGGACGATGATCCGCCCGCCCCCGATCCGGCCGAAATCGAAGGTGTGGATGGGCTGGGCCGTGGCGAAGAGGACGTAGTTCGAGACGTCGACGACGTTGTTGATCGGCCGGAGGCCCATGGCCTCGACCCGGCGCTTCAGCCAGTCCGGGGACGGCCCGACCGGGACGTTCCGGACGACCAGGCCGCAGTACCGGGGGCAAAGGGCCTCGGCGACGATCTGGACGTCGGCGATCTCCGCCGTCGCCTCGGGGAGCTCCGCGACGGGCCAATCCTTCGCGATGAGCGGCAGGCCGAGCATGGCCCCGATCTCGCGGGCGACGCCGAGATGGCCGAGCGTGTCCGGCCGGTTGGCGTAGGTCTCGAGGTCGAGGATCGTGTCCCCGTCCCGGTCCTCGACGGTTTCGGGGACGAGGCCGATCATGGTCAGCCGATCGACGAGCTCCTGCCGGGGGAGGTCGACGGCGACGTATTCGCGGACCCAATCGAGGCTGATCTTCATTTCGTCCCGAATTGCCTGAGGAACCTCAGGTCGTTCTCGTAAAAATAGCGCATCTCGGGGATGCCGAGGGCGAGCATGGCCGTCCGGTCGATGCCCAGGCCGAAGGCCCAGCCGGAGTACCTCTCCGGGTCGATGTTGACGTTCTTGAGGACCTGGGGGTGGACCATGCCCGAGCCCAGGATCTCCTTCCAGCCGGTCCCGCCGCAGACGCGGCAGGCCGAGTCCCGTCCGCCGCAGACGATGCACTCGATGTCGACCTCGGCGGAGGGCTCGGTGAAGGGGAAGAAGCTCGGCCGGAAGCGGACCTTGACCTTCTCGCCGAAGAGGGCCCGGATGAAGTACTCGAGCGTCCCCTTGAGGTGGGCGAAGGTGACGCCTTCGTCAATGACCAGACCCTCGACCTGCATGAACATCGGCAGGTGCGTCGGGTCGGGCGTTTCGTGGCGGAAGACGCGGCCGGGGCAGATGATGCGGATGGGCGGCTTCGACCGCTCCATGACCCGGACCTGGACGGGCGACGTGTGGGTCCGCAGGAGCAGGTCGTCCTTGATGAAGAGCGTGTCCCACTTGTCGCGGGCCGGATGGTAGGGCGGGAAGTTGAGGGCCTCGAAGTTGTAATAGTCCGTCTCGATCTCGGGGCCCTCCTCGATGGCGAAGCCCATGCCCAGGAAGACGGCCTCGATCTCCCGCTGGAAGAGCGTGAGCGGGTGGGGCGTGCCGACGTACCGTTTCCGGCCGGGGAGGGTCAGGTCGACGGTCCGCTCCGGGCGGGCGGAAGCCTGGACCGCGGCCTCCAGGCTTTGGAGCCGGTCACAAACGAGGCCCTTGAGCTCGTTGACGAGCCGGCCGGCCTCGCGGCGTTCCTCGCTCGGGACGGACTTCAGCTCTTCGAAGAGAAGCGTGATGCGGCCTCTCTTGCGGCCCAGGAAAGCCGTTCGGAGCTCCTCGAGGGACTTGGGGTCGCCTGCCTCGAGGGCGGCGGCCTCGAACGACTTCCGGACGCCGTCGATCCGGTCCTTCAGGTTCGCCATCTGCGGGAGCTAAGCCGCGGGCGGTTTCGTCATCCGGACCAGGTGGGCGAAGGTCGCCGGGGCGTTGACGGCCAGGTCGGCCAGGATCTTGCGGTCGAGGGCGATGCCGAGGGTCTTCAGGCCGCTGATGAAGCGGCTGTAGGACGTGCCGTTGGCGATGGCCCCGGCCTTGATGCGGACGATCCAGAGGCTGCGGAAATCCCTCTTTTTGGCCCGGCGGTCCCGGTAGGCGTAGAGCAGGGACTTCTCCACCGCCTCTTTGGCGGTGCGGTAATTGCGGCTCTTGGCGCCGAAATATCCTTTGGCCAGGCCGAGGACCTTCCTCCGGCGGTCGCGCCTTTTGGTGCTGCGTTTCACGCGTGGCATGGTGGTCTCCTTGTGCGCGGTGCGGTCGCGGTCACATGTCGTACGGGAGCATCGTCTTGAGGGCCTTGCGGTCGGCGTGGCTGGCCTCGACGGACTTGCCGAGGTGGCGCTTGCGCTTGGAGGCCTTCTTGGTCAGGATGTGGCTCTTATTCGCCTGGGCGTGCAGGAACTTTTTCTTCGCTGTGACCTTGAACCTCTTTTGGGCTCCCTTGTGGGTTTTTAACTTTGGCATCTTTTCCTCCTGATTTCGTGGGGACCAACAGGGCCGACACGGCCCAATCCTGTCTTCGCGCCGATCCGTCCTGGGTCGCCATGTCCTTGACGTCGACGAGGACCCGATCCAGGACCTGCAGTCCGAGCTCCGGCTTCTGCTTCTCGCGGCCGCGGAGCATGACGGTGATCTTGACCTTGTTGCCTTCCCCGAGAAAGCGCTTGACGTGCTTCATCTTGAAGTCGTAGTCGTGGACGCTGATCTTCGGCCGGAACTTGATCTCCTTGATCTGGATCTGCTTCTGGTGCTTCTTGGCCTCGTGGTCCTTCTTGTGCTGCTCGTACAGGAACTTGCCGTAGTCCGTGATCTTGGCGACCGGCGGGTCGGCCGAGGGGGCGATCTCGACGAGGTCGAGGCCGCGGTCCCGGGCCAGCTGGATGGCCTGAACGGTCGGCATGACGCCGAGCGCCTGGCGCTCCTCGTCGATGACCCGGACCTCGCGCGCCGGAATCATCTCGTTGATCCGGTGGGGCTTGGCTTTGGCGACCGCAGGATAGAAACCGTGTCTCTTGAAAATGTTGGGTCCTCCTCTAGAAATTCACGACGAGACTTTTATTGCGGTTGAATGCGACGGCTTGTTCCAGGAAGCGGGCGACGTCGACCTCGCCCTTGTCCCCCTGGCCGTGGACGCGGAGGGAGGCCGAGCCGCGCTCGACCTCCTTGTCCCCGACGACCAGGATGAGCGGGACCTTCTCGATCTCGGCCTGGCGGATCTTCTTGCCGACCTTCTCCCGGCTGAGATCGACCGACGAGCGCAGGCCGGCCGCGCGGAGCTTCTCGTCGAGGGACTTGGCGTAGGCCTCGTGGCGCTCGGCGATCGGCAGAATGACCGCCTGGACGGGGGCGAGCCACAGGGGGAAGCTCCCGTTGTAGTGCTCGATGAGGACGCCGAAGAAGCGCTCGAGCGACCCGAGCAGGGCCCGGTGGACCATGTAGGGGCGGTGCTCCTGGCCGTCCTCGCCGATGTAGGTCATGCCGAAGCGCTCGGACATGTTGAAATCGAACTGGATGGTCGTGCACTGCCACAGCCGGCCGATGGCGTCCTTGATCTTGATGTCGATCTTCGGCCCGTAGAAGACGGCCTCGCCCTCCATCCGCTCGTAGGGATAGCCGCGAGTCTCCAGGGCCTTGACGAGAGACGCTTCGGCCTGGCGCCAGAGGGCGTCCGAACCGGCGTACTTTCCGAGGTTCTTCGGGTCGCGGACCGACAGCTCGATTGTGTTGTCGGTGAAGCCGAAGTCGGCCAGGATGGAGACGGAGAAGTCGAGGACCCGCAGGATCTCGTCCTCGATCTGCCCGGGCGTGCAGATGATGTGGGCGTCGTCCTGGGTGAAGCCGCGGACGCGGAGGAGGCCGTGGAGGGTGCCGCTGCGCTCGTAGCGGTAGACGGTGCCGAGCTCGGCCCAGCGCAGGGGCAGGTCCCGGTACGAGCGCATCCGGGACTTGTAGATCTGGATGTGGAAGGGGCAGTTCATCGGCTTGAGGTAGTAGGCCTCTTCGTCGATGTCCATGGGCGAGTACATGCTGTCTTTGTAGAAGCCGAGATGACCCGATGTCTGCCACAGGGCCGCCCGCCCGATGTGGGGCGTGTAGAGAACGTCGTAGCCGCCGGCCCAATGGCGCTCCCGCCAGTGCTGTTCGATGACGGCCCGGATGCGGGAGCCCTTGGGGTGCCAGAGAATGAGCCCGCCGCCGAGAACGTCGTTCGTGCTGAAGAGGTCGAGCTCGGTGCCGAGACGGCGGTGATCGCGCTTCTTGGCTTCCTCGAGCATGCGGAGGTGGTCGTCGAGCTCCTTTTTCGTGGGGAAGACCGTTCCGTAGATCCTCTGCATCTGCGGGCCGCGCTCGTCGCCCTTCCAATAGGCCCCGGAGACCGACAGGAGCTTGACGTTCTCGAGGGCCCCGGTCGAGGGGACATGGGGGCCGAGGCAGAAATCGGCGAACGGGCCCTGGCGATAGACGGTCACCGTCTCGCCGCCCTTTTCGCGGATGAGCTCGACCTTGAGGGGCTGCCGCTCGTCCTCGAACATCCGGATGGCCTCGTCCTTGGTCAGGACGAGCCGCTCGATGGGGGTGTTCGCCCGGGCGATCTCCTTCATCCGCTTTTCGATCCCCTCGAGGTCCTCGGAGGTGAAGGGCTGGTCCCTGAGAAAATCATAGTAGAACCCGGTTTCGACGGCCGGACCGACGCCGGTCTTGGTCCCGGGGTAGAGGTCGAGAACGGCGTGCGCCAGGAGATGAGCGGCGCTGTGTCTCAGGACGTCGATCGGAATATTGGCTTCTTCGCTCTTCATCGTGTGCAGTTCCAAAAAGGCGGGCGATTCAAATCCGGCGGTTCCGCCGGCCCGTTGAATTCTGACCGCTTGACTAAAGTGGTAGGCGCGGAGGGGATTGAACCCACGGCCTCTTCCGTGTCAGGGAAGCGCTCTCCCACTGAGCTACGCGCCTAACATATGCTATCTAAAGCCGTTCTATATTAAGCAAATCCGGGATGACTGTCAATATGCGCAAGATTCGAGGGCGGGACTGTCCCCGAAGGGGACTGTCCCTCTTTTCTCTCTGGAGGAGCCATTTTTCGCCCTGACGCCCCCGGATTTGCTATAATCGGCCCATACCCATGATCGGCATCCTCTCCGATACGCACGATAACCTGACCCGGGTCAGGGAGGCGGTCCGCCTGTTCAACGACGCGGGCTGCGACCTCGTCATCCACGCCGGGGACTTCGTCGCCCCCTTCGCCGCCGAGGAGCTCCGCAACCTCCGGGCCCCGGTCAAGGCCGTCTACGGCAACTGCGACGGCGAGAAGGCCGGCTTGGCGAAGGTTTTCCAGGGGCTGGGCGAGATCCGGGAGGCGCCGCTGAGCTTCGGACACGCCGGCCTTCGCTTTCTCGTCTGCCACCTCGGCCCTCCCGTCAAAAGGCACGCCGCCTCGAGAGGGTACGACGTCTTCGTCTACGGCCATACCCACCGCCCCCTGGTCGAGTCACGGGACGGCGTCCTGATCATAAACCCCGGCGAAGCCGGAGGCTGGCTCAGGGGGAAAGGCACGGTCGCCCTGCTCGACCCGGACGCCCTGACCGCCGATATCATCACTCTCTAGAGGTTCCCATGCCCCATCCCATCAACCGCCGTCAGAAGCCCGCCTGGAAGCAGCCCCGCCGCCCGCTGGCCCCGCCCCGCCCCCAGGAAGGCTTCCAAAAACGCGCCCCCGGCCGAAAGATCTCCCCCTCCTCAAAGCCCAGATAGGAGCTTTAGTCGCCTAATCTTATCTTTTTTAATGATTTGGCCCGAGGGGCTTCGCCGGAGGGAGCATAGGCGGTGATTTAGACGGTCAGGAGACGGGCGAGGGCAGTTTCTGGGGAAACCGCCTACGGGGAGCGGACGCTTGGGAGCGGACCTCAGAATCATGGCTGAGCACTCGAAGCCATGATTCTGATAAATATCTTAGGAGAGTCTCTTGAGGGGACACGTACCCTAGGTACATGTCCCCATATCCCCTGGCGCCGAGCCCGACGAACGGACCGGCGTGAAAAATCACCGCAGCGAACGGAGGCGACCCCCGAGGCCCTTCCTTATTGAATTAAAGGCCTTATTGGGCTATACTTGCCTTCTTTTCGGACAATTGAATATGTCGGATTTCCCGTGTGGAGAAGTTTTTTCTTGAGAAGAAAGGAGAGCGCGATATGAAAAAAGTCCTTATCATGGGCGCCGCCGGGCGCGACTTCCACAACTTCAACACGTATTTCCGGGACAACCCGGACTACCGGGTGGTCGCCTTCACGGCGACCCAGATCCCGGACATCGAGGGCCGCAGGTATCCGGCCGCCCTCGCCGGGAAGCTCTATCCCAAGGGCATCCCCATCGAAGCCGAGGCCGAGCTCGACGAGCTCATCGCCGCCCACAAGGTGGACGACGTCCACCTCGCCTACAGCGACCTCCCCCACGAATATGTCATGCACAAGGCCTCCCAGGTGCAGGCCGCCGGGGCGAATTTCGTTCTCCTCGGGCCCTGCGCCACGATGATCAAGAGCCGCAGGCCCGTCGTCTCCGTCTGCGCCGTCCGGACCGGTTCGGGCAAGAGCCAGACCAGCCGCCGCGTGGCCGCGATCCTCAAGGAGAAGGGCCGCCGGGTGGCCGCGATCCGCCATCCCATGCCCTACGGCGACCTGGTCAAGCAGAAGGTCCAGCGCTTCGCCACCTACGCCGACCTGGACAAGCACGAGTGCACGATCGAAGAGCGCGAAGAGTATGAACCCCACATCGACAAGGGCATCATCGTCTACGCCGGCGTCGACTACGGGGCCATCCTCCGCCAGGCCGAGAAGGAAGCCGACGTCATCCTCTGGGACGGCGGCAACAACGACTTCTCCTTCTACAAGTCGAACCTCGAGATCGTCGTCGCCGACCCCCACCGGGCCGGGCACGAGCTCTCCTACTATCCCGGCGAGACCAATTTCCGCCGGGCCGACGTCATCGTCATCAACAAGATGGACACGGCCACGCAGGAAGGCATCGACACCGTCCTGGCCAACGCCAAGAAGGTCAACCCCAAGGCCAAGATCATCCGGGCCAACTCCCCGACCATCGTCAAGGACGGCGGCCGCATCACCGGCAAGCGCGTCCTGGTCATCGAGGACGGCCCGACCTTGACCCACGGCGGCATGAAATACGGCGCCGGGATCGTCGCGGCCAAGAAGTACGGCGCGGCCGAGATCATCGACCCCCGGCCCTTCGCCGTCGGATCGATCAAGAAGACCTTCGAGAAGTACAACCACCTCGACAACGTGCTGCCGGCCATGGGCTACGGCGACAAGCAGACCCGCGAGCTGGCCAAGACCATCGAGGCCATCGACTGCGACCTCGTCGTCAGCGCGACGCCGATCGACATCACCCGCGTCATCAAGGTCTCCAAGCCCATCCTCCGCGTCGGCTACGAGCTCGAGGAGATCGGCACGCCCACCCTCAAGGACGTCCTGAAGAAGTTCTAGGGGCCCGATGAGACCGAAGATCGCCCTCGTCGCTTTCGGCGGCAACGCCATGCTCCGCGAAGACCAGAAAGGTCTGCAGTCCGAGCAGATGCGCAACGCCCAGAAGGCGGCCGAGCTCATGGTCCACATCGTCAGCAAGGGCTATGAGCTCATCATCGTCCACGGCAACGGGCCGCAGGTCGGGAACCTCCTCATCCAGATGGAAGAGGCGGCCAACAAGATCCCGCCCTACTCGCTCGACGTCTGCGACGCCATGACCGAGGGCAGCATGGGCTTCATGCTGGAGCGGGCGCTCATCAACGAGCTGCGGCGCCGCTCCATCGACAAGGAGGTCGCCTCCCTCGTCACCCAGGTCGTCGTCGACAGGGAGGACCCGGCCTTCGCCAAGCCGACCAAGCCGGTCGGCCCGTTCTATTCGAAATTCCGCGGCGAGCAGCTGGCCCGGGAGAAGTCGTGGACGATGGTCGAGGACGCCGGCCGGGGCTACCGCAAGGTCGTCCCCTCGCCGAAGCCCATCGACGTCGTCCCCAAGGGCGTCATCCGCGAGCTCGTCGAAGCCGGCCGCATCGTCATCGCGGCCGGCGGCGGGGGCATCCCGGTCATCATCAACGGCAACGGCCTCTTCGAAGGCGTCGAGGCCGTCATCGACAAGGATTACGCGGCGAGCCTGATCGCCCGCGAGGTCAAGGTCGACCTGTTCATCATCCTGACCGCCATCGAGCGGGTCTACATCCGTTTCGGCAAGCCCGATCAGGCGGAGGCCCCGGTCCTGACCGTGGACGAGGCCCGGAAGCACCTGGCGGAAGGCGAGTTCCCGCCGGGTTCGATGGGGCCCAAGATCCGGGCCGCCGTCGAGTACATCGAGGCCGGCGGCCGGGAAGTCCTCATCACCAAGGAGTCCCACCTCAAGGCCGCCCTGCTCGGCCGGTCGGGGACGCGGATCGTCGCCACGGCCTAGGAGAAACCGCGATGCAAAAAGATTTCCTGTCCATCCGCGACCTGAGCGTCTACGAGTTCAGCCGGATGCTCGATCACGCTACCGAGGTCAAGAAGCACCCCGACAAGTACCGCAAGGCGCTCAAGGACAAGATCCTGGCCATGATCTTCCAGAAACCCTCGCTCCGGACCCGGATGACCTTCGAGGCGGGCATGCTCCGCCTCGGCGGGGAGGCCATCTACCTCGCGCCCTCCGACATCCAGATGGGCAGCCGCGAAGGGGCCTTCGACATCGGCAAGAACCTCGAGCGCTGGGTCGACGGGATCATGATCCGGACCTTCGGGCACCAGATCGCGGTCGACCTCGCCGCAAGCTGCAAGATCCCGGTCATCAACGCCTTGACCGACCTGTCCCACCCCTGCCAGGCCATGGCCGACTTCCTGACCCTCCGCGAGCACAAGGGGGCCTTGTCCGGCCTCAAGCTGACCTATGTCGGCGACGGCAACAACGTCTGCCACAGTCTCATGCTGGCCGCGGCCCGCGGCGGGACGAAGATGGCCGTCGCGACGCCGGCCGGATACGAGCCGAAGGCGGAGGTCGTCCAGTGGGCCCGCGAGGACGGCCGGGACACCGGTTTCGCCCTGACCCTGACGACCTCTCCCGAAGAGGCCGTGAGCGGCGCCGACGCCGTCTACACCGACGTCTGGGCGTCCATGGGCCAGGAATCGGAGAAAGAGGCCCGCGCCCGCATCTTCGCTCCCTATCAGGTCAACGCCCGGCTCATGGCCCATGCCAAGGCGGACGCCCTGTTCATGCACTGCCTGCCGGCCCACCGGGGCGACGAAGTGACCAACGAGGTCATCGATTCGCCCAACTCCGTCGTTTACGACGAGGCCGAGAACCGGCTCCACGCCCAGAAGGCCATCTTGATCGCGCTCATGGGGGACAAAGACTGACATGAACGACGAAGTGACCACCCTGACCACGGTGTCCGACGAGGACCTCGCCCTCGTCGAGAGGGAGCTCGAGCGGAGCCCCCACCCCCGATCAACGCGAGATCTCTCCGACAAGCTGGCCTTCGAGAAGACGGCCACGGAGCGGACCCAGGACGTCAAGAAGTACGACCCGTACGCGAGCTACGCCGTGGGCGACCTCCTCGAGAAGGAGTACAACGAACCCCTGACCGTCGGCAGCAAGTCCGTCGAGCACTTCGAGGGCCGGGTCATCCTCAAGGTCGTCGCCAAGACGCACTCCAAGCACTTCAATTGCGATATGCTCGAGGTCGACTACCCGGGCGGCGGCGTCTTCCGGAAGTACATCGACTATATGAAGAAGACGCATACGCAGGTCCTTCTGCCTTCGAACATCGAGGGGCGGGACCAGACCACCGTGATCATGGCCAAGGTCGACGATCCGCGCCTGACCGAGCTGCCCATGACCGAGCGCGACCTCCGCACGCTCGAGAAGAACCTCCACGCCCGGCTGGCCAAGGACCCGAAGGTCTTCAGCTGGAACGAATTCTGGCAGCTCGCCTCGAAGCGCGTCGACATCCTGCCGGAAAAGGTCAAGGAGATCGAGACCGACTTCGTCGCCACGGGTCATTCGGCCGCGACCGAGGACCTGGTCCGGAAGTTCTTCGGCCTGGAAGCGTCGAGCGACCTCTTCGACCTGACCTGCCTGAGCCTGAGCGCCCTGCTCGACAAGAAATACAAGAAGGACTTCATCCTCCTCGCCGACTCCGGCTGGGGCAAGTGGCACCTCAAGTCGATCCTCAACGCCCTGCCCGAGGGCCTGGCCCTGTCCGCCCAGATGGCCGCCGTCCCCGAGCTCGAGGAGCTCGAAAAGCCGGAGATGAGCATCGTCCAGGACTTCCCGATCAAGATCTACCTGACCTGGCGCGAGATCGTCTCCGGCGGGATCAAGGTCCCCCGCAGCCTGGGCAAGGAGCTCGCCCACGCCCGCGAGTACGCCTTCACGGACTCGGAGGAAAGCAAGCCGTACACGCTCTACTATTATCCCGGCCAGAACTTCTTCCTGGGCCTCCAGGACTTCTACGCCCAGTACAATATCCCCCAGGGCGCCAGCCTGACCCTCGAAAGGACCGGCCCCACCACCTTCAAGTTCTGGGTCAAGAAATCGAAGAAGAAGATGTCCGTCCTGCGGCTGGCCTACGACGTCGAGAAGGACGAATTCATCGACAACGGCGAAGAGCTCTACACCTACGCCGAGCCCAACAAGATCATCTACATCGAGCGCGAAACGCTCGCCCATCTCCTGCAGCTCACGGCGACGCGCGAGGGGTTCGACCTCCGGGACCTCGTCGTCACCATCTTCAGGGACCCCATCCTCTCCACCTCGGCCCACTCTCTTCATTTCCTGCGGGCCTATCATCTCATCGATCTCATCCGGCAGACGACCCAGGAGGACGTGGAGTACGTCCTGCTGAACTCGCCCGAGTTCACGCGCTCCGACAAGAAGAAGGGCGTCTTCACCTACCGCGAGCCGTTCGTGCCCGAGGAAGAAGCGCCTCTCGAAGCCGGCTACGCCGAAGGCTTCGAGGAGCCTGGCACGGAGGCCTACACCCCCGAGGAGGCGGCGCTCGAGGCCGTCGCCGAGGAGCTCCGCGGGTCCGAGCCTGAAACCGGATTCGAGGATGTGGAAAGAGAGATGGCCAAGGTGCCGCCGCCCCCCCCGGAACCCGGAGCCGCGAAGAAGGGCAAGGAATTCAAGAAAAGAAAGCCCAAGGCCGAGGGCGAAAAGGGGCACGGCCCGAAGAAGAGCGAGCGGCGGGTCATCGAAGAGAAGATCGTCGAAGAGGAGTCGGTCCAGGAAGCCCTGGCCGCGGTCAAGGAAAAGGCGGACGAAGGCCTCGAACAGCGGGCCCGCGAGAAAAAAGAGGAAATCAAGCCGGCCCCGAAGAAGGAAGCCAAGAAGGAAGAGCCCAAGTTCGGCATATTCGCCGACCTGCTCAAGTCGGCCCTGAAGAAGAAACCCGAGGACGAGAAAGCCGGCGAGACGCCCGAAGAGGGAGCCCCGGAAAAACAGGCCGAAGAGAAGCCCAAAGGCAAAGAGTCCAAGTAGTTAGTTCCCGGCTGGTGAAGCCCTTCTTTCGGCTTTACTCGGGTATCATCCCTCGCCTTCCCGCACCCCTGCGGCTTGAAGCGGACTCTGGAGATCTCCACAATCTGGGGAAAAACCTAGCTTGTGTACTGTGACGTTCGCACACGGCCGGGGCTTCCTGAAGGCTCAGGCTATGCGCTTAAGAGAGCTATATGATGGCCCCAAAGTCACGAACGTCAGCTGACACGGCCCGGTAAGACCTTGACATATACGCCTGCAACGAAATATATAATCTTCAACTGATGGGGAACGCCTTAAATGAGCCGGGTTTCTAAACGCATTTTGGCGAATACGTTCATTTTCCCGTTTCTCGTGTTGGTAGCCAGAGTCGGAGTCCTTATCGTCAGCATATTGGCACTGACTCAAGTAGGCTTTCTTTTACCCGCCCCACAGGCTACGCAAGCGCGGACGATGCCCCTGCAACATGAGGTTTCTGTAATTTTAAAGCTTATCCCGGTTCATGTGACTGACAAAGGCGGGAAGCCAATCCGTGATCTAAATAAGGACGAATTCGCGATCACCGATAACGGGAGCCCTGTTGCAGTATCGGCCTTTGAAAAACATGAATTGGCAGCCTCGCCTGTGGGTATCCGGACACCTGCGCCTAGGACGACCGAGGCAACAGGCTCTTCGCCGGACCGCTTCCTCAACCGCAGGTTCATCCTCCTGTTCGATTTCGCTTTCAATACAGGGCATGGGATCGTCGCCAGCGTTACAGCCGCACGTCGTTTCCTCCAAACGGAGGTCCAACCGGGGGATGAGATCGCACTCATCTCCTATTCGATGCTACGGGGCTTGAGGGTCCACGAGTTCCTCACGACCGACCATTCCAAGATCAAGGCGGCCCTGTCCGCCATCACGAGCAAAGAGATCGTCGGGCGAGCCGACGAGGTCGAGCAGGCCTATTGGATGATGGCCGATATGAATTTCAAGAATAACGACGTTGTTCCCAACATGGAGGCGCAGCGTCGGGAGTCGGCTCAACAGGCTCGCGGCTATTTCGAAGCCCTGGCGCGCCTCGCCGATGCTCTTCGCTTGGTTCAAGGGGAAAAGAACATCCTGTTCTTTTCGAGCGGGGTTCCGAGCTCTCTCGTCAATTCAGGCCGGCGTGCCGTGACGGCCGACGCCCGCATCGTGGAAAGCACTTCCCAGCAATCCACCGGATCGACGTTCGATATCCCGAACTCGGAATTGAGGGCGTTCCAGGAAAATATGTTGAAGGAGCTCAGCGCCGCAAATTGTTCGGTCTATTCGTTCGACACGCGCGAATCCGCCAAGCTGCCGGCGCTCTACAACTATGACGAGACTATTTCCCAGAATAGACCCATGGGGGGCCTGTTGCTGGGGGCCGATAGCGGGGGCATATTCCGAGATGATAAGACAACCGGGATGGACTCCCTTCGCCGTATGTCCAGGCAGACCGGAGGTAAATACTACGCAAATATCGCCCTGCACGAAAAGAACCTGGAAGAGGTCTCAGCCGTGACTGGCGCCTATTACGTCTTGGGCTATTCTATTCCGGCGGCATCGGATGGACAGTTCCATAAGATCAAGGTCGAGGTCATGAGGAAGGGCTGTCAAGTCAAGACCCAGCCCGGGTATTTCAATCCCAAGCCGTTTCGCGAATACACCGAGATCGAGAAGAATGTCCATCTCTTCGACCTCGCTCTGAACGAAAAACCGGAATTGCAGACGCCAAGATATTTGCCCGTTTCCGCCCTATCGTATAATTCGGATCAAGGCCCGAGGGTCAGGACCTTGACTCGGATATCCAAGGAAGTCTGGGAGGAGTTCCCGGGGCAGACGGCCGAGATCGTCGCCCTCTTCTTTGATGCCCAAGATTCTCTCCTGAGTCTTCAACGCGTCGCAGTCCCGGTTGCCGAGTACCGTGAGAAGGAGACTCTTTTCAGCGCCGCCACGTCGGCCCGGCAGGGCGCCACCAAGTGCCGGATCGTGGTCAGGGACCTGGACACAGGGCGGAGCGCGGTCGCGTCAACGACCTCTTTTTCCGGCCCATCGAGTGGGCAATCCCTTTCTGTATTTAGCCCTCTGCCCGTTATTGAGGGAGGCGGCCTCTTCTTTTTGGAGGGCGTGGTCAAAGGAACCGCTGAGACGCCGTCATGGCGGCGTATCTATGACTACGACGCCTCAGCGTTTTCCCCTGTTATCGGAGACGAGCCTGTTGGATCAAGAAAGATCGACGTCATCCTGCCATACTCCGCGCCGGGCCTCACCGTATCAGGCCTCACTTTCCAGGCAAATCTCGTGAATTCGAACACAGGCGAGAATTTTGCTGTGTCGCTTGAGCTGAAGGAACTGACCAAATCTGGGACGATCGACGCGGAGCAGCTCGAGATCCCGCTCGACCGGGTCCCGAACGGAAGATACCTTCTCTATATCCATGTTGGCAATAGGGTCAATGGACAAGTTGCTAGCGCCCGAGTTCCTTTAACGATCGGACACTGAGCAGCGCTATTTCAGAATATCCCGCACGGAACCCTTACGCCGAGTAACCCCTAAGCTATCTAAGAGCTCCAATAAGGGGATCGAATATTTTCTCGACAGGCCGGTCATCCCCTTGAAATCGGCGACGGTCAGCTCCCGCTTTCCCGAGCCGCGGACCTTGCCGATGATCTCATCGAGCCAGCGCGAATGGAGGATGAACCCGTCGATCCCTTCGACGATCTTCTTGCGCTCGGCGAGGACGGCCAGCAGGGTCTGAAGCTTCAGAGGCGTTAGCTTGAGCTTCTCCCGGATGTCGTCCAAGGTGATGCTGCCGAGCTCGCCGCTGAGGACCATGGCTTCGAGCGCGGCCAGCGTGTCCTCGTCGGCGGTCGAGAGGGGAATGCGGAAATCCGGCAGCCGGACGATGCCCGATTCTTCGACGACCCGGCCTTCCTTGGCCAGGAGACGGAGGGCCAGGACGAGGACCGTGCGCGGCGCCTCGAACCGGGTTTCAAGGTTCTCGAGCGGGGCACCCCTTTGGGCCGGATGCTTCTTGTGATATTGGATCAGGAAGGAGACGATCCGGCCGCGGAGAAGATCGAGGCTGGCCTGGGAGATGATGCGGACGGGGGAGAAGCCGAGAATACGGACCTTGCCGACCTCCTCGAGGGCCCGGGCCAGGGCCTCGACCCGGGAGCGCGATAGGCGGCAGAAGTTGTCCAGGTCCTCGCCCTTCAATCCCTGGAGCCCGCCGAATTCGGCCAGGGCCAGGATCATGTCCTTTTCGCCGAGATCGAGCCGGGTCAGCAGGGCCTTGCGCCGGGCGAGTCGGACCTCCTGAGGGGACGGCGCGGCCGGGAAGAGGCACTTGCCCCGGCCGAGGAGGTCGCCCCGCGGCGTGCGGACCTCGAAGGGATCGGACCACTTGACATCGGCCGGACGGTCCGTGAGGACGCGAACGAACGGGGCCTTCTTCCGCCCGGGGGCGGAATAGTCCAGGAGCCGGGCGGCGGCCCCGCCGCCGGGGAACACGATCTCGACCCGGAACTCCAGGCCGGCCGCTCCCAGCGGGAAATCGAGAACGGCGTCGAACGCGGGTGCTTTCATGGACGGCACTCCTCCGGGTCCGCCGCTGGGACGAAGCTCATGCGGCGCAGGGCCGGGTCGCAGGACACCAGGATTACACGAACGGCGTCCCCCAAGTCAAATGTGACCCGGCGCCGCTTCGGGCGCAGGCGCCGGGCCGCCGCCCTGGGCGCGTAATCGCCCCGGAGCGAGGCGAACGGGAGGAGGCCGGAGACGAAATAATCGTCGAGCTCGACAAGGAGCCCGGGCTTGACGGTATCGACGACGATGCCGCCGAACTCGTCACCGAGGCGGTCCTTGAGGAACCGGAGGATGCGCCATTCGACAAGCGATTGTTCGGCGTCGGCGGCGTTGCGCTCCCGCGCGGAAGCCGCGGCGGCGATGGACTCGAGCTCCGTCGCCTCGGCCGCTTCGCGGCACAGGAGGGCCTTGAGGAGCCGGTGGACGACGAGGTCGGGGTAACGCCGGATGGGCGATGTGAAATGCGTGTAGTCGGTCTTGGCCAGGCCGTAATGTCCGACGTTCTTGGCCGAGTACACGGCCAGCTTCATGGCCCGCAGGACCTGCCGGCCGATGAACTTTTCGCCGGGAAGCCCTTTGGCCTTGTCCAGGACGCGCTGGAGGTCTTTCGACCGGACCTTGGCCGGATCGGGCAGGGCCAGGCCGAAGTTGAGGAGGAGGTCGCGGAGCTTCCCGAGGTCCCCGACGTCGGGGGCGGGATGGACCCGGTAGATCGCCGGGACCTTCTTCGCAGTGAAGGCCGAGGCCACCGCGACGTTGGCGGCGACCATGAATTCCTCAATGAGCCGGTGGGCCTCGTTCCGCTCGGCCGCGGCGACCGCCAGAAGCTTCCCCTCCTCGGTGATGAGCTCGGGCTCGACAAGGTCGAAATCGAGGCTCCCTTCGCCGCGGCGGCGGAGGCGCAGGATCTCGGCCAGTTGCCGCATCTCCAGGAGGCCGGGAACGACGTCGGCGTATCGTTCCCTTTCCCCGGCGTCCCCTTCGAAGATCCTGAAGACCGAGGTGTAGGTCATCCGGTGGGCGGTGCGGATGATCGAGGGAGCGAATTCGGCCTTGCGGACACAGCCGGCCTCGTCGATGTCCATAAGGACGGAGACGGTGAGACGGGGCTCGCGGGGGCGCAGGCTGCACAGGCCGTTCGAGAGCCGTTCGGGAAGCATCGGCAGGGTCAGGTCGGGGAAGTAGACGCTCGTCCCCCGCTCGATGGCCTCGCGGTCGAGAGCGCTGCCGGGCTTGACGTAATGGGAGACGTCGGCGATATGGACGCCGAGGAGCCAGCCCCCGTCGGGCAGCCGCCGGATGCTGACGGCGTCGTCGAAATCCTGGGCCTTTTCGCCGTCGATCGTCACCGTCGGCCAGTCGCGGAAGTCGCGGCGGCCTCCGGCGGCGGCTTCGGGCTCGAGGTCGGGGATCTCGTCGGATTCCCGCAGGGCATCCTCGGGGAACTCGGACCTCAGGCCGTAGCGCCGGATGACCACGCGGGCGTCGACCCCGCGGTCTTCGGGCCGGCCGAAGACGCGGGTCAGGACGAGCGTCGCCCGGTCGGCCTCGACGATCATCCCCGGCGCGGGCGAGAGCCGGCTTCTGGACTTGAGCGGAATGTCGTCCACGGCCGGACAGTCGAAGGGCTGGAGGTAGGGGGCGCCGCTGCGCTCGAGGTAAACGCCGAGGAGGCCGGTCCGCTCCTTCTTGAGGATGCGCTCGATCCGGCCCTCCGGCTTGCCGAACTTGCCCTGCTCCGTGACCACGACCGACACCTCGTCTCCCGGCAGAGCGCCGTGGGCGTGGCGGACGGGGACGAAGATGTCCGCGCCTCCCCCTTCCGGGGTGACGAAGCCAAAGCCGGGGCGCGCGGTGACGAAACGCCCCCGGACTATCCCCGTCTTTTCGGCGAGCCGGAAGCGGCCGCGGAAGACGCGGACGGCGCCCCTGGCTTCGAGCCGGCGGATGGCCTCGAGCATCTTGGCCCGGTCCCGGCGATGGAGGCCGAGGCCGGCCACGATGCCGTCGAGATCGAGCCCCTCCTTGTGTTTCTTGAGCAACGTGAGGATCTTGACGGCGGGCATGGCTCTTCTTTCAATAATAATGAAGGGAAGCGTGGGGGATGCGGCGGACGGCCCTCGCCGCCATGACGACGCGCCGGCGGACCTGGTCCTCGAACCCGGCCGGCTTCCGGCCTTTGACGCCCCTCAGCGCCTCGGCCCCGGCGGCGGCTTTTTCCTCCACGGACGCCCGGGCCCACAGGAGCTCCTCGATCTCCGCGTCGATCCGCTCGAGCGCGGCCGTGTCCGGCCGGGGCGCGGCCAGGGCTTCGAGGGCCGCCCGCAGAAGCCGCTCCAGCTCGGTGTCGTCCGCGGCAAGCGCGTCGATCGCCTTCTCGATCTCGAGCCGCGCCTTGTCGCCTTTGTCGGCCGCAGGGCCGGCGGCAGCGGCCTTTCTTCTCCCGGCCAGGCGGTCGCGGTGCTGGCCGAAGGCCGCTTCGACCTGACGATCGCAGAAGGCGAGGGAGATGGATCTCGTTCCCCGGCCCCGCGTCTTGAGCCCGTCGAACGTCTGGCCGATGCCTTCGAGGACGACAGCCAAGGGGATCTTCCTGTCTTCCCAGGCCGCGATCGCCGCCTGGTCTTTAGGGGACAGGAAAAAGGCCCCGCCGCGGCGCGCGAGGAAGGCCCGGGCGATCTCCCGGTAGTACCCGCTCCGCCCGCTGTCCGCTTCGTCCATGATGGTCCGCCCGGCTCCCGGTCTAGGCCCGGGCGTCGCGGTTTCTCTCGTGGATGATCCTCAGGCCTTCGAGGACGAGATCCGGCTCGTAGGCTTCGATCTCTTGGAACTCGGGGACGACCTGGCCGCCGAAGCCGCCCGTGGCGATGACCCGGGCGCTCTCGCCGAGCTCCTTGCGGATCTCCCGGATCGTGTTCGTGACCAGCCCGATGTAGCCGAAATAGAGCCCGGACTGCATGCTCGACACGGTCGTGCGGCCGATGGCCCGCTTGGGCTTGCGGATCTCGATGCGGGGCAGCTTGGCCGTCTTGAGATAGAGGGCCTCGGCGGAGATCCGGACCCCCGGTGCGATGGCGCCGCCCAGGTATTCGCCCTTGGCCGAGACGGCGTCGAACGTCGTCGCGGTGCCGAAATCGAGGACGATCAGCGGGCCGCCGTACTTCTCGAACGCCGCGACGGCCGCCGTGATGCGGTCCGCCCCGACCTCGAGGGGATTCTCATAGAGGATGGGCATGCCCGTCTTGAGGCCCTGGCCGACGACGCTGGCCGTCATCGAGAAATAGGCCAGGCACATCTCCTCGATGACGGGCGTCAGAGGCGGGACGACGCTGGAGATGATGGCCCCCGTGATCTTGCCGGCGGCGAGGCCCCCGACCTGCATGAGGTTGAGAAGGACGGCGCCGTACTCGTCGCTCGTCTTGTCGCTGTCGGTCTTGATCTTCCAGCTCTTGACGAGCTTCTTGCCCCGAAAGAGGCCGACGGCGATCGTCGTGTTCCCGATGTCGAATGCCAAGAGCATCTCGTGCCTCCTCAGGACGTCCGCTCGAGCTTCAGGACGGCGTCCAGCGCGACCGTCCCCGCCCCGCCGCCCCGGGCGACGAGGAGCCGACCCTCGGCGTCGAGTCCCCGATACTCCCCCGTGAACGGTCCTTCGACGGTCTCGACCTTGACGAGCGCGCCGGGCGGAAAGGCCGACCTTGATTCAAAGGCTCTGATGACCGCCTCCTTATCTCCCCGGGCGAGGACATTATACCAGCCGTCGAGGGCCGGGCATAGGGCGCGAAAAAGTCCCTCGACCGTCGCCCCGGGGGAGCCGGCAAGCCTGAGCGAGGTCGAGGTCGCCCGGAGGCTTTCGGGAAGATCGGCGGGCCCGTGTCCGACGTTGACGCCGATGCCGACGACGGCGAAATCGCCGGACGGCCCGTTGGAAACACCTTCCGACAGGATGCCGCCGAGCTTCTTTCCGTCATGGATGATATCGTTCGGCCACTTGAGCTGGGCTACGATCCCGCTCGCCTCCCGGACCGCGTCGGACACGGCCAGGCCGGCGGCCAGCGGAAGGAGATGGGGAAGCGCGACGGGCCCGCCCCCGGGACCCCGAAGGATGAACGAGGCGTAAAGCCCCAGGCCGGCCGGGGAATGCCAGATCCGTCCTTTCGTGCCCCGCCCGCGGGTCTGTTCCCTGGCCAGCACGGCCGTCCCGTGCACGGCCCCCTGCAAAGCCAGGGTCCTGGCGGCGTCGTTGGTGGAAGGGACGCTCGCCAGCCGATGGACGATGGCTCCGACGGGCATGGCTTCCCGCGCCGGCCCTCAGGAGGACCGGGTGAGTCCGGCCAGATTCTGGCCGAGCTTCGCCCGCCGGGCTTGGAGCTCCGCCAGCCGGGCCCTGTTCTCCGCCACGACGGCGGCCGGGGCCTTGGCCACGAAGTCGGCGTTCCCGAGCTTGCGCTCGACCTTTTCGGCCTCCGCCTCGATCTTGGCCAGCTCCCGCTGCAGCCGCTCCCGCTCCTGGCCGAGGTCGGCCGGCTTCCCGGGGACGAGGCCGATCTCGAAGGGCCCGGCGACGCCTTTGAGGAGCCCCTCCCCCTCCGGCAGGGCCGCGGCGAATTCGAGGCTGGCGAGGCCGGCCAGGGCCACGACGGACCCGGCCTGGGCTTCGAGCGCGGCCGTGTCTTCGCGGCCGGCGGTCTTGACGATGAGGCGGAGCTTGTCCTTGGGCGCGATCTTGTTCCCGGCCCGGATCGTCCGCGCCTCGACGGTGACGGCCTGGACGAGGGCCATGGCCTTTTCGGCGGCCTCGTCCCGCCAGCCCGCTTCCGGGACGGGAAAGGGGGCGAGGGAGATCGAACGGCCGGCCCCCGGAAGATGCTGCCAGATCTCCTCGGTGATGAAGGGCATGAACGGGTGGAGGAGCCGCAAGATGCGGTCGAGGGCGTCGGCGAGGACGGCCTCGGTCGTCGCGTTCGATTCGCGCAGGCCGACCTTGGCGAACTCGATGTACCAGTCGCAGAACTCGTGCCAGATGAAATGGTAGAGGTGATCGGCCGCCTCGTAGAACTTGTACTGTTCGAGGCTCGCGCCGAGCTCGGCCGTGACCGCACTCACCCGGCTGCGGATCCAGCGGTCGGCGAGGCTGAGGTCGCTTTCCCGGACCTCGGGCCGTTCGGACTTGAGGTTCATGAGGACGAACCGGGAGGCGTTCCAGATCTTGTTGGCGAAGGCCTGATAGCCGGCCATGCGCTCTTCGGACAGGGCCAGGTCCATGCCGGGCACGGCCAGGGCGGCCAAGGTAAAGCGCAGGGCGTCGGTCCCGTACTTGTCGATCATCTCCAGCGGATCGATGATGTTCCCTTCCGACTTGCTCATCTTGCGCCGCTTGAGGTCGCGGACGAGGCCGTTGATGAAGACCTGGCGGAACGGGATCTTGCCCCGGAACTTGAGGCCCATCATTATCATACGGGCGACCCAGAAGAAGATGATATCGAAGCCGGTCGACATCAGGTCGGTCGGGTAGAAGGCCCGGAGGTCCTCGGTCTCGTCGGGCCAGCCGAGCGTTCCGAAGGGCCACAGGGCCGAGGAGAACCAGGTGTCGAGGACGTCCGGGTCCTGGTCGAGCGCGCCGCCGCACTTGTCGCACTTGTCCGGCGCCTCCATGGCCACCATGATCCGTCCGCAGTCGCGGCAGTACCAGGCCGGGATGCGGTGTCCCCACCAGAGCTGGCGGGAGATGCACCAATCGTGGATGTTGTACATCCACTCGAAATAGGTCTTTGTCCAGTTGGAGGGGATGAACTCGATCGAACCGTTCTCGACGACGCGGATGGCTTCGTCGGCGAGGGGCTTGATGCGGACGAACCACTGCCACGAGAGATGGGGCTCGATGATGTTCTGGCAGCGGTAGCAGTGGCCGACGGCGTGGTCGTGGTCCTCGACCTTGACCAGGAGCCCCTGCTCCGTGAGCTTCTCCAGGACCTTGGCCCGGGCGGCGAAGCGGTCGAGCCCGGCGAACTCCGGTCCGGCCGCCTCGGTCATCTTGCCCGCGCCGTCGATGACGATGACCTGCTCGAGGCCGTGCTTCTTGCCGAGCTCGAAATCGACCGGGTCATGGGCCGGCGTGACCTTGACCGCCCCCGTGCCGAAGTCGCGCTCGACCCGCTCGTCGGTGATGACCGGGATGGGCCGGTTCTGGATAGGCAGGATGACCCGCTTGCCATGGAGGTGCGCATACCTCTCGTCGTCCGGGTGGACGGCCAGGGCCGTGTCGCCAAGCATGGTCTCGGGCCGCGTCGTGGCCACGACCACGGCCTCGTCCGAGCCCTCGACGGCGTAGCGGATGTGCCAGAGCTTGCCGCGGAGGTCCTTGTGCTCGATCTCGATGTCCGAGAGCACCGTCCGGCAGTGCGGGCAGCGGTTGACGAGGAAATAGTCGCGGTAGATCAACCCCTCGTTATAGAGCGAGACGAAGACCTGGATGACGGCCCGGCTGAAGCCCTCGTCCATGGTGAAGCGCTCGCGCGACCAGTCGAGCGAGAGGCCGAGCTTCTTGAGCTGGCCGGTGATGACGCCGGCATACCGGTCCTTCCAGTCCCAGGCGATGCGGAGGAACTCGTCGCGCCCGATCTTCTCGCGGGTCAGGCCCTTCTCGGCTAGCCGCTTCTCAATGACGTTATGGACGGCGATCGAGGCGTGATCGGTCC
>Ga0326726_10000820_pt1 | contig 28327 bp, 30 predicted proteins | sample MHFenrmetagenome_2_FD_207603 | JGI IMG/M metagenome (GOLD analysis project Ga0326726, IMG submission 207603) | Lab enriched peat soil microbial communities from Michigan Hollow, Ithaca, NY, United States - MHF15MN | ecosystem: Environmental > Terrestrial > Soil > Wetlands > Peat | place: USA... | reverse complement strand
CGGGCGTCTCGAAGAACCGCGCGCCGAGCTCCGCGGCGAGCACGCGGGTCTTCGATGCCGTGCGGGACGCGAGGGCGAGGGGGAACCCGGCCTTCGCGAGGTTGCGGGCCATCCCGACGCCCATCGTGCCGAGCCCGATGAAACCGACCTGGACCGTCATGGTGGAACCTCCGGCCAGCGGCGATTGTAGACGGGCGGCCAGGGCGTTGACGGCGAGACGGGTGTGTGGTACCTCAGTACCATGGTAACTAAATCGCGATCCCGCGCCAGGCCCGCCGGCCGTTTCGTCGTCGAACGCGTGCAAACGGGCGTGCGCATGGAGAAGCGGCTGGTCAAGGTCCTCAAGGCGCTGGCCGAGCTCAAGGACCTTTCGCTCGGCGACCTGCTCGAGGGAATCTGCCTCCACGCGTTCGACGGCAAGGCCCCGTTCACCGACGAAACGCGGCGCCGCATCGCCGAGTTGAAACGCATCTACGGCCTCGATCTCGACGCCGGCGCGAGCCACCTGCTGCGAGAGCGGGGCGAGGAGGGGTGATGTCCGGGATGCCTCTGCGGCGCCCTTTCGCGGTGTTTCACGCGACGCTCGGCCTCGTCGTTCTGGTCGAAAGCGTCGAGACCGTTGTCCACGCCCTCGGCCTGCGCGGCGGGGCGGTCAACCACCACCTCCTCCTGCTCGCCGGGGTCGAGGCGATCGGAGCGGCGCTCTTCCTGTTCCCGCCGACGCTCCTGGCCGGCGGGGCCGCGATGCTCGCGACCTTCGCGATCGCAGTCGTCGTGCATGCGGGTCGGGGTGAGTTTCCGCTCAACCTCCTCGTGTTCGCCGCCGGCACGGTCCTCGTGATGGCGAGAGCCGGAGAGAAGCGCGTGGAGGGCCGGAGGTGAGGACCGACGAGGAATTCCTCGCGGCGTTCGAGGCGGCCACATTGCCCGAAAGCGCCTTCCATCACCGGGATCACGTGCGCGTCTGGCCTGGATCTACCTCGAGCGGCTGCCGCCGGCGAGCGCCCTCGCGCGGTTTTCCGAGGGGCTCCGGCGCTTCGCCGGTGCCCTCGGAAAGTCCGGGCTCTACCACGAGACGATCACGTGGGCATACCTGCTGCTCATCAACGAGCGGCGGCAGCGCCAGGGGCCGTGCGCGACGTTCGAAGAGTTCGCCCGCGCGAATCCCGACCTGCTCGCCTGGAAGCCGTCGGTTCTCGACGCCCTCTATCGTCCGGAAACGCTCAGGTCGGACCTCGCGCGCCGGACGTTCCTCCTGCCGGACCGGCCGGGAGAACGGCCATTCACGGGGCCTCTCGTTCCTGCTGAGAGATGATTCCCGCCGGGAGGCCTTCGATGACCGAAGCCACTCGCCGGATTGCCGTGCTCCTGCTCGCGTGCCCCGCGCTGCTCGCCGCCGGACAAACTCCTCCTGTTTCCGACACGACGCGGACGGCGCAGGAGTTCGTTGCTGTCCTGCGACCCGCGCTGCGGTCCGGGTGTCTCCTGCCGCTCGAGGGCGAGGAGCGAACGACCTGGAGCTACCTGCCGGGTCAGCGGCGCGGCGTGACGCTCAAGCAGATGAACGAGGCCGAACGCGCGGCGGCGCAGGCGATGCTGCGAACGGCCCTGTCCGCCCGCGGCTACGAGAAGACCGCGGGGGTCCTCGAGCTCGAGCAGATCCTGCGCGAGACGGAGGCGTTCGGCGCCCTGACTCGCGATCGCGAGCTCTATTCTCTGGCGATCTTCGGGACACCCTCGGACCAGGCCCCCTGGGCGTGGCGCTTCGAGGGCCACCACCTGTCGCTCAACTTCTCTTCCGCGACCGGAAAGATCGTCGCGGCGACACCCATGTTCTTCGGCTCGAACCCGGCTCGCGTCGACGGCGGGCCTCGCGCGGGCTGGCGCGTGCTGTCCGCCGAGGAAGACCTCGCGCGCCAGTTGCTCGGCGGTCTCGACGAGGGCCAGAAGCGCAAGGCTCTCATCGCGACGTCGGCTCCTGCCGACATCATCCTCGGGCCGGGCCGAAAGAGCGTGCCCGACCCGGTCGGGGTGAGCTACGCCGAGCTGTCCGAAGCGCAGCGGGACGTCCTGATGCGGCTCGTGGCCGAATACGTCGGCAACGTGCGCGATGACGTCGCCCGCGCAGAGCGCGAGAGGATCGAGAAAGCGGGCCTCGGCGCGGTCCGGTTCGCCTGGGCCGGCGGGACCCGCGTCGGCCAGGGCCACTACTACCGGATCCAGGGGCCGACGTTCGTCATCGAGTACGACAACACCCAGAACCACGCCAACCACGTGCACAGCGTGTTCCGCGACCTCGATGACGACTTTGGCGGCGACCTGCTGCGGCGCCACTACGCCGAGAGCCCCCACCACGGTGGCGCCCGGCCGCGAGCCTCTAGGTAAAGTCGATTCCCTCGACGTGCGGCGCGAGGGCTTCGGCCTGCAGCTCGCGGAGCTTCTTCAACCCCTTGCGCGCGAGCGCGAGCAGTTCCGTCAGCTGCTCCTCGGAGAACGGCCGGCGCTCGGCCGTGCCCTGGAGCTCGACGAAGGCGCCCGAAGCCGTGGCGACGACGTTGCAGTCCACGTCGGCCTCCGAGTCCTCCTCGTAAGCGAGGTCGAGTACGGCCTGTCCCGCGCAGATCCCGACGGAGACGGCCGCCACCGTCTCGCGCAGCGGCCAGCGCGCGATGCGGCCGTCGCGGGAGAGCTTCGCCAGCGCCATCGCGAGAGCGACGCAGGCCCCGGTGATGCCCGCGCAGCGGGTGCCGCCGTCGGCCTGGAGGACGTCGCAGTCGAGCGTGATGGTGCGCTCGCCCAGGCCCCGCAGCTCCGTGACCGACCGCAGCGAACGGCCGATCAGCCGCTGGATCTCGAGCGTGCGGCCGCCCTGCTTTCCCTGCGCCGCTTCCCGCGCCGAGCGCGTGTGCGTGGCGCGCGGCAGCATGCCGTACTCGGCCGTGACCCAACCGCTGCCGCTGCCCTTGAGAAACGCCGGAACGCGCTCCTCGATCGAGGCGGCGCAGAGCACCTTCGTGTGGCCAAGCGTGATGAGGGCCGAGCCCTCGGCGTGGCGGGCGACACCCGTCTCGATCGAGACCGGGCGCAGGTCCGAGGGCTTGCGCCCGTCGGGGCGCGGCGTCGAGCGCGTCACGGCCGGGCCGCCCGGGTGGGCAGGGCGCGCGCCGTCGGCAAGGCGGGCGGCGCCGTGGGGGAGGCGATCGGCGTCGTTTCGACGGGCGTCTCCGACTCGGGCGGTCCGATGACGCTGCGGATGAAGAGGAGCGGTCGTGTGAGATCCACGTGGCCTCCCAGGGTCTCGGCGGGTTCGCCGTTGACGAGGATTCTCACACGGGACGTCTCCGCCACGTTCTGCAGGGTCGTGTCGACGAGCGAGGCCACGATCGCCAGCTCCTCGTCGGATCCGAAGGCGAGCCCCGAGTCGACGGCCAGATCGAGTACGGCCTGTCCCTCGGGCAGGAGGAAGGCGTTGCGCAGGTGCATCTTGTCGGGCAGGGCCATCATGAGGCCCTCGCGCTGCGGCCCCTTCCGGAGCTCCTCGAAGAGGGCCGACAGAAACGCGGCGCCGCCGGCCGGCTTCGGGATGTCCCGTTCCTCGGGATGCAGGAGCTGCCCGTTCTGATCCGGGAAGAAAAGCGTAATCCGGATCGTCTCGATGGCGGGTGCCGGCGTCGCGCCGGGCGCGGCCGTCACCGGCACCGGGGCCGCCGGCGAGACGCGCAGGAACGGCCGCGGCCCGCGCCGGGCAAAGCGCGGCAGTCCGCTCCGGTTGACGAAGAGCAGGGCGGCCACCGCGGCCGCCAGCAGCGCGAGCAGGATCGCCGCCGCGCGGCGGCTCATGGCGCGGGCGCGGGGGCCGTGGCTGGCGCCGGGCGCGACGCGCCGGGCATGCGGCGCGAGAAGAACCGTGCGACCGCCCGCGCGACGGCCTCGGCGACCGCCTGCTGGAAGTCCGGGTTCTTCAGCTTCTTCTCCTCGTCGGCGTTGGAGATGAACGCCACCTCGACGAGGACGGCGGGCATCGTCGCGCCGACGAGGACGCGGAAGGGAGCCTGCTTGATGCCGCGGTTGGCGGTGTCGGACACCGTGTTCAACTCCTGCTGGATCGATTCGGCGAGCTCGCTCGACTCCTTCAGGTGCGCGCTCTGCGCCAGATCCCACAGGATGAAGTCGAGCGCCGGGTTGGCCGACGCCTCGCCGCCCCCTGGCGTCGCGGCCGCCGCCCCTGCCTGGTTCTCTTCCCTGGCGACCTCCTGGGCGATCTTGTCGGAGGCCTCCAGCGAGAGGTAGTAGGTCTCCGAGCCTTTCGCCGAGGCCGCGCGCGACGAGTTGGCGTGGACCGAGAGGAACAGGTCGGCCTTCTCGTGGTTGGCGATCGAGGTCCGGTCGTCGAGCGGAATGAGCGCATCCGCGTCGCGGGTGAGCACCGTGCGGCAGGCGAGGACCTTCGGCAGCGTCGCCGCGAGCTTCTTTGCGATCTCGAGTGTCGCTTCCTTCTCCTGCAGCCCGGCGGGGCCGATGGCGCCCGTCTCGGTTCCGCCATGCCCCGGGTCAACGACGATCGTGAGAGCGGGGACCGCGGCGGGCGCCGGGGCCGACGGTTCGGCGGGGGCCGCCGGAACCGCCGCGCGGCGCCCGATCTCGATGACGAGCCGGTCGGGCGAGGTCAGCGGATACGCCCGGGCGGCCAGATTGGGCTCCCGGAAGTCGACCGTGGCCGTGTCGCCCGCGAAGCGGACCGCGACGACGAGCGGGTCGTCGAATTTCTTTTCGGGAAACGGCGGGTCGATCTTCGTTTCCTGGAAACTGACCTGGAAACCCTTGTCCGAGGCCGCCGTCGCGGTCTTCGCTGCCGCCGAGAGGCGCAGGACGACCTGTGTCGTCGGCGCCACGTGGACGACCGCGACCTCGATGGACACGGGCGGCGGCCCGGCCGGCGTCAGCGTCCAGGTTCGCTTCCCGGCGTCATAGCTTCCGGCGGCACCCGCCAGCGGAAAGAGAATTTTTTCGAAGAAGTCCGCGGGGGCGTACAGGGAACCGCCGACCAGGCGCGCCGGCGCCGAGATCGGCACGACGCGGCGGTCCACGGGGACCTGCGCGGTGCCGGGGCCGAGCAGGATCTGGTGGCCCAGGCCCGTCAGGGTGAGGACGCTCGTGCCGGGATCGGAGGCCACGGTGAATCCGAGCGCCCGAGCGGCGTCCGAGACCACGAACTCCTTGCCGCCGAGGGTGCCGATCGGGTGCGCCTCGCCCTTCCACGACAGGGTCGCGCGCTCTTCCGCCCGCGCGGGGACGGGAAGGCACGAGAGCAGCAGGGCGAGGGCCGCGGCGAAGGCGGCTGTGCGGTGATTTCTCAACCGGACGTCGATGTTTTTGTCGATGCGCGCGCTCCGAGGAAGGGTAGCACGACGACGCCTAGGGTCGAGGCTTTCGGCCCGCGACGTAGATCTCGGCCGTCGGGTCCCAGTGACCCCCGAGCCACAGCTCGGCGATCTCGAAGCCGGCGAGGCCGAGCGTGTGGCGTACCTCGGCCTCGGTCGAGGCGCGCACGCGACCGGGGCTGCGCTCGGCGACGACCGCCCCGTCGACGAAGGCGTTCGCGTAGCCGGCGAACAGGAAGTTTGGAAACTGCGCCAGCAGCGTTCCGCCCGGCTTGAGAACGCGCCATGCGTCGCGCAGGTAGAGAAATGCGTCTTCCTTCTCGAGGTGCTGGAGCACGAGGAACGAGAAGACGAGGTCGAAGCGATCTGCCCCGAATCCCGACAGGAACTCGCGGTTGCCGACTTCCCGCAGGCTCACGTTGGGGAGTCCGGCCAGCCGCTCGCGCGCGCGGCGGATCATCTCGTCGCTCACGTCCACGGCCCAGAGCTCCGCGACCTTCGGCGCCAGGTACCGATCGACGCGTCCCACGCCGCAGCCGAGGTTCAGAACGACGTCTCCTCCGCGCAGGTAGCGGCCGACGAGGTCGGCATCCGTGCGCCCGGCGAATTCGAAGCGTTCCTCGGTGGCTCCCGTCAGGACCGCGTCCTCGGCGCCCTGCCGCGCGGCCGCGTTCCAGGCGCCCTTGTAGTCCGGACCGGCCGGCTGCGCCGCAGGCGCAGGTGGCGCCGGGCCCTCGATTCCGAGCAGGCGCGCGAGCCGCGTCCGCATGCGCCTACTCCTTCGGGCGGTTCTGGACGAACTGCCAGCCGAAGCGGCCCTTGACGCAGAGGTGGCCGCTCGTGACGGAGTGGCCGAGGGGCGAGGTGACGCGGACGATCTCGTTGTCCTGCACGCGCAGCTCGAGCGTGCAGCCGACGCCGCAGTAGGGGCAGATGGTGTCGGTCACGGTCTGGCGCGACTCGTCCCACCTGCCGGCCCGCCGCAGGTCGTGCTCGCTCTTGAACATGAGCGCGCCCGTCGGGCAGACGCCGATGCAGTTGCCGCAGTAGACGCAGGCCGACTCGGGCAACGGTGTCGCGAACTCGGTCGAGATGCGGGCGTCGAAGCCGCGGCCGGCGACGGAGATCGCGAAGGTGTTCTGCGCTTCGACGCCGCAGGCCTGGACGCACTTGTAACAGAGGATGCATTTCGCGTAGTCGCGCACGTAGAGGTCGTTGTCCACCTTGACCGGTTGCGCGACGCTCGCCGCCTGGCCGACGGCGCCCGTGTGGTGATGGCCGGGCAGCGCCGTGTCGCGCTCCCCGGCGGCGGCCGGTGGCGCGGGCGGGCCGAAGCGCGCGGGATTCGCGCCGTAGTGCTCCATCCAGCGCCGGACGTCCGGCGAGGCGCACGAGAGGTCCGCCGAGGAGCCGAGAAACTCCAGGACGACCTTGCGCGAGAGTCGCACGCGCTCGCTGTCGGTCTGGACCTTCATCTTCGGCTCGACCGGCCGCGAGCACGCGGGCACGAGCGCGCGCGAGCCCTCGACCTCGACGACGCACACGCGGCAGACGTTGATCGGGGTCAGGTTCTCGAGGAAGCACATCGTCGGCGTGTCGATCTTCTCGGCGCGGCAGGCCTCGAGGATGGTGGTGCCGGCCGGCACCGTCACGTCCTTGCCGTCGATCGTGAGCGCGACCGGATGATCCGGCCGGATGCGGCGGGGCAGATCCGTCATGCCGAAAAGACCCCGAGCTTGCGGATCGCCGACTGGATCGCGCCCGAAGCCGTCTGGCCTAGGCCGCAGATGGAAGCGTCCTTCATCGCGCGGGCGATCTCGTCGAGGAGCGCGTCCTCTTCGGCGGAGCCTCGAAGCGGCCGCTTCGCGTCGAGGCGCGCGACGAGCTCCTCCTGCCGCTCGGTGCCGACGCGGCATGGCACGCACTGGCCGCAGGATTCGTCGCGGAAGAAGGCGGCGATGCGCCGGACGGCGTCGGGCAGATCGGCGAGGTCGTCGAAGACCATGATGACGCCCGACCCCAGGGAGGCGCCGATCGCCCGCGTGCCCTCGAACGTGAGCGGCACGTCGAGCTCCGCGGGCGACACGAAGGAACCGGCCGCGCCGCCGAGCAGCACCGCTCGGACGGCTCGTCCGCCCGGGACGCCGCCCGCAAGCTCGATCATCTGCCGCAACGTCGGTCCGAACGGGACCTCGTAGACGCCGGGGCGCGCGACGCGGCCGGAGAGGCAGAAAAGCTTCGGACCGGTGGACTGCGCCGTGCCGATCGCGGCGTAGGCCTCGCCGCCCTCGAGCACGATCGGCAGGACGTTGACGAGCGTCTCGACGTTGTTGATGACGGTGGGCTTGCCGAAGAGTCCCTTCTCGACCGGGAAGGGTGGCTTGTTGCGCGGCTCGCCGCGGAAGCCCTCGATCGAGTTGAAGAGCGCCGTCTCCTCGCCGCAGATGTACGCGCCGGCGCCGCGCCGCAGCTCGACGTCGAAGCGGACGCCCTTGCCGAGGACGTCGTCGCCGAGCAGCCCGGCCGCCCGGGCCGCGGCGACGGCGCCCGCGATCCGCTCGGCCGCGAGCGGGTATTCGCCACGGACGTACAGGTAGCCCTGCTCGCAGCCGGCCGCGTGCGCGACGATCGTCATCGCTTCGACGACGGCGAAGGGATCCTCTTCCATGAGGACGCGGTCCTTGAACGTGCCAGGCTCCGATTCATCGGCGTTGCAGACGAGGTAGTGGGGCTTCGCCGGCTGCTTCGCGACGGCGTCCCACTTGCGGCCCGCCGGAAACGCCGCGCCGCCGCGGCCCTGGAGCTTCGAGGCGAGGGCCTCGCGGATGACGCCCTCGGGGCCGAGCTTGAAGGCGCGGGGAAGGGCGCGATAGCCCCCCTGCGCGCGATAGTCGTCGAGGCTCGTCGGGTCGACACGGCCGACGCGCGCGAGCAGGTGGAGACTCTCGCGGCGCGAATCCTGAGTCTGCGGGGCGGAAACCGAGCCACGGCGAGACTCGAGGGTTCCCTCTCCCGGCGGGAGAGGGGCAGGGTGAGGGGCGCCCTTGAACGCCTCCGCAACCTCTTCGGCATCCGCCGGTGCGACGACATGATCCTTCGCTCCCTCGCCCGAGCGTTGAAAGAGCGCCGCCGGCGCGCGTTCGCAGAGGCCGAGGCACGGCGACGGCCGCACCGAACCCGCCGGCAGCCGCCGTTTGACCTCGTCGAGCAGCGCCGGCGCCCCGGCCTGCCGGCACGCCAGGTCGTCGCAGACGTGGACGATCGTCTTCGGCTGCGGCGTGATCGAGAGCATCGCGTAGAACGTCGCCACGCCGTAGGCATCGGCCGGCGGCACGGAGAGACGCTCGCAGGCGTAGTTGAGCGCGCCCGCCGAGATCCACCCGACGCGCGACTGGATCGCCCACAGCACCGGCAGCAGCAGATGGCGACGCTCACGCGCCGCATGCCCTCCGATCGCGAGGTGCCCATCCCTCTCCGTCCGCCGCGGCCCGCCGTCCCAACTGCTCGTCGGAGCGCCGGCGACCGATTCGACCGCCGCGCGCTCCTCGGCGGAGGCTTCGGCGCCGGGGATGAGGTGCAGATCCACGCGCTTACTTTAGTCGATGCCGCCTGGAGCCAGGGCTATGGCTTCTGCGCCTCGAGCGCCTTCATGGCCTTGTCCCTTTCGGCCATCTCCTCGGTGACCAGCTGGTAAGCCAGGTAGTACTTGTAGATGTTGCTGACGTACGTCACGGTCTCGCGGCCAATCTTCTCGGCGACGACGAGCTCGACGTTGTTGAACCAGACGTTGGGGTTCAGGCCGCGCTTTCCGGCGAGCTGGCGCATCTGCGCCATGCGGCCAGGCCCCGCGTTGTAGGACGCAAAGGTGAAGAGGACCTTGTTCAGGGGGTCCATCGGCTGGTCGCCGTAGTACTTCTCCATCATGAACCGGACGTACTTGACGCCGGCGTGGATGTTCGGTTCGACCTGCGAAATGTCGCCGACGTCCATCTGCTTGCCGGTCGGCGGCATCACCTGCATGACACCGATCGCCCCGACGGGGCTTCTCACCTGCTGGTCGAGCCGGGACTCCTGGTAGCCCTGCGCGGCCACCAGCAGATAGTCCACGTCGAACTGCGCGCCGTACTTGCGGAAGAGCTCGACGACCTGCTGGAACTTCGCGACCTCCTCGGGGGAGCGGGCGGCGCGGGCGAACTTCGTGCTCTTCAGGTACCTCTGAAGGATCTCGTTGCGCGTGCTCGATCCCTTGGGATGCCGGGCGAGGAACGCGTCGAGCGCCGCCCTGAGTTGCGGGCTCTTCTTGCGGATCATCCAGGCGATGTCGTCGCCCGTTCGGATGGCGGCGCTCCGGTGGAGCGTCACGTCCGTAAAGATCCTGCTCCAGAACTCCGCGATGTAGTCGTCCGCGATGGTCGCCGGGACGAGGCCGGCGTTGACCATCTCGAGGATGTCCTCGGTCTCCAGGCTCTCCGGCGCGATCCGGATCTTCACGGGGGGCTTGCCGGCCTGCGCGAGACGGGCGTTCAGCGCTTCGAGGTTCCGGAAGACGGGCGAGGACTTCCGGACGTAGACCTCCCTTGCCGAGAGGTCCTCGGCCGTCTCGATCGGGGAAGAGCCCGGCCCCGTGACGGGGATCTCGGAAACGTTGGTGAAGGTCGGGTTGGCGAAGTCGACTTTCTCCAGCCGCTCCGGCGTGACCGTCAGGCCCGCCGCCGCGATGTCGCCTCTTCCCTCGAGCAGGGCCGGGAGAAACTCGTCGCGCAAGACGGGGAGAAAGACGACGTGGACGCGAACGTGGCCTTTCGCGACCTTCCTGTTGATCTCGTCCTCGAAGATCCGGAAGACGTCGTAGACCATGCCGTGCTGCGTGCCGCGGTCGATGAAATAGTGGGTCTTCGAGTAGGGGACGAGCACGCGGATCTGGCGCCGACGGATCATTCCGTCCAGGTCGCCCGTCCAGGGCTTGAGCGTCAGTGGCGCCGGAATCCCTCCCTCGGCCGCCGGCGTCGGGATCTTCACGGTGTGGGCCTTCGCGGCCCGGGCGAGCAGGGGCGGCGCGGCAAACGCGGCGGCCAGAAACAGGCCGGCTGCCAGCGGGATCCTCCTGCTCGGCATCCCCGAAACTATAGCCGGATCCTGGTGCGGTTCAGGCGCCGACGCGCTCGATGCGGATGGCGCTCGCCTTGAACTCGGCGGTGCCCGACTTCGGGTCGATCGCGTCGATCGTGAGGATGTTCGTGGCGACGTCGTCCTGGAAGTGCAGCGTCATGAAGGCGAGGCCCGGCCGAAGGGTCGCGTCGTAGCGCGCGGGCACCTCGATTGCGCCGCGCCGGGACACCGCGCGCACGAGCTCGCCGTCGCGGACGTTCAGGCGCGCGCCGTCCTCGGGCGCGATGTCGAGCGACTCGCCGCGCCGCAACGGCGACGTGTAACCGGCCGTCTGGACGCCGGTGTTGTACGAGTCGAGCCGCCGGCCGGTCGTCAGGCGGATGGGGAAATCCTCGGAGAGCCGGTCGACCGGCGGATCGTGCTCGACGGCGTTGAACGGCGCGCGCGGGCCCTCGACCGGGTCCTTCCAGAGGCGGCCGTGGAGAAACGGGCTGCCGGGATGCGACTCGTCCGGACAGGGCCACTGGAGGCCGTTCCACTCTTCCAGCCGCCGGTAGCTCATGCCACCGTGCCACGGTGAGAGGGCGCGCAGCTCGTCCCAGACCTGCTCGGGGGTCGGCCGGCCCCAGTCGGCGCCCAGACGCCGCGCGAGGTCGCCGAGGATTTCGAGGTCCGGGCGGGCGGCTCCCGGAGGCTCGAGCGCCTTGCGCACCCGCTGCACGCGGCGCTCACTCGAAGTCACGGTCCCGTCGTCCTCGCACCACGAGGCGGCGGCCGGGAGCACGACGTGGGCGATCTCGGCCGTCTTCGTCAGGAACATGTCCTGCACGACGACGTGGTCGAGTCCTCCGAGAAGCTCGATCGCGCGCTTCTGGTCGGCTTCAGACTGCACCGGGTTCTCGCCGAGGACGTAGAGCGCCGAGAGCTCGCCGTGCTCCATCGCCTCGAACATCTGCGAGAGGTGCCAGCCCTTCGTCGCCGGGATCGCCGCGCCCCAGGCGCGCTCGAACTTGCCGCGCAGCTCCGGGTCGTCGACGTCCTGCCCGCCGGGCAGCTTGTTGGGCAGCGCCCCCATGTCGCCGCCTCCCTGCACGTTGTTCTGGCCACGCAGCGGGCACACGCCCGAGCCCCAGCGCCCGACGTGCCCCGTCAGGAGCGAGAGGTTGATGAGCGCGAAGACGTTGTCGACCGCGTTGTGATGCTCGGTGATGCCGAGCGTCCAGCAGAGCTGCGCCGTCTTCGCCTTCGCGTAGGCGTGGGCGACGTCGCGGATCGCCGAAGCCGGAACGCCCGTCTCCTTCTCGGCGTGCTCGAGGGTGTACTTCTCGACGCCGGCGCGGTAGGCGTCGAAGCCCGTGGTCGCCCGCGCGATGAACTCGCGGTTCTCGAGGCCGGCGTGGAGGATCTCCCGGCCCATGGCGTTGGCGAGCGCGATGTCGGAGCCGACGTCGAGGCCGAGCCATGTGTCCGCCCACTGAGCGGACACCGTGCGCCGCGGGTCCACGACCGCCAGGCGCGCGCCGTTGCGCACGCCGCGCAGGACGTGGTGGAAGTAGATCGGGTGCGCTTCCCGCGCGTTCGACCCCCACAGGAGGACGAACTCCGTCTCCTCGACCTCGCGGTACGAGCTCGTTCCGCCCCCCGCTCCGAACACCGTCGTCAGACCGACGACGCTGGGAGCGTGTCAGGTGCGGTTACAGCTGTCGATGTTGTTCGTGCCGAGGACCGAGCGGGCGAACTTCTGAGCGAGGTAGTTGACCTCGTTCGTCGCCTTCGAGCAGGAGAAGAGGCCGATCGCCCGTCCTCCCTTGCGCTCGCCCACCCGGCGGAACCCGTCCGCCGCGCGCTCGAGCGCCTCGTCCCAGGACGCCGGGCGGAGCCTGCCGCCTTCGCGCACCATGGGTTCGGTCAATCTCACGTAGGACTTCATCGCGTGCTCCTCGCCGGGGCTGTGCGCCCCGGAACCGCGAAAGAGCCTACGCCCTGGAAACGGGGCTGTCCACCGGGGCGGCGAAGTCCCTCAACCGCACGGGAAGGCGCCGCGACCCCCACTGGCCGGGGCGATCCTCGAAGACGCCGGCGCACGCCTGGCCGCAGCCGCCGCAGCGCCCGTGCGCGAGGTTCCATTGCGTCAGGTCGTATCCGTCGCGGGCGATGACCGTTTCGCCGCAGCGGTGACACAGCGTCGCGCCGCCCTCGAGGTCGTCCACGTTGCCCGTGTACGCGTAGCGGACGCCGTTGCCCATCGCGATGCGCCGGGCGCGGGCGAGGGTTTCGGGCGGCGTCGCCGGGACGTCGCGCATCTTCCAGTCGGGATGGAAGGCGCTGAAGTGCATCGGGACGTCGGGCCCCAGGTTCTCGACGACCCACCGGGTCATCGCGTCGCACTCCTCTTCCGAGTCGTTGAGTCCCGGGATGACGAGGTTGGTGATTTCGAGCCAGACCTTCGTCTCCTGGCGCAGGTAAACGAGCGTGTCGAGGATGGGCTGGAGGTGCGAGGCCGTGACGTCGCGGTAGAACTTTTCGGTGAACGCCTTCAGGTCCACGTTGGCGGCGTCGATGTGGCGGTAGAAGTCGGCGCGCGGCGTGGGGCAGATGTAGCCGGCGGTTACCGCGACGGCGCGGATGCCGATCTCGCGGCAGGCATCGGCGACGTCGCTCGCGTACTCGAGGAAGATCGTCGGGTCGTTGTAGGTGAAGGCGACGCTGCGGCAGCCGAGCTCCCGGGCGGCGCGCGCGATGAGCCCGGGCGAGGCCTCGTCCGCGAGCTTCGCGACCTCGCGCGACTTGCTGATGTCCCAGTTCTGGCAGAACGTGCACGAGAGATTGCACCCCTCCGTCCCGAAGGAGAGGACCGAGGTGCCCGGCAGGAAATGGTTCAGCGGCTTCTTCTCGATCGGGTCGACACAGAATCCGCTCGAGCGGCCGTAGGTCATCAGGACGATCTCGCCCTCCTCGCACCCCCGGACGAAGCACAGTCCGCGCTGGCCGTCCCGCAGCGTGCAGAAGCGCGGGCATGCGTCACACTGCACGCGGCCGTCTTCGAGCCGATGCCAGTACTTCGTCGGGACGACCGGGCCGCGGCGAATCTCCCTGGTGGCCATGCCTTTACGCTAGAGCGAAACGGGGTCCTCGGGATGATGAGAACGGATCATCCCTTTCGACTGAAAATGAGGAACGATGTGCGCATGAGCGGCGAAAGCGAGCGTCACGCGCCCGTTCGGATTCCCGTCGGCGCAGACTGGATCGAGGGCGACATCGCGATCCCGTCGCGGGCGTGCGGCTTGGTCCTGTTCGCCCACGGAAGCGGCAGCAGCCGCAAGAGCCCCCGTAATCAGTTCGTCGCAGCGAGCCTGCGCGAGGCCGGCCTCGCCACGCTGCTGATGGACCTGCTCACGCGGGACGAGGAGATCGCCGATCTCGAGCGGGGACACTTGCGATTCGACATTCCGTTCCTGGCGGCGCGGCTGCGCGCCGTGACGCAATGGGTCCTCGCGCGCCCGGAGACCGCGGCGCTTCCCCTCGGGTACTTTGGCGCCTCGACCGGCGCCGCCGCCGCTCTCGTCGCGGCCGCCGGGGCCCCGGAGATCGTCCGGGCCGTCGTGTCCCGCGGCGGTCGGCCCGATCTGGCCGGCGGCGCGCTCGAGGGCGTGACGGCGCCGACGCTGCTCATCGTGGGCAGCCACGACCCGGACGTCCTGGCCTTGAACCGCGCGGCGCAGGTGCGCCTCGGCGCGGAGTCGCACCTGGCGATTGTGCAGGGCGCCTCGCATCTTTTCGAGGAGCCGGGCGCGCTCGCCGACGTGGCGCGCCTGGCGTCCGCCTGGTTCCGTGGGCACCTCGGCGCCGCCTGGGCGCCCTCGCGCGCCGACATGCTGGACGCGTCGATCCGGGGGGAGTGAAGCCGTGCTCTATGCCGATCGGCGCGAGGCGGGCCGTGCGCTCGGCGCGGCTCTCGGGACCTATGCCGGACGCCCGGACGTCGTCGTTCTGGCCCTTCCGCGCGGGGGAGCGCCGGTCGCATTCGAGGTGGCGGAGGCGCTCGGGGCGCCGCTCGACCTGTTCCTCGTCCGCAAGCTCGGCTTTCCGGGCAACGAGGAGTTCGCGATGGGCGCGATCGCCTCCGGCGGCGTCAGGGTCCTGAACGAGCCGATCATCGAGCGGTACGGCGTGCCGGAGGCCGTCGTCGAGGCGGTCGCGCGCGCCGAGGGACAGGAGCTCTCGCGGCGGGAGCGGGCTTACCGGGGGGACCTTCCTCCCCTCGCGCTCGGCGGCAAGACGGTCATCGTCGTGGACGACGGCCTCGCCACGGGATTCTCGATGCGCGCGGCGGTGGCGGCGCTGCGGTCGCTCGGGCCAAAGCGGATCGTCGTCGCCGTTCCCGTCGGCCCCGAGGACACGGTCCGGGAGCTGCGGAAGATCGCCGACGAAGTCGTGTGCCCGGCGATGCCCGAGCCGTTTCTCGCCGTCGGGCGGTTTTACGCCGTGTTCGACCAGACGACGGACGGAGAGGTGAAGGAGGTTCTGGCGCGCGCACGGCGGCCCGAGCCGGCCGGCGCCGGAGGGAGGATGTCATGACGACCACGACCGGCGTGAAGCAATCCGATTGGACGGCGTTTTTCGACGCGTTCAGCCGGCGTCATCAGGGATGGCTCGTGAAGCTGAGCGTCCTCGATCCGAAGCTCGGCGCGCAGGTCGAGACGCTGGAGGCGCCATTGCAGGGCGTCGTCGCCGATGCCCGGGGCCGCGGGATCGCGATCCAGCTCGGCAAACAGCCGGACGACGTCGAGCACGCCGTCCGCAACCCCAGGCGCGTCTGGGTCGAGCTCGGCGACGACGGCTCCGAGGCCGCGATCGAGATCGAGTCCGGCGACGGAACGAAAGCGATCCTCGAATTCCGCGGCGCCGTCCTTCCCGAGACGGCGGACGGGCTCTCTCCGAAGAAGTCAGCCGCTCAGAAGTGAGCCGGGTAGGGCGCGCCAGGCTTGCGCGCCGGGGACGGGGGAGGAGCCGGGCGCTGCCGCTCGCAGATGGCCTGGAGGGTACGCACGAGGTCGTCCCACGACGGGGCGCCGTTTTCGGTTCCCCCCGGCATGGCCCGCATCGCGATGTCGTTCAGGGTCAGGATTCCCTCGAGGGACCCATCCTCGCCGAGAACGGGCAGGCGGCGGACCCGCCAGCGGCGCATGAGTTGAAGGGCCCGGCCGATCGGGTCGTCCTTGCCGAGGAAGTGGATCCCCTTGCTCATCGCCTCTTCGACGCGCATTTCGGAGGGCCGGCGGTCCTCGCGCGCGACTGCGAGACAGATGTCGCGATCCGTGAGCATCGCCACCGTCCGGCCGGCGTCGACGACAGGAAGCGCGCCGCACGTCTGCGCTCCCATGATCTTCGCCGCCGCGGCGAGGGTCGCCTCGGGCGAGCAACTCCTCGGCGCGGGCGTCATCAGGTCCTTCACCTTCATCGGCCGGTCTCCAGGCAGAGCGTACCTCCCGGAGCCCTGCTTCTGTCCTGATTCGGATGGATCATTCCCGCGGCGCCCCGCGGGGATCCAATTGGGCTGGAGGTATTCCCATGCGTCTGCAAGACCTCATGAAGCGATCGGTCGAAACGATCTCGCCGGCCGAGTCGGCCGATGCCGCCTCGGAACGGATGCGTCAGCGGCGAATTCATCACCTGGTGGTCATGGACGGGCGCCGGGTCGTAGGCGTCGTCTCACAGCGGGACATCGCGACGAAGGCCTCGCGCGAGGGCCGGACCGTCGACGGCGTCATGAGTTCGCCCGCGGTCACGGCGGAGCCCCAGATGACCGTGCGTCATGCGGCGAACCTCCTGAGAGGCCGCACGCTCGGATGCCTGCCGATCCTCGAGAGGGAGAAGCTGGTCGGCATCGTGACGATCACGGACCTGCTCGAGCTCATCGGCCGCGGCGCCGAGCGGCCAGCGCCCCGCCCGGGACGGCGAGTTCTCGAGCGGCGGGGGCTCCGCCGGCAGCCGCTTCGGGGCTAGGAGGCCGGACCTGATGAACCCGCATCATGCGCCTGGCGGCGCGGCGGGCTAAGGTTCACTTACCGGTTCACGGCGATCCGACTCGAACGAGTCGTCGATCCCCGGGACGGCAGGAGGCGGCGCTCACCGCCTCCTATTTCTTTTTCGCCGACCGCGCATTCCGCCTCGCGCCCGCGCACGACCCGATGACCGCGCAGCGGGCCGCCGGATTCCGTGACGACGGTCCACTGGCGCCCGGCGCCCGGGCCGTCGCCATAGAGCACGACCCAATCGCCGGTGCGTCCGAGCTCGTGAGCGCGGGCGGTGTTGGAGAAGAGGGCCGTGTAGTGGCGCGAGCCGCGGCGAGTGTGCAGGATCGGCAGCCATGCTTCGTGGGCGGGATTGAAGCGGCGCGGCGCGATGCGGGGAATCGTCCCGGCCGCGGCTCTCTCGAGGTACTCGCGGTCCACGTCGAGCAGCTCTGCGACCGGCGGCTCGACGCCTCCCCTTGCGCTCACGGATCCCCGCGCCCGCCCGAGCCGCGCGGCCAGCGAATCACGGATCCCGGCGAGTCGCTTTGGACCGATGCCGGCCAGGCTCTCGAGCCGCCCGTCGGAAGCGGCCGTCTCGAGGTCCTCGAGCGTCGCGATGGCGAGGTCGTGGTGCAGGCGGTCCGCCAGGGCGGGCCCGATCCCGGGCACGGAGGCGAGCAGGTGTGCCGGATCGGTCTCGCCGCGGAGCCGGTCGAGCATGGGTAGCCGGCCCGTCGAAACGAGGGTCTCGATGGCCCGCGAGAGACGGATGCCGATCCCGGGCAGGCGGTCGAGCCCTCCGATTCCCTCCGACGCCAGCAGCTCCGAGACTGGCAGGGAGAGCTCCCGGACCGTCCGCGCCGCCTTGCGGTAGGCGCCGACCCGGAACGGATTCGCACCCTGCTCCTCGAGCAGCGCCGCCACTTCGTCCAGTCGCGCCGCGATGGGACCGTTCTCCCGTTTCGCGTCCACGATTCCCAACATAGCCGTCCGCCGGCGAGCCGGCGTGATGGAGACGAATCAGTCGCCGGCGCGCCGGGCACGAGCCGTCCGGGTCAGCGGGCCCGCCCGCCTCCGAGCCGCGGCCAGCGATTGGCGGCGGCACAGGACTCGCAACGGAAGAAGAGGGTGGGGTACTCGACCATCTCGCGCGTCTTCACGCCGCACGCCCGGCAGGCGAAGGCATCGAGGCGGGACGCGCTTGCGGTCAGGCGCGTGAGCCGGGCCTCTCCCGTGGCGGCGCGGCCGTGCGGGTCGCAGGTGCAGCCGTCCCCGAGCGAATGCTCGGCGCCCGCGTTCTCGCGGCACCACCGCTGGCGGCACCAGGCTCCCGGTTCGAGCAGCTGTCCCATGGACCAAGCATCCGGCTCCGCCCGGACACATGATGTCCGTGCCGCGGGGCTGGTATCGTCGGCCGAAACGAGGTGCCGCCATGAAACGCATTGGAATTGCTCTTCTGGTCATCGGGCTCGCGGGCTTCGTGTGGGCGTCGAGCCAGCGCAAGGGCTACGACTCGGTCGAGGGGGCCCTGAAGTCCACGTTCTCTTCGAGCGAGCGGTCGAAGAAGGAAGGCTGGGAAACGGGGCGGTGGGTTTGCGCGGGCCTCGCCGCGGTTGGCCTCGCCCTCGTCCTGGCGCCGGGAAGAAAGGCCTGACTCCCGGATCCGTCCGGAGGAAGCTCCGTCAGTCGGCGAAAGGCCGTGGAGCGGGAGACTCGCCCTTCAGGTACGCGTCGATCGCGGCGGCGGCCTTGCGGCCGTGGCCCATGGCGAGAATGACGGTCGAGGCGCCCGCCACGATGTCGCCGCCGGCGAAGACGCCCTTGCGGGTCGTCATCATGGTGGCCTCGTCGACGACCAGCGTTCCGTGGCGCGAGATCGTCAGTCCCGGCGTCGTTTTCGGGATGAGCGGGTTGGGGCCGTTTCCGATCGCCTCGATGACGATCTCGACGGGAAGCTCCTCGTAGGCTCCCTCGATCGGGACGGGACGGCGGCGCCCTTTCTCGTCGGGCTCGCCGAGCTCGCAGCGCTGCACGCGCAGGGCCCGCACCCAGCCGTCGCCGCCGGCCAGGATCTCGACGGGCGCCGAGAGCATCCGGAACTGGACGCCCTCCTGCTCCGCGTGGTGCACTTCCTCGAGGCGCGCCGGCATTTCCTGGCGCGAGCGGCGGTAGACGAGGTACACGTTCTTCGCGCCGAGCCGAAGCGCCGTCCGCGCGGCGTCCATCGCCACGTTGCCGCCGCCGAGGACGGCGACGTTGTCGCGGCGCAGGACCGGCGTGTCCTCTTCGGGGAAGCGAAAGGCGCCCATGAGGTTGGCGCGGGTCAGGTATTCGTTGGCCGAGTACACGCCGTTCATGTCCTCGCCGGGGACGTTCAGGAAGTAGGGAAGGCCCGCGCCCGTCGCCACGTACACGGCGTCGAAGCCGTCGTCGAAGAGGTCGTCCACGGTGAACGTCTGGCCGACGACCGTGTCGAACTCGAACTGCACCCCCATCTTCGAGAGGTTGTCGACCTCGGCCTGCACGATGCTCTTGGGCAGGCGAAATTCCGGGATGCCGTACACGAGAACGCCGCCCGCCTTGTGGAACGCCTCGAACACGACGGCCTCGTGGCCGAGGCGCCGCAGGTCTCCGGCGCAGGTCAGGCCCGACGGCCCGCCGCCGATGATCGCGACGCGCCGGCCCGTCGGCGCGCCGACCGCGGGCAGCTCGACACCGCCCTCTTCGCGCTCCCAGTCGGCGAGAAACGCCTCGATCTTCCCGACCGAGACGGCGAAGCCTAGGTCCTTGTGGACCTTGGCGACCATGCAGTTTTCCTGGCACTGGCTCTCCTGCGGGCAGACGCGGCCGCAGATGGCCGGCAGGAGGTTCGTCTCCTTGATGAGCCGGATCGCGCCTCGGAAGTCGCCGTCGGCGACGAGCTTCAGGAACCCCGGCACGTCCACGCCCACCGGGCAGCCCGAGACGCAGGGCTCGTTCTTGCACGAAAGACAGCGCACCGCCTCGGCCCGGGCCTGCATGGGCGTGTAGGCGAAGGGCACCTCGCGGATGTTGCCGACGCGCTCGGCCGGGTTCTGCTCGGCCCAGAAGATCTTCGGCAGCTGGCCGCGGTCTTTCGGCTTCAAGCCGGCGCGCCCGTCGACGCGCGCGGCGAGCTCCTCGGGGCTCGGGTTCGTGCGGCTCCCGTCGGACATCAGGCTTCCTTCTCCGCGGCCGCGGCGGGCGCCTCGAGCCGGCAGGTGTGGTCCCTCTCGCGGTAACGGGCGAGGCTCGCCGCCTCCTCGGGCTTGTACATCGCCTGGCGGCGCATCATCCCGTCGAAGTCCACGCGGTGGCCGTCGAACTCGGGACCGTCCACGCAGACGTAGCGCGCCGTGCCGCCGACCATCACGCGGCAGCCGCCGCACATGCCGGTGCCGTCCACCATGATGGTGTTCAGACTGACGAGCGTCGCGACGCCGTAGGGCTCCGTCGCCTTCGAGCAGAACTTCATCATCAGGGGCGGGCCGATCGCGACGGCGAGGTCCACGTCGCCGCCCCGGGCGCGCCGGCCCTCGATCGCGCTCTTGAGCACGTCCGTCACGAAGCCCTTGCGGCCGGCCGAACCGTCGTCGGTGCAGACGAGAAGCTCGTGGGAGGCCGCGCCCAGGCGGTCCTCGAAGACGAGCAGATCCTTGCGGCGCGCGCCGAGGATCGTGACGACTTCGTGCCCGGCGTCGCGAAAGGCCCGGACGATCGGGAGCATCGGCGCCGCGCCGATGCCGCCCGCGACGCACGCGACCGTTCCGCGAAAATCGTCGGGCTTGCCCGGGACGCCGATGTGCGTCGGATTGCCGAGGGGTCCGGCCACGTTGGCGAACGCGTCGCCTTCCGCGAAGCCGTCCGCCATCTCGACCGTGGTCTTGCCGACGGCCTGGACGACGAGCGTGATCGTGCCCCTTTCCCGGTCCACGTCGGCGATCGTCAGAGGGATGCGCTCGGAGCTCGCGTGGGGGCGCACCATGACGAACTGCCCCGCGCGATGGCGCCGGGCGACCCGGGGCGCCTCGACCTCGAACAGGGTGACGTTTTCGCCGAGGGGTTTCTTCAGAGCGATGCGGAACACGGGACGATGGTCACGCGGAGCGCCCCCGCCCGGGCAGATGCGTTTGCATCAGTTCGGGCCAAAGGCGCGCCGGCCGGGATCGTTTTCGGCGCTTCGGGGGCGTCTATTTCGCGGGCGCGGGCGCAGCCGGGACGGCCGGCGGCGTGCCGCTCGTCCCCGAGTAGTAGGTCGCGAGGCCGGCGATCTCGGCGTCCGTCAGGCCCTTGCAGACGTCGCGCATGACCCGGTAGACGTCGTTGGCGCGCTCGCCGGATCGGAAGTTCGTCAGCTCGAGCGCGAGGTCGTCGAACTTCTGGCTGCGCAGGCCAGGCATTCCGTAGGAGCCGCGGTCGCCGGCGCCCCGCGGGCCGTGGCAGACGTCGCACGCCGGGATGAGGCGAGCCCCGTCCCCGGTCGTCGCGAGGCGCAGCACATCCGCGCCCGGCGCCTTCGGCGACGGGGGAGCCGGGGCCGGCGGCAGCGAGGCATAGAACGCGGCCAGGTCGGCCATGTCGCGGTCGGACAGCGGCTTCACGGCCTCGCCCATGATCGGGCTCGAGCGCGACTCGCTCTTGTAGTCCTGAAGCTGCTTGAAGACGTAGAGCGCGTCCTGGCCCGCGAGATTCGGCACCTCGGGCGTGTCGACGACGCCCGCGGGGCCGTGGCAGTCGACGCAGTCCTTGTTGAGCTGTCTGCCATGGGCCGGATCGCCGCCGCGAACGAAGCGGACGGTCTCGAGCGTCCAGGCGACCTTCGACGAGGGCACACTCACGGCGGCGGCCGCGGCGGCGAGCGCCATGACGGCGGCCAGCGGCGCGCGGCGAAGCCTCATCGAAAGCCCCAGGCCAGAGCCTTGTGGACCCCGATGAAGAAGAACTGCCCGATGGGATATGCCCACGAGAGCGCCATGAGCGCGACCAGCAGCCAGTTCCAGACGGTGAAGCCGTTCAACAACGCCGGCACGCGCACGACGGGCTCGAGCGCGTCGGCGAAAACGAGCTCCCGGTCCTCCTCGCTCGCTCCGCCGTGCGTCAGCAGCAGGTTGACGACGAGAAGAACGGCCGAGAGGACCATGAGAACGCCGCCGGCGAGAATGAGCGCGTTCCAGCGCTCCCAGCGCGCCACGAGCGCCGGATCGTAGGGCATGTAGGCGACGCGGCGCGGCATCCCGAGCAGGCCCTGGTAGTGCCAGGGGACGGTGAGAACCAGCAGCCCGACGACCCAGAGCCAGATCTGCGCCGTCGCCATGCCCTTCGAGTGGAGGCGGTGGCCGGTCAGCTTCGGCCACAGCGCGTAGGCGCTCGCGAAGTACATCGTCACGACCGTCCCGCCGAGGATCAGGTGGAAGTGCGCCGTGATCCAGGCGGTGTTGTGGACCATCACGTTCATGGCGTACGAGGCGTTGACGAGCCCGCCGAACCCGCCGGGCAGGAGCACGATGACGGCCAGGATGCCTCCGAGCGTGACGGGCTCGCTCCAGGGAAGCCGGCCGATCCACCCGAAGAGTCCCTTGCCGCCGCGCAGCCGCCCGGCCGTTTCGAGGGAGGCCGTGATCGTGAATCCCGTCAGCAGCGTCGGGACCGCCACGAGAAAAGTGCCGAGCGCGTGCATGAGCTTCCAGCCCGCGGCCTGCTCCGGGTCCACGAAGATGTGGTGCAGCCCGATCGGCAGGCTGAACACGAGCAGCATCACGAATGCGATGCGGCCGACCTCGTCCGAGAAGAGGTACCCCCCGGCCGACTTCGGCACGAGCGCGTAGAGCGCGACGTACGCGGGGATCAGCCAGAAGTAGACGATCGGGTGGAGGGTCCACGAGAAGAGCGTCCGGGCAAGGCCCACGTCGATCGCCGGCGTGAGGCCGAGCGAGAGCGGAAGCAGCTGGAACACAACCTCGACGACGACGCCGACGAGCGTCCAGGCCCAGAGCACCGCCGCGGCGGTCATGCCGAACTGCGCGAGCGGGACCGGGCGGCCCGGGTTCTCCGTCTTCCAGCTCACGGTTTCGGCGATCGTGATCCAGGTCCACGCGAGCGAGCCGACGAGCAGCAACGCCGCCCCGGCGTAGAACGTCCAGTGCGCGACGATCGGCGGGTAGAACGTGTAGAGGACGGTCGCCTTGCCGGCCGCGATCGAGAGCGCCGCCACGACCGAACCGACGAGCATCGTCCAGAACCCGAGCCACGCCAGGCCCGTCCGGCGGATCGGGCGCCCGAGGCTCGCGGCGGTGACGCAGTATCCGAACCCGACGATGAAGAACGTCGTCAGGACGAACGCCTGGACGACGCCGTGGAGGGTGGTCGACCCGTAGTAGGCGGCGGCCGACGTCCGGACGAAGTGGCCGCGCTCGAGCAGCTGGTACACGCCGAGCACGCAGGCGACCGCGAAGAGCGCGAACGCGACCCACATGTGGGCGAGCGCGAGGCGGCGCACGCTCCCGAGATTCCCGCCGGCCGGGGTGCTCATGGGCGCGTCACCCGAACGCGGCCCCACATGGACTGGTGGCCGAGGCCGCAGTACTCGTTGCAGAAGAGCGGCACCGTGACGCTGCCGTCCGGGTTCGCCGTCCCGTACTTCGCGACGGAGTCGAAGCGGATCGTCGTGTGCACCTCGGCGACGTAGCCGGGCACGACCTGCGTGCCGATGTTCGTGCCCACCACGTGGAGGCCGTGGAGGACGTCGGCGCTCGCGACACGCAGGACGATCGGCGTGCCAGCCGGGAGCGTGATTTCCTGAGGGTGCACCATGTAGCGCGCCATCACGAGGCGGGCGACGACCGTGCCGTCTTTGGCGCGCTCGACGCCGAGGTGGTCTTCGGCGAATTCGGCCGTCAGGTGCAGGCGCGTCGAGTCGATCGTCTCGACGTTGGACGGCGGGTGGAGCCTCGACGCGTAGGCGGTGTAGACGACGAGGCCGCCCATGACGGCGACGAGCAGGACGGAGATGGCCATCCAGCGGCGCTCGAGCGGGTGGACGCTCATCTACCGCACCGGGCCGTTGCCGAAGAAGCGGCCGAAGTAGAAGACGACCCAGCCCGCGAAGAGCAGAGCGGCGGCGACGAGCATCAGGGCGTAGGTGCCCTTCGGCGCGTCGGCCATGCGCTGCTGCTCGTCCGGTGTCGGTTGGGGCATGAGCCTCCGGAGTCACACGGGTGGAATCTCGGCCCAGACTATCCGCAGGGGCGGCCCGATGACAAGATGTTCGAGATGCCGGCGCTTCTCGCGACCGCGTTTCTCATCGGCCTCGCAGGTGGGGTCCACTGCGTCGTGATGTGCGGGGGCGTCGTCGCGGCGCTCGGGCTTCGAGCGCCGGCAGGCGGCTCGACCGCGGGCAGGGGCGTCGCCCGGCAGCTCGTCTACAGCCTTGGTCGCGTCGCGACCTACACCGGCCTCGGTGCGGTGGCCGGGGGACTGGGCGGACTCGGCCTCGGCGCCGCGGACGTTTTCCCGGTCCAGGTGGCGATGGTCGTGATCGCCAACGCCCTGATCATCCTGCTGGGGTTGAACCTCGCCGGGCTCGGCACGGCCGTGCTCGCCCTCGACCGTGTGGGCAGCCTCGTCTGGCGCGGCGTGCGCCGCCTGGGGGCGCGGCTCTCCCCGGCGGACTCGACGCTCGGCGCGGTCGGCGTCGGTGTCACCTGGGGGTTTCTGCCGTGCGGGCTCGTCTACGGCGTTCTCGCGACCGCGCTCGTCTCGGGCGGCGCGGCGCGCGGCGCGCTGGTCATGGCCGCTTTCGGGCTGGGAACCCTGCCGAATCTCCTCGCCGCCGGGCTCGCGGCCGAGACCCTGAGACGCCTGGTTCGCGGCCCGCGGTTGCGCCTCGCCGCGGGACTGGCGGTCGTCCTGCTCGGAGTGATCGGCCTCGCGCGCATACCGGGCCTGCGCGAGCACCTCACCCACGGGCTCCATGGGATGCGCTAAGAGTCGACGCCCCCTCACCCTGGCCTCCGCCCCCGCCGGGGGAGGGGTGTCTCTGCTCGCCCGCGGCAGGCCGGGCGAGGCGCAGGGCGTTGGCGACGACGACGAGCGAGCTGACCGACATGCCGAGGGCGGCCGCCCACGGAGGCACGAGCCCGGCGGCGGCAAGCGGGACGGCGAGCAGGTTGTAGGCGAGGGCCCAGCCGAGATTCTGCGCGAGGACGCGCCGCGAGCGGCGCGCGATCCGGCGCGCCGCCGCAAGGCACTGAAGGTCGTGGCCGAGGATGAGGAAGTCGCTCGCGAGCTTCGAGAGCTGCGGCGCCTCGGCGAACGAGACGGAGGTCCGGGCGGCCGCGAGCGTGGGCGCGTCGTTCAACCCGTCGCCGACGAAGAGAATCCGGGCCCCGGACCCTTCCCGCGTCCGGATCCAGGCGAGCTTGTCGTCCATGCGCATGGCCCCCAGCGCCTCGTCGAACCCGAGCAGCGACCCGATCCGCTCGACGGGCGCCGACGCGTCGCCCGAGAGAACGGCGGTCCGCGCGACGCCCGCACGGCGAAGCTCCGCGACGATCTCGCCGGCGCCCGGCCGCAGCTCTTCGGCGAACGTGAAGAGCGCCGCCCGGCCGGCGCGGTCGGAGAGTAGGGCCGCGAGGCGTCCCTCTGCCCGCGCTCGCGAGAGACTCTCGCCGAAGGCGGCCGGCAGGGCGGCCGGGCCGAGCGCGAATTCGGGCGACCCGATCCACCAGCGCGCGCCGCTTACCGTGCCCTCGACGCCGCGCCCGGGAAGCTGCTGCGTGTCCCGCGCCGGCTCGGGCGGGCTCCCGGCCGCCGCGAGGAGGGCGCGCCCGGCCGGATGCGGGGTGTCCGCTTCGAGCGCTGCGGCGACGGCGAGCGCTCCTTCGCAGTCGAGCCCTCCGGCCGTCTCGACGCCTTCCAGACGCGGCGTCGCCGTCGTCAGCGTGCCGGTCTTGTCGAAGACCGCCGTGTCGGCCGAGGCAAGCCGCTCGAGCCCGCCCGCGCGCGCCGAAACGACGCCGATCTTCGCGAAACGGCCCGCCGTGATGGCGAGCGCGACGGGTGTCGCCAGGGCGAGCGCGCAGGGACACGTGACGATCAGGACCGCTACCGTCGCGGACAGGGCCCTGGCCGGGTCGCGGGCGAGCCACAAGGCCGCGGTCGCGGCCGAAGAAAGCAGCACGACGACCACCAGTCGGGCCGCGAGGCGGTCGGCGATCTCGACGAACCGCGGGCGGCCCGCGAGGCCGCGCTCGAGCAGGCGCCGGATCTCGCCGAGCGTCGAGGCCGCCTCGGTTGCCGTGACGCGGAGCAGGGCCGGCCGGCCCGTGACGCGGCTTCCGGCGGCGACCGGTTCGCCCGGCCCGCGCCGCCGCGGCCAGGGCTCGCCGGTGAGAACGGCCTCGTCGAGGACCGCCTCCTCGAGCAGGACGCCGTCGGCGGGTACGATCTCGCCCGGGAGGACGCGGATCCGGTCGCCCGTAGAGAGGTCCCCGGCCGCGACCTCGCTCTCGCCGCCGCCGTCCTCGAGGCGGCGCGCCGTCGCGGGCCGGACGACCGCGTAGCGGTCGAATGTCGCCGCGGCCTCCAGGCGCGCGCGCGTTTCGAAGGCGCGAGCGAGCAGCACGAAGAAGACGAGCATGCCGATCGCGTCGTAATAAACGGGACCCGAGCCGCGGACCGTCGCCCAGGTGCTGCCGGCCCATGCCGTGGCGAGGCCGAGTGCGATGGGCACGTCCATTCCGGCGCGGCCGAGGCGGATGTCGCGCCAGGCGCCCGCGAAGAAATCCTGCCCCGGGTAAGCGAGCAGCGCCGCCGCCGCGACGAGCGACCCCCAGCGTCCGAAGACTTCCCACAGCGGCAGCCGCCCGGCGGCGTCGGGGCCTCCGATCAGGTACGAAGCGAGCGCGAGGTTCATCACCATCATGCCGACCATGCCCGCGAACACGAGGCGCGCGGCGTCGCGGCGGCGGGCCTCGGCCTCGATGCCGGCGCGGTGGCGCGGGTCGATGGGCCGCGCGCGGTACCCGATCCCCCGCACCGCGGCGAGAATCTCCGAGAGCGCGAGGCGCGCGGGGTCCCAGCGCACGCGCACGCTCTGGCCGGCATAGCTCGCCGCGGCCTCGGCGACGCCGGGCAACGTTCGCAGCCGCTCTTCGTTCAGCCACAGGCAGGCCGGGCAGCGGACCCCTTCCAGAAAGAGCGAAGCCTCGCGCAGGGCGCCGACGTCGCGCGCGAACGCGGCCTGGGTCTCGGGCCGGTCGTAGATCCGGTCCGCCTCTGCGTCCTCCGGCGCCGGCGCGGGCGCGGACTCGGTGCGGAGCCGGTAGTAATCCTCGAGCCCGCTCTCGGCGATCGCCCCGGCGACCGCCTGGCACCCGGCGCAGCAGAACTCGCGAGATTCTCCGAGAATCGTCCCGCGCCACGGACCCCCGCCGGGAACGGGCAGGCCGCAGTGGTAGCAGGAGTCCTTCGAAGCGCGGTGGCGACGCGCGCCCGTCGCAGCGATCGGGTCCGGGGCGCTCATGCGGGCGAGCATACCGGTCCCCGAGAAGCGACTCGTGGCGCCGGGGCCTTCGGATAGACCGGCCTCGGCTGAGCGCGGCGGGCGCCTTGATATCGTGGCACCGTGACGCGAACACTGGGCGCGACGGGCCGTCGGGTCCATCCGATCGGCCTCGGGTGCATGGAACTGTCGTGGGCGTACCACGACGACAGCGTCGACGATGCGGCTGGAATCGCCCTGATCCGCCGTGCGGTGGATCTCGGCGTGGACCATTTCGACACGTCGAACGCCTACGGTCCCCGCACCAACGAGGCGCTCGTCGGGCGTGCTCTCGCGGGTCGGCGCGACCGGGTCGTCATCGCCACGAAAGTCGGCCTCATCCTCGAGAGCCTGGCCGGGTACAAGTACGGCCGCAACGGGCGACCCGAGCACATCCGCGCGGAGTGCGACGGCTCGCTCGAACGCCTCGGCGTCGACGTGATCGACCTCTACTACCTGCATCGCATCGACCCGCAGGTGCCGGTCGAGGAAACCTGGGGTGCGATGGCCGGGCTCGTCCGCGCCGGCAAGGTGCGCTGGCTCGGGGTGTCCGAGGCGAAGGTGCCGGAGCTCGACCGGATCGCCCGCATTCACCCCGTGACGGCCGTGCAGTCGGAGCTCTCGCTCTGGACGCGGGACTATCTCGAGGACGTGGCGCCCTGGTGCGCCGCTCACGGCGCGTCGTTCGTCGCGTTTTCGCCCCTCGGACGCGGTTTCCTGACCGGCGCGATCAAGACGGACGCGCAGTTCGGCGCCGAGGACTTCCGCTCGACGCTGCCGCGCTTCCGGCCGGAGGCGGTGGCGGCCAACCAGCGCATCGTCGAGGCCGTGCGGGCCGTGGCCGATCGCCGCGGGGTCACGGCGGCGCAGATCGCCCTCGCCTGGGTTCTGTCGCGGGGCGAGCACGTCCTCGCGATCCCCGGCACGCAGCGCCAACCGTACCTGGAGCAAAACGTCGCGGCGTCGGCGATCGCGCTGTCGGCAGAGGACGTTGCGGACCTCGACGCCGTTCCGGCTCCGGTGGGGGGCAGGTACTGACGATGACCGAGGCCCGCGTCGCGCTCGTGACGGGCGGAACGCGCGGCATCGGCGAAGCCATCGCCCGGCGGCTGGTCGCCGAGGGCTTCACCGTCTTCATCTCGGGCCGCACCGAGGAGTCCGTCCGCAAGGCCCTCGCGCGGTTTGCGGCGGACGGGCTCGCCATTCGCGGTTTCGCCGCCGACGCGCGGCGCGAGGCGGACCAGAAGCGCCTCGTCGAGTCG
>Ga0326726_10000819_pt1 | contig 28364 bp, 31 predicted proteins | sample MHFenrmetagenome_2_FD_207603 | JGI IMG/M metagenome (GOLD analysis project Ga0326726, IMG submission 207603) | Lab enriched peat soil microbial communities from Michigan Hollow, Ithaca, NY, United States - MHF15MN | ecosystem: Environmental > Terrestrial > Soil > Wetlands > Peat | place: USA... | reverse complement strand
TATCATCCTTCGGGGAACGAAGTTTTTTAAGGCGGCTGTCAATCAACCAAGGGGAAAGTCCGTATGTTGTTTAAGGAACGGAAGCTGAAAGGCGTCTTTGAAATCACCCTTGACCCTAAAGAAGACAACCGCGGGTTCTTCATGCGCGTCTACGACGAGCAGATCTTCCGAGACCACGGCCTCCATCGCGCGTGGGTCCAGGAGAACCATTCCATGTCGGTCCAGAAGGGGACCGTGCGAGGCTTCCACTTCCAGTTCCCACCCGCAGCTGAGACCAAGCTAGTGCGCGTCATCAGCGGAGAGATCTTCGACGTCTTCGTCGACCTGCGCAAAGACTCGCCGACGTTCGGCCAATGGGACAGCATCATCCTTTCACCGGAGAACAAGAAACTCCTCTACATCCCACGTGGGTTCGCCCATGGGATGTGCACCCTCAAGGAGTATAGCACGATGCTGTATAAGGTCGACAACGTTTTCACCCCGGAGAAAGAAGGCAACATCAAGTGGGATGACCCAAGCCTTGCCGTCCCCTGGCCAGTCCCTGGCACTCCCGTGATTTCTGAGAAGGATTCCAAGGCCAAGAGCTTCCAAGACTTCGTTTCCAGATATGGAGGCATCGAGCTGTAAATGCGGGTCTTCGTCACCGGCGGCACAGGGTTCATCGGACAACACGTCCTCCGACAACTCCTAACCAACGGTCATGACGTGCTCGCCCTTAAACTCGAAGGAGAAGACGTCTCAGCCTTCAAAGGCCAACCGAACCTCCACTTCTTCGACGGCACGCTCGCCGACCTCACACCAATCAAAACCAAATTGCACAGCTTCCAGACTGAGGCGACCATCCATCTCGCCTGGCAAGGCATCCCCACCTACGATTACGCCACCAGCGCTCTCAACCTCATCCAAAGCGTCCAGTTCCTGCTGCTCCTTGCCGAACTGAAATGCCCCCGCGTCCTCTGCAGCGGCAGCTGCTGGGAATACGCCAATAAAACCGGCAAACTCACCGAAGAATCCATAGTGCAAGCAATCAGCCCATTCACTGCCGCAAAAATCTGCGTTCACACTATGGGTAAAGAAATCGCCAAGGCCAACAACCAACAATTCACCTGGGTCCGCTTCTTCTACGTCTATGGACCAGGCCAGAAAAGCCATTCTCTCATCCCGCATATCATCTCCGCGATCCGATCGGGCAAGGCTCCTGACATCAAGACGCCGCGGACCCGCAACGACTTCGTCTACGTCGAAGACGTCGCCCGAGCCATCACCGCCCTCATCACCGCACCCACGACCCAGGACGTCTACAACATCGGATCAGGAACGTCCACAGAGATCACCAACGTCATCAACCAAGTCTACCAAGCCTACGACTTCCCTCAACGGTTCACCCCACCACCGAAAACCCAAGAGATTCCCGTGGACTTCTGGGCAGATATCACAAAGATTCACCACGACGTCGGCTGGAAACCCCAAGTCTCTATCGCAGACGGCATCCGACGCACCGTCGACTACTGGAAAACAACCCCGAAGTAGTACCCGATGTTTTTTATAGGGGGGACTTTCTATCGGGCAGATAGACACCCCCTCAGACCAACCAACCACCTAAGGAAGGGACCATGGAAACACAACGCATCCTCATTACTGGCTCACTGGGCTACATCGGCACCCTCCTCGCACCCTATCTCACCAACCACCACTACAACGTCATCGGCTACGACACCGGCTTCTTCCAAGACTGCACCCTCTACCCACCAGAACCCCAGAAGACTGTCTTTAAAGACGCCCGCCACATCACCCCCGACGACCTCCAAGGCATCGATGCCGTCGTCCACCTCGCCGGCATCTCCAACGACCCCTTCGGAACACTCAACGCCCACGACGTCTACGACCCCACCCTCACCTACAGCCTCCGCATGGCACAATTCTGCAAAGACAAAAACATCCGGTTCATCTTCGCCTCCAGCTGCAGCATCTACGGCAAAACCTCCGACGACATCCTCACCGAAGACTCACCCACCAACCCCCAAACACCCTACTCTCTCAACAAACTCCAAATAGAACAAGGACTCACCACACTCGCCGACAAGAACTTCTCCCCCATCAGCCTGCGGTTCGCCACCGCATTCGGCCCCTCACCACGCCTACGCTTCGACCTTTACGTCAACATGTTCGCCGGCATGATCCTCACCACCAATAAAATCATCCTCAACTCCAACGGACAAGCCTGGCGACCCAACATCCACATCACCGACATCATCAAAGCCATCAAACACGCCATCGACTACAACCCTAAGGAGCCCGGCCACCTCATCCTCAACGTCGGCGACACCCGCAACAACGCACGCGTCATCGACATCGCCCACATGTTCATCGCCGCCGTCCCCGACGCCCAACTCACCTTCCTCAACCAACAAGACCAACAAACACAAAAAGACCTCAACTTAGTCAAAGACCAAAAGATCCAAGACGGCGTCGACAAACGCACCTACAAAGTCTCTTTTGACAAAATCACAAAAACATTCAAAGGCTACACCTGCACCTGGACCATGAAAGACGGCATCAAAGACCTCCTCAGAACACTCGAAAACCTCAACCTCACCGCCACAGACTTCAACAACATCAACTACTACCGCCTTCAGAAATTCGACGACCTCTACAAAAACCACAAACTCACCAAAGACCTCTACTGGACCAAACCATGATCAACGACATCTACACCACCCACCTACACCTCCGGACCTTCACCGAAAAAGACATCACACCACTATACCTCAGTGCACTCAACGACCAAACCATCGTCGGCCTCACCGAAGCACGACACCGACACTGGACACCCAAAGACGCCACCGACTACATCAAAAACAGCAACCAACCCGGCACCAGCGACCTCATCGGCATCTTCCTCAAAACCAACGAAAAACACATCGGCAACATCAGACTCTTCAACTACCACCCCGTCCACCAACGCTGCGAACTCGGCATCATGATCTACGACAAAACACAGTGGTCCAAAGGCTACGGCACCGAAGCCATCCTCGGCATCGAAACCCACGTCTTCCACACCCTCCACCTCCACAAAATCTGCGCAGACTACTACGAAAACAACACCGGATCCGCCCGCATGTTCAAAAAAGCAGGCTACATCATCGAAGGCGTCTTCAAAGACCACTTCTACCTCCACGACCACTTCATCGACTCCATCCGAATCGCCAAATTCAACCCCCAGGAGAAAACTCCATGACCAAGAAACCAATACGCCGCATCCCCTCCGCCGGACCCTCAATCACCCAAGCGGAAATCGACCTCGTCACCGAAGCCGTCACCAAAGGCTGGTACGAAGACCGCAACATGCACATGGACCAATTCATCAAAGAACTCCACGACTACACCGGAGCCAAATACGTCCTGCCCGTCGTCAACTGCACCTCCGCCATCCACCTCGCACTTCTCGCCCTCAACATCGGCAAAGGCGACGAAGTCATCGTCCCCGACGTCACCTGGGCAGCCTCCGCCTGCCCCATCCACTACGTCAACGCCACACCCATCTTCTGCGACATCGAAGCCGACAACTGGTGCATCAGCCCTGAATCATTTAAAAAAGCCATCACCAAACGCACCAAAGCCGTCATCCCCGTCGACCTCTACGGCAACATGCCAGACATGGACCACATCAGAGACATCGCCGCAGACCACGACCTCCCCGTCATCGAAGACGCCGCCGAAGCACTCGGCGCCACATACGACGGACACCACGCCGGCACCCTCGGCGACATCGGCGTCTACAGCTTCAACGCCACCAAACTCGCCATCGCCGGACAAGGCGGCGCCCTCGTTACCGACAACCAAGACATCTACGAAAAAACAAAGCAACTCCGCCACCACGGCATGGCTGAATACCAAACCAAAATGTTCTGGTGCGAAGACATCGGCTACAACTATCTCTGGACCAACATCCAAGCAGCCCTCGCCCTCGCACAACTCCGACGCATCGAAGACCTCGTCGCCATGAAACGCAAAGCCTTCCACTGGTACACCGACCGCCTCCACACACTCGACTTGCAATTCAACATCGAAGCACCCAACGTCCGCAACACCTACTGGATCACCAACGCCATCATCGACAAACACTACAACGTCACCAAAGAACAAGTCATCGACGAATTCAAAAAACACCAAATCGACAGCAGACCCTTCTTCTACCCCATCAGCTCCATGCCAGCCTACCAACGCTACGTCCACGGCAAAGACATGACCAAAACCAACCCCGTCTGTTACGACCTCTCACCACGCGGCATCAGCTTTCCCGCCGCCGCCACCCTCACTGAAGAAGAAGCAGACTACGTCTGCGACATTTTCACCAAAGTCCTCAAAAGGAAAAAATAAAATGCCACCCACAACGCCACCATTCACCATCTTCATCCCCACTTGCGCCCGACCAAACTTCCTCCAAAGAATCCTCACCTACTACCAACACTTCCAGCAACCCTACCATATCGTCGTCGCTGACTCAAGCCCAGCAGAATACAAGGAGAAAAACCAACAGATCATCTCAACCTTCTCCGATCTCAAAATCACCCATGAGGCCTCGTATCCACCTGACCTTAACCCCTTTCTAAAATTCGCAGACATGGTCAAGCACACCCAGTACCCCTACTCAATCATCTGTGCTGATGATGACTATGTAGATCCTCAAGGCATCGAGACCGCTGTAGACTTCCTTGAAAATCATCAGGATTTCTCTTGTGCCCATGGCAACTACATCTCCTTTCGCAACCCTACCACCACACGAGGCCGATTCTTCTGGCGGCCCATCTACCCCTACACCCCACTGACCTCAGATAAACCACAAGACCGATTCTACCAACACCTCACCGATTATTACCAAGTCCTCTACGCCGTCCGCAGAACTAAACAAGTGCAGATGATGTACGATGAACTGGTCACCAGCACCGCCGATCCGATGCAATTTGGCGAACTCCTCCCCGACATGCTCACCGTCCTCTACGGCAAAATGCAACGTCTTAACATTTTCTATGGCGCCCGGCAAATAGAATCCTCCGTCTGGAAGTGGCAATCACTCCATCAATACATGCACCAAGGCGCCTACGATGCCGAATACCAAAAATTCAAAGCCTGCATCGCCGCCCACCTCACCCAATACGGCCTCACACATGACCAGGCAGACGTCCTCATCGACAAAGCCATGAACCAGTACCTCCAACATATGAAAAAGAAAGAACCCATCCGACGACTCCAACAACAAGCCAAACAACTCCACATCCCCCCCGTCCTCTTCCAATACGCCCAACAAATCTACGGCAAAATCGTCCAATCCCAAGACTACATCAACTGGACCGACCACGACCCACCCACCCACGATCTCCCCGGCTTCACCAGAATCAAACAAAGCGTCCTCGGCACAACTACATAAAAGAAGAAAACTTCCTACGCCCCGCTACTTCTTTTCTTCGTTCTCGCCCCGCATCTCAGACGATACGTACTGAAGCATCTTCTTCGGATGCAACAGATTCATAAAGAACGTAAACTCCTCCCGACGGAACTCCTTTAGTAGCCACAACACCCCGAGATACACCAACAGACCCAACAAGGCAAACGCAATCACAGAGAACCACCGGTTAATCGTCACCACCAGCGTCAACCCATACAAGAACGCACCCATGACCAGACCCGCCACAATATGCAGGATCACCGCAGGCTGCACCAACCGAATACCAGTCATCCGCCGTGACACGATTTTCAACCCAACAAACCCAACCGTCGCAGATATCGCACACGCCACTGCCGCACCCGTCGCACCATTAATACCCACAAACGACAACGCCCCATTCTTCGGGATAAACAAGAAATTCAACGTAATGTTGATTACACACACCATCAGACTGTTCCGAGCAGCGACCGCTGGCTTATCCATTCCGATTACCAGCGCCGTGTACGGCGCCGTGAAACTCGACACAAGCGCATACAACGACAACACAATCAACACCGACACCGCAGGTAAAAACGAACTATTCAACATAATATTAATGATCGGGCCCGCAAACACAATAAGCACAACCACAACAGGGATCATCAACAAGGAGATATACCGCTCCGCAGACAGCGTAATCTCATGAATCTTCTCCATCTGCTTCTCCGAATGATACTTCGAAAACGTCGGGAACAACACGATGATCATAACCTGGGCCACAATCAACATGATCTGCAAGATTTGCTGCATAGAGAAATAATACCCGACCTCTACTGACGTCCAAAAGTACCCAATCGTGATCTTATCAATATTCGTGGATATCGTCACTAATACTGACACCAGCAGCGTCGGCAACGCGAACGTGAAATAGCTCTTCGCAAGCCCCATATCCGGCCGCTTCAACGGATACTTCCTCAACAACCAGATTCCCACTATACACGATGCAGCCATACCAACAAGGTATGTCGTTGCCAGCGACCCAACAGGATGACTAGCAATAAAACGCCGGAAAGACTCCAAGACTGCAGGCCAATGCACAGGAGCAGTCAACGACACGACACTAACCCCAGCCAAAGCCACAAGAATCGTCAAGGGAACCTTCAATGAATTCTCCATCATCGACGTCAACTGCAGCTTCGCAATCTCCCCGGTCCCATTGAATGTCGTAATCGGGATAGCCTGGATGTTATACAAGATGTAATACAGGATGAAGACGAGTACAACCGTTTCAGTGGTCGCATCTGTAAAACCCCCGTGAAGGAAGGTCTTCCATATGAGAAGACCTGCAGCCAGGATACCTACCATGAGACCAATAAGTAAAAGTTTGATGGCGGTGAACGTCCCGATGCAGGTGCCGAGGTCTTTGCACTCCGAGATTCGTTTCACGTGCGCCTGGCCGAACCCGAGGTCTCCGATGATGTTAAAGAGGGAGACAAATGCCATGGCGAATCCGATGATTCCAAGTGCCCCGGGGGCGTAGTTGCCCCAGAGTTTTGCAAGTACGACGAGGCCAATCCAGCCGATGAACCTAATGAAAAATTGAATAATAAACGCGAAGAGGGATTTTCGGGCAAGCATGGACTGCAAGAGAATTCTTATGTCTCTTCAAAAGATTTATGGTGCGATTACCAGACCTTTGTTTGGGGCCGGAGTTCTCCTGAGACGATTGCCCCAGGGCCAATGAAAACATCATTACCGATGATGGTGCCTGTGTTGATGGTGGCGTTAATCCCCGTTTGCACGTTATCCCCGATGATCGCTCCAAGTTTTTTCCGTTTCGTATTGATTTTGGCGCCGTTCAAGGTGACCGTGATGTCTTTTTTATCAAGACGGAGGTTCGCAAGTTTCGTTCCGGCTCCAAGGTTGCACTGCTGACCGATGATTGAGTCTCCGACATAGTTTTGGTGAGGCACGTTACTATGATCCATGATGATGGAGTTTTTGATTTCCACGGCGTTTCCGATGTGGCAGTGGTCTCCGATGCTGGTGTACGGTCGTATGTAGCAGTTCGGACCTATCTTACAATTGCTTCCAATGTAGACAGGTCCTTCGATATAGGATCCGGGGAGAATCGTGGTGTCTTTGCCGATGACGATTGGTCCGATGCAGGTGGCCTTGTCGTGGATGGTCCCTGCACAACTGGGGGAGGTTTTTTTCAGCATTTCTTCGTTGGCGTCGAGGAGATGCCAGGGGTAGACAACGTCCCGCCATTCTTTCAGATGCACGACTTGTATCGGGTTCGTCTGAGTTAGCATATTGATGGAGTCAGTGATTTCGTATTCACCTCGAGGGGATTTCTGTGTTTTCTTGATGGCGGGGAAAATGGATTGGTCGAAATGGTAAATGCCTGCGTTGATGATGGTGGAGACGGGGTTGGGTTCTTTTTCGTGGATGGCGCGAAGGGTGTCGTCTTTGAGGTCTACGACGCCATATTGGGAGGGGTCTTCGGTGGCAGTGACGCCGATTTCGGGTCCTTTTTTCATGAGGTTTTTGATGTCATTGGTGCCGAAGATTGTGTCGCCGCAGAGGACGATGAAGTCGTCGGTGAAGGTCTCTGCGATGCCGATGGCGTGGGCGGTTCCCTGGGGTTTTCCTTGGTTGATGTAGGATATTTTGACGTTCCAGGGTGTGCCGTCTTGGAAGTAGTCGCGGACCATTTCGCTTTTGTAGCTGATGATGAAGAGGAAGTCTTTGAGTCCGGCGTGGATGGCGTTGAGGAGGTTCCATTCGACGATGGGTTTGCCGGCGATGGGGAGCATGACTTTGGGTCGTGTGTAGGTGAGAGGGTGCATCCGTTTGCCTTCACCGGCTGCTAGGATGACGCATTTCATGGTCTTTGTTTCCTCTTTTTTTTTTGTTAGATTATTCGACGGTGACGGATTTGGCGAGGTTGCGTGGTTTGTCGATGGAGCAGCCTCTGAGGTTGGCGGTGTGGTAGGCGAGGAGTTGGAGGAGGACGGTGATGACGATGCAGGAGAGGTCTGTGGTGTCGCAGGGGTAGCGGAGGACGTAGTCTACGTGTTTGTCAATTTCGGTGTCTTTGTCTTCGGCGATGGCGATGACGGGGGAGCCGCGTGCTTTGATTTCTCCGATGTTGGCGATCATTTTGTCGTAGGTGGGGCTGGGGGTGACGATGGCGATGACTGGTGTTTCTGTGGTGAGGAGGGCGAGGGGTCCGTGTTTGAGTTCGCCGGCGGCGAAGCCTTCGGCGTGGATGTAGGAGATTTCTTTGAGTTTGAGGGCGCCTTCTAAGGCGATGGGGTAGTCGACGCCGCGGCCGATGTAGAAGGCGGAGGTGGCGTCTTTGATGTGGTGTGCGATGGTGTTGATTTGGTCGTTTCGTTGGAGGACGTCGCGGATGTGGCGTGAGAGGTCTTTGAGTTGGATGATGTAGGTGTAGGTCTCAGCTGGTTCGAGGGTGTGTTGGAGGGTGGCGGTTTTGAGGGCGAGGAGGAAGAGGGTGGTGATTTGTGCGGTGAATGTTTTGGTGGCGGCGACGCCGATTTCTGGGCCGGATTGGGTGAGGATGTAGCTGTCTGCGATTCTGGTGGCGGTGCTGCCGATGACGTTGGTGATGACGAGGGTGTGTTGTCCTGAGTTTTTGGCTTCTTTGAGGACGGCGATGGTGTCTGCGGTTTCGCCGGATTGGGTGACGGCGATGACGAGGGCGTTGGGGTTGTGGTTACCGTAGTAGCGGTATTCGGAGGCGAGGGCGACTTCGACGGGGATGTTGGTGAGTTTTTCGATGTAGTATTTGCCGACGAGGCTGGCGTAGTAGGAGGTGCCGCAGGCGACGATGTGCAGGGTGGAGAAGTTGGTGGTGAGGAGTTGTTCGACGTCCGGGGTGAAGGTGATGGTTTCTTCGATTTCTGAGAGTCTGCCGGCTAGTACTTGGTGGATGGTGTCGGTTTGTTCGTAGATTTCTTTGAGCATGAAGTGGGGGAAGCCTGATTTTTCTGCGTCTTTGATGTCCCAGGTGATGAGTTCTTCTTTTTTCTTGAGTGGTTTTTTGTGGGCGTCGTAGATGGTGACGGTGTTGTGTGTGATGACGCAGAGTTCTCCGTCGTCGAGGGGGATGGCGCGGTTGGTGTATTTGAGAAAGGCGGGGATGTCGCTTGCGAGGAAGTTTTCGTTGTCGCCGACACCGACGACGAGGGGGCTTTCTTTGCGGGTGCCGAAGATCTTGCCGGGGGCGTGTTCGGAGACGATGACGATGGAGTAGGAGCCTTTGATTTTGGCGACGGCGGCGAAGACTGCTTCTTGGAAGTCGCCGGTGTATTCGTCGTCGATGAGGTGAGCGATGACTTCGCTGTCGGTTTGTGAGGTGAAGGTGTGGCCTTTCTTGAGCAGGTTTTCTTTGAGGGTTTGGAAGTTTTCGATGATGCCGTTGTGGACGATTGCTGTTTTTTTGTCGCAGCTGAGGTGAGGGTGGGCGTTTTCTTTGGTGACGCCGCCGTGGGTGGCCCAGCGGGTGTGTCCGATGCCGATGGTGCCTTTCATGGCCGGGATTTTTTTCTCGATGGTGGTGATTTCGCCGACGTCTTTGTAGACTTTGAGGCTGGTGCCGATGATGGCGAGGCCTGCGGAGTCGTAGCCTCGGTAGTCGAGGCGTTTGAGGCCGTCGAGGAGGATGGGTCGTGCCTCTCGAAAACCGGTGTAGCCGATGATGCCGCACATGTTTACATCACGTTGGTTTCGCTGGGGATGGGTTGTTGGATCTTGGTCATGGCGCCAATCGTGCATTTGCGTCCGATGATGATGCCGGGGTGGACGGTCACGTGGCTGTCGATGACGCAGTCTTCGCCGATCATGGTGCCGATAGGGGTGGTGAGGTGTTTGTATTCGTCTTCGATTTCGATTGTGGTTTTTTGGGCGAGGGTGGAAAAGGTGTGTCCGGTGGTGCAGCCTTTGCCGATGACGCTGTGTAAGACGAGGCTGTTGGAGCCGATGTGGACGTCGTCCATGATGACGCTGTTGCGGATTTCGGTGAAGGGGTGGATGGCGACGTTGTTGCCGATGGTGGTGGAGGGGAAGAGGCAGGCGTTGGGTCCGATTTCGCAGTTGTCGCCGATGATGGCGGGTCCGACGATGTAGCAGCCGGCGTAGATTTTAGTGTCTTTGCCGATGCAGACGGGTCCTTTCATGGTGACGTTCTTTTCGATGGTGCCGCTGATGGCGGCGTTGAGTCGGTGGCTCATGACTTCGTTGACGTGGATGAGGTCCCAGGGGTAGACGATGTCCATCCAGAGGTCGGCGAGCGTGGTGTTGATCTTCTTTTGGTTGTCGATGATGGTTTGGATGACGGTGGAGAGGGCGTAGATTCCTTGGGCGGCGCAGCGGTCTAGGTCGAGGAAGATGGAGGCGGGAAGTTTGTAGATGCCGGTGGAGATGTATTCGCCGATGTCTTCTTTGGGTTTTTCGACGATTTGGCTGATTTTGTTGTTTTTGAAGAAGATGACGCCGTACTTGGATGGGTGGGGGTGTTTTTTGATGAGGATGGCGTAGTCAGCGGGTGTGTCGATGAGTTTTTTGATGCTTTGGCTGTCGATGATGTTGTCGCCGGGGAGCAGGATGAAGGGTTCTTTGACGTGTGCTTGTGCTTGGAGGAGGGCATGGCTGGTGCCGAGTTGTTTGTCCTGAGTGATGTAGGTGATGGTGAGTTTGGTGTAGTCTTTGAAGTATTCTTGGATGACTTCTTTTTTGTAGCCGACGATGCAGAGGACGTCGTTGATGCCTGCTTCGCGGATGGCGTCGAAGACGTATTCAAGGATCGGTTTGTTGGCGACGGGAAGCATGACCTTGGGCATGGTTTCTGTGAATGGTCGCAGTCGCTTTCCTTCTCCTGCCGCAAGAACCACCGCTTTCTTCACCATAGGATAATCGCGCATCAATGATGATGCTTGTATTTGACGTTTGTGTTCTATCTAAGAAGAGAGGACTAGGGACGAAAAGGCTTCAGAGTAAGTGCGTTGGGGGGGCCGGTTATCCGATGACTTGGACGACCTGGTCGTTGAGAATCAGGAATTCGACGAGCTCCTGGGTTTTTTTCAGGTTCTTCAGTGTGTCTTCATTGACCGTGTACTTGAATTTGGAGAGTACGCGGCTGCCGCTTGGTCCCCAGCTGCCGATTTCCACGTACTGGCCGTCGACGTTCTTGATTCCCCCAAGAATCGTGTACGACTCGGTCATGTTTGTGTAGGAGCACGAGGAACATTCAACGACGGTCCGGTATGGGACGAACGGGCTGTCATTGGTATAGATCGGCTCGAGTTGGATAATCGTTAGAATATTATGGCACACCGGGCAATGTAAGATATGCGACCCGGGGTCATCAGGGTTTGCAATGATATTATTCTCCTGCATACGACTCCCTTCTGGACGCTTTCTCCACCTCCTATTATTACACAGTCCCATCATATATAGTTTTGTATGCTTGGGACTTATTAACTCCCCGTGTGATGCCTGTGGTGTGTGGATGGTATGAAGATTATCACGTTGCTCTCTGATTTTGGAGGGCGGGACAGCTATGTGGCGCAGATGAAGGGCGTCGCGTGCAGTCTGTCTGATGCGCGTCTGGTAGATATCACCCATGAGATTCCTGCGCATAACATCCGGCAGGGCGCGTTCCATCTGTGGATGGCGGCGGGATGGTTTCCCAAGGGCACGGTGCATGTGGCGGTCGTCGACCCAGGCGTGGGGACGACTCGAAGAGGGCTGTTCGTCGTCGGGAAGAATTACGTATTTGTCGGGCCGGATAATGGGGTGTTGCTTCCTGCGTGTCATGCGGAGGAGCCATTCACGGTGTACGAAATCACGCATCCGGGTTTTCAGCTGGCTCATGCGGGTCAAACGTTTGATGGCCGTGACCTGTTCGCGCCGGTGGCCGCGTATATCACGATGGGTGTGCCTTTTGAGACGCTGGGGCGGCCGACGACGTCATTTGTGGATCTGCAGTTCCCGATTGCGCAGCGAACGGAAGATGTGGTCTCAGGTGCGGTGTTGTATATTGATCGTTTTGGGAACTTGATTACGAATATCCGGGCGCCGTTGCTGCCGCGGCTGGAGGGCCGTCTGCGTGTGACGATTGGAGGTCATGAGGAGTTTTTGCCTGTCGTCCGGTCGTATGGGTTTGCTTTAGAAGGGGAACCGTTGGCGATGGTGGGTAGTAGCGGGTTTTTGGAGATCGCTGTCAATAAAGGGAATGCCGCGTCGCGGTTCCAGGCTACTGAAGATGCATCGGTGGCCGTCCGGGTGGTTTAGAAGCCGGCCCAGGCGTGTGGGTCGAGTGTCGTGTAGGTATTGTCACCGATGTAGTAGAGTGGTTGGTGGTGTTCGATTGCTAGGAGGTCGTTGACGAAGGCGTCGTCTTCGGCTGATGCGGCGATGACTTCGCCGACGATGAGGTCGTGGTCTCCGAGAGGGATGGTCTTGTGCAGTGTGCATTCGAGGTGGGCGTAGCCTTCTTTGATGAGCGGTGTGTTGAGTTTGGTGCTGGGGGCGAGGGTCAGGTGGGTGTCTTTGACTTTGTCGGTAGTGCGTCCGGATCGGGTGCCGCAGTAGTCTGCTACCTTGGCGAGGCTGTACGGGATGAAGTTGATGACGAATTCTTTGCTATGGTGGATACAGGCATGGGAGTGTCGTTTGGGTGCGACCGATATGCCGTAGAGGGGTGGGGTGCGGGAGATGGGTGTGTGCCAGGCGAGGGTGATGATGTTGGTTTTTCCTTGGGTGTCGTTGCAGGTGACGAGGACGGTTTGCATGGGGAAGGCGTAGTGGTAGTAGTGGGTGAGGGGTCTGGTGGTTTTCATGCTTTGTGCTCCTGGGTGGTTTTGAGGATGGCGTCGAGGAGGCCGTGGGCGTAGTTGATGCAGCCAAACGCGGTGAAGTTGTCGTGTTTGTCGTGGTAGTATTTGGTGTCTTCGTAGTATTGGCGGGCGAGGGTGACGACGGTGGTTTGTGGTGGGGTGAGGGTGGTGGGGAGTCGTTTGATGTTGTCTTCGAACATGGTGATGTCTTTGGCGACGCGGGTGGCTTGGTTCATGGTGGTCACGACGCTGGTAGGAGAGGTGAGGGGGTGGGGTGCCTTAAATGTTGCTTTGCTGGTGGTGGTTTTTTGTCGTTTTTCTTCCGATAGAATGTTTTGTCGTCTGAGGGGCGACATTTGTCGAAAGGTATTTAAAGTTACAAACTCACGATTTTTCCATAGAATAAGTGTAAAATCTTTAGGATGTGGATGCAGTTTGATGTCTCGGCGTGATGGCCGTGCGTTGGAAGTCGCGGTCCGTGAGTTGTTCGATTCGCAGGCTGAGTCGCGCATCTATCTCTATTTGTTACGGCATGACGGTGTGCTCAGTGACGAGGTGATCCGTGGGACGCGGTTGCATCCCAGCACGGTGCGTGAGCTGCTTGCCATGATGTATGGTCGGCGTTTGATTGCGCGGCGGAAGCTGCCGACGGCGTCGATCGGGAAGAACCCGTATCTGTATTATGCGGTGTCCCCTTTGGTGTTGGTGCAGCGTCGTGCGAAGGTGTTGGAGCGTCGGTTGAGTGCGCTGGCGTCGTGTGCGTCTGAGTCGGGCGTGCATCAGGTGCGCATCTGGATCCATCGGGAGGATGCATGATGATCGCTCGTAAGCTTGCCACGGTGCTGGTGCGCCGACCCAAGACCGTGCTTCTGGTGTACATCATAGTCGCTGTGGTTATCGGGCTGCAGGCCAGGAATCTGTATATGCAGTCTGACCTGGTGAGCTATCTCCCTAGTGATAACACGATGGTGCAGCAGTGGACAGCGATCAACCGTGAGTTCAAGATCGGGTCCACCGTGATTGTCTACGTTGAGGCTGCGGACATCCGTGACCCTCTCGTGTTACAGGAGATGGATCGGGTGGCGACCCGGGTGGATACATATTCGTTGGACCAAGGCGACCTGGATGGCGTCATCCGAGTGTCCAGCCTGGCAAGCCTGATTAAAGCGGAGCATGCGAAGCCGCAGCTTCCCAATGGTCTCGGTGGCGAAGGCCTGGATACGATCCCGACTGATCCTCTGTTGATCAACACGTATTTGGCTCGAGTTCAAGCGATGAAGGACACGCTCTTCCTTGATTCCTACAAGGTAGGTGTGATCGTCTTCCAGCTGTCTGAGACCGCGGATCATACGAAGATCCTGCAGGCTGTCAATGACGCGGTCGCGAAGAACGCGCACTACTCGGATATGACGGTGACAGGCAGCCTTGCGGTGAAGCAGGCGATGCAGCAGCAGACGTTCCAGTCGTTGATCATCGTCTTCCTGATCGCATTAATCCTGGTGTCGTTGAACATTTACTTCTTCCATCGGAATCTGAAGAGTTTCATCATCGCGTTCCTTCCGCTGGGCTTGTCGCTGATGTTGACGTTCGGGGTTCTGGGCATGCTGCATCCGGAGCTGACGACGCTGTCGATCGCTGCGGTGATGTTGCTCATCGGCCTGGGAGATGACTATTCGGTGTATCTTTCCAGCCGGTTCGCTGAGGAGAACACGGACGACGACCGGATCCATCGGATCGAGTCGATGCTGCAGTTGACGGGCAAGGCCGTTCTACTGTGTTGTGTCGCGACGATGATCGGGTTTGGGTCGTTGATGACGTCCAGCATGCCGCCGATGGTCGCTTTCGGGTTCGTCTGTTTGCTAGGCACGATGTTCGTCTTCGTATCTGCCTCCCTCCTCGTTCCCTGTCTGTGTATTATCCTGCGGTACGAGCATCATGAGGTGAGTCACCGATGGACTCGGTTCGCTCATTTCGTGGTCGATCAGCGTAAACGGCTGTTCGTCATCGGCTGCGTGTTCGTTGTGCTGTCATTGCTGGTGATTCCTCAGGTGAAGACCGATGTCAGCTATCTCAACATGGCGCCGAAAGGCATCCCTGAAGTCGAGAAACTCCTTGAGTATTCAGAGAAGTTTGGGAAAGGCGCAAATTTCAACGCGCTGCTGGTACAGACCGATGCCCGGGGTCTGACGAACCCGGAGACGATTGATGCGATTTACTCCCTTGAGAATAGGATTCGTAGTGTCGGTGGGTCCCCGTATTCCATCGCTGACGAGTTGCGGAAATACACCGAAGTCCTCGACCGTACGACGTTGTTGAACAACATCACGGCGCTAGCTGGGATGAACACGATCCTGTTCGACAAGGTCGTGGAGAACGGCTTCGTGAATAGCGACTGTTCAAAGACCTTGATTCTGGTCTCATTCCCCGCTCAGTTGTCTGTCCAGGAGCTTGATGCAGCAGTGAGCCAAGTCAACAAGCTTGCGTCTGAAACGAACCTGCCAAACGATGGCCGCGTCTCGCCTCTCGTTGGTCAGGATGCGGTGACCGTCGTCGTCAACCAACAGATCATGGGGACGCAGGTGACGTCCATGCTGACGGAGGTGCTGTTGATCCTTGCGTGCATGATCATCGGGTTTAGCTCGATAAAAACCGGTCTCCTCTCTATAATCCCGGTCATGTTCGTGCTCGCTTGGGAGCCCGGTTCCCTGGTGATGCTGAATATCCCGCTGTCGGTCATCAATATCACAGTAGCTGCCATCGTCGTCAGCACCGGGATTGATTACGGCATCATCGTCACACAGAGACTCAAAGAAGAGCGTGCCAAGGGTTCGTCAAAGATCGAGGCGCTGAAGACGACCATGGAGATGAGCGGCTTGTCGATTGTGACGGCGTCGTCAACGACTATCGTCGCCTTGTTCGCCACCTTCTTGGTGAACATCCCGATCCTGCAGCAGTTCAGCATCATCGTCATCGTGCTGTATCTGCTGTCATTGATCGCCTGTTTCTGTATCTTGCCGGCGGTCTACGCGTCGAAATGGTTCAATTAATCGTTTTCTTTTTTCTGACGTCGGCGGAAGTGCACAGTACGTAGGAAGGGAATGTCAAACAGCAAGGTCCCCACAAGGATGATGCCGCCGAGGAGGAACTCGCCGTCATAAAGGGTGACGCCTTGCAGTACTCCTTGTCCAAACGATTCGACGAAGAGCACGACAGCGAAGATGATGGGGGCAAGCACAAGGAGGGGTGTCAACCACAGCTCCAGTCGGCGGCTCAGGATAAGTTTTTGGGCCTGGCGGATTTCTTTGCGATTCACCTTAGACGCCTCCTAATGGGTGCAACAGGATGGGTGGTAGAATCGTGATATGAAGGAGACTCAATCCTTGCCAGATGATGAAGAGGAGGATGGCGGGAACGAGTTGGATGAGGAGGTCGTCGTCAAGCCATTGGAATTTCAAGCGTTCTCCAAGGACAGCTCCGGAGGCGCCGATGAGACTGACGCATAAGACCACCCAGGGTTGCGCCTGGTACCATGTCATCGCGAAAATGCTTGCGCTGAGGAGAAAGCCCAGCACGTAGGCGGTGTTCCTTCGAAGTCGGTGTCGGAATTCGCCGATGGCTGGGTCTACGAAGCAGGCGCACAGGATGCATGGGAGCGCGATCTGTTGCGGGAAGGCAAGGAGGAGGACGACGAGGCCGACCCCGAAGTAGAAGTAGCTTGCTGGTCGATGGTGTTCATAATATCGTAGGCCGAAGAAGTACTGGTGGTCGAGGGCGCCGCCGAGACGGCGGCATTCGACGATGCCGACGAGGATGATGATGAGGACCGGGACGACGAACTTCGCTAGGTCTATCCATGGCTCGTCAGGGAGTAGATAGAAGACGAGGAAGCAGGAGGCGAAGGTGTGAAACACCCTTCGGAACCAGTGGGCGTCGACTTCGATAGCAAGCAGTCGCTCCAGGATTTCATCTTGGTAGTCGTCGACGCGTTCTTTCAGCTGCTTTCTCACCATGATGTGTGTGAGGCAAAAGCAAACCCGGGTAGTTAAGCCCTTTTCTTTGTTAGTCCGTGCCTGTCACTTGTTGGTCCAGGGTCATGATGCCTTGTCGGCTCGCCACGATCACCAGGTCCGCGAGGTTGATGAACAAGCCGTTCTCCACTACTCCAGGGATGGCGTTGATGTCTTTTTCCAGGACCTCGGGCTGGGAGATCGGACCGAAGTCGCAGTCGATGATGTAGTTGCCGTTGTCCGTGATGAATTTCTCCTCCATAATGGTCCGCAGTTCCGCGGTGCAGCCTAGGTCGGTGAGGTTTTTTTTCGTGGCAGCCCAAGCGAACTTCGTGACTTCCACAGGGACGGGGAAATCAGCGCCGAGTCGTTTCACAATCTTGGTCTCATCCACGGCGATGATCTCTTTTTTCGTATGGTAGGCGACGATTTTCTCCCGGGTGAGGGCACCTCCTCCTCCTTTAATGAGGTTGAGGCTGGAGTCGACTTCGTCCGCGCCGTCGATGGTGACGTCGATTTCAATGGTATCATCCAGTTCGATGAGCGGGATTTCAAGCTCAGTGGCGAGTTTCTTGGATTTCTGTGAGGTAGGGACCGCCTGGATATGGAGCCCGCCTTTGACCATGCTGCCGAGTTTTTTAATGGCGAATTCTGTCGTCGAACCCGTGCCGAGACCGACGATCATGCCGTCTTCGATGAACTGGACCGCTCGCTCTGCCGCAAGCTTTTTCATTTCTAATTGTTCCAAGTTACCACAACCATTATCGTTATTTTCCGGTTTTTTTTATTTTTTCTCTTGACTGTCTTTTCCTTTCCTAGCAACGCCAATTATAAACCCTGAGTATTCGTTTGCGGCTCCTATTAATCCGGTGCTGTAATCTTGACTGTAGAACTCAATCCTTTCAAAAAAACCTTTAATTGAATTTGATAAATCTTCCAGAGACCATTGAGATAGGTGAATAGGGTTTTCCCCCATTTTTGAATCCACCGGCGTTGAGAAGATTAAAGCATCAACCTTCTCACTGATGTCTTTGAAGAATTTTTTTCCATTTTCCTTAGACAAATGCTCGATGAACTCAAAACATACTCCGACATCGAAATGCATCCAAAGATATTTGACATCTCCGCATAAGTAAAAAATTGTTGGATAATGAGTTGTCGCATCAAGTATAGCTTCTCGATCCTTATCGATACCAAGAACAGAGTTACCTGCTAAGGATAGAATATTCGTCCCGTAACCATTTCCACATCCTATATCAATTACTGTTTGATTCTCCTCAAGAAGACCAAGGGCTAACATATATCTCATAAGGTGGTGTCGAATCGTTGTTTTTGATGCCACCACCTTTGGGTAAAGATGTAGATTAAAGGGCACTGTATCACCGGGATGTAATGAGACAGGCATACAAAAACTTATACTTCGGAGTTTCATTCCCGTTCTGTGACATCATGTTAGGCAACTGCGATAACCACGGCTACTTCCGCGGTGAAGTCTGCCCGATCTGCAACCGTAAAGGACGATTTATGATGAGCGACCGCGAGCTGGATTCCCTGGGTCGCATCATGGCCGGCGTCCTACGCCATTTCCCTGAGAAGCTTGGTGTGGTCGTGGACGGCCGCGGATGGGTCGACATCTCCAAGTTCGTCGATGCCGTTGGCGGAAGCCGCTCCGGGTTCCATTGGTTGAAAGTCTCCCACGTCGAGGCCATCGCGCTGACCGATCCGAAGGGTCGGTATCAGGTGGATGGCGGCATGATTCGGGCGACGTACGGTCATACCATCGACGTGAAACTGGATGACCTGCCGCTTGCGGACAATGAAGCGTTCTATTATCCGGTGACAGAAGAGGAGATCGACTTGATTCTGGAAGGCGGGTTGACTCCTGTGGATCGCCGTCAGGTGCATCTCAGCGGCAGCATCGAGAAGGCTCTGGAAGCAGGGAGGGTCCGCTCTGAGGATCCGCTCATCATCCGCATCGATGGGAAGAAGGCCATAGAGGATGGCGTGTTGATCTATCGCGCCGGCTTCGATGTCTACGTGACGGACCGTATCGACGCAAAATACATTTCTAAGGTCGATGCATCGCAGATCCCAGCATCCAAGGATCAACAGGAATCCGAGGAGCCTAGTGAGTCTGAGGTGCCTGAGGAGTCCGAGGTGCCTAGGGATCGTGAAGACCAAGAGTAGCGCGCCTGTCACGGGTGTGGTGTATCGCAAGCTTTTTTAATCGACCTCGGCTAGAGGTTATTCCCAGGGGGGGTGTTTCCTCCTGTAGCAGGGGCTTGTAGCTCAGCTAGGTTAGAGCAGTCGGCTCTTAACCGACTGGCCGTGGGTTCGAATCCCTCCAAGCCCGCTCATTTTTTCCTATTTTTTAAGGAAGTCAGCTTTAAACCATTCAACGTGTTTGCAGGTACCTGACCTCAAAGGGATTGGTGCGCATCAATCAAGAAGAAGTGTCCCGAGTGTGAAGGAAAGGCCGTGCGGCTCTATCAGAACAAGACCGTGGACGGGAAGCGGTCCTGGGTGCCGACGGCCTGGCTGTGCACCGACTGCTTCTATGTGTACACGGTCGCCTCGAACACGCTGCTGTATCCAATAGGTGGGAAGCAGTATCAGGAGTCTTTTAAGGGGAAGTGTCCGAACTGCTCGCTGAGGCTGGTGCGCCTGTTCCGTCACAAGAACCCGGTGCAGGGCAAGCAGGAATGGCTGTCCTCCGCGTGGTACTGCACGCGCTGCAAGTATGTGTGGATGGATGCGCCTGCATGAGGCAGAATCTCGGTGGATTTCTTCTCCGGAAAACCCAGGGGACCTCCCCCTAATTAAACTTATATACCGCTTACTATTTTAGGGCTGGGTATACACCTGAGGAAATTCGATGAAACGCAGCTCGCGGGTCTGGAAAAAAAGGCGGAAAATGCGCTGGAAATGGCGCAAGAAACGAATGCGCCGTGAGAAACGGATGCGTCGCAATAGACAGTAATCAACTTTATCATGGGAGCATGGTGTAACCCGGCATCATTACGGGCTCCAGTTAGGTATGATTACAAGAGGGTCATCTGACGGATGATGAATAACTGGAGCGATGACCTAAGAAGAGACCCGTCGATCTGGGTTCAAATCCCAGTGCTCCCATCCCACTCACCCCCAACACCCTAATAAGAAAAATGCAATGAGGTCAGAAAGCAATGGCAATGTTTGAGCTTAGGAACTTCAACCTGAAAACGCTGTTTTCGTTAATCGTCCTCTTAGCAGGCGTCGCCTTGTATATCAGCTGGGGCATCCAGTATGGCGTCTGGTACGACATCGGCATCTACTCTCTGACCATCGTCCTAGTCCTCGGCGGCATCCTGGGGATGCTGATCTCCCTGCGCGAAGTCAAAGACGAAGCCTAAGATTCTCTTCTTTTCACTGTTTTTTCTCCTTGTTTTTGACACAACTTATATATAGAGTCTCCACCCCTTACGGGCAGTGATGCATCTGACTGATGAGGAGTTTAGGAAATACTCTGGCGAATGGATTCTGCTCTATAACGACACCATCGTGGATCACAGCGTCAACCTCGAAGACGTCCTGAAAATCGCTGAGGAAAAAGCAATCGGCCTTCCCCAGGACAGCCTCAAGATCACCAAGGTCCTTGCTGGCCAGCCGGAGAACAGCCAACGCTGGCTGACGGAAAACCACGACTAACCACACCTACCGTATTTCGCCGAGGCAGCAAAAGTCTTATCTGGCATCAATCCCTTACCCCACCTGATGACATCCAAGCCGCTGGTGTTCGAATACCACGACTACCCCCTTATCCCTATTAAATTCAAAAACGGAGACCGCACCACACCCCTCATTGATGCACTCTTGGACAGCGGCGGAGACTTCATCGTCATCCCCAACGCCATCGCCAAATACCTCAAACTCAAACTCACCAAAGCCGGCTGCGTCGACACCGCCGGCGGCGAAACCACCCTGTGCAGCTCCCACGTCACCATGACCATCCAATGCGACGGCCACAACTACACCTACCCCAACCTCGAAATCTACATCTCCGACCGCAACGACCTCCCAGTCCTGCTCGGACGCAGACCCGTCTTCGACGACCACGAAATCATCTTCAAAAAACACGAAAACAAACTCATCCTCTCCCCTATCAACCCAGAAACAGCCAAATAAACCGCCACCACACCTCTTTTTTCTCCAGAAACCCCACCAAAATATAAAGGAAGCTTTAAATCAACGACCACCGATACACCCACCCTGAGAGGAACAGACTATGGTCTACGAACAAAATGGATGGAAACTCTACAAACGCGACGTCACATTAAAAGGCGGACGAAACCAAACCATATACTTCTTCAGCAAACGCACCCCCAACAGCGGCACCCCCTGCGACATGCCACCCGGCTACACCGTCGGCGTCAACAAACGCACCGGGCTGCCCTACCTGAAAAAAGCCTAAAACACCGCACACACCTGACAACCGGCTGATGCACCCTTCCTTACATCAATAATCTTACAGTTGTTCAAATCAATCCTTTTCTTTTTTTTCTCTTTATTTTCAACTATCCACACTCGACTCCCTGTTCCACTCTGGAACACACACCAGAAGAACCATAGCTTTAGCAGATGGGACGTCACGATCCTCCCCGTTCAGACAACCGCAACGACCATAAACACCAGGAGGATTATCTTGACCCGTGGATTCCCCACCGAAACGCAATCGACTCAGACTCTACACCGTCATCAGCCTTTCTCTCAGCATTCTCATCATCGCCTTGGTCCTCTACTTCACCATCAGCCCTGACACCATCAGCAAACTCGCCCACGTACAAATCCACTACGAATTCTTCCTCATCGCCATCCTGCTCAACATCGCCTCCTGGGTCCTCTGGGGCTGGCGACTCCGAGTTCTCAGCCACGCCCTCGACCCCAATATCCATATCAGCCTCTGGGAAGGCACCCGCATCGTCATCGCCAACCTGTTCCTCGCCAACATCACGCCCGCGCTCGCCGGCGGAGAACCGCTACGCATCTACCTACTCAAGGAAGACGGAATGTCTGTCGGATGCGCGACCGCCGCGATCCTCGGCGAACGACTCATCGACGCCCTCTGCATCCTCATCCTCGTTCCCTTCGCCTTCCTCATCTTCTACGGCAGAATCGACAACCCGGCACTGGCGATAGGTCTCGTCATCGGCGTCATTTTCTTCGTCCTATTCTGCCTCCTGTTCTTCTACGCACTTAAAAACCCTGAGCGCATCAAACGATGGCTCGTACGCATCAGCGCACGACTCGCGCGCATGCGCAAAAAACACACGGACGACGCCCAATCCGACCGACTCATCTCCTTCATCAGCCGCGAAGTCGACAGCTTCCACGACAGCATGCACTTCTTCATCGGCGAAGGCAAACGCGCCTTCCTCTACGTCAGCCTTCTCACCGTCGCCTTCTGGGCGGTCGGCTTCATGATCCCCTCCATGCTGCTCATGGGCCTCGGGCTACCGCCGCATTTCATCGAATCCTACGCCGCCCAACTACTCCTGCTCGTCATCATCATGATGCCGACGACACCCGGCAGCAGCGGCATCGCCGAAGTCAGCGTCAGCGGACTCTACAGCGTCATCATCGGCTCATCATACGGGTACTTGCTCGGCGTCTTCGTCCTCCTATTCCGTCTCATCACCTACCACATGAACCTCATCGCCGGCGCCATCTTCCAACACCGCATCTTCAAATCCCTCACCTCGTTCACCTTCGACGCCCTCTCCAAAGACGACACCTAAGGAATCATTTTAAACACCTCACGAGCTAAGGGGAAGCGTGTCCCTGCTCTCCGACTTCTTCGCCTTCTTCGCAAGCTTCATCCTCACCACGATAACGACACTGAGCTATGGCGGTCTCTTCGTCATGATGGTGCTGGAAAGCATGGTCTTCCCCGCACCCTCCGAGCTCATCATGCCGTTCGCCGGCTTCATCGCCTCCCAAGGCACCTTCAACCTCGTCCTCGTCATCGTCGTCAGCACCATCGGCAGCCTCGTCGGCTCCCTCCTCTCCTTCTATATCGGCAAGCACTGGGGTACCAACCTCGTTATGAAATACGGCAAATACGTCCTCGTCAGCGTCGACGACCTGCAGCGAGCAGAACGATGGTTTGCGAAACGCGGCGAAGCGACGATCTTCATCACCCGGCTCGTCCCCGTCGTCCGCCATGTCATCTCCCTTGTCGCCGGCGTCGCCGAAATGGACGTCAAACGCTTCTGCGTCTTCACCATCGCCGGCGCCGCCATCTGGAACAGCCTCACCGCATACCTCGGCTTTTATCTTGGCTCGAACTGGCACCTCATCACCCAATACACCGACGAGATCTCCCTCGTCGTCTTCGTCATCATCGTCATCGGCGTCATCTGGTACGTCGCCCGCCACCTCCTCAAACGACGCACACAAAAAAACACCCACAACCCGACCTAAGACCCACCATGGTTTAAAAGGCAAAAGATTTTTCCTAGATGCATGATTCATATACCCATCCCATGAGACATTCGCCATGACCGACCAGCACACCCCGCTCTTCAATTTCTTCTTCCGATGGCGTCCCCTGCACTGGCGGTCCATCTGGGTCTATGAACTCATCAGCTTCACCCTGATGTACGCCAGCATGGTCTTCCTGGCTCACTCTGGCCAACCCGTCACCTGGGATTTCCTCAAAATCCTCGTCTTTTCCATTATCTCCCTGTTCTCCGGCTACTTCGCCGCCCTCATCTGGAACGACATCAACGACAGAGACATCGACAGCGTCGTACACCCAGACCGGCCCCTACCCGGGAAACGGATGAGCGCCGCACGCTTCTTCGCCATCGCCTTGGTGTTCTCCGCCTCTACCTTCCTTTTCGCCTACCTCGTCGACTTCTGGTGCTTCCTCCTCGTCGGCTTCACAGCACTCTTCGTCGCGTTCCACAACCGTTACTTCAAAAAAGGTATGCGCTTGCCCGCGTACTCGGAGATCTTCACACCGCTACAGTGGTGCATTGTCCCTGTCTTCGGGTACCTGGCCATGCATTACTACGTCCTCGTGCCCGTACTCATGGTCGTCCTGTTCACGTATTTCGCGGACTCCTCCCATGATATCGCAGAAGGTATCCATGACGTCGAAGGAGACTCCCAGTTCGGAGTACGGACCTACGCCACCTCCTTTGGTGAATCCACGGCAGCCAAGGTCTCCTTTGCCTTCCTGACGCTCTCCGGTGTCTTCGGCATAGCCGTCTATTTCGTGACTCCGCTGTCGCTGATTTATCTCATCGGCTTCGTTCTCTTCTGGATTTATACGGTGTACCGCTACTCAAGGTTGTTGAAAACCGAAGGTGAGGAACGCAGGACACTTGGGCCAAAGATTGGGAAGAACGGTTTCGACTTTCTCTTGTTTGTCTACGACCTCATCTTCCTGGATCTCATCATCCAGATCCTGGTGCCGAACCTTAGCTGGTTAAAAATTATTTAACCTTGGCAGCGAGAACCGTGGTGCCCCTTGATTTTTGCATCCTTCTGGCAAAACGGATCTTGAGACACGATGGCATCCATAGGCTCTAAACCAGAGCGTAATCCGTAGACGTAGGCGCTGCCGCGGCAGCCGATGCACTCGTCGGTCTTGAACTCGCAGGTCCCGCAGTGTCCTTGAAGGTAGAGCTCGGCGAACCGCGCTCGTTTCATGAACGGATGGTCCATGGCCTGCTTCAAGGTCAAAGAGCCTTTCACTGAGGGGCGGACGTTGACGAAGTCGATGAGGACTGCGGCGCACGGTCGGGCATAGCCTTCGACTGTGATGCACATGCTGTATTCGAGCTGCCGGCATCCCGCGCCGACCAGGGGCGTGTGCACGTTCCAGTTCAACTTGTATTCTTTGTGGTCGATCTCGAGGAGTTGGGCTTTGACTTCTTCGACTTCGGGGCCGGGGAGGACCCAGTCGAGGTGTCGTTTGGCTCGCCCGCTGGGTGTCATGGTTTCCATGTTGGGGAAGATGTTGTTGTCGCGGCAGAACCGCCACATCGTTGGGATTTCCTCTCGCGTCAAACGGTTCAAAACGAAGGATAACCCGAGGCGAACGGTCGGTCCTTTTGTGAACCCAAGGTCCATGAGGTTCTTCAGACCCGTCTCGATGTTCTTGTACGCGCCTTTCTTTCCCGCCATGAGGTCCTGGGTCGCCTCCGTGATTGAATCATGTTTCAGGAGGATTGACGCGTTGTTTTTATAGAGGAATTCAGAAAGCTTGCGATCCATGTTCTGTCCGTTGGTGATGATGACGGGGATGATGCCGAGACCGTGGATGATTTCAACGAGTTCTTTGAAGCGGGGGTAGACGGTGGGTTCGCCGCCGCCGATGATGACGACGGAGCGTGCGCCGAGGTCTTTGGCTTGGTGAACGATGTCGACGAGCTCTTCGTAGGTCATCTCGTTGTCTTTGGGTTCGCCGCTTTCGCGGTAGCAGTACTCGCAGCGTAGGTTGCACAGAAGGCTTGTTTCGAGGCGCAAGGCGAGCAGACGGTTGCTGTCGCGGGCTTGCCTGGCTTCTTTGTTGCTGTAGAGGTACCCTTCGAGGACGGGAGGGTGGTGATACTGGACCGTGGGCATTACGCGAAAATAGGTGTTAACCTAGATATAGTTTTTCTATAACGGCTCTTATTATTTTTTTTAGGGGTATTTAATTTACTGGTGGAAAGGCGCTGTCGGTTTCTCATTTTTTACTGTTCGCGACGGTCGTACTGGAGGTCTCTTTGTTATTGCCTTTGATTTGTAATTGTTAAATATATTCTTTAGAATACATTTAAATAACTTATAAGTTCTTCTATTATTTAACTTTCAGGGGGACAATAACGATGGAAGCAATAACACGAAGAAACGTCTTCATCTATGGACTTGTATTTCTTTTACTTGGTACAAGCATTCCTTTACAGGTTCGCAGTGGAATGACTGAGTCTATGATTCTTAGTCACTCTGGAGATGGGAATTATGACAATAATCATTCTACAAGCGATATAGATTGGTGGCCGATGTTCGGTCACGATCTTGCTCGTAGTGGATATAGCACGTCGAAAGCACCAAACACAAAAGAGTTGTTATGGAAATTCGATGCAGGAAATCCAATTTATTCATCCCCAACGGTCGCAGATGGAAAAGTGTTCATCAGCTCTCATGGTGAACCTAAAATGTTTTGCTTAAATGCGACCGACGGCATGAAGTTGTGGGAATTCGCAAGCTCTGAAGATATGAGTGCCGCTGCTATCATAAACAACAGAGTCTACTTTTGCTCTGACACTGGTTATGCCTATTGCTTGAATGAAACTACTGGAACTATCATATGGTCTCTGTTAACTGATTCAACGGCTCAGTTAACCTCATCGCCTGCGGTCATAGATGGAAAAGTATACTTTGGTTCAAGTTACCATAAAATGTACTGCCTCAATGCTGATAACGGGACAGTCATCTGGATTTTCAATACAGGAACAAATGGATACGTTGGCTCTTCACCCGCTATTATCAATAACAAGGTGTTTTTCGGATGTCAAAACAAGAAGATATACTGCCTGAACGCGACTACAGGTACACAGATCTGGAATTATACAACTGGAAATGAAATAGACCTTTCCACTCCATGCATATGGAACGACAAACTTTACATAGCCTCAGAAGACAGCGACGTGTATTGTATAAATGTCTCCACTGGCGAAAAAATTTGGATTTACTCGACAGGAGGAACCCTGGATTCATCTCCCGTTATCGCCTATGGAAATGTCTATATCGGCTCCTGGGACTGGAAATTCTATTGCTTAAATGCAACATCAGGCATAAAAAAATGGGATTATTACATCGGAGACGTAGTACTATCGGCTGCCGCCGTCGCCGACAATAAAGTATACGTTGGCGCCCATCAGCAATTATTTTGTTTCAACGCAACGACCGGAGTCAAAATTTGGGAGTACGCAACAGGAAACTATGTGTATTCATCTCCCGCCATTGCCAATCGCAAGGTCTACATTGGCTCTACCGACCATAAATTCTACTGTTTTCGAGATAACCACAATCCCAATGCACCAAATTCTGCCTATCCATCAAATGGATCAACCGAAATACCGCTCAAAATAAACCTCAGCTGGGCTGGTGGTGACCCAGATATCGAAGATACTGTGACGTACGACGTTTATTTTGGGACAGCCACTCCTCCATTAAAAGTTGCAAGTAACCTTACAACAAATACGTTCAACCCAGGGCCGCTATGGTACAATACAACGTATTTTTGGAAGATAATTGCCTGGGATAACCATCATGCATCCACCTCTGGGCCGATCTGGAAATTTACTGCGATCAAAGACGTTACACCGCCCAGTGTTGAAATTTCACGGCCGAAGACCGGTTATCTCTATTACAATGACCAAGAGATCATGAAAAGAATCTTTTCAAAAAATACACTTATCATCGGGCCATTGAACATCACCGTCAATTCCACAGATAACCAGACGGGAGTCAACCGTGTCATGTTCTATATTGATGACCTCCTTAGCGCGAAAATTACCTCAACTCCCTATACCTGGCTTTGGTCCCAAAAAATGTTTTTCAAACATAAAATTACGATTATATCCTATGACAATGAAGGCAATAGTAACAAGGTTGAATTATCTGTAGTCAAATTTCTTTAAATCGAACTACACTGTAAAATAAAAAATAGTAATCTTCAGAATTGCGACGGGAGAAAAAAACCGATAGAACCTACCTTTCTTGCCCTATTAACTGCAATCCCTTCGAGAATCGAGAAAGAGCTCGTTGAGAGATGAACAATGCTAAAAATGAGGGAGTCTGGTTGAACGGGATTGGTGCCACGAACATCCAGACTTTGTCAAGGATGAAGACGGAGGACTTTCTCAATGTTTCGGTTTCACAGCTACAACGGTTCCGAAATGAATGATATTTGCTAATCCGAGCATGTCGCCGATGACGACGGCTCCCATGTAGAAATAATCATCATTTTCCGGCCTGTATTTTTTCCCGAGCAAGAGTCGTTTTATCACGGAAGCTGTGAAAAAGTACGGT
>Ga0326726_10000818_pt1 | contig 28395 bp, 19 predicted proteins | sample MHFenrmetagenome_2_FD_207603 | JGI IMG/M metagenome (GOLD analysis project Ga0326726, IMG submission 207603) | Lab enriched peat soil microbial communities from Michigan Hollow, Ithaca, NY, United States - MHF15MN | ecosystem: Environmental > Terrestrial > Soil > Wetlands > Peat | place: USA... | reverse complement strand
TTTCCGGCAGCGGCCCGCTGAAAGTCGGCGTCGGCCCCGTCCGCACCGGGGTGACCGCCATTCTGCCTCGCGGCCACAATTTCCAGGATTCGGTTTTCGCCGGCTGGTTCACCCTTAACGGCAACGGCGAAATGACCGGGACCACATGGGTCGAGGATTCGGGCTTTCTGGATGGTCCGGTGATGATCACAAACACTCACAGCGTGGGTGTGGTACGCGACGCGGTGATCGCCTGGCGCGTGAAACATGCTCCCCCCGATCAGGACGGCTACTGGTGGTCCCTGCCGGTGGTGGCCGAGACCTGGGACGGCGAGTTGAACGACGTCAATGGATTTCACGTCAAACCCGAGCACGTCTTCCATGCCCTCGACACGGCGAAGAGTGGACCAGTCGAGGAAGGCAGCGTGGGCGGCGGCACCGGCATGATCTGCAACGAGTTCAAAGGCGGAATTGGGACGTCCTCCCGTGTGCTCAATGCCAAGTACGGCGGCTATACGGTCGGAGTGCTAGTGCAATGCAACTATGGGATTCGTAGCCAGCTGCGCATTGCCGGAGTTCCGGTTGGCCGGGAGATCAGCGAGCATAACGTCCGCAATGACGACGTAGGGTCCATCATCGTGGTTGTGGCCACCGACGCGCCGCTGATTCCGACCCAATTGAAGCGCGTGGCCCGTCGAGTGTCGTTGGGCCTGGGTAGAGATGGAAGTTTTTCGGGAGACGGTTCAGGAGATATTTTTATCGCTTTCTCAACCGCCAACCCCGGAGCGGCGGAACCGAAAGGCGTGCATCAGCTCACCATGCTTCCCAACCAGCGCCTGGATCCCATCTTTCTGGCCACGGTGCAGGCCACGGAAGAAGCGGTGATCAATGCCATGGTAGCGGCGAAGACCATGAAAGGCATCAACGACTATGAGGTCATCGGGTTGCCCCACGATCGTCTGCGTGAGGTGCTAAAGAAATACAACCGCCTGGCGAAGTAAGTTATTGTGGTGTGGGGTCCGACACTCCTGTCCGACGCCTTTGACTTGGTCTTCTCCTGGAGCGACGCTTCATGCACTCAAGTGCCGGATTCTCAAATCAAAGTCAAAATCAAAATCAAAGTCAAAGGCGTCGGACAGGAGTGTCCGACCCACACGGTCTCAGTAAATGGTGTAGCCGGGGGCTGGCGTCCGCAGATCGGGCTTCGATGCCAGCAGCAGTAGCGCTCCCATCTTCTTGAACGCGCGTAAATCCTCCAGGCTGTGGAAGGACTTGGTCTGGTAGTCATCCGGGGTAGGTGTGTCGTCCGGGATGCGCCGCGCTTCGACGTTTTCGAACGCGTGCTTCTTCAAGAGCTCGACATACTCTGACTCGGAAAGCACGTGCACCGGCACTTTCAGCTTGTCTACCCATTGCAGCGAGTAGGGGTTATCGCGATACAAATTGATCAGAATGAACAAGCGCCCGTGCGGCGCCATGACCCGGAAAAGCTCGGACAGCGCCCGGTCCTGGTCTGCATAGTAGTAAAAAGATTCCACCGACAAGGCTTTGTCGAAGAAGTTCTCTTCCCATGGAATCTGCTGCGCCGATCCCCACACATACAAAATATTTTCAAAGTCTTTCGAGGAGGCACGGGCCTGCCGAACCATTTCGTCGGATACATCGAGACCTACGACCTGGCCAAAACCTTCAGGCCCATCGCCCACCAAACGCGAGAGCAACCGCGTCGCCCACCCCGAGCCGCAACCCAGATCAAGCACGCGCTCGCCAGGGCGCAGGTCCATCAACCGCAGCGTTTTCTCGGTGATGTCGAGATGGTGGTTTTCCATCTTCTCGCCTTCACCGGCCAGCGCCCAGCGATTGAATTCAAGCTGTAGCTTCTCATCGGGAGTGGGAGGTTTCTCGGGCATGCGACATATCTTAACGCCATAGATGCCGACGGGGGGCGGACGCTCTCGTCCGCCCGGCCGGGCGAAGCCCGGCAGGAGTTTCATTTGCGCATGCGAAAATCAGGCGAGCTTCGCTTGCCCGCCCGGACGAGGGCGTCCGAGCCTACATGGTTCGAGCGACGGTGGTTCGAGGCGCATGGTTCGATCGCTGTACATGTGCTACATTTGCCATCCTTATGAGCTCAACCCCGCAGCCGGAGCCTGACCCGGAGCCACTTTACTGCCCCCGGTGCAGCCAGGAAGTTACCGACCCGCTGACTTGCGGTGACTGCTCGGCCGTCATCTGCCGACGCTGTGGGACCCCGCTGGAATCTCCCGACGAACTGGGAATGGGATAATAATGAGCCTGCCTTCGGTCTCTCCACCCTCCACCGCGAAATCCGAATCGCCCAGCCTGGTTCGCGGACTCAGCCTGCTCGACTCCGTTCTTCTGCTGGTCGGAGGCATCATCGGCTCTTCAATTTTCCTGACGGCAAAAGACATTGCCGGCCCGCTGCCGCATCCGGTGCTTTTCCTGCTGGTCTGGGTTCTGGGCGCGGGCATTTCGCTGCTGGGATGTACCGCCTTTGCCGAACTGGGTTCGATGTTTCCTGACTCCGGCGGCCAGTATGTTTATCTGCGCGAGGCCTACGGGGACCTTCCCGCATTTCTCTATGGCTGGATGCTGTTCAGCGTCGCCAACGGCGGCACTATCGCGGCGCTCTCGGTGGCGTCGGCCGCGTACCTGGGCGGAATTGTCCCGGCGATTTCCCAGGAACACGTCCTCTTCGCCGCAGCGGGAATCGTTCTCACCCGCGCACACATCGTCGCGCTAGTTGCGATCTTCATCGTGACCTGGATCAACGTGGTCGGACTGCGCTGGGGTACGGTCCTGCAAAATCTGGCCACCTGGGCGAAGTTTGCCGCCATGGCCGCCTTCGTGATTTTAGGCTTCGCCATCGGCAAGGGCGATTGGCATCACTTCGTTGCTGCTCCCGGACAAAGCCTATCTCTGGGATTGAGCTCCGGGCAGCTGGTCTCCGCGTTCGGGGTAGCGCTGATCGCAGTCTTCTGGGCCTACGACGGCTGGGTATATATCACGTGGGTTTCGGGTGAAGTCAAAGACCCGCGCCGCAATGTGCCGCGGGCCATGGTTCTCGGAGTCGTCGCCGTCGGAATCATTTACGTGGCGATGAACATGACTTATGTATACGCCCTGCCGCTGGGCGAAATCGCGAAACACGAAATCATCGCGCACTCCGCCGCGGTTGCCCTATTTTCTCCGGCGGCCGCGGTGTGGCTGTCGGCTCTGATTGCGGTGTCCTGTTTCGGCGCCATGGCCAGCTGCACCATGAGCGGGGCGCGGGTGTACTTCGCTATGGCTCGCGATGGCGCATTCTTCCAGAAGATGGCCGAGGTCCATCCCAAGTGGCGGACGCCCGCATTCAGCCTGATCGGTCAGGGCATCTGGGGTGCGGTGCTGACTCTGAGCGGGCGTTATGACCAGCTCTACACCTACGTGATGTTCGGCATGGTGCTGTCTTACACGCTCACCGTGATCGGCTTGTTCATCCTGCGCTGGAAGCGTCCCGAGCTTCCCCGACCCTACCGCTGCACCGGATATCCCTGGCTGCCCGCAATCTATGTGCTGATCGGCGGCGCCTGGACGCTGAACACCATCATCACACGACCGACCGAGGCTTTCTGGGGCGCTGCAATCGTGTCGATTGGTGTACCCGGATATTTGTACTGGAAGCGGCTGAGCAGGAATGCGCCGCGCATTTCCTGATGCCTCCAGCCAACCCTGGCGCCATGCTGAGGGACTTCAGTCCCGAAGCATCTCTAGTGTGCCCGCACGGCTGCCTACGCCGCAGATCCACTGCACGCCAGATCCTTCACCCGGTTAAGACCGGATTCAGGATGACGTCTGTGTGAGAGTCAGGGCGGACCATAGTTGGCATCCGCTCGCCTTGTCTTTACAATCACCTGACTAACGAATCGCCCATCCTTTGCTGGGGCCTTGGAGAATTTCATGACTGACCCTCTTCTGATCGCCAAGGGGGACAATCCGCTGTACTTGTTGCCCGGCATGTCGAACCGGCACGGCCTGGTTGCCGGGGCGACCGGCACCGGCAAAACTGTCACGCTGCAAGTGATGGCTGAAAGCTTCAGCCGCGTCGGCGTGCCGGTTTTCGCCGCCGATATAAAGGGCGACCTTTCTGGGATCAGCCAGGCGGGAAATGACAATCCCAAACTGCAGGACCGGATAAAAAGGTTGGGCCTAGCTGACTTCGCGTTTAGTGGTTCTCCAGTCACCTTCTGGGACGTCTTCGGCGAGCAAGGCCACCCCGTCCGCGCCACCATTTCGGAGATGGGCCCACTGCTCATCAGCCGCATCCTGAATCTGAACGACACCCAGTCCGGCGTCATGGCTCTCGTCTTCAAAATTGCCGATGACAGCGGCCTTCTGCTGCTTGACCTGAAAGATCTGCAAGCCATGCTTCAGCACGTCGGCGATTCAGCCAAAGACTTTCAGACTCAGTATGGCAACATCTCACCCGCCAGCATCGGCACCATTCAGCGCTCCCTGACTGCATTGCAGCAGCAGGGCGGCGAAAAGTTTTTTGGCGAGCCTGCGCTGAATTTCGACGACCTGCTGCAAACCGATACCAGCGGACGCGGCGTCATCAACATACTGGCCGCCGACAAGCTCATGGAGTCGCCGCAGCTCTATGCGACCTTCCTGCTGTGGATGCTGTCGGAATTGTTTGAGAAGCTGCCCGAAGTCGGCGACCCGGAGAAGCCGAAGCTGGTTTTCTTTTCCGATGAGGCCCACCTGCTGTTCACCGATTTGCCCTCAACCCTGCAGGCCAAAATCGAACAGGTGATCCGCCTCATTCGCTCCAAGGGCGTGGGCGTTTATTTTGTCACGCAGAATCCGTTGGACGTGCCCGAGGTCGTCTTGGGGCAGCTGGGCAACCGGGTCCAGCACGCGCTCCGCGCTTTCACTCCCAAAGACCAGAGAGCCGTGCGTGCCGCGGCCCAGACGTTTCGAACCAACCCCAAGCTGAATGTTGAGACCGTCATCACCGAACTTGCAGTTGGCGAGGCCCTGGCTTCTTTTCTTGACGAAAAAGGAACGCCGGAAGTGGTCGAACGCGCCCTGGTGTGCCCACCCCACAGCCAGATCGGCCCTATCACCCCCGCACAGCGGCAGCAGATCATCCGCGGCTCCGTCGTGTTTGGTGTGTACGAAAAAACCGTCGATCGCGATTCGGCATACGAGCGGCTAAAGGGCAAAGCGCAAGCGTCAACGGCGACCGCTCCTAATCAAGCGCCGCAGGACAAGCCGTGGTATGAAAACCTCCCGTCTCTCGGCCTTCCTTCCAATCTTGGCGGAGGCGGGCGACGCGGCGACACCGTGGTGGATGCGATGATGAAGAGTGCGGCGCGATCCATCGGCAGTTCCGTAGGACGCCAGATTATTCGCGGCGTGCTGGGATCGCTTCTCGGTGGAAGCAGTCGCCGCTGAGGTTACCGTCTCCGTCTAACTGTCCGATATTCCCGGGCACCGTGCACAATAGTGGACGACACCAGACCAGCCGCCGACGCCACAACCCTGAATATCGGGCACGAAACCTCCGCTGACCAGGACACTCAGAATCAACCCAAGCGGGTAATGGGCTTCCGCGACCTCGTTCTGTTCTACGTGGTCACTGGCATTAGCCTGCGCTGGATTGCAACCGCTGCCGCCGCCGGGCCCAGTTCGATCGTCATCTGGATCGGGGCTTGGCTGGTTTTCTACATCCCGCTGGCGTTCTCCGTCGTGGAGTTGTCGTCCCGCCATCCTGACGAAGGCGGGCTTTACGTCTGGAGCAAGAAAGCGTTCGGAGATTTTTCCGGATTCATGTCGGCCTGGGCATATTGGACCAGCAATCTGCCCTATTTCCCCGCCGTGCTTTATTTCGCCGCCAGCAACGTAATTTACATGCGGCAGAGCGCCTGGGGACATCTCTCTAACGACGCCACCTTCTACATCATTTTTTCGCTACTCACATTGACGCTCGCCACGGTGGTAAACGTGGTCGGCCTGGACGTTGGCAAGTGGCTGCACAACGTAGGCGCGATTGCCATGTGGATTCCGGCGGTGATCGTCATCGTGATGGGCGGAATTGCGTGGCACCGCTTTGGGTCGGCCAATGCGTTCACCTTGCACACCATGACGCCGAGTATTCACTTCAAGGACATTATTTTCTGGTCGTTGCTGGTATTCGCCTTTGGAGGATGCGAAGCCGGCTCATTCCTTGGCGGGGAAATCAAGAATCCGGGGCGCACCATTCCCTGGGCGGTGTTTGCGGCGGGTGTCACCGTGGCATTCTGCTACATCATTGGAACTCTCGGCGTGCTGGTAGCGCTGCCGTCGACGGAAGTCAGCAACCTGCAAGGCCTGGTACAGGCGATCGCGAAGACGGTCGAGCGTGTTGGATATTTCTGGACGCTGCCGCTGGCGGCGTTCCTGATCGCGTTGAGCAACGTCGGCGCCGCCGCCGCCTATCTGGCCGCGGTGGCCCGGTTGCCATTCGTTGCCGGCATCGATCATTTTCTGCCACCCGCATTTGGCACGCTCCATCCGCGCTGGAAAACTCCCTGGGTCGCTCTGTTCACACAATATTTTGTCGGGATACTGTTTATTTTTCTGGGGCAGGCCGGGACGAATGTCAAAGGCGCGTACGACGTGCTGGCCAGCATGACCGTCATTGTCTACTTCATTCCCTATCTGTACGTTTTTGCCGCCATGATCAAGTTGCAGCGGGAGCCTGCCGGCCCGGAGGTAATTCGGGTACCGGGAGGGAAACCCGTCGCTGTGTTGATCTCTGTGATCGGGCTGCTCACGACCACTGCCACCATTCTGTTGTCGGTCGTGCCGCCGGCGGATGATCCCAACAAGCCGCTGGCCGTGCTGAAAATCGTTGGAGGCACGGCCGCGTTGATGGCCGCGGGCGGCTGGATTTATTTGGCTGGAAAGAAGAAAGCCTCTGGCACGAGCCATGTGGGACCGGGTCTCTGACCCGGTCAAGCCGAGCGAAGTTCGGCTACCTCATTGACCACGGAAAACCCTGTCGAGCTGCGCTCGACCTTGACGGGCCCCTTCGACTCCGCTCAGGACAGGCTCCGACCCGTCCCCACACAACCTGTTTAGACCGGCGTCGCCGTCTTCCTCTCCGGATTGAAGAACGGCATCTTCACAATTTTTGCCGTCACCTGCTGGCGCATGGCCTCGATGGTGATTTCCATCTGCAGCTTGGTGCCGATTTGTGAGTGGGCCGTGTCCACACTGGCTAGCGCGATCATTTTCTTTAACACTGGCGACCATGTGGTAGTCGTGGCCTTGCCTACCTGTTTTTCACCCAGATATACGGGAACGGCCACACGAGAGGCTTGGCTGGGCGCCGCCGGCGTGAGTCCGAATTCTTCGTAGCGCGCTTCGACTTCGGGCCAATCGATTTCCAGTCCCACGAACTGCCGTGGCACACCCTGCTTCTGCTGCTTCACCAGCGCTGCCTTGCCGATAAAAGTTTCTTTGTCGAGGTGGATCATCTTGCCAAAGCCCAGTTCGTAGGGAGAATATTTCTGCGACTCGATCAGCGCCTTCTTCGCGCTGGTGTAGTCCACTTCGATCAGCAGCAGGCCGGCTTCGACCCGGGCCACGTCCAGCGCCAGCATCCCGGCGGCATGAATGTCGAACTGCTTGCCCTTTTCCATCACCGCGTCCCAGACCTTCACCGCATCGTTCCACGGGACCCAGATTTCATAGCCCAGATCGCCGGTGTATCCGGTGCGCGAGATGTCCACGTAAACGTTGCCAATCTTTCCTCGCGTCATGCGAAAGTATTTCAGGTTGGCGATATCTGCTGTCTCGGCGACCGCCTTCAGCAGCTCGCCGGACGTGGGCCCCTGCAAGGCCAGCGCGGCGAGTTGTTCCGAAATATCTTCGACCTGCACGTCCATGTTCAAACCGTTTTGCCGGAACCAGCGCAGGCTGGGGTCGGCGGCGGTCCACCTGTACTTGTTTTCTTCCAGACGCGTGATGGTGCCATCGTCGATCACGTTCCCCTGCTCGTCGCACCAGCAGCAATAAATCACCTGTCCCACTCTCACTTTGGTGATATCGCGGGTGATGATCCGGTTCACCAGCTTGGTGGCATCCTTGCCCGTGATCAGATACTTGTAGAGTGGCGAAATATCGATAAGCGCGGCCGCATTGCGGATGGCGTTGTACTCGTGCTCGTGATGCACTTCGTACACGCTGACGGCATAGTATCCCGACCACTCGCGGTAGTTCAGGCTTTGGCAAAGGGGAAAAGTTCTCTCGTGAAATGCGGTTCCGACTGGCAAAGGCAGCTCCTTCGATCTCCGTGTCCTCAGTGTCCTCGGTGGTTATTAAAAGCCTTTAAACCACGGAGGACACGGAGGACATGGAGGAAACCTGCTCGTGCTGGATTATATGCAGTCCTGATCGTTCCCAGCAATTGGTTGCATCTGACTCTCAGTCAGTCTGGCATTTGGTGCAGACAAAAACTACGCTTCCCGATACAATCAACTTCGCACCATAGGTCACGATGATGCGTTCGTCCTCCAATGCTATGTTGAGCTGGGCCGTACTCAAAAGCGGTCTCTGACCTCCTACCTATCTTTTCCGCGGACGGGAATTCTCAATAGACTCGGCCCGCGGCCATACCTGTTAAAATCCCTGCGACTTGAATTCAGCGCCCGGCGCTAAAGGTTGAAATGGCTGCTTCCAACGGCAACTCGAAATACGACGCAATCATCATCGGAGGAGGCCACAATGGCCTCACTACCGCCGCTTATCTGGCGCGCGCCGGGAAGAAAGTTCTCGTCCTGGAGCGTCGGCACGTGTTGGGCGGAGCTGCCGTCACCGAAGAGGTCTTCCCCGGATTCAAGTTTTCGGTTTGCTCCTACGTGGTCTCGCTGCTGCGGCCGGAGATCATTCGCGATCTCGACCTGCCCCGCCATGGTCTGGAAATCCTGCCGCTCGACGGCACGTTCACTCCCATGCCGAGCGGCGACTATCTGTGGCGGGTCAACGATCACGGCAAAACTCATCGCGAGATCGCGCGGCACTCGAAAGTTGACGCCGAGGCTTACGACGAGTTCGGGAAAGCGATGCAGGCCATGTGCCGCTTCGTGAAACCGATCCTGAGCATGGTGCCGCCCGATCCGGCAACGCTGAATCCCAAAGAACTGATGAAACTGCTGTTCATCGGCCGCCGCTTTCAGGGCATGACCAGCGAGGACAAGTACAACCAGGTCCAGTTGATGACGATGAGCGCCATCGACTTCCTGGACCAGTGGTTTGAAACCGATGTGCTCAAGGCCACGATGTCAGCCTCGGGCATTATCGGCACATTCCTGGGCGTGCGTTCGCCGGGAACGGCTTACGTTCTGCTGCATCACTACATGGGAGAAATTGACGGCGCGTTTCGTTCCTGGGGATTTGCGCGCGGCGGCACAGGCGCGATTTCCAATGCCATTGCGGACGCGGCGCGCGAAGCTGGCGCTGAAATCCGCACCAAGGCTCCGATCGCGCAAATCATCGTGAAGAATGGCAAAGCCAAGGGAGTCGTGCTCGCCGACGGCGACGAAATTTATGCCGATATCATCTCCTCGAGTGTCGACCCCCGACTGACCTTCACGAAATTTCTCGAGTCCGGCACGCTGCCGGCAGAATTCCTGGAAGACGTGAACCGCTACAAGTATCGCGGCTCTTCCGGTAAGGTGAACCTGGCGCTCGACGCGCTGCCGAACTTCAAGGCTATACCCGGACCGGGGGCCCACCTGCGCGGCGCGATTTCCATATCACCCAGCGTCGAACATATGGAGCGCGCCTACGACGACGCCAAGTATGGCAACTTCTCACGGCGTCCCTACATTGACATGGTCATTCCCACACTGACCGATCCTTCGGTCGCACCGCCGGGCAAGCACATCATGTCCTGTTTCGTGCAGTACGCGCCTTACAAGCTGCGCCCGGGCCTTAACTGGGACGACCAGAAAGAAGCTTTCGGCGACAACGTGATCAACACCATTGCCGAGTACGCGCCCAATATCAAGGACATCATCCTGCATCGCCAGGTCGTTACTCCCCTCGATCTGGAACGAGAGTTCGGCTTGAGCGAAGGCAACATCTTCCAGGGCGAACTTTCTCTGGAACAGCTTTTCTTCCTGCGGCCGGTGCCGGGCTGGGCGCAATTCCGCACTCCGATCAAGAACTTGTACATGTGTGGATCAGCCACCCATCCCGGAGGCGGGATCATGGGCGGCCCGGGCAGACTGGCGGCCCTCGAAATTCTGAAAGACTTCAAGGGGGCGGCCTAAGCATGTCTCGAAAAGCGAACGTGCCTGGGCAACGCGACGTGGTGATCATTGGCGGAGGCCACAACGGGCTGGTCACCGCCTTCTATCTGGCTAAGGCTGGATACAAGCCGTTGGTACTGGAGCGTCGCGCTCAGCCCGGCGGCGCTGCCATCACGGAAGAATTTCATCCCGGCTTCCGCTGTTCCACTCTTGCGCACTCGGCGGGACCGCTGCGGCGCGACATCGTCCGCGGCATGCAACTGGAGAAGCACGGCCTGAACATGATCAAGACGGACGTTGCGGTGACCTCACTGTCGCCCGATGGCCGTGCGCTCATCCTTTACAACGACGTCGAGAAGGCCACCCAGGAAATCGCGGAGTTTTCCCAGAAGGATGCGACCAAGTATCCTCAGTTCCAGTCGTCGCTCGCCAAGATGGGCCGCGTCATTGGCAAGGCGCTCACCCTGGCCCCGCCCGACATCGATAACCCCAGCTCAGGCGATCTGTGGGGAATGCTCAATACGGGCCGCGCCCTCCGCAAACTGGGCCGGCGCGACATGTACCGCCTGCTGCGCTGGGGGCCGATGGCGGTAGCCGACCTGGTAGCGGAATATTTCGAGACGGAACTGCTCCGCGCCACCATCGCCGCGCGCGGCATTTTCGGAACGTTCCTGGGTCCCTGGTCCGCGGGCAGTAGCCTGGTCCTACTCATACGCGCCGCCGGTGACGAACAAGCCGCGGGCACTTCCTGGTTCGCTACGGGTGGCATGGGAGCGGTCACGCAGGCCATGGCCTCCGCGGCACAACAGGCCGGAGCGGAAATACGCAGCGGCGCAGAAGTCATTGAAGTTCGCGTAAAGGACGGCATCGCCAGCGGGGTCGTGCTTTCGAACGGCGAAGAAATTACGGCCCGAGCGGTGATCTCGAATGCGGATCCCAAACGCACTCTGCTGAAACTGGTTGACCCAGCACAGCTCTCGCCCGATTTCGTCATGAAGCTGCAGCACTACCGCATGCCGGGGACGGTCGCCAAAGTAAACCTTGCGTTGGCCGGACTTCCCAAATTTACCGCGCTCGCGGGCGAAAATCACGATGGCGCTCTGAGCAGCCGCATCCACATCGGACCGGAAATCGACTATCTCGAGCGCGCCTTCGACGAATCCAAGTATGGCAATTTCTCCCGGCAACCTTATCTCGAAGTCGCAATTCCATCACTCACCGATCCCTCGCTCGCGCCCGAGGGAAAACATGTGATGTCGATCTACATGCAGTACGCTCCTTACAAGTTGAAAGGCAGCGACTGGGAAAAGCAGCGTGTCCCGCTCGGCGATACCGTGGTCAAGACGCTGGCGCAATATGCGCCCAATCTGCCCGAGCTGATCTTGAGTCATCAGATCATCACTCCCCAGGACCTGGAAGAAACCTACGGCCTCACCGGCGGGCATATCTTCCACGGCGAACTTTCTCTCGACCAGTTCTTCACCATGCGCCCGCTACTGGACTGGGCGCGCTATCGCACGCCGATTCAGAATCTGTACCTGTGTGGCTCCGGCACCCATCCCGGCGCGGGATTGACCGGCGGTTCAGGGGCCAACGCAGCCCGCGAGATATTGAAAGACCTGAAGAAATAACGGGTGTCATCCTGAGCGGAGCATGAACGCTCGCTTGCAAGCGGTCATGCGAAGTCGAAGGACCCCTACCTCAGGAATCCGCTTGTAGCAGTTCGAACCAGCGGGTTCAGTGGGAAATCACTTCTAGCCAGGCCATGCGCCATAGGGGTCCTTCGACTCACCTGCTCCTTCGCAGGCGAAGGAGCGAGATCGCGCAGGATGACACTACAGCCACATAACTTTAGCTCTCATCATCCTCCGTTGTGACTTTAGTGCCACCCCTTTGGGAAAACGATTGTGTGGGAAGCCTGCGTTAGGTTTAACTAATCCAAACCTGTGTTCACAGCATTCCGCAGGCTCAGATCAGCGGGAGTGAAAGTGTGGTAGAGGATCCTAAATGGGAGCTGGCCATCCTGGCCACGGTGCAGGGCTTCTATGAGAAGCTCTTGCAGGATTCCATTGGAGGCGAGGTCCCGGTTCCGGCAGGCCTGGAGGCCATTTCCCTGCAGGAGGGGGATGGCGAAGTGCATGCCACGCTCGAACGCATGCGGCGCTGGTTGCGCCTGCTCGATCAGGCCATCACGCCGGCCATGCTGCGGCGCGCCTTTACTGCCGAGACCGACCCCGAAATCGCCGAAGCTGTCCTGCGTTACTTCACCCGCAAGAAAGATACCAGCGACGTAAATCGCGACAAGACCGACCTGGTGGCCACGTTTCTCTATCGCCACCCGCGCGTGCCCGGACAATGGGAGCGTCGCGGCTATGGACTCGACGGCTCGCTACCGCTTTCGCCCTTCGAGATTGCCCTGATCGAAATACTGGCCGACAGCGATGTCCCCTCATTGCCCGAGGAGCATGTACAACTCCTGCGGCGATTCGATCCCTTGCAAGAGCAGGCCCAGAACTGTCACGACCTGAATTCCCTGCTCGATTCAGAGATCATCCCCCGGGTCCGGGAGCTCAAACAATCTTTGGATTCGTCTTTCTACCACCCCGGGGTGCTGGCCACCATCGCGCCTTACAACGCGGCTTTCGGCAAAAAGTTTGACGAGCTCTTTCACGCCGCGGCGACCGAGATAAGAGAATTCGCCGCGGCCCTGCAGGAGCAGGGCGGCACGATTCTGGGCAACGTGGAGGGCGTGGACGTCACCGTTGAGCACGTGGCCGGTCTGGAAGAAAGCGATCTGCTGAAAATCGACTACAGCACGGCCCTGGAAAAGTTTCGCCGCATCTCCAAGCTGAAGCAGGCGCTGGAACGGCGTCCGCCGATTCGGCGGACGTCATATTTTGCGGTGGTTCCCACTCCGCCGGCGAAAGCATCCCGGATGCCGGGACCCAAGGCTCCGCCCGCGCGCCCCTCGCGACCGGCGTTCGATGTACAGGCCATGCGCTCGGCGGTCACGCCGCAACAGATTTCCACCGAAGAAACCAAGGTCCGCCAGGTCGAGGAATCCATCCGGGTGTTCGTGCGTGTAGCCGACCCGAAATTTCGTCAGGTCGTACCCATGCGGTTTTTCAATCTCACGCTGACTCCGGCCGAGGCGGATGCTTGCAGCGCCGACTACCTGGAGGAAAAGAGCTCGCGGGGGAGCGTTGCCCGGGTGCTGCTCCGGATCGTGGCCGTGGTCGCTCGCATGACCACGGAACTGGAAGAACTCAAACGCGCGGAAAACGCACCGTCGTTGTGGAAGCTGCACGCCGACTCGCTCCTGGCTTTGCTGGAAGTGGCGGCCGCACTCTCGGAAACCGCCGCCCGAGTGGCTACCGAGACCAGCGCTTCAGGCAACAGCGCGGCCGGAGAGACCATCAAAATTTCGCTGCAAAGGCTCCGCCATCGCTGCGATCTGATTGGCGACACCCTGGCTCGAACTGGGAGCCAAACGCAGACGGTGTGAGCTTTCGCTGCCTTCATGTCCGCAAATTGAGTGCCATCAATCTTCCGGCCTCCTGCACTGCTTCCAGCATCTAAAATCTGCCCATGCGTATTGTGAAGAGACATTTCGAGTGGAGTCTGGCGCTGATCGTATTTGTCAGCCTGTGCTCGCCTCTTACGCCAGGTTATTCCGTGCTGACCCACGAACAGGTCGTGGACCTGATGTGGAAGGACCAGATTCAACCTCTGCTGCTGAAGCGCTTCCCGGACGCCACGGAGCAGGACCTGCAGAAGGCCCATGCCTACGCCTACGGCGGATGTGTGTTGCAGGACATGGGCTACTATCCCTTTGGCAACAAGTTCTTCAGCGACCTTGTGCACTACGTGCGCAGCGGCGACTTTGTCGAGGCGCTGCTACAGGATTCCTCCGATCTGAACGAGTATGCTTTCGCGCTGGGCGCGCTCTCCCACTACGCTTCCGATAACAGCGGGCATCCCACCATCAACCGCGTCGTCGCCCTGGAATTTCCCAAACTGCGAAAGAAGTATGGCGACATCGTAACCTATGCTGACGATCCTAAAGCCCACATCCGGACGGAGTTCGGCTTCGACATGGTGCAGGTCGCCAAGAACCGCTATACCTCCGATCGCTATCACGACCTGATCGGTTTCGAAGTTTCCAAGCCGCTGCTGGAGCGCGCTTTCTTCGAGACTTATGGTCTGAAACTCGAGGATGTATTCGGCAATGTCGATCTGGCGATCGGCAGTTACCGGCGTAGCGTGAGCGTTCTGATCCCGGAAATGACCCGCGTGGCCCTGCTCTCGCGCCACGACGTGATCGTGAAAGATACACCGAACTTCAACAAGAGGCAGTTTCTCTATCACCTTTCCCGCAGCAACTACGAGCATGAGTGGGGCACGGTGTATCGCAAGCCCGGGATCGGCAGCAGAATTCTCGCATTCTTCCTTAAACTGATACCGAAAGTCGGGCCGTTCAAAGCGGTCAACTTTAAGATTCCCACGCAACAAACCGAGGACATGTACATCAAGAGCGTGAATGACACAGTCGAGAATTACACTCTCCTGCTCAGCCAGGCAGGCAACCCGAAACTAGAGCTGCCCAACCGCGATTGCGATACCGGGCGCGAAACCCGGGCCGGAGAGTATGCCCTGACCGACAAGACTTATGCCAGCCTGATCGACAAGCTTGCAGGCAAGAACTCGGGTCCCATCAGCCCGGCCCTGGAGGAGAATCTGGTGCAGTTTTACTCCGACCGGAATGCACCTAACGCCACCAGGAAGGACGCAAAGGCGTGGCGAAAATTGCAGGATGAGTTGGAACAACTGAAGCAGCGCACCGCTATGCCATCCACAGAACGACCCCCTGTCCTGAATCAGTAAACCACGCCAGAACACTTCCGACTTGCCATGGGCGCGCGGACTCAGGCACCTTATAGGCTCGCCGATCTTGAGGAGCCGGCCGCAATGAGCACTGCCGATGACAAGTTCTACCAGGCCAGAATCACCCAGCGCAGGGACTTCGCGTCCGACCTGTGGATGATCCGGGTCGAGACCAACGGCGAATTCAAATTCGCTCCCGGGCAGTACGCCACCCTGGGCGTGCAGCGCGCGGGGAAGCGCTCGGAGCGTCCTTATTCCATCGTTTCCTCCCCCTATGAGAGCGAAATCGAGTTCTTCTTTGAACTGGTCCCCCACGGCGAACTGACACCCGACATTTACAAGCTGCAAGTCGGCGATGAAATGCTGATGCGAAAAGTCCCCAAGGGACGCTTCACCCTCGACACCAAGAGTGGCCGCACAAACCACTTGCTGATTTCCACCGTTACCGGGATTGCGCCCTTCGTGAGCTACGTCCGCACTCTCTACAAAAACTGGAAAGAGGGCAGGTTTGCGGGCGAGCAGAAATTATTCCTGCTCAATGGCGCCAGCCGCTCCTGGGAATTCGGCTACCTCGACGAGCTGCGGAATTTTGCAGCTGAAGTGCCGTGGCTGGAGTACGTCCCCACGGTGAGCCGCCCCTGGGACGATCTGAAGTGGACGGGGGAAATCGGACGGGTGGATGACTTGATCCGCAAGTATACGGATCTTTGGGGCCTGAACGGCACCAATTCGGTCGGCTATTTGTGCGGCCATCCCCAGATGATTGACCATGGCAAAGGCATGCTGCAGCGCATCGGCTTCACCAGAGAATTGTTGAAGGAAGAAATTTACTGGATCCCGGGCAAGGAAACGAAGACCGCGTAGACTTTAGAAAAACTGATTTTCCGTCTTCCGCAACCCTACTCCTGTGATGAAGCTTCCTGGGAACAGATTGACTTGAATGATAGGCGCCATCGCAGGCGACATTATCGGCTCCGTACACGAGTTCCGGGTACAGAAGAGCACTGACTTCCCGCTCTTTGTGGGAGAGAGCCGTTTTACGGATGATACTGTTCTTACCGTGGCGGTTGCCGACTGCCTGCTCACCGGTTCTTCCTACGTTGACAATTTCCATAAGTACACCAAGGCCTATCCCGACCGGTGTTACGGTGTCGGGTTCTGGCATTGGGTAAAGGCTGGGTCGCGCCTCCCTACAACAGCTGGGGTAACGGCTCTGCCATGCGAGTGAGCCCGGTCGCGTTCGCATTCCAGACCCTCGAAGGCGTGCTCAGAGAAGCAAAGGCCAGCGCGGACGTAACCCACAATCACCCGGAGGGAGTTCGTGGAGCCCAAGCCACGGCGACAGCTATATTTTTGGCTCGGCAGGGTGAGTCGAAGAAGAAAATCCGTAGCGCGATAGAAAAGCAGTTTGGTTACGATCTCAGCCGGACCGTCGCGAGTCTCAGGCCAACTTACGCGTTCAACGAATCCTGCCAGGAAACCGTTCCCGAAGCGATCATATCTTTCCTCGAATCCGAGGACTACGAAGACGCAGTCAGATTGGCGATTTCTCTTGGCGGTGATGCCGACACGCTGGCGTGTATTGCGGGCGGGATCGCCGGCGCGTTTTACGGAGGCGTTCCGAGCGGCATCGCAATCCCGGCGCTAAGTCTGCTCGACGATGGATTGAGAAACACCGTAACACGCTTTTGTCACGCGCATGGGATAGCGATGCCCTAGATCATCTGCTACAGGTTCCACCTGGCTACGCCGTTTCCTGCTCCGCGACCTTCGCCAAGCCTCGGTCCGTGATTTCGATCTCCCGGATGCGGAACTTCTGAATCTTCCCAGTCACTGTCATGGGAAACTGCTCCACGAAGCGCACATACTGGGGAATCTTGAAGTAGGCGATCTTCCCCTCGCAAAATTTTCGTATTTCTTCCTCGGTTGACTCTTCATTCGCCTTCAAGCGGATCCAGGCCACTACCACCTCTCCCAGGCGCTCGTCTGGAATACCCACTACTTGTGCCTCCGCCACTTTGGGATGGGTATACAAAAACTCTTCCACCTCGCGCGGATAGACATTCTCGCCGCCGCGAATGATCATGTCCTTGGCCCGCCCGGTCAGGTGGATGTAGCCGTCGTCCCGCATCAATCCCAGGTCTCCGGTGTGCAACCACCCGTCAGCGTCGATAGCGCGCGCCGTCGCCTCGGGCTCGTCGTCGTATCCCTTCATCACCATGTAGCCGCGCGCGCAAACCTCGCCTTGCTCTCCGGCGGGCACGGTCTCTCCATCAAGTACCGAGACAATTTTCATCTCGGTGCAGGGCAATGCCTTTCCGATGGTCGAAACCCGGTGCTCCATGGGATCGTCCGGCTGCGACATGGTCACCACCGGCGCGCTCTCGGTCTGGCCATACCCGATAGTCAACTCGGCACAGCCCATCTCACACATCACCCGCTTCATGATTTCCACCGGACAGGGCGCGCCCGCCATCATCCCGGTGCGCAGGCTGGACAAGTCATGCGATTTGAAATCCGGGAGTCCCAGTTCCGCAATGAACATGGCGGGCACACCGTAAAGTGAGGTCGCCCGCTCCGCCTGCACCGCCTGCAGCGACGCGCGCGGATCAAATGTCCAGTTGGGAAGAATCATGGCAGCGCCGCTGGCCAGCGCCGACATTGTCCCGATCACGCAGCCAAAGCAGTGATACAACGGCACCGGCACGCAAATCCGGTCGCGTTCCGTGTAGCGCATGCCCCAGGCCAGCATTTTCCCGTTGTTTACCTGGTTGCGATGGGTCAGCATCACGCCCTTGGGATGGCCTGTGGTTCCTGAGGTGTACTGAATATTCGCGACATCCGTCGGCTTCACATCCGCGCCGATCCCTGCCGGCATCGTCAGTAGCTGACGCCAGCGATCCGTACCGAAGCAGACTGCGTGCTCGAGGCCCAACTGCTTGCCCCAGCGCGCTTCGCCCAGAATCTGTGCGTACTCCGCCCGGCTGTCCCGCTCCCACAGGAACAGGATTTTCATGCGCGACTTCTGCAGTGTGAACGCCAGTTCGTGGGTGCGATACGCTGGATTCACATTGACCAGCACCGCTCCCGCCCGGGCACATGCCAGATGCACCAGGACCCACTCGGCGCAGTTCGTGGACCACAGCCCCACCCGGTCACCAGGCCGTATTCCGAGTGCTGCCAGGCCGCCCGCAAGGGCATCGACAGCGGCGCGCAGTTCGTGCCAGGTGTAGCGCTGCGATTGATGGCAGGAAACCAGGGCCAGGCTGTCGCCCCAGTGCTCAACGGCGCGATCGAGCACTTGCGCGATCGTCAGTTCCCACAACTCACCTTCGGGACCGCGCGAGTAACTCAGCATGACGCCTCGCACAAGAAAAAGGAATTTGAAACTAAGCCGCCTAGGTCTCCACGGGAGCAAAGAACACCAAAAGCTCGAGCTCTTCAGCGATCTCGTAGAAGCGATGTTCCACCTGCGCTGCGACAAAAATCACGCTTCCCTGGCTGATGGCCCGATCCTCCGAACCCGCCTTCATGCGCGCTTGCCCCCGCACCACGTAGTACATCTCGTCTTCATGGTGAGGCTTCTGCAGGTCAGTGCCGCCGGCGGGCAAGGTATAAACTCCGGCGCTCATGGCCGGGATGCGCAGAAACTCCAGGTAGGCCTTCCCTGCCCGCGCCCGCTGTTTTTCTAGGTGATCAATCTGAAAGAATTCTTCCTGTTTCTTCATGCTTTGTCCCAATGTCATCCTGAGCGCCGCATGTCCGTTCGCTCGCGAACGGACATGCGGAGTCGAAGGACCCCTACCTCATTCGGCGCTTTTGTCGAGCTATCGACATTCGGTCAACCACCGCGAAAGAATATACAGCACGAATGCCGTCAATAGCTTCTTACCACAAAGGTCACAAAGGAATGTCGCAAAGGACGCAGAGCCAACATCCATTCAGATTTCTCCCGCTCGCGCCAAGTTTCTAAGATGAACCCATCTCTGTCATAATCTTTCTCCCATGGATCTCAAACACCGCAGTCACGGCATCACGGACGGACGCGACCGCGCCCCGTCGCGCGCTATGTTCAAGGCGGTCGGATTCACCGACAGCGACTTACGCAAGCCGCTCATCGGCGTGGCCAATACCTGGATCGAAACCATGCCCTGCAACTTCCACCTGCGCCGGCTTTCAGCCAAAGTGAAGGAAGGAATCCGCGCCGCGGGCGGCACCCCCATGGAGTTCAATACCATCGCCATCAGCGACGGCGAGACTATGGGCACAGAAGGCATGCGCGCTTCGCTGGTCAGCCGCGAGCTCATCGCGGATTCCATCGAACTGGTTTGCCGGGGACAGATGTTCGACGCGGTGGTCTGCGTGGTGGGCTGCGACAAGACCATTCCCGCCGGAGCCATGGCGCTGGCGCGGCTGAATATTCCCGGGCTTGTGCTTTATGGCGGCACCATCGCGGCCGGCAGCTATCGTGGCAAAGACGTGACCATTCAGGATGTGTTCGAAGCCGTGGGAGCCAACGCCGCCGGAAAGATGACGGACGCGGAACTGCACGAACTGGAAGATGTTGCCTGCCCCGCCGCCGGCGCCTGCGGCGGCCAGTACACCGCCAACACCATGTCCACGGTGATGGAGATGATCGGCCTTTCACCCATGGGCTTCAATAGCGTCCCCGCCATGGACCCGAAGAAAGACCAGGTCGCCTACGACTGCGGGGCGGTGGTGATGAATCTTTTGCGTCAGGGTGTCAGCCCCAGGGACATCCTCACTCGGCCCGCATTCGAGAACGCCATCGCGGGCGTCGCTGCAACCGGAGGCTCGACCAATGCAGTTCTGCACTTGCTCGCGATCGCGCGCGAGGCCGGCGTCCCCTTGCACATTGACGATTTCCAGAAAGTCAGTGAGCGCACTCCGCTCCTGGCCGACCTGAAACCTTCGGGGCGTTTTGTGGCCGCCGACATGCACCGCGCCGGCGGTATCGCTCTGCTGGTGAAACGGTTGCTACAAGGCAAACATCTTCACGAAAGTGCACTCACGGTCAGTGGCAAGTCCTTGGCTGCTGAAGGCGGGAGCGCCGTTGAAGCCCCAGGCCAGGAAGTGATCGCGCCGCTGGACAAGCCGCTAAAGAAGACGGGCGGCCTGGTCATTCTGCACGGCAACCTCGCGCCCGAGGGATGCGTTGCCAAAATCAGCGGCCACGAACGTCTGAGCCATCGCGGGCCGGCGCGCGTTTTCGAATCCGAAGAAGATGCCATGACCGCGGTCACCGAAAAGCGCATCAAGGCCGGTGATGTGGTGGTGATCCGCTACGAGGGGCCCAAAGGCGGCCCTGGAATGCGCGAGATGCTGAGCGTGACGGCGGCGATCGTCGGCGAAGGACTGGGCGGATCGGTTGCCCTGTTGACCGACGGACGCTTCAGCGGCGCCACCCGCGGCCTGATGGCCGGACACGTGTCTCCCGAAGCCGCGCTGGGCGGCCCTATCGCCGCAGTACAGGAAGGCGACACCATTCACTTTGATGTCAACCAGCGCGTTCTGGAAGTCGAAGTCAGCGACGCCGCTCTGCGCCAGCGCATGGCCCAGTGGAAGCCGCCGCAGCCCAGATATCCCGCCGGCGTATTTGCCAAGTACGCCGCGTTGGTGTCAACGGCATCGGAAGGCGCGATCACCAGGCCAAAATAGCCGGCCGTCGGTCGGGATATTTTCTCTACTTGAGCTCGTCATTCAAAAGGTTCGCCAGCCTCACGCCTGCCAGGGCCACGCGCTCTTTGGCTAATTTCCGGGCAGCGGCGCGATAGGCCGGGGTGGTGGTAAACGGCCCGTCTCCAGCCCCGATGGGCGCCACGTACACGGCGGTCTTCGCGTCGTCGAAGCTTTCCTTGATCCAGTGGGTAGCGTCCAGGTCGCTTCCGGCCGTGGTGTCCGCCGCCGGTAGCTTCTTGGCGTACGTCACTGCGGCGTTCGGATCTGAGCCCGTGCCCGGAAGCTGGTCCCAAAACCCATGCAATTCGTTACGGCAGGGGGACGCGCACAGGGCCACATTATTTCCGCCGCTGTCCCCATCCGGATCAGTCGCGCTGACTCGGGTCGAGGAGTGCAGCGGCTGGTGCACGTCGCCCACCAGGTGGAGCAACCAAACCAGGTCGTAAGATTTCACATCACCCGCCGGATTCGTCCCCAGCACTGCCCGAAAGGTTGCAATTTGCGTCTCCGCGTTGGGTGAGGGTATCGCGGGCAAAGCCGTGCCATCCTGAGAAAAAGGTGTGTCCACGAAATGCCAGTATTTGTGGTGGAGATGGTCGGAGTACCCGACGTTCAGGGATGACGAGGCCCCGTCGGGGCGATTGCCATGCGGGTCGGGACCATCGTCCGTATAACCCGTCTTGCTCTTGATCTGGTCGGGCCAGGTGGATGCGATCATGAAGATCATCATGTACCGGAACTTCTGAGGCGTGCCGGCGGGAATCTGCCCCAGCCATTTCTTGTAGTCCGGATTTTGCTTGAGCAGCGCCCTGACCCGGCTCTTGGTAGTTGGAGTCAGCCGGTTATACGCCACATATGCCACCGCCATGTGTCCGACTGATCCCCAACCGAACAGCTGCGTGTTGAACGCCAGAAGATACACCAGAAATAGCGCGAGGGCACGTTGAACTGTCTTCATAAATCACCTCGTTGACACGGGAGCGCTTCGCGACGCGGATAGATGCACGCGCGGCACCTATGGCGCCCAAGACTCCGGTGGGAATGTTTGAGGGAAGAGGAGGATAGTGCCACACGTCATTTCGCCAGGCAAGCGAATTAATGGTGGGCCGTTGGCAGCTCTCTTTGCGTCCTTTGCGGACTTTCTTCGCGGACTTTGCGGTTGAGATTTTGCAGTGACTCAAGCGAAGTCGAACCCTTTTACCGCAAGGTCGCGAAGAAGAGCCGCAAAGGACGCGAAGGAGGGGCACGCGACTGAACTGTCCCAACAAATCATGGACGGAGCGTGAGTTCGGAGGCGGCTTGGTATAAAATGCGCGTCGTTCCCGGACTCAATCGGAAAAATCTGCGAATCATTCGCCGGCCCAATCATCGAAAGGCGCACTCATGAGACTCACCGGTTCTGCCCGCCCGGCCATTGCCGTATTGCTGATGACCCTGTTCGCACTGGCCCAGGCTCCGTCCATTGCCCAGCCACCCGCAACCCCCAAGCGACCCGTCACCGACGAGTATCAGGGCATCAAGGTCACCGACGACTACCGCTGGCTGGAAAACTGGGACGATCCCGAAGTCAAGCAGTGGAATGCGGCCCAGAATGCGCGCAGCCGCGAGTATCTCGACCATTTGCCGGCGCGTCCTGTAATCCGGCAAATGCTTAAACAGGCGCTCAGCGCCAGTTCTGCCGCCTACTTCGATCTGGCATACCGCGGCGGCACTCTGTTTGCCATGAAATACCAGCCCCCGCAGCAACAACCTATGCTGGTGGCTCTATCTTCGGCCGATGATCCCGCCGGCGCCAAGGTTATTTTCGATCCCAACGCGTCGAGCGCTAAAGGTTCAATTGCGGTGGATTTTTACGTACCTTCGCTGGACGGCAAATTCGTCGCGGCCGCGCTTTCCGAGAATGGATCGGAGGACAGTTCCGCTCACGTCTTCGAAGTGGCCACCGGCAAGGAACTGCCCGACGTGGTGCCTCGTGTCAACTTTGCCACGGCTGGCGGAAGCCTGGAATGGAAGGCCGACAGTTCCGGTTTCTCCTACACGCGCTATCCGCAGGGCAACGAACGTCCGCCGGAGGACGCCAATTTCTACCAGCAGGTTTACTTTCACCGGCTCGGCACCGATAGCAAGCAGGACACGTATGTCATCGGCAAGGAGTTCCCACGCATCGCCGAAATCCAGTTGCACTCGAGCGACGACGGCCAGTGGCTGATCGCCGCCGTAGCCAACGGAGATGGCGGCGAGTTCGCGCACTACGTGATGGACGCGGCTGGCCACTGGACCCAAATTACCCATTTTGCGGACGGAATCGTAGCTGTCAAACCGGGACCGGACGCCGCGCTTTACCTGCTCTCCCGCAAAGAGGCGCCGCGCGGCCAGATCCTGCGCCTTCCGCTTTCACACCTGGATTTTGCCGACGCCAAAGTCATCGTGCCCCAGAGTTCAGGCTCGGCCGCAGACGAGAGCGCCCGGGCCTCGATTGATGATTTCGCGCCCGCCCCAGGACGCCTTTATGTCGCCGATGTCGTGGGCGGACCTTCCCGCATCCGCGTATTCGATCTCCAGGGTCACCCCTTGCCCGGTCCGACCCTGCCCCCGGTCCCGGCCGTGTACCAGATGGTGCCCACCCGCGGCGGCGACGTGATGTTCACTGTCTCTACCTATCTCGAGCCCTCCGCCTGGTATCGCTTTGAAGCAGCCACCGGCAAGTCGGTCCGCACTGCGCTGTTTCGCACCTCGCCCATCCACTTCGACGACACCGAAGTCGTTCGCGAATTTGCAGTTTCGAAAGATGGGACGCGCGTCCCAGTGAACATTATTCGCCGCCGTGGCACCCGGCTCGATGGCGGCAATCCCACGTTGCTCGAAGGCTACGGCGGATACGGCATCAGCATGAAGCCGTTCTTCCTGGGCGCGTTCACCCGCGCCTGGCTCGACCAGGGCGGCGTTTACGTCATCGCCAATCTTCGCGGGGGCGCGGAGTATGGCGAAGAATGGCACCAGGCGGGCAGGTTGACCCGCAAGCAAAACGTCTTCGACGATTTCATCGCCTGCGCCCAGCACCTCATTGAACGCAAGTACACTTCGCCCGCCCACCTGGCCATCATCGGCGGAAGCAACGGCGGACTGCTCATGGGCGCGGCCTTCACCCAGCGCCCCGAGCTCTTCCGCGCCGTCGTCTCCTTCGTGGGTATTTATGACATGCTGCGGGTTGAACTCGACCCCAACGGGGCCTTCAACGTCACCGAATTCGGCACCGTGAAAGACCCTGATCAGTTCAAGGCCCTTTACGCCTACTCTCCGTACCATCACGTGAACGATGGAACAGCATATCCCGCCATTCTTTTTCCCACGGGCGAAAATGACCATCGCGTGAATCCCATGGAGTCACGGAAGATGACAGCCCGCTTGCAGGCTGCGACCAGCTCGGGTCGTCTTGTTCTGCTGCGTACCAGTTCCAGCTCCGGACACGGAATCGGGACTGCCGTGGACGAACAAATCGAGGAAAATGCGGACGTGCTGAGCTTTCTCTTCGACCAACTGGGAATAAAGTACGCCGCACCGCTAAATAGTAAGCCCTGACCAATTGCCGCTACAGGTGCGCAAATCTTTGCACAATTGCAATGACGCCAGTGTTTTATTCGTGGTTAACTTATTCTATATCAGTCACTTACGGAGATCTGTTTTTGGCACTCAAACTGCGACTAGCGAGATCAGGCATACCGAGTGGTAGTGGTGCTTAAGACCCGCGAGACTCGCCGCCAACATTGTCTGGAGAACAGCTTTTCGGGGGAGAGGTTGTTCAACAAGCGCCCCAGGACTTAACCGAGTCCGGGGCGTTTTGTTTTGTATGCGGTTTTTCAGTCAGACCGCGATCTGTTCTGAATTAAGCCTTCTGAGAGCAAACTGAGATCGCAGGGGATAGCCGCGAAGCGGCACCAGAATGCAGCCCGGGGCGCCAGCCCTGGGTAAACGGGGAAGAAAATTGCGGAGCCCTGAAAGGGCGAAAGAGGACTACGGCCGACGGGCCGGTGCCGGACCTGGAGGCAGAATCTCAGGTTCTCCCGGATGAACCGGTCGACGGGTCACAAAGAAGACCGCCGCCGTCCAGGTGGGAAACAGATCGAATCCAGGGACCAGCTCCGCCGCCAGGGTGGGCAGAAAGGCCCAATGCCATCCCAGCAGTTGGATAAGAATCAAGGCTGCGACCGCATCGAGCACAGCATCCGCCGGCGACATCCCTCCGGCGACAAAGAGCGGCAAAGCGCCGATCTGGATGGCGTCAACGGCGATTGCCACCAACCATGCCAGGCGCTGCTCTGGAGACTTGATCGCCTTCACATATTCGAACAGCCGCATAAGAAACCTGAAACTAGGATACACCGGCGAGGCTGCTGGGGAAACAGATGCGCGCTGCTTAGCGGCAGGTTGGAGCAGGGCTTCAGCCCTGCATTGAGGCAAACGAAGCAAAGTGGCTTTAGCCACTGCGTTACTTCTTGAGGCTCCCTCAGGGGCTAGTGCCCTATAGGCAATGCGGCTCTTTATGCAGGCCTGAAGGCCTGCTTTACCCAAACCCGGTATCAGTGGTCCGGCTTCGCAGCCGCGGCCGGCCGCGCCGGAGTACCGTCTGCCTTGACGTAGTGGGCATACCAGGCCAGGTTGCGTTCAAGCCGGTCCTTGAGATGAGAGGGTGCCTTGAATTCATGGTATTCGCCAGGATAGACCACCAGTTCGGTTTCGCGGCCCAGACTCTTCAGCGCCTGATACATCTGCTCGCCGCCGAGGATCGGCACATTCCAGTCGATATCGCCACCCATGAACAGCGTCGGCGTGGTGACGTTCTCAATCTTGTAGAAAGGCGAGACCCTGTCCCACACCGCTCTGTTTTTCCACGGGTATCCCAACTCGTATTCGTAGTCGCGGATGTAGCGGTCGTGTCCATACAGAGAGGCGAAGAGGGCCGCACCGGCACCTGAAATGGCGGCCTTGAAACGCGTGGTCTGAGTAATGATGAAATCGGTCGAGATACCACCGTACGACCATCCCCCCACGCCGAGCTTGTCGGGATCAACCAAGCCCTGTGCGATGGCATAGTCCACCATGGCCATGTCGTCCTGAAAATCCTTGTTTCCCCAATCGGCGTCAATGGCTTTCGTGTAGGCCTGCCCGTAGCCGGTGGAACCACGCGGGTTAGGATACAGAACCACGTAGCCGTTGGCCGCGTAGAGCTGCGCCAGATGCGTGAACTCGGCGTAATAGGCCCAGACGGGCCCGCCGTGCGGCCGGAGGATGGCCGGGTATTTCTTTCCCGCAACGTAGTCGAGCGGCTTATAGAGATAGCCGGAGACCGTTGTCCCATCCTTGCTCTTGAACTTGACGTATTCGGGGGCAGTGAGTTTGACCTGAGAGATAAATTCGTCGTTGGTGTGTGTTATCCGAGTGAGCTTGGCGTCCGGGATGGTAAAGATCTCGCTGGGGCGGTCCATGGTGGTGATCAGCGCCGCAACTTCGCCGGACTTGGCGACGGAATAGGAATACAGCATCAGGCGACCACCGATAGGACGCGTAATCTCACCGCCCGCGGCCGGAACACGGCACAGGTTCTGAGTGCCGTCATCGTCGGCGATGAAGTAAATGAACTTGCCGTCAGGCGAGAAGTGCGGCTCGCTGGAGGGGCGGTCCAGCGCCCGAGTGAGGACCTTCGCTTCGCCGCCGCCGGCGGGCGAGACGGCGATGTGATTGGTGCCGTAGATGAAGAGCTTGGGGTCGGGCTGGGTCTCGTACGTGATCCACATACCGTCCGGCGACCAGGCCGGGGAGTCCTCATGACCGGGGCTGGTGGTAACCTGGGTTGGGTGCGCGCCCTTGTCAGTGTTGTCGGCGGCCACGACCCAGATGTTTGAGTCATAGTTGCGGTCCGGGTCCGGGCCAGTACGTTTGCTGCTGAAGGCCAGGAGTTTGCCATCGGGCGACCAGGCGGGGTGTTCATCGTCGAAGTCGCCGGAGGTGACCTGCGTCAGCGCCTTGCTGGCGATGTCGAAAACGTAAAGGTGGGTGCGGAGGCGCTCCAGATAACCAATCTCATCTTCCTTGAACTGATAACGGTCAACCACCCACGGGCGCTGGGCTTTGGGCTTCTTGTCCTTGATCTCCTTGCCTTCGCTCTTTTCTTTCGATTTTTCGCTGGCTTCTTTCAGGTCCTCCGGAGACGGATCCTGCAGCATCAGCGCCAGGCGTTTGCTGTCCGGCGACCAGGCAAAATCCTTCACGTCCTGAATAGTCTCGGTAAGGCGCTGAGCCTCGCCGCCCAGGCGATTCAACAGCCACACCTGGGTCTTGCCTTCATCGCGCTTGGAAAGAAACGCGAGATACTTGCCGTCCGGGCTCCAGCGCGGATGCTCGGATGAAGCCTCGTCCGAGGTCATGGGAATGGCATCGCCGCCTGCAGTGGCAACCATCCAGATGCGCGTCTTCTCATCGTCGTCTTTCAGCGATAGGGTCGAGACCGTGTAAGCAACCCACTGGCCGTCAGCGCTGATCTGCGGGTCATCGACCTCCCTCACCTGAAAATAATCATCAACTGTGATGGGTCGAGGCGTAGCCGGCGCCACTTGCGCGCCTGCAGGAGATGGGCAGAAAGACGATACCAAGACGAGCGCTGCGATGCGCAGAACGTCTGAGCGAAGCTTCATCTATGTGACCCCTGGACATAAAAAGAGAGATGACTGAAAAATCTGCCGGAGTGTAGCACAGTCACGATTGCATGCGACCGGCTTCGCTCGGCCACGAACCACGTAGGGGCAGATGTCCTCATCTGCCCGGTCGAGCAAGGCTCGACCGGTTTTTTAGCAACAGGAAGAAATAGCGAAGCTTCGCTCCGCGGGCAGATGAGGACATCTGCCCCTACGTGTCCCATCACGCGATGACCGGGACGTTGCTAACTCCGGCGGTGCCAAAGATTCGGCGGTAGCGTTCGATTTCGGAAGGCAGGCCCAGCGCCTTCGCATAATTGTCGGACAGCTTGACTGCGGGCCGGCCATCAGCATCAGTCACTTTGCAGATCAGGCTGACCGGATCAAATCCGCTCCCGCCGGCGGGATCGCAACCGCGGAAATCGTTGGTGAGCAATGTGCCCCAGCCGGCGCTGAATCGAATGCGCCGCCTCGGAGTCCACTTTTTGCGGTCCTGGAAATCGGCGGCACTGCGAAAATCCTTGGGAGTGGAGCCGTCCGCCAGCGTCCCTGCAAAATAAGCATGCAGGCCGAGGATGTCATCGACATCCAGCGTGTCGGAAGCGATTATCAACTTCGTTTGTGGATCTCGACCGCGCCCCTTCAGCCACTCGATGTATTCATCGCCCGCGACGTAGGGATTCTTGCTGTCGATGCGCTGGCCGGTCCAGTCCGCGGCCCAGTCCGGCGCGTTCTTCAAAAACTGCGTTGTCCCAAACGTGTCCGGCAGCATGATAAGAAGCTCGCCCTCGTAGGTCCTCTGCCACATCTCGAGCACGTGGTATTGGGAAGCCTTCAGG
>Ga0326726_10000817_pt1 | contig 28402 bp, 20 predicted proteins | sample MHFenrmetagenome_2_FD_207603 | JGI IMG/M metagenome (GOLD analysis project Ga0326726, IMG submission 207603) | Lab enriched peat soil microbial communities from Michigan Hollow, Ithaca, NY, United States - MHF15MN | ecosystem: Environmental > Terrestrial > Soil > Wetlands > Peat | place: USA... | reverse complement strand
CATCGAGCGCGCCGAACCGGTCGTGTTCATGGGCGAGTGTGGCACGGGCAAGACGCACTTGGCGACGGGGCTGTGCGTGGCTGCCTGTCGGCAGAAACGGCGCGTGCGTTTCACCACCGCCGCCAACTTGGTCAACGAGCTGGTCGAAGCCCGGCAGCAAAACGCGGTGCGGCGCGTGCTGGCGCGCTGGATGCGCTTCGACGTCATCGCGCTGGACGAAGTCGGCTATGTGCCGCTGGCCGACATCGGGGCGGAGTTCTTGTTCCAGGTGATCGCCGAACGCGCGGAGCGGGCGACGCTGATCATCACCACGAACCTGCCTTTCTCAGAGTGGACGCAGGTGTTCCCGAATCCGCGCCTGTGCAAGGCGCTGCTGGATCGAGTCACGGATCGCGCGCACATCATCGAAACCGGCACCGACTCATACCGTTTCCGCAGAACCTTGGAGGTGCGGAAGAAAAAGAAAGCTTCGTAAAAAGGGGGCAGGGGAAGGGGCTCAATCGCCGCCCCTTCCCCTGCATCCCCATCCTGGCTCAGCTCTGGCAAGGCATACGCTGCCTGCCCGAGCTGGGAAGAATGAACCTATGGCCCTGGGGTGGGCCAAATGAAATGCGCACAGGTGGGCCAAATCAAGTTGCCAAACCGAACCTTGAAGTTGCCCCACCCTTGTCTCGTCCGGTTTTTTGGCGAGACAGGGTGGGGTTTTTCAGTCGGCAATCCGCAATTCACAATTGGAAAAGATTTTCGAAACCGTCTAATCGCAAAGACCTTCGTGTTCCTTCGCGTCCTTCGCGGTTGAGCTTTTGCAATACGTCAATCTGCAATCTTCATTCCCGGCTCGCAACTCGCAACTCGGAACTCGCAACTCGGTTTGACCGCCCCGCTTTCCCCGCCTTATATTCAATAGGTTGTCGCATCTCTAGCCGCTGAATTCTGTGCAGGGACAGCACACCCTTGAGCCCAGCCGAAACCAATACCGCCACCCGCCGCGAGATCCAGGTCGAGGTTCCCGCCAACGTCGTCTCCCGGGAAATCGAAAACGTTATCCAAAAGATGCAGAAGGTGGCGCGCTTGCCCGGCTTCCGCCGCGGCAAGGTGCCTTCCACGGTGATCCGCCAGCGCTTCGCCGAAGAGATCAAGAGCGAAGTGGTGGAGGCGCTGGTGCCGCGCTTCTTCCATCAGGAGGCGGAGAAGCAGAACCTGGTGCCGGTATCGCAGCCGCGGGTCACCGATCTGCACATCGAGCAGGGCGAGCCGCTGCGCTTCAAGGCGATATTCGAAGTGCTTCCGCAAATCGAGGTCTCTGGTTACCAGGAGCTGACGGTCGAAAAGCCGGACACCGGCGTCTCCGACCAGGAGGTGGAGGAGTCGCTCAATCACTTGCGCGAGCAGCATGCCACCTACACCGCGATCGAGGACCGGCCGATCGAAAATGGCGATTTTGCCCAGGTCGCGCTCGAAGGAATCCCCCGGAATGCGGCTGGGGCGCCGAAACCGGCGGAAGCGGAGGGTACGAGCAAGCCGGTGCACGTGGACGACGTGATGGTGGAGATCGGCGGGACCAACACCGTGCGCGAGTTCACCGACAACCTGCGCGGCGCGCGTCCCGGCGAGCAGCGCACCTTCGAGGTCTCCTATCCGGCGGATTTTACCGATCAGCGGCTGGCGGGAAAAACGTTTCAGTACACGATTTCGGTCAAGGCGATCAAGCGGAAGCATCTGCCGGAAGTGAATGACGATTTCGCCAAGGAGATCGGCGAGTTCACCGGCCTGGACGACCTGAAGCAGAAAATCCGCGAGGGCCTGGAGCACGAAAAGCGGCACGCGGCCGAACGCGAGGGGAAAGAGAAGATTCTCGACGAGCTGGTCAAGCGCCATGACTTCCCGTTACCGGAGGCGCTGGTGGAGCGGCAGATTGATCTTCGCCTGGAGCGCGGATTGCGGGCTTTGGCGGCGCAGGGCATGCGCTCCGAGGACATGAAGAAGATGGATTTCAACCGCCTGCGCGCCGGGCAGAAGGAAGCCGCCGAGCGCGAGGTGAAGGCTTCCCTGCTCCTGGACAAGATCGCCGACGCCGAGAACATCGAGGTCAGCGACCAAGAGATCGAACAGGAAGTGCAGGCCTTGGCAGCGCAGAGCAAGCAGTCGGTGGAGGCGGTTCGGGCCCGTTTGACGCATGAGGGCGCGCTGGATAGAATCCGAAACAGACTGCGCAACGACAAAGCCCTCGATTTTCTATACCGCAGGTCCGCGTAACCCGGCGTACGCCATCTAGGGCGGACGTGTAAGTGGGGTCCACGGAAGGAGCCACATTCATGCTAGTTCCCATGGTCATCGAACAGACTGGTCGCGGCGAGCGCGCCTACGACATTTACTCGAGGCTGTTGCGCGACAACATCATTTTTATCGGGACGCCGATTGACGACAACGTCGCCAACCTGGTGATCGCGCAGTTGCTGTTCCTGGCGGCGGAAGATCCGGAGAAGGACATCCAGCTCTACATCAACTCGCCGGGCGGCTCGATCACCTCGGGAATGGCGATTTACGACACCATGCAGTACATCAAGCCGGACGTGATGACCATCTGCATCGGGCAGGCGGCGTCGATGGCGGCGGTGCTGCTGGCGGCAGGGGCGGCGAAGAAGCGGTTCGCGCTGCCCAACTCGCGCATCCTGATCCACCAGCCGCACATCATGGGCGGGCTTTCCGGGCAGGCGACCGATATTGACATCCATGCCCGCGAAATCCTGCGCATGCGCGAACTACTGAACCAGATCATGGCCAAGCACACCGGGCAGAAACTGGAGAAAGTGGAAAAGGACGTGGAGCGCGACTTCATCATGAATGCCGAGCAAGGAAAGGAGTACGGCATTATTGACGACATTATTTACCGGCCGCGCTGAATCGCCCCGTCCGCGCGCAAAATGGGAGCGCGCCCAAAACGTGCCATGCGCCACAATGGTGAGTGACTGACGTCACAGGGCGAGGTGCACCCGGCGAGCGCAGAATGTTGCACAGGGACGACGCCTTCGGCCGCAGACGGCAGACGGCGCGCTTCAAAATCGCGGTAAGATGATGTCGCGGTTGGGGAGCTGGTTCAAGGAGCGCTTCAGTGAAACCACGGTCAGGTACCGACGACACCTTACGCTGCTCGTTCTGCCACAAATCCCAGGATGCGGTCGCCAAACTGATTTCCTCGCCCAGCGACTACCCGCGCGCCTACATCTGCGATGAATGCGTGGCGGTGTGCAATTCGATCCTGGAGGACGACCGTACCGACACGCATGCGGCGGCGGCGCCGGACCACCTGCCGAAGCCCGCCGAGGTGAAAGCGTTTCTCGACCAGTACGTGATCGGCCAGGAGCAGACCAAGAAGAAACTCGCCGTCGCGGTGTACAACCACTACAAGCGCATCCACATGAACCGTCAGCGCAACAGCGAGGTGGAGCTGGCGAAGTCGAACATCCTGCTGATCGGGCCGACGGGGACGGGCAAGACGCTGCTGGCGCAGACGCTGGCGCGCATGCTCGACGTGCCGTTCGCCATTGTGGACGCGACCACGCTCACCGAGGCGGGGTACGTGGGCGAGGACGTGGAGAACATCATCCTGAAGCTGCTGCAGGCCGCCGACGGCGACGTGGGCCGGGCGCAGACGGGCATAATTTACATCGACGAAGTGGACAAGATCGGGCGCAAGGATGAGAACCCGTCCATCACCCGCGACGTCAGCGGCGAAGGGGTGCAGCAGGCGCTGCTGAAAATCCTGGAAGGCACCATCGCCAACGTTCCGCCGCAGGGCGGACGCAAGCATCCGCACCAGGAGTTCACGCCGGTGGACACCACCAACATCCTTTTCATCTGCGGCGGCGCGTTTGTCGGGCTGGAAAAAGTGGTGTCGAGGCGCGTCGGCAAGAAGAGCCTGGGGTTCAAGGCGGACCAGCAGCAGCCGACGGAAGGGGAGGCTCCGCCGCCGCGGCGCGACGTTGCCCTGCTGCAGCAGGCACAGCCGATGGACCTGATCAAGTTCGGATTGATCCCGGAGTTCGTGGGACGCATGCCGGTGGTGGGCATCCTCGACGATCTGGACGAGAGCGCGCTGGTGGAGATTTTGACCCGGCCGCGGAACGCCATCAGCAAGCAGTACCAGCGGCTGTTCGAGTTCGAGAACGTGCGGCTGAAGTTCACTGACGACGCGCTACACGCCATCGCACGCGAGGCGCTGAACCGCAAGGTGGGCGCGCGGGGCTTGCGCATGATCCTGGAAGAGCTGATGCTCGACCTGATGTATCACCTGCCCAGCCAGAAGCGGATCAAGGACTTCGAGGTCACGCGCGAGATGGTGGACAAACGCGACCTGGCGATCGCGCTGATGGAGAAAGCCGGATAGCACATTTGCGATTTGTATTTGGTGATTGGTGATTGGAGATTGGTGATTGAAGGCGGGCTACCTGCCCGCCTTTTATCAGACTACCTATGCCGTACTTGAATATGCCCGCGGCCCTAGCATGCCGGCACGAGGCCGAGTGAGAGTTGATGTTCCCGCGTTCCAGCGGAGTCTTGCTGCACCCCACCTCGCTCCCAGGGCCATTCGGGGTGGGAGATCTGGGACCGGAAGCTTGGCGTTTTGCAGATTTTCTTGCCGCGGCCGGTCAGCGCATTTGGCAAGTCCTGCCACTGGGACCGACCGGCTACGGCGATTCTCCGTACCAGTGTTTCTCCGCCTTCGCGGGAAATCCCATTCTGATCAGTCCGGAAAAACTGGTGGTGCAGGGATTGCTGTCGGTCGCCGACCTTGAGCACGTTGCCGATTTTCCCGCCAGCAGGGTTGAGTACGCCTCCGTGAACCGCTTCAAGCGACAACTGCTGGAGCGGGCCTTCACCAACTTCCAGAAGCAGTCGTCTCCCGACCTGCGAGAACGGTTCCAGGATTTCCAGTCGGCGAATGCCTCCTGGCTGGACGACTATGCGCTGTTCATGGCGCTCAAGGAGGCTCATGGCGGCGAGTCCGTTTGGACCAAGTGGGAAGAGGGAGTGGCGGAGCGCCAGCCGGGGGCGCTTGCGGCCTGGAGTACACGCCTGGATGTCGAGGTAGAGAAGCACAAGTTCTGGCAATGCCTCTTCTTCCTCCAGTGGGCGGACCTGAGGCGCGGTTGCGGGGAACGCGGGATCCAGATCATGGGCGATCTGCCCATCTACGTCGCGCACGACAGCGCCGACGTGTGGGCGCACCCAGAACTGTTCAGCCTGAAACCCAATGGCGAACCGGAAAACGTGGCCGGCGTGCCACCCGATTATTTCACCGCCACCGGTCAGTTATGGGGCAATCCACTCTACCGTTGGGAGGCGCACGCGCGCACCGGTTACCAGTGGTGGATTGAGCGCCTGCGATCCGCGTTTGCGGTTTTCGACATCTGTCGCATTGATCACTTTCGCGGCTTTGCCGCCTACTGGGAGGTCCCGGCCGGGGAAACTACGGCTCTGCACGGAAGGTGGGCGCCAGGGCCCGGAGCGGCGCTGTTCGAGGCGGTGGAGAAGGCCTTGGGGAAGCTTCCGATAGTGGCCGAAAACCTGGGCGTCATAACGCAAGACGTCGAGGCCCTCCGAAGCCAATTCGGGTTTCCCGGCATGAGCATCTTGCAGTTCGCCTTCGGGAACGATCCGCAGGCGCCCGATTTCAAACCGCACAACTATGCACGCAACCGCGTTGCTTATACCGGGACGCACGATAATGACACGACCGTGGGGTGGTGGACGGGCAGCGGGGTGGGCGACAGCACTCGCACCGTGGAGGACATCCGCAAAGAACGCGCCTTCGCGCGCCAGTACCTGGACCTCGACGGACGCGAAATTAATTGGGTGTTTATCCGCGCCGTGCTGGCGTCGGTGGCCGACGTGGCTATGTTTCCTTTGCAGGATGTTCTTGGTCTGGGCAGCGAAGCCCGCATGAATCTGCCCGGAACCTCCAGCGGAAACTGGCGCTGGCGATTCACCGCCGACATGCTGACGGCCGCGCACCTCGACCGCTTGAAGGAGTTGTCAGTAGCTTACGAGCGGGCATTCGGCGTGGGAGTGCCATAACGCAGGGGTCATCGCTGGCGACCCGCCGGATGAGACTGGTCCGGCCCACGGACTGGTTACAGGTGGGTTATTTCCTCCTCTTTCTCTGGTTCCGCGGGAGAGAATCTCTTTTGTAGAACCTGCCGCGCCAACTGTTGTCCGGCGATGCCAAATGCGATGGCCAGCGCCAGCATGACGGCGCCGAAGAGAATGGTGAAGGCAATCAGCACCGTTCGCTGCGCCAGCGCGATCTGCTCCAAGGCCATGCTGACGGTCAAAAGTACGACCAGGAAGCGGACGAACCCGGCGAGCAGGCGCGCGTAAGGAAGGTTGGCATTCACGGCCGCCAACAGGGCCGCCCGGGCAAGAAAGTTAGCCAGCAGGAAGCCCACGAAGAGGATCAGCACAGCAACGAAAATCCGGGGCAGGAACAACAGGATCTGGGAGATCTGGTCGCGAAGGGAAACCACCCCCAGGGCGTCGATTCCCAACAGCAAAAACACAATCCAAACCACCCAAAACGTCAGGCTGGCAACCAGATCCCTGGGGGCGGGCAAAGCCGCGTTGCGGAGCAATTGGGCGGTGCCGGCGCTTTCCGAAAGGGCGTCGAACCTGGCCAGCGCCAAGCCGCGCTTCACGATCGACTTCGACAAGACGGCAATCAGCCATCCCACGACGATGATCACCAGCATCACCAGCAGCCGGGGCAAAAGCTCTGCCACGCCGACTGCCAGGCGATTGACCATCTCCGTGAGACTTTTCAAAATCGCGTTTGCCATGGTTAACCTCACTTCTCCTGCGACCAGCGTTCTACCAAGTACGGTTTCAGCCGCTCACAAGCCAGACACAGTTCTTCCAGACGTTTTTCCACTTCCGCGGTAGTGGCTTTCTCGGTTTCGGTTACGAATGAAAAAACCTTGCCGCGATAGAGTGGAAGAAGGGCCTGAAGCAGGTGGTCGCGAGCCAGAACTGATCGGTGGTAAGAGGCGGCGAACTCATAAACTACCCGGACCCACAGCTCGTCAGGAAAATGGAATTCCGCATCGCCGAGCTTGTCCAGGTCTTGCACGGCTCGCAAGGTATCCGGGGCGAGAATGGCTTGCAGGATGTCTCCCAACTCCTCCACGCCCAGGCGGAAGCCTTGCAACAGGCGTTTGCGGCTCACGCGCACCGGTTGCAGCGCCACGCTGTATTCGAAGCCGAAGGTAGATACCTGCGAACTGCCGCTCCGGTGGGCCCAGTAGGCATGGTCGGCTTCCAGACCCTGGAACAATGCGCCTATGCTCTCCTGGAACACCTGCACCAGATTCGGTTCCTGGCGGTGGGAATGGTAGATCCGCGGCCCCAGGAAGGACTGACAGGTGCGATAGCCATTGGCAATGGCGGCGCCCATCAGGCGCATGGCGGGACCGGCTTCGCAACACGGTTGCTGGCCGCCACCGCTCTCCAGCAACCGGGAGGCGAGTTGCCCCGAGAAAGCGAACTCGCTGCCCATGGGCTCTCGGATGCGGAAGCCGTAGGCGGCACGGAATACAGGGGCGACAAGGTTCTTGATGAGCAAGCCTTCATACTTGTGGCGGTGATAAATGGGAGCGACGAAATCAAACTGCTCGCGACGAATCGGGCGGACCAGGGACTCCACCCATTCGGGCGCGATGCTGAGGAGATCCGGGGATACCACCGCACAGGCCTTGGCCCGGGTTAATTCCGCCGCGGAGAGCAGCAGTTCCATGGCTCCCCACAGTCCCTTGCCACTGTCATAGGCGGCGGTAATGCGGTGCATGGTCCGCAGCGGATTGGCGGACAGGAAGGCGCGGAAGTCCGTGATGATGGATTCCCGTACCACTTGGGGGGTCCCGTCAAGGGAGCCGCCGTCGGCGTTGAGAACGGCCGTGCGCTCGCGCGGAAAATACTTCACCAGCCCGAGTTGCAAGGCGTTCATGACGTGCCCGATGGTGTCGCGGTTGTTCAGGCTGGGAACAAAAAGCAGGATGTCGACCTCGCCAGCGGCGGTAAGCTGGCGCAAGAAATCGTCGGGCAGGACCGCGGGTTCGGGCCCGGGTACGCCCGGTTCGATCGCAATGGGGTTTGCCTTCATCATCAGTCGTCAGAACCGGCGCAAGCGAAACCAGTAAAACTGGTAGGGGCCAAGTGTCAAGAGGTAAGGCGCTTGCCCGATCCGTGGGAACAGGCTTCCGCCGAACAACTCGATGGGAATGGACCCGGCCAGATGCCGCAGATCCAGTTCCGCAGCCTGCGCCGAGCTGGACAAATTATTCACCACCAGCACCCGCTCATTATTCCACTGCCGCAGGTAGGCAAGCACGCGGTGGTTGGCGGCGCTGAGGAATGCGATGGAGCCGCGACTGAACACCCGGTTGGACTTGCGAACCCGGAGGATGTGCTTGGTCCAGGAAAGCAGGGAATGTTCCGAACGCCGCTGCGACTCCAGGTTGATCACTTGGTAGCCATAAACGGGATTGGAAATCAGGGCAGAGTAGAGCTGCTCGGGATCGGCGGTGGAAAAACCGGCGTTCCAGCCCCCGCTCCATTGCATGGGCGTGCGCACGCCGTTGCGGTCGCCGAGATACAGATTGTCCCCCATCCCGATCTCGTCGCCGTAGTAGATGATAGGGCTGCCGGGGAGGGAAAGCAGCATGCTGGTCATAAGCTCGATGCGGCGCCGATCGTTCTCCATCAGGGGCGCCAGGCGCCGGCGGATGCCCAGGTTCAGCCGAGCCAGTTTGTCTTTCCCGTACTCGTCATACATGTAGTCCCGTTCTTCGTCGGTGACCATCTCCAGGGTGAGTTCATCGTGATTGCGCAGAAAGGTCGCCCACTGGCAGGTTTCGGGAATTTGCGGGGTCTGCTCCAGAATGTCGAGGATGGGCTTGCGATCTTCCAGGCGGACGGCCATGAACATGCGCGGCATCAGCGGGAAATGGAAAGCCATGTGGCACTCATCACCCTCACCGAAGTAGGGGCGCACTTCGGAAGGCCACTGGTTGGCCTCGGCCAACAGTATCTTGCCGGTGAAGTTCTCGTCGATGCGCCGACGCAGAGATTTCAGCACTTCGTGAGTTTCCGGGAGGCTCTCGCAGGAAGTGCCCTCGCGCTCGACCAAGTAGGGCACGGCGTCCACGCGGAATCCGTCAACTCCCATTTCCAGCCAGAAACGCATCACCTTCCACATTTCCTCGCGCACGGCCGGACAATCGAAATTCAAGTCCGGCTGATGGCTGAAAAAACGGTGCCAGTAATAAGACCGGGAAACCGGGTCCCAGGCCCAGTTGGAGAGCTCGGAATCCAGAAAGATGATCCGGGCCTGCTGGTAGCGGTCAACGCTGTCGCTCCAGACGTACCAGTCGCGCCGCGGATTGTCTCGGGAGCTGCGCGATTCCTGAAACCAGGCGTGCTGGTCCGAGGTGTGGTTGAGCACCAGCTCGGTGATCACCTTCAGCCCCCGGGCGTGGGCCGCATCGAGAAAAGTACGAAAGTCGTCCAGGGTTCCATAGCTGGGATGAATGCTGGTGTAGTCGGATATGTCGTATCCGTCATCCTTCAAGGGCGAGGGGTAGAAAGGCAGGAGCCAGATGGCGGTGACGCCCAACTGCTCCAAGTGATCCAGCCTCTGGGTCAGGCCGCGGAAGTCTCCCATCCCGTCGCCATTGCTGTCCTGAAAAGCACGGACGTGAAGTTCATAGATGATTGCGTCCTTGTACCAGAGGGAATCCTGGTCGTTAGCGCGAGTTGAAGCATCGGTCATGACACGAACACGGGGGCAGAAGCCGGTAGACTGCTACGAGCGGATTGTACTAGCCCGGTCTTGGCTGCAGGCGGTAGCCGAAGACTTGAACGAAAACGTGCCCCCGACGTATCGCCGCGGTCAATTGCCGCCTGGGAAGGCTACCATGCTCATCCGCCCGGGGACCCCATGTGTTTTGCCATCGGCAGGGAAACCACCCGCACCGGACTCGACAGCCCGCGCATCATGGCGGCGAAGCTCTCGAAATCCAGCGACTGCGGCCCATCGGAAAGCGCGCGTTCCGGACAAGGATGGACCTCAACGATCAGACCGTCGGCGCCGACGGCAATGGCAGCCTTGGAAACCGCAGGGATCAGGCTGCGACGGCCGGTTCCGTGGGAGGGATCGGCAATCACCGGCAGGTGCGAAAGTTCCTTGGCCAGGGCAATGGCTGCCAGGTCCAGCGTGTTGCGGGTTTCGGTTTCAAAGGTCTTGATGCCGCGCTCGCAGAGCACCACGTTGGAGTTGCCTCCCGCCAGTAGGTATTCGGCAGCAAGCAGCCACTCCTTGACCGTAGCGGAAGGACCGCGTTTGAGCAGGATGGGGCGATTAACCCGGGCCAGCCGTCGCAGCAGTGCGAAGTTCTGCATGTTGCGGGCGCCGACCTGGAGCAAGTCGGCGTGTTCGGCGATGATGTCGACGTCTTCGGTGCTCATCACTTCGGTGACGACCGGCAAGCCAGTTTCGGCGCGTGCTTCCGAAAGCAGATGCAGGGCCTCCTGGCCTAGTCCCTGAAAATCGTAGGGCGAAGTGCGGGGCTTGTAGGCGCCGCCACGAAGCATGCGGGCGCCCGCGGCCTTGACGGCGTGTGCCGTGGTCAGCAATTGATCGCGCGATTCCACCGAGCACGGCCCGGCGATGACCACGACGTCGTCGCCGCCAATGGGCACGCCACCGACATCGACGACGGTGTTCTCCCGGCGGACTTGCCGGCTCACCAGCTTGAAGGGTTGCGCGATGGCGATTACGTCTTCCACGCCCGGCGCTACCTGCAAAGCTTCGAGCTGTACCCGGTTACCACCGCTGCCTACGGCGGCGACAATGGTGCGCTCGGTGCCGCGGATCACGTGCGGCTGGTAGCCGGCGAGCTTCACGCTCTCGATCACATGTTCGATCTGCTGTTCTGACGCGCCTTCCGCCATGTTGATGATCACTTCAGGTCTCCTTCCGCTACGGCCTCGGCTCGGGATCATCCCCGTGGAAGGAAAACTATATGCTAGGCGGCGTTGATTTCACCCGGGGACATGTCGTCGATGTAGCACCACACCCAGGATTCGCCCGGCTCGATGGAGCGGATGAGCGGGTGGTGCGACGACTTGAAATGCTTGGTCGCGTGCCTGTTCTTCGAGGAATCGCAGCAGCCGACGTGACCGCAGGAGAGACAGAGCCGGAGGTGGACCCAGGTGTCGCCGGTCTTCACGCAGTCTTCGCAGACGTGCTTGTCGGTGGTAGTGAACTGGATCTGGTCGGTGTGTTTGCAGGTCATGGAAGACTCCAGTCGTCAGGCTCCGGGCTTCAGGCGGCAGGTTGATGTACTTCCAGGGCATCGCGGTCCCAGTGGGCAAGCGTTGCTCCGGCCTCGTAGGTGCTCTGCAGAAATTCCAGAAGCGCTTGCTCGGGGGCGTCCGCCCGGCGCACGTCGTCGTACATCAGGATAAATTCCTTGAGCTCCGGATGGTAGAAGGCGGACTTGGGGCGGACTTGTTGTTGCGCCAGTCCTGGCGGCTCGGGAGAGGTGTAGGAGTAGAACGCGGGACCTTCCAGCCCCGCGCCCGGCCACCAGCCCGCGCTGATGACCTCGTGCGAGTAGGCTTCGCGCGTGATCGGATCGGCGCCGGGACGTTCCGGAGCGCGGCGTCCCGAAAAACGCGTGACCGCCAAATCAAAGCTTCCCCAGAAAAAATGCACCGGGCTGCACTTGCCCAGGAAACGTGCGCGGAACTGATTGAACACGTCGCTGACGGAGACGAGGATGCGCCAAAATCGGTGGGCGGCGCCGGAGTCATAGGCGCGGTACAAACGGTCCTCCGCGAACGGAATCGGATCGGGGATCTCGACGGGCTTGGCGTAAATCTTCACGTCAATGCCGAGAGCATGCAGGGCAGACATGAAGTCGGAGTAAAAGTCGGCCACCGTGCGCGGTTCCAATGGGAGCTGCTTGCGCGCGCCGTCAGAGCAATCGATTGCGAGTTTGTGATCGAGGAAATCGAAGTGAACTTCAAAGGCACGATCGCCATACGGAATGGGCGAAGTGGTCAGGCCGCGCGCGCTGACATAGAGCGGCACATTCCACCAGTGGTTGATCCTGGGCGTGAGCGCTAGGCGGACTTTGCCGACGATCTGCGTCCACATGTGGAGGTTGTGGTAGGTAGGCTGCCACTCCTTGAGCGGGAGCGCGGGCCATGGGTCGGAAGACGTGATATGTGGAGCGTTCATGGTGTGACCCATTCCAAGATGCCGATTAGATGCGATGGGCGGATCATTCGGCAGTTCCGGATTCACTTCCCTGCCGTTGCCGTTTTTCCTTCGCCGAGCAGGAAATTCCGCACGAACATGATGGTCGAATAGAACTGGAAGTCGCGGTTCTTCTTCTTGGCGAAGCCATGGCCTTCGTCGTTGGCGATGAGGAACCAGACGGGTGCGCCGTTCTGGCGGATCTTTTCCATCATCTGCACCGACTCGGTGTAAGGAACACGCGGATCGTTCTTGCCGACGACGGCAAACAGTGGCTTTTTAATCTTGTCGGCGTTGTTGAAGGCGGCGATCTTCTCCATGTAAGCGCGCATGGCGGGATCGCGCTCGTCGCCGTACTCCACGCGGCGCAGGTCGCGGCGGTAGGCCTCGGTGTGCTCCAGGAACGTGACCAGGCTGGTGACGCCCACCACCGGCAGCGAACAGCAGATGCGGTCGTTGTAGAAGGTGGCGACGGCGTAGGTCATCAGCCCGCCGTAGCTGCCGCCGGTGATCAAGACGCGGCTGGAGTCGAGATCAGGTTGCCGCTGGATCCAGTCCAACAAGGCGTTGATGTCCTTGAAGGTGTTCTCGCGCAACATGCCGTTATCGAGCTTGAGGAAGCTCTTGCCGTAGCCGGTGGAGCCGCGCACGTTGGGGAAGATCATGGCGACGCCGAGTTCGGAAATAAAGTAGTTGTTCAGCCCGAGAAAGCCGGGGCGCATCTGGCCCTCGGGTCCGCCGTGAATATTGACGATCACCGGGCGCTTTCCGGTGAAGCGCGACGGAGGGCGATAGTAGAAGCCGGACATTTCGCGGTCGTCAAAGCTGCGCCACTTGATCAGTTGCGGCTCGGAGAAATTCTGCGTGTTCAGGCCGCCGGTTTCGCTGGTGGTCCAGCGGCTGACCTGGCCGGACTGCGTGTCCAGCGAGAACACGTCCTGCGGCGAGCGGGCGGAGGTCAGCGAGAAAGCGAGATCGCGGCTGTTTTTGTGCCAGCGGACGCTGCCCATGATGCCCAGCGGCAGCTTGGGCGCCGGCTTCTGCTTGCGCGTGGCGGTGTCCATCAGGTGCAGGACGCTGGCGCCGTTTTCGTTGGACACGAAGGCGAGCGTGCTGCCATCTTCAGTGAGCGTGACGTTGTCAATGTCCCACGGGATGTCGGTGGTCAGGTAATCGTGCCGGCCGGAGGCGAGATCCACGTAGGCGAGGCGCTGGAATTCGGAATCTTTATCCGTGGTGGTGTAGAAGCCGCGCCCGTCTTTGCTGAATGGACCGCCGCCGTAGAACACCTTCTCGGCGCCGCCTTTGGGCGTGAGCAACTTCTTCTGCCCGGCGGCGACGTCCACCAGCCAGAGATAACTTTCGTTCGCCGAGATTTCTTCGCCGAGGAGTAACTGCTTGTCGTCGAACGACCAGGCTACCGGCTCCCATCCGCCACCCTGCAACTGGAGCAGCATGCGGTCGGATTTAGGATCGGTAGGATTCATGATCCAGAGATCGGTGTCCTGATTGTTGCGGCGGGTCGAAGTGTAGACGAGGCGATCGCCGGCGTGAGAAAACAGCGCGCCCAGGTTGCGCGACTTGCCGTCGGTGAGCAGCGTGATGTCACCCGAGGCGAGGTCGTAGCGGTACAGTTGAAACCATTCGCCGCCGCCGATGTCTTTCAGGAAAACAAAGTAATCGCCCTTGGTCGGCTCGAAGCGCGCGTTGGCGACGCGGTCGGGAAAGAAGGTGAGCTGAGTGCGGGCGCCGCCAGGCATTTTGACCAAGTGCACCTGGTTGGTGTCGGCGAAGCGGGTGATGATGAGTATCTCGCGCTGCCGGGGATGCCAGTCGGCAAGGCCAGCACTGCGCACCTCGGTGTAACGGAAGGCCTGCTCGGCGATGGAAGTAGGAACCGGCGGAATGCCTTCCACGATCAGGTTGTCGCCGGGCTTGACGACGCTGGCGGACTGGCTGGGGGCCACTTGCGCGAAGGCGAGGATGGCGGAGAGAACGAGGAAGCAAAATAGTTTTGTGCGGTGATTCATTTTTGCCTCACGAGATGTCGCGTTGTCCGCATCGAAATTGGGCAGCTTATCATAGCGATGGACGGCTCAGCGGCGCATACGTCACAGGTTTTTCATCATGGCGACAACATCTCCTGCAATGAATGAGGACTCGGAAAGATGGGACCGGCACAGCGTCGTTGTAATCGCCGTGGTCGCCGCGGCCGCGCTGGTGTTTCATCTCATCTTCAACCGTGGCTACGGATATTTCCGCGATGAGCTGTACTACCTCGCTTGCGGGCAGCACCTCGACTGGGGCTATGTGGACCAGCCGCCGCTGATCGCGGTGGTCGCCAGAGTGTCGCGCGCGCTGCTGGGCGATTCGCTGGGGGCGATCCGCTTCTTCCCTGCGCTTGCCGCGGCGATGAAGGTGGCGCTCACGGGGCTGATCGCGCGCGAATTCGGCGGCAAGGTTTGGGCGGTAACGCTGGCGTGCGCCGCGAGTCTGTCGGCCCTGGTGTACCTGGGTGGCGACAATCTGCTGACCATGAACGCATTCGAGCCGCTGTTCTGGATGGGGTGCGCGTGGATGGTGGCGCGCATCGCCAATGGCGGATCGCCACGGTTGTGGCTGTGGTTCGGCGCGCTCGCCGGATTGGGGCTGGAGAACAAGCATTCCATGGCGTTCTTCGGCGCGGCGCTGGTAATCGGACTGCTGCTGACGCCGATGCGCCGACATTTCGCGGAAAGGTGGATCTGGCTGGGCGCGCTGATCGCCTTGCTGATCGCGCTGCCCAACGCGATCTGGGAAATCCGGCACCATTGGGCAACCTGGGAGTTGCTGAACAACGTGGCGCACAGCAACAAGAATGTGGTGCTGGGCCCGGTGGAGTTTCTCAAGCAGCAGGGTCTGATAATGAATCCGGCGTCGCTGCCGCTATGGATCGCCGGGCTGTTGTGGCTGCTGATGGCGCGCGCTGGCCAGCGCTATCGCGCCTTGGGCTTCGCCTACCTGGCGGTGCTGGTGGAACTCATAGTGTTGCATGGCAAGCACTATTACGTTGCGCCAGCGTACCCGATGTTATTCGCCGCCGGGGGTGTGGCGGCAGAGACACTGCGCAGCGCTTCCTTGCGATGGCTCAAGCCTGCGCTGGTGGTGGCGATGATCGCGCTGGCGTCCGTGCTGGCGCCGACCGTCGTGCCGATTCTTTCTCCACAGAAAACGATCGCCTACATGAAGGCCATTCATTTCCAGCCGCCGCGCACGGAACGAGGCCACACCGCCGCGCTGCCGCAAGTGCTGGCCGACCAGTTCGGATGGGAAGAGATGGTGCGCGATGTAGCGCGCGTATACAACCGGCTGCCTCCGGAGGACCGCGCCCGGGCGGCGATCTTTGGCCAGAATTACGGCGAGGCGGCAGCGATTGATTTCTTCGGGCCGAAGTATGGCCTGCCGCCGGCGCTCAGCGGCCACCAGAACTACTTCCTGTGGGGACCGAGGGAATATACAGGCGAGGTGGTGGTGGTGATCGACGAGGGCGCCGATGACGAGCGCGAACAGTTCGCGTCGGTGGAAGACATGGGCCCGGTAAACATCAGCGAGTACGCCATGCCCTGGGAGCGGCGACGCCATATCTATGTCTGTCGCGGGTTGAAGGTGCCAATGTCGGAGCTGTGGCCGAGGGTAAAAATGTGGCTGTAGGCTGCAGGCTCCAGGCTTCCGCGAATCTTCGTAGTCTTGATGTGCACCGCAAGGCAAGGAGCTAGATTGCGCGGGCGACCACCAACGTCAGGTCGTCGGCCTGTTCGCCGACGCTGAAGCGCTGGACGTCGGCGATGATGGCATCGAGCAGTTCACCGGCGGCAGCGTTGGGATGGGCGCGTGAGGTTTGCAGCAGCCGCTCTTCTCCGTACTCTTCTTCCCCCCGGCCCACAGATTCGGTGACGCCGTCGGTGAAGATCACCAGCACGTCTCCGGGAGCAAGCATGGTTTCCGTCACCGAGCAGTCCCACTGCTCAAATAGTCCCAGCACGGTGGTGGTGGAGTTCAGCCGCTCCAGGTTTCCGTTGGCACGCAAAAGCAGCGGCGCATTGTGCCCGCAATTCACGTAGCGCAGGGTGCGGTTGTGGTCGTCGTAGAAGCCGAAGAAGGCGGTGGCGTAGTGGCTGGTCTCGGTGTTCTTGTAGAAGAGTAGGTTGACGGAGCGCAGCAGGCGGGGAATATCCTCCAGCGCCAGCGCGTACTGGCCGCGCAGATTGGCCTGCAGGTTGGCCATGAGCAGCGCGGCGGAGATGCCTTTCCCCGAGATGTCAGCCAGCACCAAGCCGAGACGCCCGGAGCCTAGGTCGAGGAAATCGTAGTAGTCGCCGCCAACGGCGCGCGTCTGGATGCAGTGGCCGGCGCATTGCAACGTCGCCAGTGCGGGCGCTTGCTGCGGGAGAAGCTTGGACTGCACCTGGCGCGCGATTTCCATTTCCTGGGCGGCGCGGCGCTCGGCTTCCATGCGCTCCGCCATCTTTTCCGCCAAGGCGATGCTGCGCATGGCGATACCTGCCTGCGTGGCTACCGAAGCCAGCAGCCGCTTGTCGCCGCTGGAATACGGTTCCTCGGAAAGCCTCGGCCCCAGAACGGCGAATCCTTGCAAGTCGCCGGAGGCGGCGCCGCGAATCGGCACCAGACATTCCGCACGCGCGATGCCCAGGTAAGCGCCGTCGGGGGTGTCCAGTTCGAGATCAACGGTCTTGGTGCTGCCGTCGAATGCGGCGAACCAGGCGACTTCCGGCGGAATCTCCCTCCAGGCGCCTTCCCCAGCGTGCGCAACCAGCCGTGAATCGAGCGTCTGCAGATAGACGGCGAGCGACTGTGGATGGAGCGCGTCGCGAATGTAGCGCTCGAGCAAAGTCGCAAGTCCTTCGCGGCTGGTGACGGTCAAGGTGCGCGCCGCAAGTTCTTCCAGGATTTGTTGGGCGTCGTAGGCGCTGCGGAAGAAGGCACGGTCCAGGCGCTTGCGGAAGCGGCGGTGAACCTGGGTACCGACGGAAATCAACAGCACGCCGAAGGTGGCGCCGACGGGAATGGCCGTCCTCGGACTGGTGGAAAAGCGCGCCGAAAACAAGTGCGCCAACCAGAATGTCGCCAGCCCGGCGATGATCAGCAACAAGGCCACGAATCCGCGCTCGACCACCAGGTAGCGTGCGCTGCGCTTCAGCAGGACCGGAATTTCCAGGACACGGTGCTTCACCACGGCGTAAGCAAAGGAGAGCGGAAACAGGAACAACATCAGCGTGTAGGTCAAGTTCAGCCAGAATGGAGGATCCCAGTGGGCGAAGTCCTGTACGCTTCTGACCATCAGCGCGGGCGCGATGCCCACCACTGCTCCCCACAGCAGCACGCGTATCTTGCGCCGGACTTCCGGGCTGGGTTCCGAGCGCGCGGTGGAGGCCAGAGCAATCAACCCCAGGCAAGCGGACGCGTACAGGTAAACCAGTCGGGCGATGTTGGCGGCCTTCTCTCCCACCCAGTGGACGATGAAAGCCGGAACGCGTGGGTCTCCGACGCGAAGCCCGCCGAAGACGATCACGATCGCGGGAACGAACAAGGCCCATTTCAACCAGGGTAACCGGCGATCGATCGGCGATCGCGCCGGAAACACGGTGAAGAACAGGTACAGCATGGCGCCGATCACGCCGTCGAAAATTGCGCGGTACGCGAACATGTAGCTGCGCAGCGGAGCCGGCGCGGTTGCCATGCCGGGCACGTTCGGCGCCGCCACAAAGGCGCTGAACAAAAACGCCAGCAGCCAGGCGTTGCGGTCTTCCAGACGCATGAACAACACGGGCAGGCCGACCACGAGGAAGAAGACCGGAAACGAGGCTGTAATCTCGTCCAGCCAGGAAATGAGCCGCTGGAAACTGGTGCGGCGGGGGTCTACGCGCGCCCGAAAGGTGGCGTGCAGCACACGCGGACCTGGTTCACCCGGTCGATGAATGGTCAACTCCACCGGGTCGCCGGGCCGGGCCGCCATCCAAGTCGCAATCATGGGCGCATTCGAAGCTGCCAGGCTTTGTCCGTACACCGCCACAATAGAATCATTCGCCCGCAGGCCGGCGGTTTCGGCGGGACTCCGGGGCACAACGGACTTAATCAGTTCACCCCCGAGGTCCGACCGGTGATCATTCTGAAACCCCAACTCGACGGGAGCTTGAGGCGCCACCTGGCGCATGTAAAACATCCAGGCGGCGCTGTAAAGAATGGTGGCGGCGGCAAACACCATGGCTGCCGCCAGCAGCCATGGCTGTCGAGTTGTGGCCGTACGCGTCGCCATGGGAATCAAGCGTGGCTAGACGGGTAAGTGTAGACGATCGAGGCACACGGATACGGCCGCCTAACCATCTGGCGGGAGATGATGTGGCAAGGAGGATGCGGGCCGAGCGTCACCCCAATCTCAGGCGTAATCGATGGGGTGGCTCTTCAGCCAGTGCTGATCGCGCACGGCGGACATGTTTTTGAGCGCACCATGAGCAACCGATTCAGCAAAATCGTGGCTGTTCCAGGCAAAGCTCGCGGCAAAGCCGACCACGCCGCCGAGAGCACTGTAGGCAAGCGCGCGAGCAGACTTGTGTCTCCTGCCCAGGTAGCCGCCCACCAGTCCGATGCAGCCGCCGAGGGTGGCTAGCTTCAAGGCTTCTCGATTGACGCCGCTGAGATAAGGGCTGAGCGGAGCTCCGTGGAGAAACTCCGTGCGGCCCTTACTCGCTCCCTCCAGCCCGGAGTCGACAAGCTCGCGGCCATAATCAACTTCAGAGGCAATCCAATGGCGCAGACTCATAATGGCGGCCCCCCAGCAAACCCTATCCATGTTCTCGTGGCTGGTTTTTCGACGCAGTGACGGGCGTCACGCCAGCGAGTTCAGCGGCGCGGCGCGTCGGCTTGACAGGGCGCGAGCGGCGGCCGATCGAACTCCCAGGCGTTGCACGTTCGTTATTGTTCACGGGGGCAGGTGCGGAGTACGATGCCTGCGACGTGTAGCTGCGGCGGACCGTTGAATCGTCGTCGGCGCACCTGGGAGTGAGCAAGAAGTAGGCATATTTGTGGAACCCGCGCAACCAGAATTGTGGCGTAGTCCGCAAGCATCACGTTCGGCAACTTCGCCCCAGGCCCAAAGCATTTATAATGTGAACAGTCGCGCCAGCGCCCGCCGGTCGCCAGGTCGGCGTTTTTGGCGCGCGATCCAACACAAGGCGGTTTAGGTGACCCAAACGAAGGAAAAATTCGAGACGCGCAAGCTGCCCATGATGCCCATCCGGGATGTCGTGATCTTCCCGTTCATGATGACCCCGTTTGTGGTCGGCCGTGAGTCCAGCGTGCGCGCCCTGGAAGAGGCGCTAGCGGCGGACAAGAAGATCTTCCTTGCGACGCAGCACGACGCCAGCGTGGACGAACCCAAGCCCAACGAGCTGTTCCAGGTGGGAACCATCGTCAACATCGTCCAGTCTCTCAAGCTGCCCGACGGTAACATCAAGGTTTTGGTGGAGGGCCTGGAACGCGGCAAAATCCTGCAGATCGGCGAGGCCGACGGCTATCTGGAGGCCACCGTCCGCACCGCCAAGTACACCACCGAGCCCTCGCCGTCGCTGGAGACTTCGATGCAGCGAGTGACCTCGCTGTTCGAGCAGTACGTCAAGCTGTGCCAGTCGTTGAACTACGAGACCATGATCGCCGCCGTCCGCATGGAGGACCCGGCCAAGCTCACCGACACCATCGCCGCCAACCTTCAGCTCTCCATCGAAGAGAAGCAGGAACTGCTGGAGATCTTCGATCCCGCCGAGCGGCTGAACCGCGTCGCCGACGTGCTGGAAATCGAGATTGAAAAGCTCAACATGGACCGCACCATCCAGTCGCGAGTGAAGCGGCAGATGGAGCGCGCGCAGAAAGAGTACTACCTCAACGAGAAGATCAAGGCCATCCAGAAAGAACTAGGCCGGGGCGAGAAGAGCGAGTGGGACGAGCTCAAGAAAAAGATTGACGCCGCCGGCATGCCCAAGGAAGTGCACGACAAGGCGGTGCAAGAGCTGAAGAAGATGGAAGCCATGCCGCCGATGTCGGCCGAGTCCACCGTCTCGCGCAATTACCTGGATTGGCTGCTGGCGGTGCCGTGGAAGAAGCGGTCGAAGGAAATCCGCAATATCGAGCGCGCGGAAAAGGTGCTGAACGAAGATCACTATGGGCTGGAGAAGATCAAGGAGCGTATCCTTGAATTTCTCGCCGTGCGGCAATTGGTGAAGAATCCGAAAGGCTCGATCCTGTGCTTTGTCGGACCACCAGGAGTGGGCAAGACTTCGCTGGGTATGTCCATCGCCAAGGCCACCGGTCGCAAGTTCGTGCGCATGTCGCTGGGCGGAGTGCGCGACGAGGCCGAAATTCGTGGCCATCGCCGCACCTATATCGGCGCGCTGCCGGGGCAGATCATCCAGATGATGAAGAAGGCCGGGACCAAGAATCCGGTTTTCATGCTGGATGAGGTGGAGAAAATGTCCATGGACTTCCGCGGCGATCCCTCGGCTGCGCTGCTGGAAGTCCTGGACCCTGAACAGAACTACATGTTCGTGGACCACTACCTCGACGTGGAATACGACCTCTCGCAGGTGTTTTTTATCGCCACCGCCAACGTGCTGCACACCGTTCCCCCGGCGCTGCTGGACCGCATGGAAGTCATCCGCATGCACGGCTACACGGAAGACGAGAAGGTCGAGATTGCCAAGCAGTTTCTGGTGCGCAAGCAGCGTGACCAGGCCGGGTTGACGGACAAGAATGAGGTCTTTGCCGACGACGCCATCACCAGCATCATCCGCAACTACACGCGCGAAGCCGGCGTCCGCAACCTGGAGCGCGAGATCGGCAACGTCTGCCGCAAAGTGGCGCGCAAGGTGGTGAAGGACCCCAATTACACCATCACCGTCAACGGTGAGAACATCGGCGAGTTCCTCGGGGTCACGAAGTTCCGCGACGCGCTGGCCCACGAACGCAGCGAAGTCGGCCTGGTGACCGGGCTGGCATGGACCGAAGTTGGCGGCTCCATCCTAGCCACCGAAGCTACCGTGGTGGACGGCAAAGGCAAGCTGCTGCTCACCGGCAAGCTCGGCGACGTGATGCAGGAGTCGGCGCAGGCGGCGATGAGCTACGTGCGCTCGCGGTCGAGCCGGCTGGGACTGCCGCGCGACTTCTATCGCAACATTGATATCCACGTGCACGTGCCCGAGGGCGCCATCCCGAAGGACGGCCCGTCGGCGGGAATCACCATCGGGACGGCGATTGCCAGTGCGCTCAGCCGCATCGCGGTGCGGCGCGATATCGCCATGACTGGCGAGATTACCCTCCGCGGCAAGGTGCTTCCCATCGGCGGCTTGAAAGAAAAACTGCTGGCCGCGCACCGCGTCGGGATCATGGAAGTGATCATGCCCAAAGATAACGAGAAGGACCTGCCGGACATCCCGGAAAACCTGCGCAACGTGATGAAGCTGCATTTCGTGGACACCATGGACGACGTGCTGCGCATCGCTCTGGAAGGTCCGCTGCCGACTTTGGCGAAAGAAGAAGAGTCCGCCGGGTTGATGGCCCCGGGCACGACCCCAGGGGACCAGCCCACGGCGCACCAGTAAGTCTTCAGTCGTCAGTCCTTCTTCGTCAGCAAAGGCCTGCGGAAGATGCGGGCTTTTTGTTTTGCCGCGCAGCGCCTGCGTTCTGATTTCAGAACAGGTTGGACTTTCGTGTTCTTGCGCGTGTCGAGGCGCGCATCATTAGGCCATGCCAGGCCATGCCAGGCCAGGACCGGCGCTTGCAACCGGGGCCAGGAAACGGGAGACGGTCTGAGTGAAGGTAAACGCCAAGTTCATGCGGTCGGCGACGGATGTGGCGCATTTTCCCGTCCCAGGGCCGCCGGAGATTGCCTTCCTCGGGCGTTCCAACGTAGGCAAGTCCAGCCTCATCAATTCCCTGCTCGGCGAAAAAATGGCCAAGACCAGTTCCACGCCCGGGCGCACGCGGACCATTAATTTCTTCGAAGTCAGGCGCCCGGGCAAGCCGCGCGCGGAGTGGTGTTTCGCCGACCTGCCGGGCTATGGCTACGCTAAGCTGCCGCGCGAGCAAACAGCGGAGTGGTCGAAGTTCATTGAGCCCTACCTCCAAAAACGCGAGACTCTCGCGCTGTGCGTCGTATTGGTGGACGCCAACGTCCCCACTCAGCACAGCGATAAGCAATTAGTGGAATGGTTGCAGCACGTTAAGCGGCCTTATGCCATTGTGGCCACCAAAGCAGACCGCCTTTCCGGAAACAAGCTGGTCCATGCCATGCACGGGCTGCAACGCGACTTCCAGACGGAGCGGATCGTGCCTTTCTCCACCCGCACCGGCGCTGGCCGGGATGAGTTGTGGAAAGAGATCTTTTCGAGTTGCGAGGTGTGAGTCGCGGGCGGACCGACATCGCACACCAACCAGGCCAGTGCTGAATTCCGCAACAACAGGCCGAGGGCTTTTTCATCAACCCTCGCTGTAATCCACCTCGGATCTCCCAGTTTTCCATGCCGATCCGCCCTTTCGGTGTTGAGGAATACAACACAAATCACTCTGGCGTGTGATCGGCCTCACATCCTGTTATCACCTGGAGGGTTGAAACTTTCAACTGGGACACCGATCCGGTTGTTAAAGGAACGACCTCAAAGGAGACTGGCAATAATGAAGACTTACAAAGTGACCATTATGGTGCTGGCGATCGCCCTGGTGCTGTTCATCGCTCTGCCCAACCTGTCATGGGCGGCGGAAGACGGGGCGGCCCTGTACAAGGCGAAGTGCTCGGCGTGCCATGGGCCGGATGCGGCCGGCAAGCCTGCGCTGAAGGCACCCGCGGTGAAGGGCAAGACCGCGGCCGACGTCACCAAGGCCATGGAGAACCCGAAGCACGCGGCAGTGAAGAAGGCGCTCAACGACGCCCAGATCAAGGCGATCGGCGACTACCTTGCGGCCCTGAAGTAAACATCGAACCTACCAGCATGCGGTGAACCAGCCGCATCGACGGACGCCGGCAGCGGCCGGCAGAACCGAGGGTGGCGTGAAAAGCTCAGCCGCATCTCGGCTGACCCGCAACCAAGGGGTTGCGGACGCAAATGGGCCCGAGTCAAAGGCGAGGGGCCCGATAGCAAGTCCGGCCCCCCGCCCATCATTGATTCAAACGTTGATTCAAACGTTCGTTCTCCATCCCTCCCTCCGCCGCGCTTGCCTTCATTCTGATCGTCTTGTTTCGCATGTCGCCTCCAGCGCTGGGCTCGTTCTGCGCCTCCCCGCCCGAAGGCGCTCCAGTATGTCCATTCATTTCCGGAGAATTTCATGAGCAAGGCACTCTTATACGACGCCACGCTGTGCATCGGCTGCAAGCAGTGCGAGCAGGCGTGCGCCGAGCAAAACAAGCTTCCTTACGACGACAAAGTAGCCGCCGAGTCGCGCCAGTCGGAACACAAGTTCACGGTTGTCCTGGCAAGTACCGGCGGCGACAAGTTCATGCGGCGGCTGTGTATGAACTGCAACGAACCGGCATGCGCATCGGTTTGTCCGGTAGCGGCACTGCGCAAGACCTCGGCGGGGCCGGTGATCTACGAAGCCAGCCGCTGCTTGGGCTGCCGCTACTGCATGCTGGCGTGCCCGTTCGGCGTGCCGCGCTATGAGTGGAACAGCATCAATCCCAGGGTTCAGAAGTGCACCATGTGTTCGAACCGCGTGCTGGCCGGCAAGCCGACGGCCTGCGCCGAAATCTGTCCCACCGGCGCCACCAAGTTCGGCGAGCGCAAGGAGTTGCTGGGCGAGGCCCGGCAGCGCATCAAGGACAACCCCGCCAATTACGTGGACCACATTTACGGCGAGGAGGAAGTGGGCGGCACCAGCGTGCTGCTGCTCTCCAGCGTGCCCTTCGAGGACTTCGGCTATCGCACCGATTTCCCGCATGATCCGCTTCCCAACCGCACCTTCGCCGTGCAATCGCGCATCCCCGATTTCGTGCCCCTGTGGGGCTCGCTGCTGGGCGGTATCTGGTGGATCACGCACCGCCGCGAGGAAGTCGCGAAAACCGAAGGCAAGAACGTGCCGACGAAAGGGGGTGCGAAATGAAGATCCCCAACATCAGGTGGTTCAGCTTCTGGAAGCTGGTGCTGTACGCGTCGCTGGCGGCGGGCCTGTACGCGACGGTGTACCGCTTCGTGCTCGGGCTGGGGCCATCCACCAATCTGACCGACCAGTTCCCCTGGGGGATCTGGGTCGGCTTCGACGTGCTCTGCGGAGTGATGCTGGCGGCCGGCGGATTCACCCTGACCGGCGCGGTGCACATCTTCAACATCAAGCGGCTGCACCCGATCGTGCGGCCAACCGTGCTGACCGCGTTTCTGGGATACGTCCTGGTGTCGCTGGCGCTGATGGTGGACCTGGGGCGGCCGTACAACATCTGGCATCCGCTGATCATGTGGAATCCGCACTCGGTGATGTTCGAGGTGGGCTGGTGTGTGATGTGCTACACCACGGTGCTGGCGCTGGAGTTTTCCCCCATCGTGCTGGAACGCTTCAATCTGCAGAAGCCACTGCAGTACATCCGCAAGGCGCTGATCCCCATCGTCATCGCCGGGGTGATTCTCTCCACCCTGCACCAGTCCTCGCTCGGTTCCGTGTATCTTATCGTCCCCACCAAGCTGCACCCGTTCTGGTATTCGCCGCTGCTGCCGGCGTTTTTCTTCCTCTCGGCGGTCGCGGTGGGACTGGCGATGACCATCTTCGAGTCCTCGCTCAGCGCCAAGCACTTCGGCCGGCAACTTGAGTTGCACATCCTGAAAGACTTGGGGCGTGCGCTCATGGTGGTGCTGATCGTGTACTCGGTGCTGCGGGTGGAAGACCTGGTGCATCGCGGCGTGCTCAAGCAAGTGCTGGTGGCCGGATACGAGCGCAACCTGTTCCTGCTGGAGATCGCGCTGGCGCTGGTGATTCCCATCGTCCTGCTGTCGTTCCGCAGGGTGCGTGAGACGCCGGGTGGGCTGTACCTGGCATCGGTGTGCACGCTGCTCGGCTTCGTCACCAACCGGCTGAACGTGGCGGTGACGGGGATGGAGGCTTCGGCAGGAGTGCGTTACATGCCCCGTTGGACGGAAGTCGCGGTGACCGCGGCCATGGTGGGCGCGGCCTTCGCCATCTTCGGTCTGGCGGCGAAGTATTTACCGATTTTCCCCGAGGAGCATGAAGGTGAGCCGGTGGTGGCGGGACAAAATGCCGCCGCGCCGGTGGCGGTGATACAGAATGCCGACTGAAGATGGTCGACGGTCGACGCCTGACGGTCGACCGCAAAATCCGGAAGAAGCGGATCGCCACGGGTCGGAGACCCGAGCCACACCCATCGGGTGGGATCCGAAGTCGGCGCCACCCGCTTCCGACGCGGAGCCTGGAGCCGAGTGGAAACGCCAGGGACGCAGCTTAAGCGCGAAGCTGATCGCCCTTATCTGCGCCGCGATGGTGGTCATCTTCGCGCTGCTCGGCTACGCCAACATTCGCCTGCATCGCCAGCACCTGGAAGCGGCGACGCTGGCCAGCGCCGAGCGAGTCAGCGACCTCATCAAGCGCAGCACGTCGTATCACATGCTGCGCAACGATCGCGAGGCGCTGTACAAGAACATCACGACCATTGCGACCGAGCCGGGAATCGTGAAGATCCGCATCTTCGACCAGGAAGGAAAGATCGGGTTTTCCAGCAACCCCAGTGAAGTCAGCCATACCGTGGACAAGAGCGCCGAGGCCTGCTACGCCTGCCACGCCCAGAAACAGCCGCTCACGCGCCTGAACCGCCCGGATCGTTTCCGCATTTATCGCGCCAACGGTTCCGGCCGGGTGCTGGGCATCATCAATCCGATCGAGAATGAGCCCTCGTGCTCCAACGCCGCCTGCCACGCGCATCCGGCAAGCCAGACGATCCTGGGTGTTCTCGATACCAACCTCTCGCTCGCCAGGGCCGACGCCAGCCTCGCTGAGAGCACGCGCCTGATGCTGATCTACACCGTGCTGGCCGTGATCCTGATCTCGGTGCTGACGGGAGTATTCGTGCTGCGCCTGGTGCATCGTCCAGTGCAGATCCTGAAGCGCGGCACGGAAGAGCTGGCCAAAGGCGACCTCGGTTACCAGATCGAAGTCAACTCCACCGACGAACTCGGCGATCTGGCCGGTTCGTTCAACATCATGAGCCTGCAACTGCGCGCGGCTAACGAGGAAATCACTTCCTGGGCGCGCACTCTGGAGGCGCGCGTCGAAGACAAGACCAACGAATTGAAGCGCGCTCACGAGCACGTGGTGCATGTCGAAAAAATGGCCTCCATCGGCAAGATGGCGGCCGTGGTGGCGCATGAGATCAACAACCCGTTGTCGGGAATTCTCACCTACGCCAAGCTGCTGAAGAAGTGGGTGCAGAAGGTGGAGGGCAACGAGCAGAAGCGCACCGAAATTCGCGAGTGCCTGGACTTAGTTGAATCCGAGAGCCGGCGCTGCGGGGACCTGGTGAAAAACCTTCTGATGTTCTCGCGCACGTCGCCCATGAACCTGGAGTGGGCCGACGTCAACCAGGTGGTAGACCGCTGCATCCGCTTGGTGCAGCACCAGATTGACCTGGGCAACGTGCAATTGCAACTCGAAATGGCGGACGATCTTCCCACGTTGCATTGTGACCCCGCGCAGGTGGAGCAGGTGCTGCTGGCGCTGGTGATGAACGCCATTGATGCCATGCCGCGCGGCGGAAACCTGCTGGTGCGCACCCGTTCCCTGCCCCAGAGCCGGCAAATCGAAATCCAGGTGCGCGACGATGGCGTGGGCATTCCGCCCGACCTGCTGCCGCGCATGTTTGAGCCCTTCCTGACCACCAAGGAGACCGGCAAGGGCGTCGGGCTGGGGTTGGCCATCAGCAAGACCATCGTGGAACGGCACGGCGGCGTGATTGAAGTCGAGTCGCAGCCCGGCCGCGGCACCACCTTCTACATCTTCCTGCCGGTGGACGCGTTGGGCGGACAAGCCACGCCCATTGAGGCAGGCGTCACCAAGGGCGCTGGGAAATAGAAACGACCGACCGAACGACTGTTGTCCGAGGAAATAATGGAAGCAAGCAAAGGCAAACTCCTGATCGTGGACGACGAACTCAGCGTGCGCGACTCGCTGGGCAAGTGGTTCCACGAGGAAGGCTACGAGATCGCCACGGCGGAGAACGCGCAGGACGCGCTCGGCCGCATGGCGGAAGGCCGCTGGGACCTGGCGCTGGTGGACATCAAGATGCGCGGCACCGACGGCATCGAGTTGCAGCGCCGCATGCGCGAGATCGATCCCGAGATGATCACCATCATCATGACCGGCTACGCCTCGGTTGAAACCGCCATCGCCGCGCTGAAGAACGGCGCCTACGACTATGTGACCAAGCCGCTCGACCCCGATGAAATCGCTCACCAGGTGCAGAAGGCGCTCTCGCACCGCAAGGTGCAGCAGGAGAACGTGCGCCTGCGCGAGACCGTTGCCGAGGTGCAGCGTCCGCCGGACCTGGTCGGGCAAGGCACGGCCATGCAGAAGGTGTTTGACGCCATCGAGACCGTGGCGCCCACCGATGCCACCGTGCTGATCACCGGCGAAAGCGGCACCGGCAAGGAGATCGTGGCGCGCGCCATTCATTCCGGCAGCCCGCGCAGATACCAGCCGATGGTCGCCATCCACTGCGGCGCACTCACCGAATCGCTGCTGGAGAGCGAGCTCTTCGGGCACGAGAAGGGCGCATTCACCGGCGCCCAATATCGCAAGAAGGGCAAATTTGAAATCGCCGAGGGCGGTACGGTTTTCCTCGACGAAATCGGCGACATCAGCCTGAAAACGCAGACCGACCTGCTGCGCGTCTTGCAGGAGCGCGAGATCGTGCGCGTAGGCGGCAACCAGCCCATCAAGGTGGATTTCCGCTGCGTGGCGGCGACCAACAAAGACCTGGAGCAATTGATCGAGGAAGGCAAGTTCCGGCCCGATCTGTTTTACCGGCTCAACGTCTTTCGCATTGAGCTG